>ERZ1031421.1-NODE-1-length-26222-cov-4.324111_pt1 | contig 26222 bp, 14 predicted proteins | sample MGYA00518050_ERZ1031421 | MGnify/ENA primary metagenome ERZ1031421 (study PRJEB33718, sample SAMN03159897) | human skin metagenome | collected 2013-10-01 | study: EMG produced TPA metagenomics assembly of the PRJNA266117 data set (Human skin bacterial metagenome and...
ACTCAGCCCAGCGCCGGTACACCTCGCCGGCGACGTCCGAGAATCCGGTGTTGGACCCGGACAGAGGCTCGAGTGCCCGGATGGTCTCGGCCAGCGCCGCAGCGGCCGCCTCCACCGAGTCGAACACCGGCACGCCGTGGAGCCGGGCCCCGGGCACGGCGGCGCTGGCCGCTAGGGCAGCAAACGAACGGACGTGGCAGCCGTGGAACGCGCAGTACTCGTCGGCGACGGCGAGGAGCTGCTCGCCGGAAAAACCCCTCATGACCGGGCCTGACGGATCCGGGATTCCATGCTGGCGTAGGTGGGGATGAGGGTGCGGGCGAGGTCGGTGACGTGGGCGTCGTCAAGCAATCGCGATGCTGCGGTGACCACCGCACGGCGCGCGGCCTCCTGCTTCGAGCACCCCCATGCGGACGCGAGTAACACGAGCGCCTTGTCCTCGTCTGCGGTCAAGCGGAGCGTCATAGCCATACCACTTTGATACCACGCCACAACCGGGAAAACCCGGAGAAGCCCGCTAGACTCATCTACATGGCTGATGACACCACTGGCGGCTTGGACCGCATTCAACCAATCGACATCAACGAGGAGATGCAGACCAGCTACATCGATTACGCCATGAGCGTGATCGTGGGTCGCGCGCTCCCGGATGTGCGCGACGGCATGAAGCCGGTGCACCGTCGCATCATCTACGCAATGTACGACAACGGCTACCGCCCCGAACGCTCCTACGTGAAGAGCGCGAAGCCGGTGGCGGACACGATGGGTAACTACCACCCGCACGGCGACAGCGCCATCTACGACACCCTGGTGCGCATGGCGCAGCCGTGGGCCATGCGCTACCCGCTTGTGGACGGCCAGGGCAACTTCGGCTCCCCGGGCAACGACGGCCCGGCCGCGATGCGTTACACGGAGTGCAAGATGACTCCGCTGGCTATGGAGATGGTGCGCGACATCCGCGAAAACGCCGTGGATTTCGTGCCGAACTACGACGGCAAGACCCAGGAGCCGACCGTCCTGCCGTCGCGTGTGCCGAACCTGCTCATGAACGGCTCCAACGGCATCGCCGTCGGCATGGCCACCAACATCCCGCCGCACAACCTGAACGAGCTGGCGGAGGCGATCTACTGGATCCTGGAGAACCACGACGCCGAGGAGAAGGAAACCCTCGACGCCGTGATGGAGCGAGTGAAGGGCCCGGACTTCCCCACGGCGGGCCTGATCGTGGGCGACCAGGGCATCAAGGACGCCTACACCACCGGCCGCGGCTCCATCCGCATGCGCGGTGTGACCGAGATTGAGGAGATTGGCAACCGCCAGGTCATCACGATCACCGAGCTGCCCTACCAGGTCAACCCGGACAACTTCATCCACAACATCGCCGAGCAGGTCACCGCCGGCAAGATGGTGGGCATCTCCAAGATCGAGGACGAGTCCTCCGACCGCGTGGGCATGCGCATCGTGGTCACGCTCAAGCGCGACGCTGTGCCGCGCGTGGTGCTGAACAACCTGTACAAGCACTCGGCGCTGGAGACGAACTTCTCCGCCAACATGCTCAGCATTGTCGACGGCGTCCCGCGCACCCTGCGCCTGGACCAGATGCTGCGCTTCTACGTCAAGCACCAGATCGAAGTCATCGTCCGTCGCACCCAGTACCGCCTGGACGAGGCCGAAAAGCGCGCCCACATCCTCCGCGGCCTGGTCAAGGCGCTGGACATGTTGGACGAGGTCATCTCCCTGATCCGCCGCTCGCCGACTGTGGACGACGCCCGCGCCGGCCTGATCGACCTGCTCGACGTCGACGAGATCCAGGCCAACGAGATCCTGGCCATGCAGCTGCGCCGCCTGGCGGCCCTGGAGCGCCAGAAGATCATCGACGACCTGGCCGCCATCGAAGAACAGATCGCGGACTACAAGGACATCCTGGCCAAGCCGGAGCGCCAGCGTGCAATTGTCGGCGACGAGCTCAAGGAGATCGTCGATAAGTATGGCGATGAGCGCCGCACCCGCATCGTCGCCGCCACCGGCGACGTCACCGAAGAAGACCTCATCGCCCGCGAAAACGTGGTGGTCACCATCACCTCCACCGGCTACGCCAAGCGCACCAAGGTCGACGCCTACAAGAGCCAGAAACGCGGCGGCAAGGGCGTGCGCGGCGCCGAGCTGAAGCAGGACGACGTGGTGAAGAACTTCTTCATCTGCTCCACCCACGACTGGATCCTGTTCTTCACCAACTTCGGCCGCGTCTACCGCCTCAAGGCCTACGAGCTGCCGGAGGCGGGCCGCACCGCCCGCGGCCAGCACGTGGCCAATCTGCTGGAATTCCAGCCGGAGGAGAAGATCGCCCAGATCATCCAGATCCAGACCTACGAGGACGCCCCGTACCTGGTCCTGGCCACCCGCGACGGCCGCGTGAAGAAGTCCCGCCTCACCGACTACGAGTCCGCTCGCTCCGCCGGCCTGATCGCCATCAACCTCAACGAAGGCGACGCGCTCATCGGCGCCTCCCTTGTCGGCGAGGACGACGACCTGCTGCTGGTGTCCGAACAGGGCCAGTCCATCCGCTTCTCCGCCGACGACGAGCAGCTGCGCCCGATGGGCCGCGCCACCGCCGGCGTGAAAGGCATGCGCTTCAAGGGCGACGACCAGCTGCTCGCCATGACCGTGGCCAAGGACGGCGAATACCTGCTCGTGGCCACCTCCGGCGGCTACGGCAAGCGCACCGCCATCGAGGAGTACAACGCGCAGGGCCGCGGCGGCATGGGCGTGATGACCTTCAAGTACAGCCCGAAGCGCGGCAAACTCATCGGCGCGCTCTCTGTCGCGGAGGACGACCAGATCTTCGCCATCACCTCCGCCGGCGGCGTGATCCGCACCGAGGTCGACCAGATCCGCCCGTCCTCGCGCGCGACCATGGGCGTGCGCCTGGTAGACCTCGCCGACGGCGTCGAGCTGCTCGCCATCGACCGCAACGTCGAGGACGAAGGCGAGGAGGAAGCCACCGCAGTCGCCACCGGGCAGAAGACCCTCGAGCAAGCGCTTAGCGACGACAGCTCCGCCAGCGCAGGCGAGGACAAGGAGTAGCCCGTGGCTGTCCGCAAAGTGACCGTGCGCCACATCGGCGCCGGCTCCACCTTCAAAGTGGCAACGCTGTTGGCCTTTCTGGGCTTCATCGCCTGGATGGCCGCCTGCCTGCTGGTCTACTACGGGCTGGAGCGCGCCGGGGTGGTGGATTCAGTGAATTCGCTGATCGGAGGCGTCGGCGGCGACCAGGTGGTGGACATGAAACTGGCCATGTCCGCCGCGGGGCTGTTCGGCCTGGTGGGCCTCCTGTTCCAGATGATCATGGCCCCGTTGACGGTGATCATGTACAACGCCATCGCGGACCTGGTCGGCGGCATCAACTTCACCATGTCCAACCGGGCGAAGTAGGGGCTGGTCTCCAGGGCGGGCCCCTCAAAACCCCATGTCGATACCTCGATGTCGATAGTTCCTGGTCACAGGTTTGAGCCCTATTCCGGCGGCTTTTCGTCGAAAGGCTCTGACCTGCAACCATCGACCTCTAGGTATCGACTTCGCCATTCCCGCCTTCATCGCTCGCGGACTCCGCATTGCGGACAACCCCGGCGACCCCAACTATTGGCCAGCACCCACGAAAAAAGCCCCGGCGGAACCGGGGCGTTGGGCTAGAAGGGGAGCAGGCCGTTCATGGCGGCGAAACCTGCACCCGCGATGCCCAGGACGGCCAGGGCCGCAACCACGGAACCGACGATTGCGGCGACGTTCACGTCCGCGGCCTTGGCCGGAGCGGCCTCGGCGGGCGAGTCTTTAGCGGGCGTGGCCGTGGCCGCCTGAGAAGCCTGCGCCTGTGAAGCCGCAACCGCCGGCGCTGCGCCGTGGGAGACGGTGCGGGCGCCGAGCTCGAGGGCGTCGTGGCCGATGCGCGGGGTGTCCAGGACCAGGGAGTCCCAGTCGGCGGGCACCTCGACGGGGCCGTTCGGGCCCTCGGCGATGTAGGCCTCCTCGGAGTAGTTGAAGTGGGTGAACTCGTGGTCGTAGTTCATCACGGAGAGGTATTCGGCCGGGGTGGCCTGACTGCGCGGCAGCTTGCGGGTGACGTCCGCGGATCCGCTGTGGCGCAGGCCGAGGGTGTGGCCGAACTCGTGGAGGATGGCGTTGCGGAGCTGCTCGTCGGTGGTGATTTGGCCGTTGTTGGCCACGAAGAAGGCGCTGTCGCCGACGAGGGCGACGCCGGTGGTGTAGTCGCCGGGGGCGATCTGGTCGCCGATGATGCCCAGGCGGAAGACGTTGGAGCGGTCGCCGAGGTGGGTGTCGATGTCCTGGAGAAGGCGCACGCCGGTGATCTGGTCAGCGAAGTAGTACTGGGAGTAGCCCACGGTCTCGCCGCCGTGGAACTCGGTGTAGTTGGGGATGTTGGTGTAGGTTTCGCCGGCGTCGATGTGCAGGGCGATGCCGTGGTCGTCGAAAAGCTTGACGATGTCCTGCAGCGCCTGCGCGGACGGCGCGAAGGACCTGCCGTTGTGGTCTTCCATCCAGTTGAGCTGGAGGAACAGGTCGGGGCGGTGGGGGTCGACGCCCCATTCGGGGAGGGCGAGCTCGGTGCCGTCGGGAAACACGAAGCCCTCGGTCTCCCAGTCGTCGGGGAGGCCGTCGTTGTCGGAGTCGATGGCGTATTCGGCTTCCTCGAGGCCAACGAGTGCGGAGGCATCCGCGGCGGCGGCCGGCTGGAGGCCGGTGAAGGCCAGTGCTGCTGCGAGCGCGGCGGCGAGGGCCTTGGTCTGTGCGCGCATCTCGTTGCTCCTTTGTGCGTTGTGGTGGACATGGGCTGCTTCGATGTCCATGATTTTATGCAAGGAGTTTGCGCAGGTAAACCGGGGTAAGATCGTTCAACACTTGGTTCGGATTGTTCAACGTTTGCGGCCCGCACGGGCGCGGATTGTTCACCAATCAGCCCCTGCCAAAACACCCCACGAACCCGAGGGCAGCCCCCTCACCTGCAAAGACGCACAAAACCCCAGGACAGCGCGGATTGTTCACCACTTATCGCAACGCCTACCCCCGCCTATTACCCCTGCTTACCGGGAGGGTGGAACGTCGATAAGCAAATGCCTCTTTTATGGGCCGTACGCTGGCGATTTGGAGCTGTTATGGGTGCTCTGTAATATTCCTATTCGTTCCAAGGGCCTATAGCTCAGTCGGTTAGAGCGCATCGCTGATAACGATGAGGTCGCAAGTTCGATTCTTGCTAGGCCCACGGTACCCTTGGGTACGCGGGGCATTAGCTCAGTTGGTAGAGCACCTGCTTTGCAAGCAGGATGTCAGGAGTTCGATTCTCCTATGCTCCACAGATTGCTCCCTCCGGTTGCGGAGGGAGCTTTTTGCTTTGCGACGGCTGCTCCGTGGCAGCACTTTCACACTTTCCGCCCTCATACTGCGAATTAAACTCCGAAACCGCAGGTAGACAAAGTGTGAAAGTGAGAATACACTCACAACCATGACTTGGACTGAGGGACAGTTGCGCGAGACGCTCTCCCAGTTGCGTGCGTTTGGAGACGACACCACGCTGGTCGAGTGCAAAACCGCAGGTGGGGGAGTCCCAAAAAACATTGGAGAAACGCTGTGCGCGTTTGCCAACATGCCGCAGTCGGGCGCGATTCTTCTCGGGGTGAGCGAGCGCAGGGGCTTTGAGGTCACCGGGGTTGACGACCCAGCGCAGATGGAAAAGAAAGTGACCAGCGTCAACCGCGCGGCAGTCAAACCCGCGCCGCAGTTGGAGTTCACGCACCTGTCATTGGAGGGGAAGAATGTGGTGGTTGTTGAAGTCACGCCACTGTTGCCCTCCGAGAAGCCCGCGAATTACGACGGCAAACCGTATCTGCGGCAGGCGGACGGCGATTACGTGATGAACTCCAACGACTTGAAGATGCTCGAGCTTTCGGCGCTGGCCGAAAGGCAGCAGGCGCACTTCGATTTCGAGTCCGTGCCGGGAACTGATGCTGACGTCCTAGACGGTGAGGTGCTCACGGGCTATTTGAAGGCGGTGCGTGGCTCCCGTTCGCGCATTTCCAAAATCGACGACGATGCCCAGCTGTTGCAGGTCACCAACGTCACGAACAGTGAGGGCAACGTCCGCTTCGGTGGGTTGTACGCACTTGGGTTCCTTCCCCAGTCGGTTGAGCCGGCGCTTGGCGCAACGGCTGCGGTGCGCCTTTCGCGGGGTGAGGGCGTGGGCCGGAACAGGAATCTCACTGAGATTGAGGGGCCTTTGCCGGTGATGTTGACGGAGGCGATGGAGTGGATTCAGCAGAACTCAGACACGGTCAGCCGGTACACGAACAGCGGGCATCTGGTGGACGAGCCCGAGTTTCCTCCCAGCGCGATCCGCGAGGTGTTAGCGAATGCCCTGGTGCACCGGGATCTGGGCCCCTCGGTGGATGTGGGCAAGAAGGTCGAAATTCGCATCACTGAACGGATGCTCATCGTGGTCAGCCCGGGTGGGCTGCGCGGGCTGTCTGTGTCGCAGCTAGAGAGCCCCGTTCTGACCAAATCGCCGGTAAACAAGAGGTTGTACGAGATTGCGCGTTACCTCAGAACGGAAGATGGAGAACGTGTCATCGAGGGTGAGGGAGGCGGCATCCAGGAAATTTTGGCTGCGACGAGGGAGGCTCGCCTGCCAAAGCCGCGCTTTATTGACAACGGCGTGGAGTTCAAAGTGCTCTTCCCGCGCGGTTCCCGTTTCACGGAGGAACAAAACACCTGGTTGAAAGGGCTGCAAAGCGGCGGCGAACAGTTCACACCGACGGAGGAGGATCTGCTTGTAGAGCTGCAGAATCACGGAGCCACCTCCTTCCAAGCAATAACGCAGCGCTACACACCACTTGGGGAGCAGGCGTGCAGGAACATGCTGCGAAAGCTTGTAAACGCTGGCGCGATCGTGGAGTCGGACGGGGTGTTCTCATTGTCCGGGGAGTCCCCGAGACAGCATTCCGATTTCACCGCCCGGGCAGAGAGCCTCGCTGCGCTGGGTAAGAATGTTCCTGCCGTGTACCAGGCGATTCCGCCCGCCGGCGCTGTCACACTTAAGGAACTGCAAGCCACCACGGGTTTGTCGCCGGCGCAGCTGCGTTACGCGTTGGAGCCTTTGCTCGACCACGCCCATGTGGTCATGCTCGGCGGCCAGGGCCAGCGCACTACCACCTACCGGCGCACCTAATTCATACTTTCCGCCCCCAAACTGCGAATCAAACTCCGAAACCGCTGGTAGAACAAGTGCGAAAGTGAGAATCGGCATGCGGCCAATCTCGCCCCCCGCCCACGGTAAGCTGCCAAGGCGTGAACACCTACCTCTCCCGCTTCGACGCCATGGCGGACAAGGCGGCGGCGCAGGTGATCGCGCAGTATTCCACGAGTTTTTCCCTGGCCGTGCGCACGCTGCCGAAGCCGGAGCGCACCCACATCCGGAACCTGTACGCGGTGGTGCGCATCGCGGACGAGATCGTGGACGGCACCACCGCCCAGGCCAACGAATGCCCGGAAACGGCCCTTGAACTGTACGAAGAGCAGGTCCTGCACGCCCCACACCACCGCTTCCACACTGATCCGGTGTTGCACGCGTGGGCGCGTACGTTCCGCGAGTGCCGCCTCAACGAAGACCACGTGCGCGCCTTCTTTGCCTCCATGCGTGCGGACCTGACGCAGACCACGTTTACGCGAGAAGAGCTGGATACCTATATATATGGCAGCGCCGAGGTGATCGGCTTGATGTGCCTGGACATTTTCCTGCGCGGCCGCGACACCCCGCACCGCCGCGAGCTGGAGGACGGCGCCCGCGCGCTCGGCAGCGCGTTTCAGAAGGTGAACTTCCTGCGCGACCTCGGGGAGGACAGCCGCGCACTCGGTCGCGCGTACTTCAACGCCCCGCTTGACGACGCCCTAAAGTCCACCCTCACCAGCCAAATCGCCGACGAGCTCGACCGCGCCCACACGGCCATCCCCCTGCTGCCGCCCGCGGCCCGCGGGGGAGTGGCCGCCGCCGAGGCGCTGTTTCGGGAGCTCAACTCCCGCATCGCCGCCACCCCGGCAGCCGAGCTGCAATCCACCCGCGTTAGTGTGCCCAACCACATCAAGCTCGCGCTGACGGCAAAAGCGCTCGCAAACGCAAGGAAGCAATGAAACCGCAACCGAAGTCAGCCATCGTGATCGGCGCCGGCGTGGCCGGCATGGCCACCGCGGCGTTGTTGGCCCGTGAGGGCATCGACACCACCGTGGTGGAAAAGCTGCCTACCTACGGCGGCCGCGCCGGCAACGAGACCGTCGACGGTTTCCGTTTCGACACCGGCCCGAGCTGGTACCTCATGCCGGACGCGTTCGACCACTTCTTCGGGCTTTTCGGCAAACGCACCGAGGACCTCCTCAATCTCCAGCCCCTCGCCCCCGCCTACCGCCTCTTCCCGGAGACAGGCGAGCCCATCGACGTCCACTCCGGCCGTGACAACGCCGCCAAGCTCTTCGAGCAGCTCGAACCGGGCGCGGGCGCCAAGCTCCTGGAATACCTGGATAGCGCCGAGGAGACCTACGACCTGGCCATCCAGAACTTCCTGTACACCAACTTCCGCTCCCTCGAGCCGCTGAAGCGCATCCGCGGCCAGTACACCCGCCTCGCGCGCTGCCTCACCGAACCCTTGGACAGGTTCGTGGCCAAGCGCTTCACAGACACGCGCCTGCGCCAGATGCTCACGTACCCGTCGGTGTTCCTCTCCTCGCACCCGAGCCGCACGCCGAGCATGTATCACCTGCTCAGCCACACCGACCTCACCCAGGGGGTGCTGTATCCGCAGGGCGGTTTCGCCGCGGTCATGGACGCGCTCTACGCGCTCGCCGTCGAACACGGCGCGCGGTTCCGTTTCAACTCCGAGGTCGCGGCCATCGAGGACAGGGGCGTAATGCTTATCGACGGCCAAAGGCTCCCCGCCGACCTCACCATCTCCGCCGCGGACCTCCACCACACCGAAACCCGCCTGCTGCCGAAGAGTAAGCGCACCTACGACGAGTCTTGGTTCGCCCCGCGCGACCCCGGCCTGGGCACGGTGCTGGTCATGCTGGGCGTCGAAGGCGAAATCCCGGGGCTGGCCCACCACAACTTCCTGTTCAGCGACGACTGGTCCGACGACTTCGATGCTGTATTTAATGGACCGGTTGCTAGCCGCCCACTGGGCGCGTCGCAGTCCATCTACGTGTCCAAGCCGTCGGCGACGGATCCGTCTGTGGCGCCTGCCGGCCACGAGAACCTGTTCGTGCTGGTGCCGGTGCCCGCGGATCCGTCGGTGGGCCACGGCGACATGTACCGCGGCGAAGCCTCGGAGCAGGTGCAGCGGATCGCGGACGCGGCGATCGAGCAGATTGCGTCACGGTGTGGGGTTGCGGGGCTGGGCCGGAGGATCGTCGTAAAGCAAACGCTCGGGCCTGCGGACTTTGCCGAGCGCTACCACGCCTGGTCCGGCGGGTCCATCGGGCCCGCGCACACGCTGCGGCAGTCCGCGTTCTTGCGCGGCTCCAACACAAGCCGGAAGGTGGAGTCGCTGATGTACGCTGGAGCGACCACGACGCCGGGGGTGGGCGTGCCCATGTGTTTGATTTCCGCTGAGAATGTGCTCAAGCGGGTCCGCGGCGACAGAAGTTCGGGCCCGCTGGACCGCTGACCGTCGGTTTGTTGAACAATTGCGGGTTTTGTGGTGAAGATCACTCGATTTTTTTGTGTGGAAAAGTTGGACAAAGGTCGAGGTCAGCGGGGTGGAGTTATGAGTTTTGTCTTAATATCTGGACTTTTATGGCTTTCAGTGGGGTTAAGGACTTCTTTTCGTCGGTTCATTGCGATTGAATAGGGGTCTGTCAGTTTTGGGGTCCGTGTTCAGGAACTCTCCAGGCTGCTTCGAATATCTCCCTAGACGTTGAAGGACTATGACGTTGCATAACGCAAACCTGAAAAAGCGCATCATGGCCACCCTGGTCTCCGGTGCAGTTGCATTCGGTGGTGCAGCCGTTGTCGCTCCCGCCGCAGACGCAGACTCGCGTATTACTAGCCAGTACTCCGCCCTCGACTCCTCCGTTGAGCAGGTCGCTGTCGACTACAACTTGAAGCAGGAGTGGAACCGGGACTCGGGCCAGTACTGGACCCCGCTCGGCCCGGGCTGGTGCATCGACCGCCACCTCGATGTCCCGCGCACTAACACTGCATATGAGGTGCGCAAGCTCGACGGCACCTCCGGCTTCTACGGCTTTAACGGCGACATGGGCGGCAACCTCAAGATCGACGAGGATATTGAGCGCGCCGCTATTAACCTGACCAAGCTCATGCTTACGGACGTGAAGCAGGGCAAGAACGCCGATGCAATGTCCAAGAACGTGGCACTGCAGGCGCTGCTGTCCAACAACAAGGAGACCCTGAACCTCCTGCGCGGCTGGGTTGCTGGCTCCCGCAACGTCCAGGTTCCGGGCGTGAAGCCGATCTCCGCACAGCAGTTCCTGCAGTGGACCGGTTTTGAGGTGCGCAAGAGCTACTTCGAGCAGAGCGGCCAGGCCAACTACTACCTCGCACTGAACGACGCTGCTTCTTCCCGCCTGAACGTCAAGGATGGCGAGTACGTCACCATCCTGCTGCCGCGTTCCTACAACGTGTACGAGGACCTGTCCAAGGAGCCGACCAACCAGCGCATCATCACCATTGCGCAGCCGGGCCTCGAGGGCTTCGAGCCGGGCGTCAAGGAAGGCCAGACGGTCAAGACCGAGTGGGTGACCGCACCGGCCACGACCAAGACTGTCACCGAGCGCCCGACCGTGACCAAGACGGTTGAGGTCGGCTCCCCGGACTACATCAAGGAAGAAACCGCCCAGCCGACGGTGACTAAGACGCAGTACGTCCAGCCGGTGCAGGAAGAGATCGCCACCGTCACCCAGGCGGAGAAGACGGTCACCACCACCCGCCGCCCGGAGGTCTCCACCGTCACTGAGACCAAGAAGGAGTCCGCACCGGACGTCACCATCACCAAGACCGCCCCGGCCCGGACCGTGACCCAGACCGTCGTGGGCGAGCCGGAGTACGTCACCGAGACCAAGACCGTCACCCCGACGACCACCGTCACCGGCGCGAAGCAGACCGAGTACGCCACCCGCACCCTCGAGCCGAAGGTTGAGACGGTTACGGAGACCAAGCCGGCCGTGACCTCCACCGCTACCGTCACCGCTGCGCCGGAGACGAAGTACGTGGCTACCACTGTCACCAGCACCCAGCGCGAAGAGAAGACCACCACCAAGGAGGTCGAGCGCTACTTCCGCCACTACGACTACGCCTTCGACTTCCGCACCGGCGAGAAGACCGAGGAGATCGAGGTCAAGAACCTCGGCTCCTGGGACATCGACTTCGTCGACGATTCCAACGGTCTGGTCGAGGTGACCAAGGAGGTCCGCGAGGACGGCACCGCCATCCTCAAGATCACCCCGAAGAAGGAAGGCCGCGGCAAGGTCCGCATCGTTGTCGTGGACAACGAGGGCAACCGCCACGAGTACGTCATCGACGTGGTCAACGATTCCACCACCGTGGAGACCACCGGCGAGGTCACCGTGAACAACCACTACTTCAACGTGGGTGTTTCCGGTGTGAACCAGAACATCGACATCCCGGCAGGCTGGGACTACGAGATCGTCGAGGGCAAGGGCCTGGTCACCACCGAGGAGAAGGACGGCAAGCTCAACGTCAAGATCAACGACGGCGTGCTCAAGGGCAACGTCAAGATCGAGGTGTTTGAGAAGAACGACAAGGGCGAGAAGACGGGCAACAAGAACGTCTACGAGTTCAACATCGACGCCACCTCCGACAAGTACACGCAGACCCGCGTGATCGGTAACGCCAACTCCTACAAGCTGGAGATTGAAAACGTTGAGAACAAGCCGGAGATCGTCTCCGGCGAGGACCTCATCGAGTCCATCGAGAAGCGCGACGGCTTTTGGATCATCACTCCGAAGCCGAACGCCGAGGGCAAGGTTGTGCTCAAGGCTGTGGACGCCGAGGGCAAGACCTACAACTACACCCTGGACATCCGCCCGGGTGTGAACATCCTGGTCGACGAGGAGACCCATCTCATCCAGGAGGGCACCACTGTCGACATCAAGACTTCCGGCGAGGGCTGGGATCTGGAACGAACCGACGGCGGTAACCCACGCAACTGGGATTTCGAGCCGACCGATAACGGTTTCAAGATCCACAACAAGGTCAACGGCACCGCCGTCTACAACCTGTACGCTCCGGACGAGAACGCCAAGGAGGGCCGCGTCCTGGTCGGCGTCTACACCATCGTGGCGAAGCCGCAGGAGCAGAACGAGTACGAGGTTCCGAAGTTCACCCAGGACCTCGAGGACCGCAACACTGCCGAGTTCAAGCCGGGCAACGAGGGCAACACCTTCGAGATCGTCGGGGGCGAGGACAACGCCACCCTGGTCAAGACCGAGGACGGTAAGTTCCGCGTGTTGCCGAACCCGGGCTTCGAGGGCAAGATCGTCGTTGCTGAGAAGTCCCCGAACGGCAAGACCGTCGCCGAGTGGACCCTCAACGTCACCAAGGGTGAGGTCAAGAAGCGCACCATTGAGGCTGAGTCGAGGAGCGAGCTCAACATCTCGGTCAAGAACCAGCGCATCGTCAAGGGCGAGGACCTCATCGCCCGCATCGAGAACGGCACGGTGTACTTCAAGGAGGGCGCTGAGGGCCAGGTCATTATTGAGAACCTGAACTCCCGCGACCTTCCGTTCGAGGAGTGGACCATCGACGTCACACCGTCCGAGATTCGCGAAGAGAACATCACCCTTAACTCTTCTTCGACGCTGACCCTCACCCTCCCGGAGGGCTCCGACTACGAGGTCACCGACGACTCCCTGGTCGACGTGACCAAGGACGGCAACAACATCGTCGTCACCCCGAAGGATGGCGCTGAGGGCACCACCCAGGTCAAGATCAAGAACGACCGTGGCGTCTACGTCATCTACAACATCGACGTGGTCCCGGGCGGTAACGGCAAGGGCGGCAGCTCCGAGTCCCGCGAGCAGAACTTCAAGCTCACCGAAGATGGCAGCTTCACCATCACCCGCATCAACAAGAACGAGATTCGCGTCGATGAGGGCGAGGAGTACGTCAACGTCAAGATCGACGAGAAGACCGGTAAGTGGATCCTGACTCCGAAGGGCAAGGACTCCATCGGCAAGACCGTCACCGTCGTCGAGGTGGACAAGAACGACAAGGTGGTCAAGCGCCATACGATCGAGATCGTGGAGCAGCCGACCCCGCTGAAGTTCGTTGAGGAGCGCGTTGTATACAAGCGCGACTTCAACGACAAGATCATCCCGGGCAAGGGCAACACCCTGCACGTGGTCCGCGGCAAGGACCTGATCACCAACGCAGCGCCGGATTCTAAGGGCCAGCTGTTCATCCAGCCGACCGAGAACAAGACTGGCTCCATCCTGGTCGAGGAGCGCGACTCCGAGGGCAACCCGGTCCGCATCGTCGAGATGGAGATTCCAGGCACCTCTGAGGGTCTGACCCCGCCGGACGTCAACGCCAACGGTTCCCGCGACAAGGGCTACGACATCAACGTCAAGGGCGGCGAGAACTCCGTCGAGGTCTACGTCTGCTACAACGACGACTGCTCCAAGAAGAAGCGCCTTGAGCCGGGCAAGGAGATTGAGGTCTCCGAGGGCGGCAAGCTGCATGTCCTGCCGGGTGCTCACCTGGACGGCGGCGTCAAGCTCATGGTGGTTCCGGTTGAGAACGGCAAGCTCAACGACAAGGAAAAGGTGATCATCAACATCACCCAGCAGAACACGACGGTCCAGGAGAAGGGCTCCTCCAGCGAGCTTGACGGCAAGTGCATTGCTTCCCTGGTTGGCCTGTCCGCTCCGCTGCTGCTGGCTATCCCGGTCGGCATCCTGTCTCAAGTCCAGATCCCGGGCCTGGAGGGCGTCTCCGCGCAGATCAACGGCGCTATCCAGGATGCGAACCACCGCATCCAGCAAGGACTGGGCATCTACAACGAGGACCGCGCACAGCGCGCCGCTGACCTCCAGGGTGCGTTCCAGGGCGTGAACACCGAGCAGCTCGGCATGGCTGCCGGCGCACTCGGAGCGATCACCGTCGGTCTGCTCATCGTTGATCAGGTCATGCGTGCCTGCGGCAAGGAGGAAGTGACCTCCTCCTACCAGCTTGGTAAGGCAACTGACAGCGAGTTCCTGATGTACGGCTCCTCTGGCAAGCCGTCCCAGGCTGAGGCTGATAAGGGCGAGGGCGAAAGCTCTTCCTCTTCCTCCTCTGAGAAGCAGGATTCTTCCAAGTAAGAACCGCCTTTAACCTGTGAAACCCGGTGCCAGTACGGCACCGGGTTTTCGGCGTTTCAATGCCGGTTTGTTGAACAATTGCGGGTTTTGTGGTGAAGATCACTCGATTTTTTTGTGTGGAAAAGTTGGACAAAGGTCGAGGTCAGCGGGGTGGAGTTATGAGTTTTGTCTTAATATCTGGACTTTTATGGCTTTCAGTGGGGTTAAGGACTTCTTTTCGTCGGTTCATTGCGATTGAATAGGGGTCTGTCAGTTTTGGGGTCCGTGTTCAGGAACTCTCCAGGCTGCTTCGAATATCTCCCTAGACGTTGAAGGACTATGACGTTGCATAACGCAAACCTGAAAAAGCGCATCATGACCGCAATGGTCACTGGTGTTATGGCTACGGGCGCGGTCGTATCCGCTCCGCTCGCAGAGGCCGCAAACGAGAACACTTCCAGCCAACAGATCGTCGGTGCTTACGAGAAGCTCAGCGGTGCGGATCTGGCCCGCTACGACCAGATGCTGAAGCAGGCCCCGAAGGACGACCAGTCCATCGACCTGCTGCCGTCCAGCGCTGGCCCGGGCTGGTGCATCGACTGGGGTCTCGGTAACCCGTGGGATACCGGCAACTACCAGGTCCGCAAGCTCACCGGTGCTTCCGGTCGCGTCGGCAACGGCGATGCCATTAGCGAGGATGTCCGTATCGCGGCCATCAACGTGGTCAAGGAACTGCAGAAGGACTACAAGGCCTACGCAAACGGCGATCAGTCCAAGGCTGGCGCTATTTTGACCAAGAACGGCATTCTGCGCGCGCTGCTCTCCAACCAGCTGGGTTACCTGAACCAAGCTCGCGAGGATGTCGTCAACGGCAAGGTGAGCCAGTCCGCGTTTGAGAACCTGACCGGTTTCCGCATTCTGCACCACCAGGCACCGAAGGGTCAGCCGAGCTACTACCTGTCCAAGCTCCCCCGCCACGACGAGATTGCAAAGACTGTGAAGCCGGGCGAGTACGTCACCGTCCTGGTGCCGCTCGAGTACGACTACAACATCGTGCCGCGTAAGTCCTTCCAGCGTCTGATCCCGGTCCCGCAGCCGGGTCTGGATCCGAACCCGCCGAAGACCCCGCCGAGCATCGTGGAGACGATCCCCACCACGCCTGAGGTGACCACCACGGTGACCCGCCCGCAGGAGGTCACCACCACGAAGACTCTGCCGAACACGACCTACACCACGACGCGGACCAAACCGGCCACCACCGTGACCGAGCGCTCCACGCTGCCGACCGCGTACACCACCGTCAGCACCCGTGAGGTCCCGGGCAAGGTTGTCACTACGACCGTCAACCCGGAGCCGCACGTCACCACCGTCACCGAGACCGATTCCAACCCGCCGAAGGTTGTAACCAAGACTGTAACCCCGGAGCCGCACGTCACCACCGTGACTGAGCCGGGCAACTCTGAGGTTGTCACCGAGACCGTCACCGACACCCCGATTGTCACCACCAAGCCAGGCGAGGTTGTCACCGAGACCGTCACCACGCAGCCGGTCACCACCGTCACCTCCACCAACCCGGCAGTGACTGAGACGGTCACGAGCACCGTGAAGCAGCCGGAGACCACCGTGACCACCACGGTCACCGACGTGGAGAAGTACTTCGTTGAGAAGTACTACGAGCGCGTGAAGGAAGTTTCGGAGTACTACTACTTCGCAGGCTTCACCTACGGCGAGAAGTCCAAGGTCATCGAGCTGCCGGAGAAGATCGGCAACAAGTGGACCTTCGAGATCATCAAGGGCTCCGACATCGTGGTCGTCGAGCGCTCTGAGGACGGCAAGCTCGTCATCACCCCGCGCGAGGACTTCGAGGGCGAGGGTGAGGTTGAGATCCTCATCACCGACGACAAGGGCAACCAGCACATCTACCGCGTCAAGGTCACCGATACCGTGGCTGTGAAGGATTCCGTCAACGTCAAGGTGAACAACTTCTTCTACACCTTGAACGCTGGTAGCGAAGACCGCATCACGACCATCCCGTGGAAGCCGGGCGAGGAGATCGACTGGGGCCTGGGCTACGACAAGGACGGCAAGCTCATCAAGCCGGAGCACGGCGAGGTTGAGATCCTCAAGGACGAGGAGAAGGGCACCGTCACCGTCAAGGCTGGCGAGAACTACACCGGTAACGTCATTGTCCGTATTACCGAGGACAGCGGCGAGGTTCGCGAGAACATCGTGACCGTGGAGAACAAGACCTCCAAGTTCGACGTCACCCGCGAGATCCTGAACACCTCCACCGCGAAAATCGAGTACCGCGGTGGCGACTACGAAATCCTTGGCGACGGCAAGGACAAGGTCACCATCGAGCGTGACGGCGACGTCTGGGTTGTTACCCCAAAGGAGAATGCAACTGGCGACGTTGAGATCGTCTTCACTGACGAGAACGGCTTCGAGTACAAGTACACCCTGAAGCTGATCGAGGATAAGAACGCTGGCCCGACTATTTACAACCGCGAGCTGGAGTACAAGTCCGAGAAGCCGGAAACCCTTGAGATCGAGTACGTCAAGGACTACACCGCAGAAATCGTCGCGGGCGATGACGTGGCGAAGCTCGAGAAGAAGGACGGCAAGTGGGTCGTCACCCCGACCAATGAAAAGGGCGGCCAGGTCACCGTCCACGTCAAGGACGAGAACGGCCGTCTTGCAGCTGTCTGGATCATCGACGTTTCTAAGCGTGAGGTCGAGGAACTGGAGAACCAGGAGATCGAGCGCACGGTCAGGGACCGTGCGACGGTTGAGATCACCCGTGGCTCCAAGGAGTTCAACTGGCTGGTCGTCGAAGAGGGCGACGAGTACCTCACCGAGGGTACTGACGGCTCGAAGCTCGGCGACAAGGATAATCTCAAGCTGAAGTTCAAGCCGGTTCCGGAAGGCGAGACCCGCACCGTCAAGGTTGTGGAGTACGTCAAGGGCAAGGTCGACCAGACTGATGCCGATGGCAACCCGCTCTTGGACGAAAATGGCAACAAGCTGCCGCAGGTCGAAGGCGATCTGCCGATCAAGACTTACACCTACACGGTCGAGCCGTCCCCGGTCCGCGAGATGGAATACACCATCACCGCGGACAACGAGCTGAAGCTCTACGGCACCAAGTTCCAGGTTGCCAAGGGCAAGGAACTGCTGGCTGAGCAGCCGGCGAAGGACGCTTCCGAGATCAAGGTCACCCCGAAGCGCGACGCCAAGGGCACCCTGGTTATTGAGAACGTGTCCGAGGACGGCTACGTCTTCGAGCGCTACACCTTCGAGATCACTCCGGGCCGCAGCGCTGAGGTGACCCCGGAGAACACCACCATGGGCTGGAACGCCGAGGCAACCATCGCGTCCCAGGATGGCGAAAAGGTTGAGGTTCTCGAGGGCGAGGAGTTCGTGGACGTCAAGCGTGACGGCGACAAGCTCATCGTCACCGGCAAGGAGAAGGCTGGCAAGGCTCTGATCCAGGTCAGCGACAAGCGTGGCGCGTACGCGCAGTACGAGATCACCCTGGTCGAGCCGAAGCGCAGCGGTCTGTACACCTACAAGATCTCCACCTCCACTGAGTTCCAGGCGACCCTGGTCAACGAGGAGAACAGCTTCCGTGTGGTCAAGGGCGCTGACGCGTTCGAGGCTCCGGAGGAGAGGAACGGCCAGTGGGTCCTGCGTCCGAAGGCTGACAAGGTTGGCGAGACCGGCATTGTCGCCGAGTTCAACAAGAACGGCCAGGAGATCAACCGCTACAAGCTGGAGATCGTCGAGCCCAAGACCACCGGCGCACGTCAGCAGACTGACTTCCTCATCGAGGGCGACGCTAAGGAGCTGAAGAAGCTGGACGAGGGCAACAAGGTTGTCGTCGTCAGCGGCAATGACCTGGTTGACCTCAAGGACAACGGCGGCTCCGTCGAACTGACCGCGAAGAAGGGCTCCGCCAACAAGGTGGTCCGCGTCGAGGAGCGCAACTCCAACGGCGACCTGGTCCGCGTCGTCGACTACGGCATCTACCCGGAGGGCACCCGCACCGCCGAGGGCAATGTGATCAGCGAGAACCACGACCTGCCGGTCGTGATTGACACCAGCATCAAGAACAACTCCCCGGTTGATGTCACCTTCCCGGACAACGTGAACGACATCATCTTTACCAAGGGCAAGGAGTACTTCGAAGAGGTCAAGAAGACCGACGAGGGCGTCACCCTGGTCCCGCGCAAGGATCTGAAGCCGGGCACCTACAAGGCGACCTACCTCCTGGTCGGCCCGGATGGACAGTCCTACGGCGAGCGCGAGATCGAGATCAACGTCAACGTTGAGAACAACACCCGCGTCGAGCAGAAGGGCTCCTCCGCTGAGCTCGACGGCAAGTGCATCGCCGGCATCGTGGGCCTGACCGCTCCGCTGCTGCTGGCTATCCCGCTGGGTATCCTCTCCCAGGTCCAGATTCCGGGCCTGGAGGGTGTGTCCGCGCAGATCAACGGCGCTATCCAGGATGCGAACACCCGTATCCAGCAGGGCCTGGGCATCTACAACGACGATCGTGCGCAGCGCGCAGCTGGCATCCAGGGCGCGTTCTCCATCGAGAACCCGGAGATGATCGGCATGGCAGCTGGTGCCCTGGGCGCCATCACCCTGGGTCTGCTGGCAGTCGACGGCGTCATGCGTGCCTGCGGTGCGGAGGAGTACACCTCCTCCTACATGATCGGCAAGGCCACCGGCAGCGAGACGCTGATGAACGGTTCCTCCGGCAAGTCGGACAACAAGGACAACAAGTCCACCGACAAGGCTGAGGGTTCGTCCAAGGCTGAAGGCTCCTCCGACAAGGAGAAGTAAGCCCCCGAAGAGCTAATGCCCACCAGGTCCACCCTGGTGGGCATTTCTCTTGCCTACTTCCCGGCAACCCCCTCGACCACCTCGCCGAGCCAGCCCAGCGCGTAGTCGTAGCCGGTGCGCCCCTCCACCGAGTACCCGCCGGGGATGTCGGTGTAGCCCAGCTTGTAGTACGACATGTGCCGCGGCCCGAAGTCGCCCGCCAACTTCGCGGATGCCACCAGGTTTGCGTTGGCGGGGTGGTCGTAGGCGGCGCGCAGCCCAGCGGCGTCGATAGCCTGGGCACTCAGCTTTGCGACGAGCTCCCGCACCACCACCTGCCTTCCCTCCGTCCCCGTGGGCGTCCGGGGGACCACGCCGAAGCGCTCCAACCACCAGTACATCTGCTCCGCAGCCTGGATCGCCCGGAACACCTCGAGCAAGGCGTCGAACCAGGCGGCGGCCGGCGAATCACCCATCGCGCCGCGCAGGCCGTTGAGCCCCTGCAGCATCCAGGTCCAGGTCACGCCCTCCTTCGCCAGCTCCGGCGCTGCGGCCGCCAGCGCGATGGCGGCCTGCTGCTCTACAGGCGTGGGGCTCGCGGCATCCGCGTGGCGGCCGGCGGCGGAGAGGATCTGGTGGAGTTCGTAGAGGATAAGCGGGGCCACGGTGGCGTCGAGAAGCGAAAGCCCCGATTCTTCGACCGCCTCGCGCGGGGGCATGCCGCTGGCCCGCAGCTGCTGAAAGCGCGCGATGCGCATGCCGGTGAAGGCGTTGAACGGGCCGACCAACACGTCGCGCCCGGCCACGTCCGCGACTGCGCGCAGCACGGAGTCCGGGTCCGTCGCGCACGCCATGTCGGCGCCGTTGCACAGGGACAGCACCTTGCCCTCGAGTCCGTTGAAACTGGAGCGGCGGATGCCGGCCAGGCCGACGCGGGTGGGGTCCAGGGCGGTGCCGCCGGTCTGCACCGTCTCAAAGTTCGCGCCGAGCACGCCCTTCGGTGCGGCCGCGTAGAGGCGCGACGTGCGCGCGGGTTCGGCGGGCTCGCGCACGGGGGCGCGGGCGGGGTCGGCGAACAGCAGCACCGCGGCGATGTCGTCAGCGCCCACCCCGCGCACGCGCCCGGCAGCGTCCTCCGCGGCGGCGTCGCCGATCAGGTGCGCGCCTTGGGAGTAGCCGATGAGGATGAAGCGGGTGCCGGGGCAGTGCCGGGCCACCGTCTCCATCTCCAGGGTGGCGACGTCGCGGCCGTAGCGCACGGACTCGCCGTAGGTGGCGGCCTCCGTGCCCTCCAGGCCGTTGCCGGCGCCGCCCAGCGCGCTGAACCTGCCCAACGAGGCAGGGTACTTCACGGTGTAGGTGGACACGGTGCGGGCGCCGAAGCGGCGCTGGAGGTCGTCGGCGGGGGAGGACGCGTCGTCGAAAAGCGTCTCGCGCGCGGACGGATCCCAGGAATGCGAAAACCCCGTGCCAGCCGCCTGGATGACGTGCACGGGGTGGCAGCGCAGCCTCACCGCCTCCGCCTTCGGCGCGGCCACCGCCGCCGGGATCAGCGCGGCGGCGAGCGTGAGGGCGAGGGCGCGCTTCACGGCTACTTACGCGGCAGGGCAGCCAGCGCGAGGCCGATGCCCACGAGCCAGGAGTCCTTCGCAATGGCAAGGCCTGCGCTGGACGGGCGGATGCCGTCGTCCTCGGTGTACTGGTCGCCGCCGAAGTACATGGTGAGCAGGCCAGCGCCGAACGCGGTCAAGCCCAGGCCGGCCAAGCGGTTCGGGATCAGCGGGCACAGAAGCGCCGCACCCAGGGCGGTTTCGGCGGAGGCGAGGCCGGTGGCGAACGTCTCGGCGTCGACCTGGCCGAGCTGCGGGATGCCGTCGGTGGCCATGTCGCGCAGGCCCTCGGCGCCTTCCTTGTCCACCTGGAACTTGCCCAGGCCGGAGTTCAGGATCAAGGCGCCGGTGGGGATGCGCAGCGCCGCAGAAGGCAGACGCAGGTTGATCTTGTCCTTGTTGGATTTCTTGAAAAACATGGGCGGGGTCCTTCGATCTATCGGGGAAATGTTGTGCCCCGCCCATGGTAGGGCTAAACCGTCAGCTCGGGGTGGAGATCCTTCATCCGCCAGGTTCGGCGGGCGTACAGAGCCGCGCACGAGATGGCTACGGACATCGCGCCGACGAACAGCAGCACGGTCACGGCGGTCCACTGCGCGGGTCGTACGACTGTGTGCCAAACAGTGCGTAGCGCACTAAATCCACCGAGTAGTGGGCATCGCCACCCTCTACCGTCACTTTCCCACCCGCGCCGCGCTCTACGACGCCTGCGCGATCGTCTTCCTCGAACGCATCGAAGCACTCCTCGACGACACTCTCGACGGCTTCGAGGACAACCCCGTCGAGCACTTCGAATCCTTCGTCTGGGCGCTCGTCGAATCGGGCGTGGGCATCCTCGCCGCGGCGCTGGCCGCCGACAGCTCCGACGGCGGGCTAGGGGAGCGCCGCGACGTCTTCATGGGCAAGGTGCAATTGCTTATCGACGCCGCCGTCCCCCACGGCATCGTCGCCCCGGGCGAGTCGCCCATGCAGCTGGCAACCGAGCTCGTCGTGGCGACGCGGCCGCTCGCCGCCCCGCTCGCCGACATTCTCCCGGACGTGCGCGACCGCCTGGTGCGCCACCTCATGGCGGGCTGGCGCACCACGGCGTGATTTAATCCTCGCGCAGCTCGTGGCGGCCTGCGTTCTTGTCTCCCACAGAGTGCTGGGGGTCGGTGGCCTTGCGCTGGTCGTCCGCCAGGGTGTCCAGGGTGGTCAGGCCCTCCCCGCCGAGGTCCTGGGAGCTGGTGGCGTCGGTAAGCAGCTGCTCCTCACCCGGCTCATTCGGGAACACGCCGCCCTCAACGCCCTCCTCACGACGGGTGCGATCCCGGTCGTCCTCCGTGCGCGTCGAGTACACGATGGTGGAGGAACCGCGCGTATCCGTCTCCGTGCGGGTCGGCGCCGGGCGGTACGTCTTCGCCGGCTCATCCTCGCCCGCGAGCTTGTCCTTGAGGAAGAACTCCCAGGCCGCCCACGCGCCGCCCGCGAGCGCCGCGGTGGCCAGGGTGGTGCCGATGACCTTGCCAACGCCGCCCTTCTTCTTTTTCTTCGCGCTCTTCGCGTGCTTCTCCAGGAACTCCTGGCGCTCCTTGCGGCTCGGGGCGGCGGCCTCGAACTGCTTGCGACGGCGGTCCAGGCGGTCGTGCGCGTCGCGGGTGATCTCTCCGGCCTGCGCGCGGGCGGCGCCGTAGAGCTCCTCCAGCTCGTCGATGTCGAACTTGTCGTGGATATCGTCCAGCTTGCCGTCCTTCAGGTTGTCCAGCAGGGACTGGTAGATGTCGCGTTCGCGCTTATCGTTCTGGTCGCGCAGGTACTTCCACGCCTGGTTGGCAAAAGCGGCGGCGAAGCCGATGTTCTTGAGATTCATGGGTGTCTCCTTGTGTTGCGTTTGAAAGTTTCGGGTGGTTACGCGGCCCAGGGTAGCGAAATCCGCGGGGCTCGCCGTTTCCACCGCCGCGCCACCCCAAACGCGTACCAAGCGTTACGCAAAAGTGAACAGCTTGGTTCATTTTACGCGATTAACATTCACACAGAAAAACCGTGTGCCCAGCGCAAACATCGCGCAAAACCGGTAGCGCATTGTGGCGGTTACGTGGCGTCAATAAGTTTCAAGGCACCGTTTAACCACGGTGCAACGAAACACATCAATCCAGCCGAGAAAGGTCCTGCCATGTTCGAAGCCTCTCCTTCGACCAGGCTTTCCGCCTCGGCACCGCTGGACCGCGAGGGCGCGCCGCTGATCCGCCGCCCCCGCCCGAAACGCCAGCGCACCGCCTTAAGCTTCGAGATCATCCCGCCGCGCCCCACGGACGACGCGGAGAAGATCGACCGGCTCATCGCGGGCCTGGCCGAGTACAAGCCGGACTACGTCTCCGTGACCAGCTCGCGCCGCAGCGAGTGGCTGGAGGGCACCGCCGCCGTGATCTCCCGCATCGCGGAGACCACCGACCTGCGTCCCATCGCGCATCTCGCCTGCACTGCGGGCACGCGCGATGAGATGGCGGAGTGGGTGCGGGTGCTTATCGACGCCGGCGTCCGCGGGTTCCTCGCCCTGCGCGGGGACCTGCCGGAAACCGGCCTGCCGGCAGACCACCTCCAGCACGCCACGGATCTGCTCAACCTGATCCAGGACGTGCAGGAGGAAGAGGCGTTCCGCCTCGCCGCCGGCAAGCTCGCGCTTTCCGTGGCCTGCTACCCCAAGGGCCACGCGGAGTCGCGCAACTTCGACCACGACCTGGACGTGCTGCTAGCCAAGCAGCGCCTGGGCGCGGATTTCGCCATCACCCAGCTGTTCTTCGAGGCCCAGGACTTCCTGGAGTTCGTCGAGGTGGCGCGGCTGGCGGGTGTGCGCATCCCGCTCATCCCCGGCATCATGCCCATGACCTCGCTCAAACGGGTCCGACGCATGGGGGAGTTGTCGGGGCTGGAGGTGCCGGTAGGCGTCGAGAGGCAATTGCTCGAGGCTGACGACGAGTACGAGGCCGGCATGCAGCTCACCGCCAACCTGGCGCGCGAGATTTTGGATGCCGGCGCGGGCGGGCTCCACGTGTACACGCACAACAACCTGGACGTCACGCGGGACTTTCTGGACCGCATCGGAATAGATAAAGGACAACAATGACCACCTTCCCCAAGGCCACCATCGAGGGCTACCCCCGCATCGGCGCGAACCGCGAGCTCAAGCGCGCGCTGGAGAGCTACTGGGCGGGCCGCATCGACGCTGAGACGTTCCGCTCCACCGCACGCGCCCTGCGCGTGAACAACTACAACCACCTGCGCGACCTCGGCCTGACCGAGGATTACGCCATCCCGGCGGACGTCGCGCTCTACGACCAGGTGCTCGACACCGCCCTGACCGTGGGCCTCGTGCCGGGCGGCGTTGACCTGGACGAGGAGTTCGCGCTCGCCCGCGGCAACGACACCCGCGTGCCGCTGGAGATGACCAAGTGGTTCGACACCAACTACCACTACCTCGTGCCGGAGATCGAGGCTGGCCAGGAGATCAAGGCGGTGCCGGAGCGCATCCTGCGCATCGTGGAGGAGGCCGCCGAGGCCGGCCACAAGGTCCGCCCGTTCCTGGTCGGCCCGGTCACGCTGATCGCGCTGTCCAAGCCGGCGGAGTGGTCGCTGCTGCCGTCGCTGGTTGAGGCGTACGCCGAGGTCTTCGCCGCGCTGAAGGAAGCCGGCGTGGAGTGGGTCCAGATCGCCGAGCCCGCCGTGGTGGCCGACCTGTCCACCCCGGACGCGGAGATCGCGCAGCACCTGCGTTCCGCTTGGTCTGCTTTGCTGGGCCGCGAGACCCGCCCGAACGTGTACCTGACCACCCCGTACGGCTCCGCCCGCGAGGCCCTGCCGGTCCTGGGCGAGCTGGGCGTGGAGGCGCTGCACGTGGACCTGTCCCCGTGGACCCTCGAGGCCGACGCCGGCTACCCAGAGCGCGTGCGCGCCGCCGTGCCTGACTCCACCCACCTGGTGGCAGGACTTATCGACGGCCGCAACGTCTGGACCGCCAACCTGCGCGAGCGCACCGACGTGCTCAACTCCCTCGGCCGCGGCGCCGACGCCGTGTCCGTGTCCACCTCCACCTCCCTGCAGCACGTGCCGCACACCTTAAAGGCCGAGCGCAACATCCCGGTCGAGGTCGCCCCGTGGCTGGCGTTCGCCGACGAGAAGCTCGCCGAGATCCAGGCGCTTGTCGTCGGCTCGGACGAGGCCGTCGAGGCGTTCGCCCAGTCCGCCCGCGCCGTGCGCACCCGCGCAGAGTCCACCACCATCCACAACTCCGCCGTCGTGGACCGCGTGGCCGCCCTGCCGGAGGGCGCCGTCAAGCGCGAGCCGGCGTTCGCGGAGCGCAACAAGGTCCAGCGCGAGGAGCTCGGCCTGCCGACGCTGCCGATCACCACAATCGGCTCCTTCCCGCAGACCACCGAAATCCGCAAGGCCCGCGCCGACCACCGCGAGGGCAACCTCTCCGACGCCGAGTACACCGAGGCGCTGAAGGCCGAGATCAAGCACGTCATCGACCTGCAGGAGGAGATCGGCCTGGACGTCCTCGTCCACGGCGAGGCGGAGCGCAACGACATGGTGCAGTACTTCGCCGAGCTTCTCGACGGCTTCGTGGTCACCGAAAACGGCTGGGTCCAGTCGTACGGCTCCCGCTGCACCCGTCCGCCGATCGTGGTCGGCGACGTCTCCCGCCCGGAGGCCATGTCCGTGGAGTGGTCGGCCTACGCCCAGTCCCTGTCGGACAAGCCGGTCAAGGGCATGCTCACCGGCCCGGTGACCATCCTGGCCTGGTCCTTCAAGCGCGACGACGTGCCGCTTTCGGTCTCCGCAGACCAGATCGGCGTCGCCCTCGCCGACGAGGTCGCGGACCTGGAGAAGGCCGGCATCAAGGTCATCCAGATCGACGAGCCGGCCCTGCGCGAGCTGCTCCCGCTGCGCGAGGACAACCGCGCCGCCTACCTGGAGTGGGCCCAGCGCGCGTTCCGCCTGGTCTCCCTGGAGGCGCAGCCTTCGACCCAGATCCACACGCACCTGTGCTACTCCGAGTTCGGCCAGATCATCGACGCCGTCGCCGGCCTCGACGCCGACGTCACCTCCATCGAGGCAGCCCGTTCCAAGATGGAGCTGCTCGAGGACATCGACGAGACCTTCCACTCCGAGATCGGCCCCGGTGTGTGGGACATCCACTCCCCGCGCGTGCCTTCGGCCGAGGAGATCGCCAACCTGCTGCGCGCGGCACTGAACCACGTGCCCACCGAGCGCCTCTGGGTCAACCCGGACTGCGGCCTGAAGACCCGCGGCTACAAGGAGGTCGAACCCTCCCTGCGCAACCTGGTCGCCGCGCGCGACGAGGTCGTCGAAGGGCTCTAGCGCGCCGGGCGGGGCGGAGCTGACGTCGCAAAGCGTTAGCCCCCGGCCCCGCCC
>ERZ1031421.2-NODE-2-length-24349-cov-6.472339_pt1 | contig 24349 bp, 31 predicted proteins | sample MGYA00518050_ERZ1031421 | MGnify/ENA primary metagenome ERZ1031421 (study PRJEB33718, sample SAMN03159897) | human skin metagenome | collected 2013-10-01 | study: EMG produced TPA metagenomics assembly of the PRJNA266117 data set (Human skin bacterial metagenome and...
AAGACTTCCGAATCCCGGTCCGTGCCAGACAGTCGCCACTTATCACCCAGAGCGGTAATCAACACCACATTCAGCAATTAGACCCGCTCCTTCCTACGAGACACAGCAACCTCACTAGCCGAACGCACAATCCGATACGAACCATTAGTTCCAGCCGTAACCTCAGCCAACAACTGGTCAATCTGGTCCGCCGTGTACACCTTCTCCCCATCAAGGTGAATCGTCGTCTCACGACGAATCTGGTCCCGAACACCCGCATTCGCGTACTTCGAATCCAGCTTCCAATTCACACCAGCAGCTTCAGCCGCGTCACGATTAGCCTTAGCCGCAGCCAAATACTCACCGCGTAGCTCCTCGTTACCCTCGGCCCACGCCTGCGAGGACTGCTCTAACGACTTAATCGTGTAGTCCAGTCCCTTGAGCGTGTGCTCCAACGGGGTGGTTTTCTCGTACAGGTCAATCTCGGCGGTGAAGTCTTCAACCTTGCGGGCTAAATCGTCCCGCTGGTCTCGGGCATCATATACCGGTTTCAGGGACTCGTTAATCTTGAGTGCTGTTTCTGCCTGCGCAAGCTCCGGCAACTGGGCGCGAAGAACCGCCGTCGGGTCTCCACCGCGGTAAGCAGCACGCCCCATCAGCTTCAACACGCGGTCAAGGTTTCCACGGTCAATATTGACCCCAGTTTCCGCAAGAACCGCGTTAAGCGCCTGCTGCAGCGAATTGTACTGCGCCTTCTGGCCACGGTACTCATTCGCATAACTACCTCGAGCACCCAACTTGGCGCCCCAACGGCCCAGAGTGTTCTTGTCCATGGCCTGCTTGACCTCAGCCATCTCAGCCATGAGCTTCGCCACCTGGGCCGTACCAGTAGCATCAACCAGGTCAACGCCGGCGACCTTCGCGGACATGCGAATCAGCCGCTCCTGCGCCTTCAACAGGTCCTGCTGGTTACGCACGTTCTCACGCTGCGCCTCAGCCAGGGCAGCTTCTGCCTTAATCTGTTCGAGTCGGGCAGAAACCTCACCCTTCAACGCTTCAGCACGCGCCTTCTCGTACGTAAACAGCGCAGAAATAGCCGCATCGGACCATTCCTGCAGCACTCCCTGAGCCTCTAAGGCCTGGTAAGCCATGTAGGAGTCCCAGTCCTCGTGCAGCCCCATCATCTTCACCTGGGCGATGGTGGCGCCGCGCTTAATCTCCGCATCTAGGGCAAGGCGAGCCTCCGCCACCTTTAGTGCCCCTTCTGCTTCTGCGATGTAGCGGTCGTGCTGCGCCAGCATGAGGTTGTACTCGGCTTCACGCTGCGCATTCGCGCCACGAATCAACGCCTGCTGCAAAGTAGTGACCTTGCCTTGCAGGTCAACTATCAGCTTCGCGTAATCCGCAATAATGGACCACCCGTCAGCCAAGGCCTTAAGTGCGTCTAGGCGGGCCTTGCGAATCTTGGCGATAAGGTCCTCAATCGCACCCACAATCGCCTTGATAATCCCAATGCCCACCTTGAGCATGTCCATAGCCATGCCCAGGGTGATACCCGCCGGGCCAGCAAAACCAGCCAACTGCAATAGTTGACCAGTAACCTGACCCAGACCAGCGTTGACCGCCTGGGCCGGGGCACCCATGCCAATCAACTGGTTAGCCAGCTGCTTGGCTTGCGGAATCATGCCCTTAATCTGGCCCTGGGACAACAACACAACATTGTCCAGGTCCATGGCCTGCTTCTTACGGGCATCCGCCAGCTCCTGCTCCGCCTTAGAAACAGCCTCGTTAGCCTTAGTGACTTCTTCGGCGTGCTTCTTGGCGTTCTCCTCGGAGTTCTTGTCCACCTCCTCACGAACATCCTTGAGCTTCTTTTCCGCTTCGGTGACCTTGTCCGCAGCCTTAGCACGGTCATCGTCCGACTCCGCTTTAGCCTTTTCAGCCTTAGCATCGTCCAACGCTTTTTGTGCCTCGTCGATTTTCTTCTGGTCATCTTCGGAAACACCTTCGGGCATGTCGTTCAAATCAGCGACAGCCTTACGGGCGTCCTCCAATGCCTTTTCTTTCTCGACAATGGCGTCAAGGTTCTTGGCGGCGCGGGCTCGAGACTCCCAGAGGGTGTCCTCACCATCAAGCACCGTCTTGACGATGTCAGAACCAGGCAAGTCCAACCCAAGGTCAAGAACGCGGCGCGCACCTTGGCGGGCGTTAATACCTTCAATGCTGTTGTAATCACCGGCCTTTGCCAACCATGCTTGCGCATCATCAACAGCGCGGGCAATCACTTCAGTTTGTCCCTTAATGGCTGGAACAAGGTCACCTAGAGAACGGATCATGTCCGACAGGCTCGACCACTGCGACGCGGTAAACACCGGCTCCGGCTTGCCCGACAGATTCTGAGCAAACCCACCATGCGGCAACCAACCACCCTGGTCATAGAGCTTCGACAATTCAACAATTCCGCCACTAGCGTAGCCACCAGCACGGTCATAAGCCGCAGGGAGCGAACCATACTGACGGACCGCGTAGTTCATCGACGCACGCAGGTTAGCCTCCGGGTCCCAAATATCGTCATAGCCCGGGTCCTTGTTCGCCTGGAAAGTCGGGTCAATGACCTGCATCAGGCCCTTAGACGGGGTGCCAGCCACGGCATTGGAGTCCCAATCGTTAATGGCACGCGGGTTACCGCCGGATTCCTGGTTCATGCGACGCAGCACAGTGTCAGCCAAAGACACAGGGTAACCCTTGTCCTTGAGGACAGCCTCCACCATTCCGCGCCACTGCTCAACACCAGCAGAAACGCCGCCCTGGACAGCTCCCATCTCTGATGCTTTACCGGAGACGAACTCCCACGCAGCCGTGGACAACTTCTTCAAAATAGCGCCAGGAAGTTTACCCCACTCGCCAAACTTGTCAGCGCCGGGGAACTCGCCAATCTTTTCCATGGCTTTATCCCATAGAGACTTAACCATGTTGATAGGATTCCAGCCGCCACCTTCGCCGGGCACATCGTCTAGGACTAGTTCCTTGCCCTCAAACCTAATGGGGGTGCGGGTTGCCCAGTGGACGTGGTTGGTGTGACCAGCGTTAGTGCCTGGGCCATAATCCAGCGGCGCGCCATTCTTCAGGTTCTGCCACCCGTCGAGCGGATAGTGGATCAGCTCAGCAGAATTGTGGAAGTTCTTAAAAATAGCACGCGCCAGAGCCTTCGACTCTGCGGACGGCATCTGCGTCGCATAGGTCGCTGGGTTCTGCCAGTCAGTCGCGCCCTGAACCGAGTAGTCGTGGAAAGACCCCGGCTCACTACGAGAAGCAGAGGTCAGATTAAACACGCCTGGGAAGAACTTGGCCACGAACGCGGCCTGGGACTGCTGCACTGCGGAAAGTGGCCCCGCCAGGTTAGTAAAGCCACCACCGGCGAAATTACCCAAATCAATAATTCCGCCGGTGGCGAAGTGGGAGTGCTTCAGTCGGTCCCTAACACCAGCTGCACCACCCTGCCGGGCGGCACTGTTGATGTTATCCACCCAGTCCTTACCCAGAGCGCGTGTAGCCTCCGGGCGGAGAATCGCTTCACCACCGGATAGGCCAATGCGCATACCAGTGCGTGGTTCCACGAAGGTGTAGGGGTCACGGCCAGGCGTATATCCGGGCAGAATACCACCGGTTGCGAACTTAATCTCCTGCAACTTGTCCAGGCCAACGAGACCGGCAACAGCGTTCCATGCCTTACGGATACCGCCGTTGTAGACCACATCCACAACGAACTGCACCGGCGCCTTGGTCTTACCTTTAATCTCGTCCCAAATCCGGCCAATGTTATCCACCGTGGAACGGAACCAGCCCTTGAGCACGTCCAGGCCACGCTTAAACGGCCCAAAGACATTCTCATCCACCCACACCCAGCCGGCATGCAGGCGGTCAGACATCCATTGCCACTTGTCAGCAATCCAACCAGCAACAGACAAGACAGCTTCCCAAATACGGTGGAAGCCACGAATCTGACGTTGAATGACGTTCTCGTTCAGCCAGTTCCAGATGTTTAGCAGAACTCCGTAGAGCCAGTTCCACTTGTCGGCAATCCACCCGGCAACCGCGGATACCGCATCCCAGATGGCGTGGAATCCGTCAATGACGTTCTGGATGACATTGTCATAAATCCAGCCCCACACTGTAGATAGAGTTGCGGACAACCAGTTCCACTTATCGACAATCCAATCAATCACGGACTGAATTGCCGGCCACAAGGTGTTCTGGAAGAAGTCGACCATGGGGTTTAGGACGTTGTCCCGAATCCAGCCCCATACCTCGGTGAATTTGTCCGATAGCCACTGCCAAGCGTCACCAATCCACTGGAACACGCTCTGCAGCGCGGGCCACAGGGTATTCATGGCGAAGTCCGATAGTGCCTGCCACACCGGCTGGATAACGTTCTCCCACGCCCACTGAATAGCAGACGAAAGCAGATTCCAGGCGATAAGCAGCGGCGTCAGAATAATGGTGGCGATAACACCAATCGTGATTTTCGCCAGCTCCAAAATCCCGTTAAACACCGGCTGAATAACGTTCTCCCAAGCCCAAGACAAACCGTCCCACAAGGCAGTGAAGGCATCGCCGACGAAGCCCAAAATGGCTTCAACAACAGGCCAGAAATTCTCCTGCAGGAACGTCAAGAACGTGCCAATCCACTCCAACACGGTAGTGAATACAGCCGTGACTTTCTCGGCCAGCCAGGTGAAGGCAGAAACGACAACGTCAATGATGAACGCGGCAACCTGACCCAAAATCTCAATAAACGGGCCGAGGATATTTTCCATGAGCCATGCGAACTTGTCCGCAACCCACGCAAGAACCTCAGCCACAATCTTCAGCGCCTCAACCAGTAGGAACACGGCCCCGACGACAACGCCGCCAATGACCGCACCCACAACCTTCAAAATAGGCAGCAGGAGCTTAGCGAAGAACTCGCCAATTGGCTTTACCGCCTCCCACAGAGACTGGAAGGCCTTCCACAAAGACTGGATTACAGAAACTAGCGACTCAAACAAGGAAACAGCAACGCTGCCCAGTGCAGAGCCAAGGGACTCACCTACCGACTTCAGTGAATCCCACAGGGACTTGAAAATATCCCCCAAGGAGGACACCACATCACGCATAGTCCCGGCCATGAACTGAACCACGGGCTGCAGCATAGCGGCCAGCTGGTCACGCTTTTCCTGCAGGAAACCCCACAGGCCCTGCACAGCTTCGCGGACGTCGAATAGGAAGCCGACCACACCCGAGTCCTCTTCCAGACCGAATGGCAAGCCGGTGTAGTCGCCCTTGAAAAGGATGTCCCAAACGCCGGACGCTAGGTCAGGCAACTTGGATAGTGCGTCTCCCACTTCGTGGAGCTTGCCTACTATCCATTCAGCCTTATCCGCGCCCACGATTCGGGCTATGCCAACGTAGCCGTCATCGCCACCCTTGAAAGCGGAAACCATTTCACCCCAGGCGGACACGACGGTGCTCTTGACGTAGGACACCTTATCCATCAGCCCAGTGAAGGCATCGCGCACACGGAAGATGTAGTCCACCGCGGCGGAGTCTTCATCCCAGCCGAAGGCATCCTTGAGGACCGACGTGTAGTCGCGGTTTACAAACAGGTCCCATAGTCCGTTCCAGGCGTCACTGAACAAGCTGAAAAAGCCACCGATCTTATCGGCCAGCCAATCCCAACCAGTAGCGAACACGCCAGAAATCCAGTCCCAGCCGTCTTTCAGCGCGCCTACGAATTTATCCCACAGGTCACGACCGAGTTCAGTCTTAGCGAAGAAAGCCCACAACGCAGCACCAGCCGCAGCCACTGCAGCAACAATGGCGACAATCGGGGCTAAAGCCGTAGCAGCAGTCGCAGCCAACCCAAGCATGGACGTTTCAGCAGCCGCCGCCGCAGCAGACCACGCCGTAAAAATAGGCGCAATTGTCGCCGCCCCAACAACAGCCGCAGACAACGTACCAACAGCCCCAGCAACAGCAAGGAAAATAGCCGGGTGCTCTCCTACAACTTTCGCCACATTAGCGGCCTTATCAGCGAACTCCGCCATTAGCGGCAGCAGTGCCGTACCAATAGCTTCCTTAGCGTCGTTGTATTTTGCGGTCGCAACCTGCTGCTTATGCGCAGCGGTGTCCGTTTCACGAGCAAACTGTCCCTGAGCACTAGCGGTCTGCTCGGTCAGCAGCTTCAACAGAGTCTGGGCCTTAGCCTGCTTCTCCGCCTCACCTGTCAGACCGTCCAAACCATCAGCAGCCATGCGGGCGTTAATGTCCGCCTGCTTAATCGAGACACCATAGCGCTCAATAGGGTCCGTCTCACCACGTAGAAGCGAAGACACAGCCTCAACCGCTTCCTTGGTTGAGCCACCAAAAGTTGCCGCCAAGTCGGCTGCTACCTCCACAAGGTTCTCGGACTTGTCCGCAACCTCGTCCATGGGCATACCCATGTTCTTCAACATCGCGCCCATATTCGCCGCCAGCTCACGATACTCACGGCCCGAGACGCCAACCTCATCCGCTGCGCGTTTAGAATTATCAATAATGCCCTGCGCATGGTCGGCAAAAATGGATTCAACCGCGCCATACGATTGCTCCGCCTCGGAGGCGTACTCCATCGACTGCTTAGCAATCAGGCTAATACCACCCAACGCGGCGGAGGCATGGAACTTATACTTCTGCGCGAACTCACCAAACTTCACGGCGCCATTCTTCGCAGAATCCGCCATCGACTGAATACGGTCCTTAGCGCTACCAAAAGCACCGCCGGACTTCTCCAATTCACGATTCAGGTCAGACTGCGAATCCTGCAGCTTCGCCAAAGTGGAGTTCAGGTCATCAAGCTGGTCCTTGTGCTTTTGCTCAGCAACACGGACGTCAATTTCAGCCTGCTCTAGTTTCTCAGTCTCGCCAATAACGCGGGCCTTGGCTTCCTTGACCTTAGCCAGCTCAGCAATACCCTTGTCACCCTTTTCTAAAGCGGCTTGGTATTTGTCTTCAGCGTCCTGAAGTTTCAGAGTAGCGGCTTCCAGCTTTTCCTTCTGTGCCGCCTGCTTGGATGCTGACTTCTCATAAGCACGGTCCAGGTCCTGCAGCTTAGAAGAGGAGGCCTTAACCTGGCGCTCAAGGTTCTCCACCGCCGATTCCATACCTTCAGACATGGCTTTACCGGCGCGCTCACCAGAAGCCTTAGCCGGCTTCTCCAAACGCTCGGCAAACTCCTTAGACATGCCGCGGAAAGTTGGAATAACCGGGACTGATACGAAACCAGCAGCCATATTAAAAACCTCTCATCCCCCACCAACTAAGTGGGATTTAACTCCTCAAGCATGCGCAAAGATTCCGCCTGCGACGACTTAAACGAACGACCAGAACCATCCGACAACACACGACGCCGGTCCTGCCCCATACGCTCACGCTTCTCGGCAGCGATACGCGCCTGCTCCGCCTCCTGCTCCAAATCAGTAGGAGACTTCAAAAACGGGTGCTCAAAGCCCTTATCCATCTGACTCGACTGGAACAAAGCCACAGCCAACGCAGCCTTATCCGCCGGCTTAATATCCATGCGCTTAGCCCCAACGCGAGACTCCGGCCGGTCCAGCAAGTCCTGATACAAGGCCACAACCCGGCGGGTAGATAGTGGGCCTTCGGGGTCCAGCCAATCCCGAACATCAAGACCAATGCGCAGTAAATCAACCTCAAGAAGGTCAATATCCTCCACCGCGTGGGCCGCTAACGCGAGTTTGAAAATACTCAAACCACACGCATCAAGATAAGCCCTAAGCTGTTCCCCCAGACCACCAGAGAGCATGGCTGCGGTCATGGACTTCACCCGCGACGATTCATCAAAAAGACGCCACAACAAACGAGGATTCTCCAACACCTGGCACAAATCCTCAAACCCGAGAAACATCGGGTCACGACGCGCCCTATAACGAACCCCACCGCAGATGAACTCCACCCAAGCACCCGGCTCATCCTCAAGAATCAGCCGGGCAGACACTACTTATCAGCCAACTCCGTACCACGCTGCACAACCGGCCCAATAACCTCATGCAGGTCCTTACGAGTAGCACCAGTCCAATCCAACAGCTTACGAGTCTTAGCCGTCAGCTGAGCCATCAGCATGCCCTCAATATTTCCCTCGTGAGCCAGGGAAGAAACAGAAGCCGGCAGCATATCGCGGTCAACAATGACCTCAATATCGACCTTCACGCCATTAAGCAGCTCAACCTCACGCTCGGTGTAGATACCGTCGGAAATCTGTCCATCACCGACAGACCTCTTGGTGGTCTCGTTCTTTACGACCTCAACCTGGTCGGTGTTCTTCTTCTGTGCCATGGTGATTCCTCCTATGGAATTAAATACGGCCCCGCACTCTACGGGGCCAAAAAGGGCGGTGATTCCTAGACAAAAAGTCTTGAGGTAGGGCCTTACGCGGAATCACCACGAAAGACGCAAGGCCCATAAGGATTAACTACGCACTAGCGCCAGCGTCACCAGTGGTTCCACCGGAAGTAGATGGGGAGGCCGGCTCATCACTACCGCGAACACCCTCATTGCTGCCCGTAGCAGTCTCACCAGTCTTCGGGTCCTCATACTCATGCAGGGTCACGTCACCAGACTCATCGTCGGTAACAACCATGGCGGTCAAACCATTAGAAGAAGCCTGCGGGTGGAATGCAGTACCGGCCTCAATCTGAGCCTGAACGTCAGCCACATCCTTAAAGACCTTCTCTTCAACGCGGACCACGGAGCCATCCTCTCCGACGATGTAGAAGCGCTCCTCGTAGTAGCGCTCATCGTCACCATTGTTGAACGTAATCTGAACCGGGCGTGCCTGCGGGTCTTTCGCAGTAACACGCTCATTAACCACCAGGTCAGCCTTTTCACGGGACACCCAGATACGAACCAGGCCGGAGGTGAACTTGTGGACAAAAGCCACATAGCCCTTAGCAACCTGGTCAGAGTGCTTGCCGTAGGTGGTGCCATCCTGAACCACTGCGCCCGGGTTCTCGATGTAGCGCATAACCGGGGAGCCTGCGATACCGTCCACCGCTGCGGTGATAGCGCCCGCGGTGTAGGAGGTAGAAGACTGACCACCGGTCAGGTTGGTGGTGTTGGAGGAAACCTCACGGGTATGGCCGTGCTGGGAATCGGTAGGCTCCAGGCCGAGGGATTCCCACTCGCCGACAAACGCGCCGGTCTTCTTATCAATAGTTGGGTTATCAGAGAAGTTGACCAGTACCTCGCGGTCCTCCAGGACGCGCAGGTCAAGGCCAACGCTACGATTCTGAGCCATTGTTATCCCCTTTCAAAGGATATAAAAATAACCACCCCGTCCTTCGAGGTGGTGTACAAAATGTGCGGATGTTTATGCTTGTGCCGGCGACTGGAAGAACAGCTTTCCGATACCGACCGACAAACTCATCGTCGACACAAACCCAGTTGGCTGGAAAGACGGTCCAGAGCCGAAGAAAGTCGAACCAGACCGCGACACACCAAGACCAACGCCAGTAATTCCCTGCGTCAAAGCGGCATACAGGCTACGCCCATAGCGACGAACCATCATATGATCCGGCCCGTACACGCTCACCTTGACCAGGTCACGAGAATGCGCGGAATCATCAACTTCTGCCACATCGCCACTCACCACGATGGCCAGCCCATCCTGGTGACAGTTGTAACCATCCGGCAAGAAATGAAGATGAACCATGTCATGGTCCGCCTCCGGGATAAGCCGAAGAACGTGCTTATGTACCAGGGCGGGCGGGTCAGGAGTTACCCCAAAATCAGGAAGCATCCTTCACCGCCTTCGTCACGAAGCTGTCTTTTGCTTGCTTCGCCACTGCGCCAGGATGACGAACCGTCACCACATGCGTAGGGCGATTCGTGCCGCGAGTAGCGTGGGTGATTTTCACAACGTCGCCGCCCTCACGTAGGAAAGCACGGTCACGGGTAGAAAGTTCATTAACCTCAGGCCAGCGCAGTTCAATGTACTTTTTCACCTGCTCCGCCTTCTTCCGCGACGCTTCCTGAACCTGCGGCTGCTTCGCCATCTGCTCAAAAAGCTCGTGATAGTTAAGCGACACCGTCACTCACCTCCCCACGCTCCACGATGAACACAACCTTCGGCTGGTGCCACGACACCACAGGACGCCGACCCACGCTGTAATCAAACGATTTACGCTGCTGCACCGTATAGTCCTCACCCCGAATGGTGACCGTATCCCCATCGGCCACCACCGTCCCTGGCGGAGCAAGCACCTGCAGCTTCGTAATATCCCCATGGGTAAACCCGTCGCCTTTAACGACCTGGTCACCCGCGGGGGATACAACACAGTGCTCAATCACTTTTCCCGGCGCGTACTGCGGACGGCCCCGATGGTCACGACCAACAATGCCACCTTTCACAGTGACAGTCTCACCAGCCTGGTCTGGGCGAATCATCGCGACCACCTCTCAGGCCATCGACGTGGCCGTGGGAACCGGCCACGGGCGCCACGGCTCCACAATCCCAAAAGTTTCAGCAGCTCGTCTGTTAATCGAACGCCGCCCCATGAGACGGAATCCACGTCGGAAAACGTCACCGAATCCGATTGCGGCCCTGTTGTGGAAGAAATGGACCGCATGCCAGTATTCGTGCCTACCAGCGTCGCCGCGGACACCATTTCCAGAACCACGCGACGTGCTGCAGCTTCCAACCACGGGACTGCTTCCAGCTCCGCGTAGAAGTCACGCCCGGCGCGCAGAAACGCCACCTCGATAAGTTCCACTGAATCATCAATAAGAACCTCTAGGCGTTGTTTCTCCGCTTCGGTGAGTTCTCGTGGTAGGCGGTCAGCCACATACTCGGCATTAATATCAAGCACGGCTAACCTCCCTTACTGCTACTGAGTAGCGGCGATAATGTCTTTCTTCGACAAGCCCTTAGTTACGATCCCCTGCGCCTCCGCGTACTTGCGCCACTCATCAAGAGAAGCGGCCTTAGCAGGGCGGGGAACATCGCCCTTAGCGGGCTTGTCCTCGGGTTTGTCATCGGTGGATGGTTTGTCTACTGGCTTACGATTAGCTGGCTTCTTTTCAGCCTTGTCAGGCGTGTGAGAAACAGCGCCGCAGCTATCCAGCCACCGAGCTGTTTCATCATCCACCTCAACAACGTCACCCGGGGAATACAGCTCATTCTCCGGGCTCCAATGCTTCGCTAACGTGACCTTAACCATTAGGCGATACCAGTTACCTTGACCACGGCCTTCGGGTTATCAACCGCGATGGCACGCTTACGCACCAGGTCAGAACGCCACGACATGGTCGGGCCACCAAGCTCAGACTGGCCACCCTCAGAGTACAGAGGAGTTGCGGTCAGCGGCATGGTGTCAGACTTGAAGCCGGCGCCCTGAGCCTCAAAGACATAGGCGGTGCCCGTCTCAATCAGACGGGAAGTAGCCACACGCAAAGTACCGAACAGCTCAGTATCGCGCAGGCCACCGAAGATGGAATCACCATTCTGGTTCAAGAAGATGGGGTTATCCAGAGCGGCGGCACCAATGTAGTACTTCTGCATCTGCTCGTTACGAATCAGCTTCGTGTAAGAAGCCGGGTGCAGCAGGATGGTGTTCGGCTCGTAGTCGAACTGGCGGTTCAGGTCATCGTCTTCATGCGCGGACTGTACAAGTTCAACCGCATCGAAGACATCCTTGACTGGGTCGCCACCGGTCCACGGCGCGGAAGCCTGCAGTTCAGGCACCTTAGCCGCCTCAAACACACCAAGTACCGCGTTAATACCGTGGCGGATAACGGTCTTTTCCAGCGCCTGAATGTGGCGGTTAACCTGGTCAACCTTGTTCTCATTCTTCATCTCGTAGGAGATGCGGATCGCCTCACCAGACTTAATGCCATAAGCAGCGCGCAGAGGGCCAAGCTCTGGGGCGGACACCGGAATCTCACCGAACTCGGCGATTTCCTCCGCATCATCAGCAAGATAAGGGGCAGCAGCCTCGCGGAACGCCACAACACCCTTGTTAGCCTCAGCCTGACGGAAGAACAGGTCCTCCAGGAACTGGCCCTGCAGGCCATCAACAACACGCTGAGGGATGAAGGTCGGGTCCTCCATCATCTCGGAAACGGTCAGCTTCGGGCCATCATAGGCGCTAGTAATAAGCTCACTCATTCTTAATTCTCCTTCTTAGAAAAGTTGGGTTAGCCCGCAGATGCCGGAGCAACAACAGGGGTGACAAGGGTGGTGCGGACAGTCTTGCCATCACCATTGCGGGCAGCAACACCTACAAGCAGGGAACCCTTAGCGGACACCTTGCCGTCTGCCGCTGCATACACCGCAGCGCCCTGCTTAATAGCAGCGGCATCACCATCGACCTCGAGCGGCACGGTAGCCGGGCCAATGTGCACGGCAACGATGCCCGGCGCGCCGAGCGCCAGAGTGTTAGTCGGCTGCTCATCCTTGGGAGCGGATGCGTTCTCCGTGACGGCACCAAATACCGGGCCTGCAGCCGCAGCATGCTTAACACCATTCTCGCCTACCTGAACGAGGCGGAACTTAGTGACATCTTCTTCGGCCTTGTAGCTAATAGGGCCGGAGCGGAAAGTAGGATTCGACATTATTTCTTCTCCTTAGTGAAAGTTCTTGCGGGTAAGGAAACCAACCTTGTCGGCCTTCGCACGCACGGTCTTGGTTTCATCCGGCTCAACGTCCTTGCCGTAGCCAATCTCCGCACGCGGAATAGTGCCAGCAGGGTTAGAACCGTAGATGTCACGAGCAGCCTCAGCGTCACGCTTCATCGCCGCAATCGCCTTAGTACGACGGGCTGCGGAAATACGGCCTTCCTTAATCCAGCCATCCACCTCGGCTACAAGGTTTGCTTCCTTCTGCTGCTCCATCGCCTTCCAACCGTGCTGTGCAGCGGCCTTCAGCTCAGCGTAGGTTTCAGCGTCTAGGGTGACGGTGTCCTCTGCGGGTGCGGTAGGCGCTGGGGCGGTCTCCTGTGTGGTTTCTTCCTCAGTGTTAGCCGCGGACTTCACCGTGACAGGGACGGTCAGTTCTACCGGTTCACCAGAACCACCGTTAACAGACACGGTGAACTGAACCTCAGTATCAGGCTCAACATTCGACGGGGCGGTCACCTTGAGCACGCCAGTGTCCTCAGCAACCTCACCGGTCCAATCCTCCGGGGCGCCGGTCAGCTCGAACGTGACGCCAGCGGGCACGTCCTCGTTTGGCGCAACCTCTACTTCACCGGTTGGCACAACAGTGGTGCCTTCCGGGTAGGTCAAGTCAACAGTGGCGGTCACGGTGACCTCCTCATTAAAAAAGCCGGACAGCTTCTCACGAAGCACATCCGGCTGAACACCCAATTCTTGGGCGAGATTCTTGATGCTCATCGCATCTCCTTCCTGCCCATCACTGGGCATCGTTGTGTTGTCCCCCGATTCCGACCGGGTGACAGGCGGCGGCGGAGCCGCAGCCCGGTTAGCGAATTTGAAACGCCGCTTCGCCAACGACGCCGACGGAGCCGGGGCCTCGGATTTCTCCGTAATAACCCCGTCCGCCAGGCCAGCGGCCACAGCTTCCTCGGCGGTGTACCAGGTTTCTGCACTCATAGCGTCTAACCAGTCCTGAATCTCACCGCCGGCCTTACCCGCGTAGATAGCAGCGAGTTTGTTGTCCTGGCGCTCCAAGTCCCCCAACGCCTTACGCGCATCATCCGCGTTGCCCTCAACAAGGCTCCACGCTCGATGCACCATCATCTCCGAAGACGGACGCATGAGAACACGGTCAGCACCTCCAACCGCAATAAACGACGCAGCAGAAGCAGCCAGTGATTCCACAATCACAGTGACCTCACCGTCATGGTTCTTCAAGGCGGTCATAATATCGATTCCTTCGAAGACATCACCGCCGCCGGAGCTAATGCGCACCGTGACATCACCGGAGATTTCGGAGAGTTGCGACATCACTGACTTCGCTGTAATAGCGTTCTCAGGCTCCCAAAAATCCGGACCAATCGGCCCATACAAAAGAATCTCGTTCAACGGATTCACTCCCTAGGTTGTTCAACGGTTTTAACGTCGGTAGGTATCTCGTCCTGAGAACTCAACGTGACGCCCATCTGCTCTTCAAGCTGTTGACGCTGCTTCTTAGACTCCAGCGCGTCGGTAAGTTTCTGTTTCGGTGGAAGTGTGTACCGGCGACGCAGGTCCTCCTCCAGGTCCTTATCGCCAAGAATCAACCCGGCATTCTTCAACCCAGCAAGGTCCGCAGCACTAATTTCCTTCTTGGAAGCAATCGGGTCAAACGTCACCCTTGGCACCAGGCCAGTGTGTTCCGGGAAAGCAACCCGCACTAGGTCCTCCACCACGTGTTGAGTGGCGATATCAGCCAACCATTCCGCAGTAGTCTGCAAAGACTGGATAAAGAGGTCAGACTGAGTCTCGGCCAAAGCGTACGAGCCTCCCTTACCCTCAAGGTTCAGGAAGTGAGCCAACACGCTCTTAGCAATCATGGAATCGTGATAGTTAATCGCCTCACGCGGCGACACTAGCTGCCCCGACGTGCCCAACAGCTGCAACTTCGCACCCGTTGGAATCGACGCACCAGAATGCACACCAGCACGAAAACCCTCAACAATGGACTGGCCATCCTCAAGGTCCTTATCCGGGTCAGCAGCCACGTCAGAGCCCGTGTACACCGGCACACCCATGCCGTTACGGTCCAACGTGTTCAGCTCTAGGCGTAGAAGCGAGTCCCGCAACTTCCAATGCTTATACGCCGGACGCAGTACCGACTTACCAAGCCACTGCGAACCCTCGTCATCAAAGACATAGGCCACAAGCCGGTCCACCGGGATGATGCGCGCACTATCAGCACGCACACGAGACGACAATGGGGTTTGCCGAATCGACGCCAAACCACCATCATCATCCACGTTGATTTGGTCAATCGTGCCCGGCCAACGCGGAGCCAACTTCACCAAATGCTCACGCCCATCCAAACCAGGCTCATACACCTGCTCAAAGAACATGTGCCCAAACTGCAAAGCCTTCAACGCCTGCTCCAGGTGCTTCTCCCACGACACACGGCCAGTCCGCGGCGCGAACGGCTTATTAGGGTCCTCACCCTTAGCCCTAAGCCGCAGGTCCTCACACACCGCGGCAACAATCTCATCCGGAGCACCATTCGGGTCCACAAACCACGTAGCACGCCGAATCGGCAACGTCACCGCACGAAGCACCGACGTAACCTGAGCATCCTCACGCCCCATCTTCGCAAACACCCGAGCCGAGTGCGGGAACCGAAGCTCCCAATTATCCTCGGCCAAAGCGTAATTACGGGTGGCCCGCGCATGGCCAACCTCACGAACATTCAAACCAGACATGCCGGCCACCTCCTTAGAAACTCATCTCAGCAACACGACGCCCCCGCTTAACACCACGCGCCGCACTCACATGACGCCGAGTCCGCTTAACATCAACCTCGACATCGCCAATTCCAAACTCCTGCAAGCCCCACACCGCCAAAGATGCGGCAACCAGCACGGTCACATCACCGGAATAACGGTCAAGGCTGCGATAACGCCCATTCTTCGACCGCTCCTGCGCCACCCCAAGCGCATCCAACCAACGCTGCGAACCATCATGCCCAATCCGCTTCTCCGCCCACATGCGAAGAAACAGCTCATAGGCTTTCGATACTTGCGCCCCGCTTAGTGTTTCCGGTGCCACGCCAATACCTTGCAAAGGGTCAACCAGTGTGGAGCACTGACCGGACGGGTCCAACACCACCGCAGACGGGTCATTCAGCTTCACGGTAGTGCCAACCTTCTCCACAACCAGAGCACGGTCAAACTCCTCATACGGAGCCAGGGACAGATAGACTTTGTCGCCCCACTGCGCGGCAGACACAACACCAACAGACTCACCATCAGGCGTTACATCCACAGCCAAACAAGACTCCCCCAACGCAGACGGCATCAATGCAGACTTAGAAGACCACGCCTCAAAATCAATGACAGGGACAAAGTCATCAACCACATCACCATCACGCGGCACCCACTCGCCCTGCCCCAGCGTTTCCACCAGAAACGGCTCAAGAAGCGCCTCCGAGCCACGAGCAGACGCAGCCTCAGAACGAACCTCATCCAACTGCACACCAGGACGCGGCTCATTCACCAACGACGGATTAGCCTTAACCCACGTCGCCTCATCGAACGGGTCATCATCCGGCTCACGGCACCACTCCTTAAAAAGCATGCCACCGGCACCATCCAAAGCAGCCCAACGCTTCGCCGAAAAAATAGCCCCATGAAAATGCTCACGAATGTTCACCGGAGACGAAATAAACACCTTCTGCGCATTAGGCCGCGCCTTAGTCGTGTTATTCATCGCCGCATAAACCTCATTAGGGAGGTCAAAACACTCATCAAAAATCAACCAGTCAAACGACAAACCACGACCAGTTTTCTTAGTGCGCGTGCGGTAATAAATCTTCGCCTTGTTCGGGAACTTAATAGCATCCTTGCCATTACCAAGCACCGGCTTCGGGAACTCGCCCGGGTGCTCATCCTCCCACCACTCCATGAGCGCAGGATTAGCTTCAATAACATCCCACAGGCGATCGCGGGCGTCCATGGCGGTATCAAGGAAGTGGGCCGAGTGCATTATGCGCTCCGCACCGCACAGGTAAATTGCCACAAGCTCCAGGGCCACAAGGACCTCGCCCTTGCCGTTCTGGCGAGCAAGCGACACCACAACCTCACGTGAGGACCACATGCCCTCATCAGTCTGCAACAAAGCATCTCGCAGCAGGTCCTCCTGCCACGGATACAAGCTCAACCCCGCCCAACGGACAAACTCACACGCAGTATCCGCGAACTCACGGTCACCAGTAGGAACATTCTGGTGTGTAGGTGTCTGGCAACCAATCAGCCACTCAGGTTTAGCCACCACACACCTCCATCGTTTACTTCACCAGCTTGAAACCACCGAACTTGTCCCCCTTGGGGCTAGAATCCTCCGTCACGGCATGCGAACGTTGCCCAAACAAATCCGGACGCTCCTTAATCCAACCCCGAATCTCCGCCGAGGCCATGCGCTCAACCTTCACCGCCGGGTGCTCAATAGGCTCCCCCGACTCCTTCGCCGCAACAGGCCCCTCAGAAGCAATAATCTCCCGGGCCTCACGCACACGACCAATCAACTGCGCCACAATTTTGACAGCCCGAGCATCAAACTCATTCAACTCCCTGCCGTCAGCTAAGCCTTCCTCCAACTCATCAAGGGTCATAACCTAAGCAACCTCCTAACAGGCCGTCAGAGGGCCATACAGGCCCCAAAAATCACGAAAATTGAGTGCGGAGAGAGAAATCCTGACTGAGCGGGGCCAAAGGGGGAGTCAGGAGGGGAAGCCGCCTAAGAAAATTGGTGGCCCCCATTGTTTTATTTTTTCACGCCCAAACGAATCCGTCTCCTTTTGGTTTGTCAAGTTTTTCCCCCGTGTGGGTGGGGCGGGGTCGGTCCCATGCTCCGCCGCTGCGGTTGCAGGTTCGGTGGAGGAGGCGTGTGGCCTTCGTCGTTTGTTTGTTGTCGGCGTATTTCAGCGCGCTGCCTGGTCCGTGGTCAGCTTCTAGTGCCGCTTTGTCGAAGTTTTTGGATGCGGTTTTGTACATTGGTTTGCCGCATTCTGGGCATGGTGTGCCGTCAGTGTGGCGTGCGAGAAGTATTCGGCGTTGTTTTTGGTGTTGGGTGCCGTATCCGCGCTCTGTCGTTGTCTTGGATGCTTTGGTTTTCTTGTCGTACCAGGAGGCTGCGATTTTGAGCATGTGTTTGGGGCGCTCTTGTTTGCAGCGTTTCATGACTAGGTCTTTGCCTGGGTCGATGGTGATTATTTCCGCGCCGGCTTCTTGGTATTTGGTTAGTAGGTTGGTGCTTGGTGTGGAGTGGATTATCCAGATGTTGAATGTGCCGTCGTGTTTGTTGATGGCTGTGTCTATTGCTGCTTGGCGTGCTTTTTGTGTGACGCTTTTGATGTGAGCTTTGTGCTCGTGGTTTGCGGGTTTTAGTCCTGCGAGTGTGTTGGCGAGTTCGTCGTAGTCGATGGTGATGTCGCCGGGTTTGCGGTGTTCGCGTATGTAGGTGGATTTGCCAGCAGCGGGTGGGCCGGCGACTATGTGGATGGTCATGGCCCCTCCCGTGTTGTTGTGCTTGGGGGTTGTCTCCCCCTCCCCCCTGGGGTGTTGTTTAACCCCCGGGGGGTTCTTTGCGCCTTGTTCTGGTCGTGAGCCAGCGGCCTGCGCCTCGGTTGTTGCTCAGAGTTGCTCTAACGTTTCAATGCGTGGTTGTTAGATGCGGGGTGAGGTGGCTACAAGGCTTGGTTAAAACGACGAATACCCCCAACGTGTGTTGAGGGTATAACTTGTCGTCGCGTCGATTATAACACACAGCGTGACAGTTACCAGCTGTCATGCCGGCGTGAAGGAGGGCAACCAGTTTCCGGTGGGGCCACTGTGAAACCTAAACGCTGTAAGGCGTCCATTGCGACGGCAGGGTTGTCTCGAATAGAAGCTTGAAGTTGGATGTCAAACCAAGTTTCTCGAGACTCTTTGAGAGCTCGCTCCCAACCATGTTTAGCTTGGAAACCACACTCTAGAATGGTGAAGTACAGGAAATCTTCAAGTGATGGCCGGAATCGATGACCACCCACGGGAACGTGAAGGGCTTTGATGTCTCCATCTTTTCTGGGGTCACCCTTCTTTGTTTTCCCATTTTTCATCAGGGCCGGGCTTAGCAGCCCGCCTATTCCTGAAAAATGAATATGGGCTGCGGCAACGTTCTTTTTCTCGCGCTCGTATTCAAACTTGATAGCCGACTGGGTGTGTACTCGAATTTGGTAACCACTGTTTTTTACAGTTAGGTACTTAGCGTTGCGGTCTTTTGTGAGCGTGTACTCAATCACCAGGGCGTAAAGATCACTGCGCTCTGATTCTTGACGTTCTTCGACTGAGACAAGCTTTCGTCCGTAGAAAAGGGGTGCGGTAATTGATAGCACCCATATTCCGTTGCTTTGGTTTAGGTCGACTTTGCTATCTATGTCTTCTGGCGACAAGGGCAGTGCCGCTTGAAGGGTTTCGATTATTTCTTCGTAGAAATCTCGGACGGCCTCTTCACCGAAAAGCCTAGCCTCAACTTCGCTACTCATCGATGTCAAGCATCATCTCGACTCGGCGAAGCTCGTCGTAAAGGTGTCGCTCCTCGATGGACAAGCATCCCATTGATGCCAAGTCTCGCAGATCGCGTCGAGTAATTGGCTGACCCTCGATGGCAGCATACTGCTCAACGAGCTGTTTAGTGAGATCGTCTTTACGACTATTCAGCTCTGCGCTGTTGGTTCGATTGATGATGAAAGACATCGTTTACCTCCTTTGGTTTAAGTATCTCGCAATTTACTGTCGGGGGTGGACATTGAGGTGGTTTTTGTTCGAATTTTTTACAACTAGTCCATACACCTCTACATATAGGTATTTATTTTCTTTCTGAAAGGTGGTGGAGTGTCGTAGTTTCCCTCGCTCTGTCCACTTCCTTAGCAGTTCGGGGCTTACGTTGTAGCCCTGCTGTCTCAGCTTGTAGCAGATGGTTCGTGCGGTGAGCCATATTTCTTGCGTCTTCGCTACTGGTTCTGGTGGTCGGGTGCGGCGTAGGCGGTGGTCGAGCTCGCGTATTTGCCATCGGACTTCATCGAGAATGTCATCCGCAAAGTCGAGCTGGCTCACTGGCCCGGCGTACCAAGCAAGCCAGTCAGCAAGTTGTCTCCCATCAAGTGTGGGCTTGTGGTTGCCGTCGATGCGTCCCGCAGCATCGCACACCATCTGGTTTAGCCGCTTGGTGAAATGCTCATCGTCGCTCAAAGTCCAGATGGGCGCCGGGTCCATTGGCCCTTTCTGTCGGTTGCTGTGCGTGGTGGAGACTTCTGGGGCCGGTGGCCTGTCGTACTTCGCCTGGTTCAGTTCCTCGTATAGGACTCTGAGTTGTTTGGCGGCGTGTGCGAGGTCTTCTTGGTTTGTGGTCATGTTTCCTCTAGTGGGGTGTGGTTTCGCCTAGAGGTGTGATGGTGATGTGGGCGCCGGGTGGCTCGTCTTTTTTGGCTCGGCGTTTGAGTGCTGTTATTGCGGTGATGGTGGAGTCGTCGGTGATTATACCGGCGGTGGTGAGGGCGTCGTCTATGGCGCGGATTAGTTTGTCGAGGTCGGGTTTTACGGTGTGCCAGCTGCCGGGGTGTGGTTCTTTTTTGCGGGCGGGCATGACGAGTACGAGGTCTAGGCGTTGTGGGCCGGTGAGTGGTGGTTGGCCGCGGTGGGCGTGTTTGGAGATTTGGGAGACTTTGGTGCGCCAGGCTTTGACGTATTTGGAGGATTCGACCATGCGGCCGCCGCCGACGTGGCGTTTGGAGCCTTGTGGTCGTGGTGTGCCGGGGACGAATGTTTGGAAGGCTGGGGTCATAGCCAGCCTCTGTGGGTGAGGGTGCTGGCGGGTTGGTCTCGTGTGAGGGTGATGCGGTCTGCCCAGAAGCGGTCTAAGCCTAGGAAGGTGAGAGCCCGCGGGTGGATGGTGGCGATCTGTGCGGCGCAGAGGGCGGCTGTGTGGCTGCCTAGGGGGTAGAAGTATGCGCCGGCCACCACTCCCCACGTGGGGCCTCTGGTGCTGGCGAGGGGCTGGGCTTTGCGGACTTTGGGTTTATACATGCGGGGTTACCTCTAACGGGATGATGTAGTCCAGGTCTTGGTGGTCGGTTTGGCGCCACTCGGTGCCGTTCAAATACCACCAGGCCTGTTGTTCGCTGGTGTGGTGGGTGCGTACGACAAGTTGGGGTATGCCGCCACAAACGCTGGCGATGAATGGTGTGCCTGCTGGGGCGTGTAGGTGTTTCAAGGTGGTTTCCTTCTTTGGGCAAAAGAAAAGACCCCGCGGTGTGCGGGGCCGGGCGGCGAAGTGTGGGTTAGTGGTGTTGGTTGTAGAGCTTTTGTAGTAGCTCGTTTTGCTCTTCAATGAGGCACATTTGTTCGTGGATTATTTCGTCTTTCTTCCGGTTTTCTTTTTCTTCTAGCTGGTTGTAGAGGTGCGGGAGTGTTCTCCAGCTGATTTCATTTTGGATTATTGCGTGGAATACGGCGACGGTGATTATGGCGCCTACCATTGCACCGATTAGGAGTTCCATTCGTATGTCCTTGGTGGGGTGACTTGGCGTTGTGCGATTTTGTCTCGGGTGTCTGGCGGGTCGATGTCGTGGAGTTCTTCTAGGCTTGGGTGCCAGCGCTCGACGTTGATGTGGGTGCCCTGGTGGGGCCGCATGATGCTGTACTCGTATTCCATCGCGGCGATGGTTTCCAATGCTTGCTGTGCGATGTAGGGCGGGATGAGTGGGGGTTTGTGCCCGTCGCCTAGCCACATGCGGGCCTCATCTGGGGTCATGCGCTTGTCCTCCGCTTGTATCCGAGTTCGCTTAGTGCTTTTGCGAGTGCGTCAGGTTCGGTGGTCTTGACGATGGGTTCAGGCTTGGCGGTGCGTGCCATCCGGTTGGCGTACTGCACTGCCATGCCCCATTCAGGAAAGCGGCGGCCTTGGGGCTTCTCCCACCAGTTCTCGTGCGCGGGTATTGCTATCCATCGCAGCCATCTGTCCTCATGGTCTTTGTAGACTCGCCAGCGGATCATGCTTCCTCCTGGTGGTTTGCGGCTGCGAGTAGGGCTAGGCCAAGGCTTCGGGCATCGTCCGGGGTAAGCGCATGAATGCCGTAGTCTACGTCTAGCCAGACGTCAGCATTTTCATCTTGGAATGCTGTGACTCCGCCCGGTACTTTGATTTTCCTTTCTGTGCCGGTTTGGTAGTCATATGCGAGACGCTTGTGTGTTTTGTCCCAGCAGTGCACACCATCTTCAATTTCTGTGGGCGTGGGCAGCTCTGGCGCGAGTAGCCCTGCCTGTGCGAGGTCTCCTGCGAGGTTTTGTGCAGCCCAATCAGGGTTGCTATCCATCACGTTCTTATGCCTCCGCTGCCATGTGCGGATTACTTCGGCTGCTTGGACTTGGTTATTCATCGTGGTCTCCTGCGTAGTTTTCTGCGGCGTGGAGTGCTTGGCGTATTGTGCGCGCTTGCGCGAGGGTGAGCGACTCTCCCGGCTCGTAGTAGCACCAAATTTTGATGTCGCTGCTGCCGGTTTGCGCCTCCGCTGTGAATCCGAGTGTGGCGTCCCATACGTAGTGTTCCTGCTCGTACACCGTAACGACGTAAGACGGCTCGGTTAGGTCTTCGGCGAGTAGGTTTAGTTCGTTTAGCAGTGTGGCGATCTGTTCGGGGGTGTAGCCGCGTGCGGACCCAAACTTGATTGCTTTTGCCGCCTGGTCTTGCTTACTCATTGGTTTCTCCTAGAACAACCTCTTTGAGGTAACTCACGATGGCCGCAGGTGATTGAGATCCTCCGCTGGCAGCTTTGATTTCCATTGCGGTGATTAGGCCCTTGATTTCTCCGCGTAGTCGGATTACTTCTTGTGCGAGTTGTGGGGCTGCGGCTGCGAGCGCGAGGTTCCGAAGTTCCTGCTCGTCGTTGATCTCCAATCCGGTGCCCAGCACTGTTTTCCCGTCGGCGGTTTGTATCCACCCGTTGAGTATTTCGACCAGATCGCCCATGATGTATCCGTCCTCCAGCTTGTACTCCCACGGCCCGGGTGTGGCCTGGTCGAGTAGGCGCTGGAGCTGGACGGTGGTGAGGTCAGTCATTGGTGATCTCCTAGGTAGCGGTTGAGTTCATCGCGGAAAATGGCTGCTTCTCGGCGGCCGATTTGCAGTACAGTGTTCTTTCCAGGTCTGATGTCTAGGAGTACGCAGAGTCCCCATTCCCGCCAAAATACTTTGGATTGGGTGATATTAATGGGGTGCGAATTGTCGCTCATTCCTGCACCTCCGTGAGGGTGTAGCGGCGACCAGTCGGGGTGAGAAGTCTAGGGTCTGCGGTAAAGACTTCGTGACCTCCCCGGCGAAAGCACAAGAACCAGCCGTATGTGTTTTTGGCGAGCATGGCGACGGCACCTTGGTACTCGTGCTCTGCTTCTGCGAGGTAGTGCTTGTCGTCGTCCCATTCGACCTCGGCCATTGTGGGAGTTGGCTTGGGTGGTAAGGCTTTGAGGATTATCCATTTCAGGGCGTTCACGGGTGTCTTCACCCCCGTTTCCCTACACAGGGTGTCTAGCGCTTCGTGTGCGTCGATAATCTGCTGCCGGGTCGGGTTAGTCATGGTCTGCTTCCTTTACTTGGTCTGCTAGGCGGCGGGTTTCTGCTTCAACTTCCTCCCACGTCCAGATGTGGGGAGTTTCCCCGTACATGCCCAGGGTTGAAATTTCTCCTCCTTGATAGGCGAGCTCAGCGTCAGGATGTTGGCCGTCGCGGAAGTGGTTGGTATCAAAGCCAATCACGCGGCCCTCGTGGTAGGTGATGCCGCCGTGTACGTCCGCGCCGTCGAAGAATTGCAAATCCTCTTCTTCGTCGAACCACGGGTGATTGTCTGGAAGCTCGATATACCCATTGATGGTGAAAGGCCCCAACTGCGTCATGCAGTTGATGCCCCGGTGGGTGAAATAGCGGGCGGTGTCGTTGGCAATACAGTCGAACGGGTTGTTCATTGTTGCTCCTTGTGGGTGTTGGTGGCGTTTTTGTGGGCTGTGATGTGGGTGGTGGGGTCTTGTCCTCGGGGTATGCGGGTTTGGTGCAGGGTGTGGTTGTGGTGGTCGCGGGTTTCGATGAAGGCGGTGGTTTCTTCAGCGAATACGGTGATGTGGAATCCGCGGTAGGGGAAGGCCCAGTTTTGGATGTAAGGGCGTGGGTGGTGACGCTGTGGGCGCCGGGTGTTGAATTGGCGGCGGCATTCCTGGTCGATGATGTCTACCCAAAGGCGCCATTCGGGGTTTTCTGGCGGGGCGGTCAAAATGGTGGCTCCTCGCGTGGCTGGCGGTGGTCGCAGCGTTGGGCGGTGCCGTTGGCGTAGTACATGCCGTTGTCATCGCACAGGTCGCAGTTGTCTATCGCGGCGCGGCGGGCTTCCTTCTCTTCCTCGGCCGCTCTCGCCTCCTGTGCTTCGGTGCCTTCGCGAAGTTTTTGGCATTCGCGGCAATTCTCATCCACCCACTCCCCGGCTGGGATGTGACGGTGCTTCGGGCATCGAGTGCGTGCGGCGTGAGCCGCCGCTAACTCGTCTAGGTTTTTGGGTTGGGGGCTTTCGGTGTTGGGGTCTTGTCCACCAGTAGGGTTACTGGTTTCCTCAACCCCCTCCCCTGTTCCCCTG
>ERZ1031421.3-NODE-3-length-22494-cov-6.941486_pt1 | contig 22494 bp, 19 predicted proteins | sample MGYA00518050_ERZ1031421 | MGnify/ENA primary metagenome ERZ1031421 (study PRJEB33718, sample SAMN03159897) | human skin metagenome | collected 2013-10-01 | study: EMG produced TPA metagenomics assembly of the PRJNA266117 data set (Human skin bacterial metagenome and...
TGACTGCTGCAGAAATTAAGCGAACTGGATACAAGCGAGTAATGCTGAAGCTGGGCGGTGAGATGTTCGGCGGCGGCAAGGTCGGTATCGACCCAGACGTGGTTGAAAACGTAGCCCGCCAAATCGCCGAGGTCTCCCGCCAGGGAATCGAAATTGCAGTGGTTATCGGCGGTGGAAACTTCTTCCGCGGCGCGGAGCTTTCCCAGCGCGGCATGGACCGTGCTCGCTCGGACTACATGGGCATGCTGGGCACGGTAATGAATTCCCTCGCATTGCAGGACTTCCTCAAGCAGCAGGGCGTGGACTGCCGCGTGCAGACCTCCATCAACATGGCACAGATTGCCGAGCCGTACCTGCCGCTGCGCGCTGACCGCCACCTGGAAAAGGGGCGCGTGGTTATCTTTGGCGCCGGCATGGGCATGCCGTACTTCTCCACGGATACCACTGCCGCGCAGCGCGCCCTGGAAATTGGCGCCGAGGTCCTTTTCTTGGCCAAGGCAGTCGACGGCGTCTACTCCGATGACCCACGCACCAACCCGGATGCGGAACTGTACTCCGAAATCACTCCGCGTGAGGTCATTGAAAAGGGCCTCAAGGTTGCAGATGCCACGGCCTTTAGCCTGTGCATGGACAACGATATGCCTATTTTGGTATTTAACCTGCTGGAGGAGGGTAATATCGCCCGCGCCGCAGGCGGCGAAGTTATCGGCACGCTGGTGCAGTCCTAATACTGTAAGGGCTGCGAACCTGCTACCTTTTTATACAGCCACCCCTATTCGTTTAAGGATGATTTAACCTCATGATCGATGAGATTCAGCTCGAAGCAGAAGAGCACATGACCGCTTCCGTCGAGCACACCCGCGAGCAGCTGGTGACCATTCGTACCGGCCGCGCGAACCCCACCATGTTCAACGGCTTGGTAGCCGAATACTACGGTGTACCTACCCCGATTACCCAGATGGCTACCATTTCCGTACCGGAGCCGCGCATGCTGCTCATCAAGCCTTATGAGCAGTCCATGATTCATGAGATTGAAAACTCCATCCGCAACTCGGATTTGGGCGTGAATCCCACCAACGATGGTCAGGTTCTGCGCGTGACCGTTCCGCAGCTGACGGAGGAGCGTCGTAAGGAAATGGTGAAGCTGGCCAAGAGCAAGGGCGAGGACGGCAAGATTGCTATCCGTAATATTCGCCGCAAGGCCATGGAGCAGTTGAAGAAGCTGCAGAAGGACGGCGACGCCGGCGAGGACGAGGTCATCGCAGCGGAAAAGGAAATGGAAAAGATTACTTCCGGCTACATCGAGCAGGTGGACAAGCTGGTAGAAAACAAGGAAAACGAGCTGATGGAGGTCTAGCACCTCCCGTCATTGCCGCCGTGCCCGTCCCCGGCCGGCGGCGCTTTTTCTGTTCCGCGGCCTACAGCTCCGAAGTCTGGAGTAGGGGAGGGCGAGCAGTGAACGTTAGCGAGGGGGCGCGAAAGAAGCAGCGAAAGGAGCCGGTCACGGTGAGTGACGCCATAAACCGCCGATTGCCTCAGCCGAAGAATGGCGCAGGCCGCGATTTGCCGGCCGCTATCGGCGTTGGCGTAGGCCTCGGCGCACTTGTCGTGCTCGCCGTATGGGCCGGCCCGCTCGCGTGGTACGCGGTCGTCGCCCTTGCAGTTGGCGTTGCTATGTGGGAGGTGCTCAGCCGCCTGCGGGAGCATTCCTACTATATTCCGCGCACGCTGCTCATTATTTTGGGCCAAGCCATGGTGTGGGTCTCGTGGCCACTGGGCGCGCCCGGCCTTGTCGCGGTCTATGTCACCGCTGTGCTGGCGCTCATGTTTGGTCGCCTCTTCCATAACGGTCGCCATCGCCCGCCAATTAACTACCTGCGGGATATGTCCGTTGGCATTTTTGTGCTGACATGGATTCCGCTTTTTGCCACCTTCGCAGCAATGCTGTCGCTGGTGTCGACTCCGTTCGCCAGTGGTGCCGCTTCCATCGTCGTCTTCATGTTGTGCGTGGTGGCCTCCGATACTGGTGGCTATATCGCTGGCGTGATGTTTGGCTCGCATCCCATGGCCCCTGCGGTGAGCCCCAAGAAATCGTGGGAGGGCTTTGCCGGGTCCATCGTCTTCGGCGTGGTCACCGGCGCGCTTACCGTGAAGTTCCTGCTCCATCACGATGCCTGGGTGGGCGGCCTAATGGGGCTTGGCCTTGTCATTTGTGCCACCTTGGGCGACTTAGTGGAATCACAGTTTAAGCGTGAGCTGGGAATCAAGGATATGTCGGCCTTGCTGCCAGGCCACGGTGGACTGATGGACCGCCTGGATGGCATGCTGCCTTCCGCCATGGTCACCTGGGTGGCCATTAGCTTCCTGGCAACGTTTACGCCATAGAAGCAGCGGGTACGCAAAAGCCGCCTCTTCCCAAGAGTCCTTCTTAAGAAGGCAGGAAAGGGGGAGAGGCGGCTTGTTGAGACTTATACCTGCTGAGCCTGTTTGCGCAGTTGGCGGCGCAACTCAAACATGCGCCAGCCACCCACCAGAGCCATGATGAGTGCTCCGCCAATGGCGAAGATGAGGAAAGCAATTCCGGCAGGGAATTCACCGGACCAGCCTAGGAAGTTCATGGGAACCTCGTGCTGGTTTTGCATGATGAAAACAATGAGGACAATCAGCAGCAGGAAATCTACGATGAGCGCGATCCAAGTGCTGGCTGCGAAAGATCCCTTCGCCTTGCCGGAAGGCTGGGTGGAGTGAGAAGTAGAGTCAGAGACCGTCGGCTCTAGGCTAGAATCGGTCTCCGGTGCAGAAGTGTTCAGCTCCGTCGAGGAGAGGTCTGCGTCGGAAGAAGAAAAGTCATCTGCGGGGTAATTCGGATTTGTCATGCATCCATTATTTCTTTAAACCTGTCGATTATGCCACTTGGCATGGCTTTCAATTGGAAAAACCCACGCAGACCGTGGAAAGATGGGCAACACTATGGCTCAACCAGTGAAACTTAACTTCTCCGCCCCGCGCCGCGGACTTCCCCCTAAGCACTTCGCGGACCTGACCGAAACCGAGCGTATTGACAAGCTCGCAGAAATTGGCCTGCCTAAATTCCGCGCAAAGCAGCTGGCTAAGCACTATTACGAGCACTATACCGACAATGTAGAGGATATGACCGATATCCCCGCCGGCAAGCGTGAAGCAGTTAAGGAAGCCTTCTTCCCTGAGCTCATGCAGCCTATCCGGACTACTTCCACGGATGACGGCGAGACCACTAAGTCCCTGTGGCGTTTGCATGATGGCACGCTGCTGGAGTCGGTTCTGATGCGCTACCCAGGACGCGCCACGTTGTGTATTTCTTCCCAAGCCGGCTGCGGTATGGCCTGCCCGTTCTGCGCTACCGGCCAGGGCGGTCTAGACCGCAACTTGTCCACGGGCGAGATCGTTGAGCAGTTCCGCCATGCTGCAGCCGCGATGGCAGCAGAAGGTGGCCGCCTGTCCAACGTGGTCTTCATGGGCATGGGTGAGCCACTGGCCAACTACAAGCGCGTGGTGCAGGCCGTGCGACAGATTACCGGCCAGGATGGTGCCGGCTTTGGTCTTTCCCAGCGCAACGTGACCGTGTCTACCGTGGGCTTGGCACCGGCAATCCGTAAGCTGGCGGACGAAGATTTGGCCTGCACGCTCGCCGTTTCCTTGCACACTCCGGATGATGAGCTGCGCGATGGTCTCGTGCCAGTCAATAACCGTTGGTCCGTCGATGAGGTGCTCGATGCTGCGCGCTATTACGCGGATAAGTCTGCTCGCCGCGTGTCCATCGAGTATGCCCTGATTCGCGATAAGAATGACCAGGATTTCCGCGCGGATATGCTGGGCCGCAAGCTGCATCAGAAGCTGGGCTCCAAGGTTCACGTCAATGTCATTCCGCTGAACCCCACGCCGGGCTCGGAGTGGGATGCAGCCCCGCAGGACCGCCAAGACGAGTTCGTGCGCCGCGTACAGGCCCAAGGCGTTCCTTGCACGGTGCGCGATACCAAGGGCGATGAGATTGCGGCAGCGTGTGGTCAGCTCGCAGCGGATGAACGGGAAGATAAGTCCGCCTAACTGATAACATTGGCGGATATGATTATTCCGAATTATCCGCCGCTTGCAGATGACCCCACCGCGCAGGCCTTTGCCGTGCGCGGTCTGAATAAATCTTTCGCTGGACGCCCCGCGGTGTCGAATTTGAGCCTCGACATCCCGCGGGGCTCTATTTATGGCATCGTTGGACCTAATGGCGCTGGCAAGACTACCATGCTGACCATGGCGTGCGGTCTGCTGCGCCCAGATAGCGGTGAGGCGTTCATCGCTGGGCACAATACGTGGCAGGAACCGATTGCGGCCAAGGCGGCGATGGGCCTGCTCATTGATGGCGCTCCCGTCTTTGACCGTTTGTCTGGTCCGGAGTACCTGTTCTATCTCGGCGCTTTGCGCAGCATGAACCAAGCCGAGGTGGAGCACCGCAGCGCACAGCTGCTGGACGCCTTGCAGCTTGCCGACGCCGCCGATAAACCCATCGCGGACTATTCCGCCGGCATGACTAAGAAGATCCTTTTGGCAGGTGCGCTCCTGCATAACCCAGAGGTAGTGATCCTCGACGAGCCTTTGGAAGCGGTGGACCCAGTCTCCGGCCAGCTCATTCAGGAGCTCTTGCGCGCCTATGCCGCCCGCGGTGGCACCGTAATCCTGTCTTCACACGTCATGCAATTGGTGGAGGGCTTGTGTGATCATGTAGCCATTATCGCGGGAGGACAGGTGCTATCTGCTGGCCATGTGGAGGAGGTGCGCCAAGGTGGCAGCCTGACGGATGCCTTCATCCACTTTGCCGGTGGGAGTGATTTTGATGCGGGCTCTTTCGATTGGCTGCGTCGTGAAGGCGGCGAGCCGCAGCGTGGGGACGGGGAGGCGTAGGTTCAATGACTTCGACGCTCCTCAAGCTGCACCGCACACTGTGGGTCCGCAATCTCAAGGCGAATGCCGCGGCGGTCATGATCCCTATCTGCCTCTTGCTCTATGGTCTCATCGGCCTTGCGTCGCTAGGAGCTCTTGCTGCGGCAGATATCTCCATCGGAACTGGAAAAATGCAAGCGCTGGCCGTGGCACCTGCTGTAGGCACGCTGGCCTTTATCGTTATTACCCTCATCATGCCCAGCGGGGAGAATCAGCTTTCTGCCCGTGAGCTTTCCGCGTTGCCGGTGCGGTTAAAAGACATCACACCGGCGCTTGCTATTGCCTCAGTGCTCAATCTGCGCGCTCCAGTATCAGTCTTGCTCTCCATCGCTTATGCGGTGGCGGGAAGTGTGATCTTGGCGGCCAATGGCAAGGCATTGTTCATCGTGCCCTTCTGCCTGGGCATGCTCTTTGCCCTAGTACTGACGCTGGTTTTAGTGGACCTCGCGGTCTATGTCGGGGTTACTGTCGCGGAGCTAAGCTCGACCACCCTCAAAGTTTTGGGTGCGCTGGCGGTGTTCTTGCTCATCTTTGGTTCGAATCGGCTTGCGTCCCTCGCGGGCTCGGACTTCCCATTGGGAACTGTGGGCGAGGGTCTGGCTTGGACGCCTGTAGGTGCACCTGTGGGCTGGGCGCTCGCGCTCGCCCAAGGCGAACCAGTAGTAGCCTTCTTGCAGTTTCTCATCGCCGCGGCGTCGCTGGGCGCAGCCATCTGGGCGTGGCACCGGTTGCTGCGCCTGCAATTCGAGCGCCGCGCACTCTTGTCTCCGAAGCACCAACGCCGCGAAAAGGCGAAAGGGATTAACCGCTTTTCCTTGGGCTCCTTTTCCTATCGCGGACCAGCTGCGATGGAATTTACGCGCTCGTTGCGCTACATCTTCCGTGACTCCCGCCTTATCGGAACCATCATCATGCAGCCGATTCTGGCAATCGTCTTTATCATTCAAGGCTTTACTACTGATTCCGTCATGCCGTCTATAGGAGTGCTATTTCTGGGACTCTTCGGCGGAATTGTAGCCACAAATGATTTTGGCTATGACGGTCCAAGCCTGTGGGTAAAGATGGCCGCACCAGTTCGTCCGCGCACGTTTCTCTACGCGCGGCACTGGGCGCACTTGGCGCCCACAGCCATAACTTTCGTCCTCTCGGCGGCGGTGCTTTTCGCGGTGAGCGCCGACAAAGCGCTCACCGGGTGCTTGATGGTGGTCGCACTGGGAATTTTCATTTCTTCTGCAGGATTGTCATTGCTGCTATCCACCTTTAATCCCTTTGCCACCGCGCGGCCCGGTGGCAGTATGTGGGCAGATAAATCCGGCTACTCGGCCAGTGCCTTCTTAAGCGCCATTTTGAATTTGTTTATTGGTTGGACGCCGATTATCCCTGGCGTCATTCCAATGGCCATCGGCTACGGCTCGAATATGGTACTGGTTGCGCTGGGGTTTATCCTCGTCATCGCGGTTCCAGTTGCGTGTTATATCGTTGCCCTCCGGGTAAGCGGAAAACGCGTGGACAACTCCCTGCCTGAGATTTACGCCAAGGTGGGGCACTGGGTGTCTTAATCCTCCGGCCCCCGCGACAGTGGCCGCATTGCGGCCCTCTCGGGGTCGCGGTTGAGGCCGTGGGGGCTGGGAGTGGGTCCTAAACGACAGAATGTGTTGGTGAGGAGGAGGGGCGTCGCCAAGCGGAGGCATAAAGAAACCGCCGACCTTCGCGGGGAAGGGCGGCGGTAGCTAAAGCGTACTAAAAGCTTAGAGCGTGTACTTGCCGGAGGAAACCGGGGTGGCGTTGTTGGTGCCTGGCTCAACGCGCAGGTGAGAAACGCGGGAAGGCTCAATGTTGAGCGCGCGCAGCTGGGAATCGGTCAGCTCGGCGTATACGCCGGTGTTGGTCTTCTGGTCGTAGACCCAGTCCGGCTCCTGGTGGCCCACCGGCTGGTTGCGGGCGGTCACGGTGCGGACCTGGTGCAACTTAGGCTGGAAAGCGTGGATGAGCAGGCCAACGGCGATCAAGATAGCCAAGGCAATGAGCCAGATGGTCTCAACGTGGCCCTTGTGGTTACCAAAGTTGTAGGCAAGCAGGAACAGGACAGAGATCCAACCGGCGATCTGTACGCCAGAGCGGCTGATGCGGGACCAACCGAATCCTGCGGATGGGACGTCCTCAGTAGAAACACCGTCAAATACCTGCGGTACCGGCTTGTGGGAAGACACTTGCTCTCCTTCGCTTCTGCGTGTGTCCGTCTGTGCGATGGGCATGCGGGCACACCAATGCCATTTGTCTGCTACACATTCTAAAACATCGCACCTGAGATGGCGATTAAACACCCCCGTCGCAGTGCGGCGTACCTGCCGCGCCCGCGCAATGGTGGTGGGCGCTAGGGTGGAGGCGTGACTACTCAGCGAATACTCATTCTTGGTTCCACCGGTTCAATCGGCACGCAGGCTCTGGAAGTCATTGCGGATAATCCCGATAAATTCGACGTCGTGGGAATCGCTGCGGGTGGCTCCAACCCGCAGCTCATCATCGAACAAGCCCGTAGCCTCAACCTTTCGTTTGACCACGTTGCCGTGGCCAACGAGGCCGCCGCCGCCGAGGTGTCGGCCGCTTTAGGCGGTTCGGTCTTGAGTGGCGCCGACGCTGCAGAGCACCTAGTGCGCTCGGCCCCGGCCGATACGGTACTCAATGCCTTGGTGGGGTCTTTGGGGCTCAAGGCCACCTTGGCCACTCTGGAGATGGGCGAGTATTTAGCCTTGGCCAATAAGGAATCCCTCGTGGCGGGTGGCACGCTGGTTACGCAGAAGGCGCGCCCTGGCCAGATTATCCCTGTTGACTCGGAGCATTCCGCCATGGCGCAGTGTCTGCGTGCCGGCGAGGAGGGGGAGCTGGATAAGCTCGTCCTTACCGCCTCAGGCGGCCCCTTCCGCGGTTGGTCGCGCGAAGAAATGTGGGACGTGACCCCTGAGCAGGCAGCGCAGCACCCTACGTGGTCGATGGGGCAGATGAATACCCTCAACTCCGCCACCCTCATTAACAAGGGCCTGGAGCTTATTGAAGCGACGCTGCTCTTTGACATCGCACCTGAGCGCATCGATGTCACCGTGCACCCGCAGTCCATTATTCACTCCATGGCCACCTTCAAGGACGGCTGCACTATCGCCCAGGTTTCGCCGCCGTCGATGAAGCTGCCCATTTCGCTAGCGCTGAATTGGCCGCACCGCGTCCCAGGTGCCCAGCCGTCCTTGGACTTTGCGCAGGCGCATGATTGGCGTTTTGAGCCGCTTGACGATGCCGCCTTTCCCGCCGTCAACCTCGCCCGCCGAGCCGCGGCCGAGGGAACAGGGGTCATCTACAACGCCGCCAATGAGGAAGCAGCTGCCGCGTTCTTGTCTGGGCGCATCCATTTCCCGGAGATCGTGGACGTCGTGGGCACGATCCTTGATTCCGCATCCGAGTTTGCTGGTGTAGTCTCTAGCCTCGATGAAATCCTCGCGGTAGAAGGCGAGGCGCGCAGGCGCGCGAATGCGCTGATTGATTCGCTGGCTGACTAGAAAGCTTTCACACCATGGCAAACTTGCTGGGCATTGTGTTTTTCGCCCTCGGCATCGGGCTTACCGTAGCGCTGCACGAAGCAGGCCATATGCTCACCGCGCGCGCCTTTGGCATGCGCGTGCGGCGTTATTTTATTGGCTTTGGGCCGCGCCTATTTTCCTTCCGGAAGGGCCACACGGAATATGGGCTTGCGGCCTTCCCGGTAGGCGGGTTTTGCGATATCGCTGGCATGACGGCCCAGGATGAATTCCTCACCGAGGAAGAAGAGCCCCATGCCATGTATAAAAAGCCGTGGTGGCAGCGCATAATCGTGATGGCCGGCGGCATCGGCGTCAACCTGATCTTGGGCTTTGTCATCCTTTACTTTGTGGCGATGACGGACGGCCTGCCCAACCCGGATGCTGACGTGCGCCCGCGCGTGGGCGAGGTGACCTGCTCGGCCAATCAAAAGCCGAACCAAGAACTGGAAAAGTGTACAGGTGAAGGCCCCGCTGGAAAGGCCGGCGTGCAGGAGGGCGATATTATTGTGGCCCTCGATGGCAAGAAGCTGGATTCTTTTACCCAGCTGCGCGATGAGGTAATGCAGCGCCCCGGCGAGACCATCACGCTGACGGTTGAGCGCGGTGGGGAAGAAAGGGACTTCACAGTCCACCTCGATACGGTCAAGCGATTGAACCACGACGGCGAGCTAGTGGATGCTGGCTCAATCGGGCTGAGCAATCAGCTAATCGATGTCGTCGAAAAGCACGGCGCCGTCGACGCCCTACCGGCAACCTGGCGCTTTAGCACCTACTCACTGAGCGCAACGATCGACGGGCTGAAGCAATTCCCGGGCAAAATTCCGGGTGTGGTGGCCTCCATCTTTGGCCACGAACGCGAGGCCGATGGCCCGATGTCCGTCGTCGGCGCTTCTCGCGTGGGCGGCGAATTGGCGGAGCGCTCCCTGTGGTCGATGTTCTTTATGATGCTGGCCACCCTGAATTTCTTCCTCGCGCTCTTTAACCTGATTCCGCTGCCGCCTTTCGACGGCGGACATATCGCCGTCATCATTTATGAAAAGCTGCGCGATGGCATCCGCACACTGGCGGGCAAGCCAGCTCTGGGGCCGGCCGATTACACCAAGTTGATGCCGGTGACCTATGTTATGGCCGCGCTGCTGATGGGTGTTGGGGCCATCGTGATCGTCGCCGATGTGGTCAACCCCATTCGGCTATTTGGCTAGCCGCCGCAGCCCCCGCTGCGCGCACTTCAGGCATAAAGCAAGCAGTGCTAGAGTGGGGGCGTTAATCACCCACCGTATGTATTTACTGTGCTTCAACAAGGAGAATTCATGTCGACCCCCATCGGTCTAGGAATCCCAGACGGCCCACCACCAGTCCTGCACCCGCGCCGCAAGACTCGTCAGCTGCAGGTGGGCCCGGTCGGCGTCGGCTCTGACTCGCCCATCTCGGTGCAGTCAATGACCAATACCAAGACGCACGACATCAACGGCACGCTGCAGCAGATCGCACAGCTGACCGCTTCCGGCTGCGATATCGTGCGTGTGGCTTGCCCTAAGCCCATCGACGCGGAGGCACTTCCGGCCATTGCCAAGAAGTCTCCGATCCCGGTGATCGCGGATATCCACTTCCAGCCGAAGTACATCTTCCAGGCCATCGATGCTGGTTGCGCCGCCATCCGCGTAAACCCGGGCAATATCCGCGAGTTCGATGGCCGTGTGAAGGAAGTTGCTAAGGCTGCAGGCGATGCCGGCATTCCCATCCGCATCGGCGTGAATGGTGGCTCCTTGGACAAGCGCCTACTGGAAAAGTACGGCAAGGCCACCCCGGAGGCACTCGTCGAGTCCGCTATTTGGGAGGCTGGCCTCTTTGAGGAGCACGGTTATGGCGATATCGCTATTTCCGTTAAGCACTCCGATCCGGTTTTGATGGTGGAGGCCTACCGCCAGCTGGCGGAAAAGACTGATTACCCGCTGCACCTCGGCGTGACCGAAGCTGGTCCGAAGTTCATGGGCACCATCAAGTCTTCGGTTGCCTTCGGTGCACTGCTGGCAGAGGGCATTGGCGATACCATTCGCGTGTCCCTGTCCGCTCCGCCGGTAGAGGAAATCAAGGTGGGCGACCAGATTCTGCAGTCGCTCAACCTGCGCCCGCGCAAGCTGGAGATCGTCTCCTGCCCGTCCTGCGGCCGCGCCCAGGTGGACGTTTATAAGCTGGCGGAGGAAGTTACCGCCGGCTTGGACGGCATGGAGTTCCCGCTGCGCGTTGCCGTGATGGGTTGCGTTGTCAACGGCCCAGGCGAGGCCCGCGATGCCGACCTCGGCGTTGCTTCCGGCAATGGCAAGGGGCAGATCTTTGTTAAGGGCGAGGTCGTTCGCACCGTGCCGGAAGACAAGATCGTGGAAACCCTCATTGAAGAGGCCATGCGCATTGCCGATGAGCAGGGTATGGAAGCCGTGGAAGGCGCCAAGGCTGAGGTTCGCGTAACCCAGTAATTCACCCACTTTGAGCAGACTTCCCCGCACTTCGGTGTGGGGCAGTCTTTTTTGGCGCTTGCGCTGCTAGAGTGCCAAGACATGAAGAAGTTGGTCGCGCTGGTTGCAACTATCACGCTCGCCTCCACCAGCGTGGTTGCCTGTACGCCGAAGCCGGTTTCCGCGGAACCGGTGGCGGAGGAATTCCTCCGGGGGATGGAGTCCCGGAATAATGACGGTTTAGCCGCGCTTACCGACGCCCCCTCGGACGCCACCTCCGCCCTCGATGCCACCTACTCCGGCCTGCAGGCCGAGGGGCTCGACATGGAGCTTGAAGGCGTGGAACAGGATGAGAACCTCGCCACGGCGAACTACAAGGTCACCTGGGATCTGCCTAAGGATCGTACCTTGAGCTATGACACGCAGATGACGCTGACCAAGACCGAGGATGAATGGACGGTGCGGTGGAAGCCGAGCCTTATCCACCCCGACCTGGGAGCAAATCAGCACCTGGAACTGCGCGCGCTGGAGGCAGAGCGCGCCAGCGTGGTTTCTTCCAACGGGGTGGAATTGATGAGCCCGGGGCTGAATTACCGGCTGGTGGTAGATACCAGCTCGCTGGATGATGTGCGGCCCACCGCTTCCAAGATCAGCGGCGCACTTGCTGCCGCCCATCGCCAGGATGACTCCATTGCGGAGATGGATGCCAAGGATCTGGCCAAAAAATTGGAGGATGCAGACGGCTCCTTTTCCGTGACCATGTTTACGGAGGACCAAGCCAAGGCCGTGCGCCCCAAGGTGGAAGGCATAGACGGCGTGCGCCTCAATGAAGAACCGGCTCTGGTCACCCGCGACCGTGGGCTGGCACCCGATCTGATGTCGCGCGTGCGCTCCGCGGTCCAAGATGAGGTCGATGGCCAAACCGGCTGGTCCATTTCTGTGGTCAATGAGAATGGCGCAGCACTCTCTGATGTGGAAAAGCACGACCCTGACGCGGCACCATCGATCAAGGTAGGTCTGGACTACGACGTGCAGCGGGCCGCGCAGGAGGCGGTCAATGAGCGTGCTGATTCCCAAGCCATGCTCGTAGCCATCCGTCCCTCCAACGGCGATATCTTGGCCGTCGCCCAAACCGAGAAGGCCGATGAAGACGGCGACGTAGCCCTCCAAGGCCAGTACCCTCCGGGCTCGGTGTTCAAGATTCTCACCGCCGCGGCCGGCGTAGAAAAGCAGGGGCTTAATACCGATACCATCGTTCCGTGCCCTGGCACCATGGATATCTTTGGCCGCGTGGTGACCAACTATAATGCCTTCGCCCTAGGCAGCGTTCCGCTCAGCCAAGCCTTTGCACAATCGTGCAACACTACCTTCGCGGATATTTCCACCAAGCTTAAGCCTGGTGAGTTGAAGGATATGGGCAAAAAGTTTGGCTTCGGCGTGGAATACGATATCCCGGGCCTTACTACCATTACCGGTTCCATTCCGGAGGGCAAAGAACCACTCGAGCGCACTGAAGCTGGCTATGGACAGGGTTACGACTTGGCTAGCCCTTTCGGCATGGCGCTTGTCTCTGCCACGGTAGCTAATGGCAAGACGCCTACGCCCACGCTTATCGAAGGCCACGAAACCAAAGCCTCCGATAAGCCGCAGCAGATTTCGAAGCCTGTGCTAGATAACGTCCGCGCCATGATGCGCCAAGTGGTTACTAGCGGTACCGCACGCAGCATGGCGGCGGGCGGCACGATTTACGGCAAGACCGGTGAGGCCGAGATTAACGAGGGCTCGCACGCCTGGTTTACCGGCTACCGGGAAGAAGACGATATCGCCTTTGCCACCCTCGTGGTTTTGGGCGGCGGCTCCGATGTCTCGGTCAAAATCACTAGCAATTTCTTGCAGAAGGTCGATGACTACCGGTCCGGACCGCACGAGGGTGCGGCTCCGCCGGCCGAAGGGTAGACGTAGACTCAGAGCTGGAGCTATGGCCCTGTCTTTTGACCCCGGCTGCTGCATTATGGGCGCAGAGGACTACCATGGGAAACCATGAGTAATCGAGGAAAGCTAAAGCCAGGCAAGCCCACTCCGATCCTCACCGTGCCGGAGAGCATCGAGCGCCCCGAGTACGTGTGGAAAGACGAGGTGCAGGAGGCCGTAGGCGAGCCCTACGTCCAGTCCCCAGAGGTCATTGAGAAGATGCGTGAGGCCTGCAAGATCGCAGCCAACGCCCTCAAGGAGGCCGGAAAGGCCGTGCAGCCGGGCGTAACCACTGATTACGTGGACCGCGTGGCGCACGAGTACATGTGCGACCACGGCGCTTACCCGTCCACGCTGGGCTACCGCGGCTTCCCCAAGTCCAGCTGCGTGTCCCTCAACGAGATTGTCTGCCACGGCATCCCGGATACCACCGTGATTGAGGATGGCGACATCGTCAATATCGATATCACCGCTTATAAGAACGGCGTCCACGGCGACAATAACGCCACCTTCCTCGCCGGTAATGTCTCCGAGGAACACCGCCTGCTGGTAGAGCGCACCAAGGAGGCCACCATGCGCGGCATCAAGGCCGCAAAGCCCGGCCGTGAGATTAACGTCATTGGCCGCGTTATTGAGTCTTATGCCAAGCGCTTCGGCTACAACGTCGTGCGCGATTTCACCGGCCACGGCGTCGGACCAACCTTCCACAACGGTCTTGTGGTCCTACACCATGACTCGACCGTGTACCGCGACATCCTTGAGCCTGGCATGACCCTAACTGTTGAGCCGATGATTAACCTCGGCTCCTTGGATTACGAGATCTGGGATGATGACTGGACCGTCCAAAACACCGACGGCAAGTTCACTGCCCAGTTTGAGCACACCCTCGTCATCACCGAAGACGGCAATGAAATCCTTACCATTCCAGATGAGGACTAGTACTTAGTCTCAGAACAAACTGAAGGTCGCCTCCATTTCCAGAGAAGGGGAGTGGGGGCGGCCTTTGTTTTGCCGACGTCCCACGGAGCCGTTGGCAATATTGGAGTGACTTCGCATAGCAAAAGGGGCCTCGTTCTTAGTAGAACGAGGCCCCGAGCAAGCCCTAGCTATCTAGAGCCAATCTGCGGCTAATGATTAGCGGCGGAAGATTGGGTCCAGGATGTGCTGCGGGAGGATGCCGTTGTAAACAGCGTAGTTGTAAGCACCGATCAGGGCGCCGATTGCAGAGGTGATGCCCAGAGCAACGGTGCCGTCGCGCCAGATCTCGCCCCAGCGAGGGTTGTTCTCGCCCTTCTGCTTGCCCAATAGATCGTGGCCGGTTACCTGCTGATCCTTGTCAGCGTTAGCGCCGATCTTGGAGGACAGGGTCGGGTACTCACCGTTGTCAGCCTTGGTGTCCTTGATGACGGAGGAGAGGTTCTCGCCCAGGGAAGCACGCTCGTTGGCGGTGTCCTCAGCGGAAGCGACAGCGACGCCGCCGAAAGCGACGGTAGCAGCGGTAGCAGCAGCAACGGCTGCAGTGCGGAAGTTACGCATTGTGAAAATTACCTTTCGGAAGTTTTGATGAAGCCGTATGGCTGTTGCTTAGAAGGAAGGACCGTGGTTGATGAAGTTGTAGACCGGGCCGATGACGCCGCCCAGAACAGCACCGATGCCGCCCAGGATGGTCAGGGAGTACAGAACCTTAGCCCAAACCGGCTGACCGGAGAAGTCCTTGGAGGAACCGAAGATCTTGGTGCCGTCAGCTGCCTTCTCACCCTCGAGCTTCAGGTCCTGGTCAACCTTGTTAGGGAAGCTCTGGCCCTTGGAGGGGGAGCCCTCGTTGGTGGCAGGAGCGGTCTGAGCGGCGTCGGAAGAGCCCTCAGCTGCTACGGCAACGGTGGTGCCGCCGAAGGCAACGGCGAGAGCGGTTGCGCCAGCGATTGCTGCATTGCGGATACGCATATCAAAATTCCTTAAAAGTCGTACTTGCAAGGCTTCCGCACTGGGAAACCAAAGTGTTATTGAATACACAGGAGGTATTCATAAACACGCGGTAGCCGTGTTCGTATCGGCTCGAGCCGGTGTCCCAAGTGAATTTAGTAAAACTCCCGTCCTTTTGCACGTCAAAGACCGGAATTTCAGCGATTAAATTAATTTGGGCCCCTTTATGGTGGTGAATTTCCTGAAATTGTGAATGGGGCTTCCTTGGCGTGAAGTGGGAAAACGTCCTAAACCCTGGGAAGAAACTGGAGGAGTGTGAGAAGGATCACGTAACAGTTCACTTACTCCACTCCAGTCCCAAAAGGGCATTTTCCACTACTTCTGGCAGCGCAGGGTGGATCCAATATTGGTTGCGAGTGAACTCCCGCATGTCCAACTTGTAGGCCATCGCGGTAATCAATTGCTGGATCAAGGTAGATGCCTGTGGACCCATCAGGTGCGCGCCGAGAAGCTGCCCAGTGGCGCGGTCTGCTACCAGCTTGCAGATGCCGGTGTGATCTTCCATAGCCCAGCCGTAGGCAACGTCGCCAAAGTTCTGTACCTTGACGGTGACGTCGAAGCCCTTCTGTTGCGCCTGCTTCTCAGTTAGGCCCACTGTGGCGATTTGTGGGTGGGTAAAGATGGCGGCGGGGACATTGTCGTGGGGCAGTGGGCGGAGATCTTCTGGGTGGAGCAGGTTATGCTGCACTGCGCGTGTCTCCGCATTGGCTACGTGCTTGAGCATATATGGAGAAGAGACATCGCCAAGCGCCCAAACACCCTCGGCGGTGGTGCGGCCGAACTCGTCGGTGCTCACGCGGGCGTCGGCAAGCAGTTCAATGCCCGCCTTGTCCAGATCCATCTGATCGCCGTTTGGGGTGCGCCCAGTAGCAACCAGAATCGCTTCTGCTTCCACGGACTCACCATTGTCGAGCTCCAACCGCACGCCCGTGTCAGTTTCCTCGAGCTTGGTGCCATTGGCTATGCGCACGTCGAAGCGATCGCGAGCAATCTGGTTGAAGCGGCTAGATAGGTCATCATCCAGGTGGCGTAGCAAGGTCTCGGAGCGATTGACCACGGTCACCTTGGTGCCGAGGCCGTCAAAGACATGGGCAAACTCCATGGCGATATAGCCACCGCCTACCACAATGAGGCTTTCTGGCTGGTGGTCCATGCGCATGATGTCTTCATTGGTGTAGTACTTCACGCCCGAGTTGGCATAGACCTCCGGAATGACCGGACGGGAGCCGGCGGCAATGACGATCTGGTCGCCGCTGATGACATGCTCGCCGGTCTGAATGGTCTTCGGGCCGACGAAACGGGCGTGCTCATCAAACACGGTAATGTTCGGGGTTTCTTCGCCGCGACGGTACTGTTCGCCGCCCTGGGCAATCTGGTCGATGCGGTTGGTAAAGACCCGGTCCACGATGGAATCCCAATCCACGCTAGTGACCTGAGCATCAAGGCCGAGCCGGCCGGCCTCGCGCGCCGCTAGGGCAATATCGGCGGCGTAGACATACATCTTGGTGGGAATGCAGCCTACGTTGAGGCAGGTGCCGCCAAAGGTGCCCTTTTCAATGATGGCGATTTTCTGGTCATCAAAATCCGGGCTAGGGATGGAGTTTCCGGAGCCAGTGCCGATGATGATGAGGTCGAAATGTTCCTCGGCAGCGGGCGTGTGGGACTGGTGTGAAGTAGTCACGTTTATTCCTTATATATAGGGACTAAATTACTGAGTGGATTGTGGGGCTTCGAGGACGGTGGGCAGCCACTTGTCACAGGCGTCAAAAGCTTCTTGCAGCGGGTCCGGAAGCGATAGGAACACATCGTGCCTAGCCCCCTTGATGGGATGCAAGGTGTAGTGGGCACTAAGTTCCTTTGCCCAGCGCCGCGTTTGTGCAACGTCGATGATGACATCTGCGTGGTTCACGCTGTCGGAGTAGGGCTGGCCCAATTGAGTGCGAGTGGACTGCAGCGTCAAGATGGGGACGCCGGCATCAATGCGGCCGCTGTGGATAGCGTCAAAGCTATGGAATACCGCGGCTATCCAGCCGACATATTTCTTATGGCCGGCCAATGGCTTAAAGCGAAGATCAAAATCCCATTCGCCGTAGAAATCCTTATGCACGGACTCGCCGTAAGCAGTGAGATTGCCACCGGGCAGGGGAGTCATGGGGGCGATGCGGCCCAATGTGTAGAGCAGCGGCTTGAGGGGAGTGAGGACCTGGCCGGGCACGCCCATCATGTCGAGCCATGGACTATTAAGGATGAGGCCCGCCAAGCGCTGGTGGCGTTCTTGGTCAGTTCGGCGCAGATGATCCATCCACAGCGGGGTGATCAAGCCGCCGGTGGAGTGGGCGATGAAGATGACCTCCTCATTGGGGATGGCATCAAGTGCGGCGGTGAGATCTGTAAAGTACAGCGCCAGGTCCGAAGCATAGTGCCACGACTGGCCCGAGCGGCGCGAGCGGCCGCACTTGCGGAGATCGATGGCATAAAAGTCATAACCTTCGGCGGCAAAGTGCTCGGCTACGTGGGTATGGAAGAAATAATCGGTCATGCCGTGTAGCCACACCAGCGCCGGGCGAGACGGGGCGGCTGACTCACGTGCAGTACCACCCGCGTGCTCCGGCGCGTAGTGCACCAGCGTGGTGACCACGTCGCCCTCGCCATCGGGGTCTGTACCCAAGTCAATGGTGGCAGCTTCATAGTCAGGGCCAAGTTTGTCCGGGCCCCATACCGGGGAGTGTGTAACCATGCTTCGATTCTAGGTGCAATGAAGAATTTATGGTGCTGCCGGTGGGGTGGAAATAGTGGGGGCGGAAATTCCCACATTTTCGCCACTGGTCTGGGGGAGAAATCCCAAATTGGATGAGAAAAGCGTAGAGTAAGGCCTTAATGCGTGACGCACTGCCAGGTTGTCATAGTGCAGCAATGGTGGCGCGGGGCGCTAAGCGCTAAAAATCAAGGCGTAGACCGCGCCGATGGATATCTATTTTCAATTCGAAGAGGTAATAACACAGTGTCCTCCGCTAAGAAGACAGCACAGGTTGTAGACGAGGTCGATGTAGCACTAATCGGTGCTGGCATCATGAGCGCCACCCTGGGTGCTATGCTCCGCGAGTTGGAGCCCAGCTGGACCCAAATGGTCTTTGAGCGCCTGGATGGCCCCGCATTGGAATCCTCCTCCCCGTGGAATAACGCCGGTACCGGCCACTCCGCACTGTGCGAGCTGAACTACACCCCGGAGAAGAATGGCCGCATTGATATCTCCAAGGCTCTGGGCATCAACGAGAAGTTCCAGAAGTCTCGCCAGTTCTGGTCCCACCAGCTCAACAACGGTATTCTCACCGACCCGAGCGAATTCATTAACCCGGTTCCGCATGTGTCCTTCGCACAGGGCGAAATCCAGGTGGATTACCTCAAGCGCCGCTATGATGTGCTGAGCGAGAAGCACATGTTCCCGGGCATGCAGTTCTCCGCAGACGATTCCGATTTTGCTGAAAAGCTGCCGCTGATGGCGAAGGGCCGTGACTTCTCCAATAAGGTGGCCATTTCTTGGACCGACGCTGGTACTGACGTCAACTTTGGTGCACTGACTAAGCAGTTCCTGACCGCGGCCAAGGCCTCCGGCACCGAGATCCGCTACGGACATGAGGTCATCGACATCAAGCGTGATGGCTCCGCGTGGAAGGTGTACTCCAAGAACAAGCACACCGGTGACATCACCGTAGTCAAGGCAAAGTTCGTCTTCGTAGGTGCCGGCGGTTACGCCCTGGACCTGCTGCGCAAGGCAAAGGTGAAGGAAGTTGCCGGTTACGCAGGCTTCCCGGTATCCGGTCTGTGGCTGCGCTCCAAGAACCCAGAGCTTATTGAGCAGCACCAGGCGAAGGTCTACGGCAAGGCTGCCGTGGGTGCCCCGCCAATGTCCGTGCCGCACCTGGATACCCGCGTGATCGACGGCGAGAAGGGCCTGCTCTTCGGACCTTACGGTGGTTGGAGCCCGAAGTTCCTGAAGAAGGGCACCTACCTGGACTTGTTCAAGTCCATCCGCCCAGACAACATCACCTCTTACCTTGGTGTTGCCGTGCAGGAGTTCGGCCTGACCAAGTACCTGGTCGATGAGGTGCGCAAGAGCTTCTCGGACCGCGTGGAAGCCCTGCGCGAGTACGTACCGGAAGCAAAGGAAAGCGACTGGGAGACCGTTATCGCTGGCCAGCGCGTCCAGGTGATTAAGCCTGCTGGTGCTCCGCAGTTCGGTTCCCTCGAGTTCGGCACCACCCTGGTGAATAACCAGGAGGGCAATATCGCCGGCCTGCTTGGCGCTTCCCCGGGTGCATCCATTGCCCCAGCCGTCATGCTGGAGCTGCTGGAGCGTTGCTTCGGCGAGCACATGATTGATTGGGCAGACAAGATTCGCGAGATGGTTCCGTCTTATGGCATCAAGCTGCGCAACGATGAGAAGCTGTACGACGAGATGTGGGAGTACACCCAGAAGACCCTGAAGCTGGACCGCTAAGAGCTAGCTTTCGGCCTCACAAACCCTCGCACCCCCTTCGTGCCGGTGCGAGGGTTTCGTGCGTCCTAGGCAGGTAATGGCAGCCCTAGGTGCCGCAGTAGGTGAGGTAGCCCTCGAGACCGTTAGGATCCGGCGATTCGAAGGTGGGGTTGGGCTCCCACGGGTGGGTGACCGCGTGGAGGAGCTCCTGATACGGGCCCATCTCCCCGCGTTCGGCAGCATCCAGCGCGGATTCTACGGCGAGGTTGCGCGGGATAACCCGCGGCATGGCGCTATCGACGCGGGAAGGATCGGGCGAGGACGCAAGGTAGTCATCCAAGAAGTCTCCCTTGGCAAAGAGCTCGCGGGCGTGGGTGTGGTGGCCTGCGGCGGCGTCGGCAAGAGCGCGGTGAGCCAGCGTGATATCTGGGCCGTTGAGCTGCATGGCAGCCGCATAAGAAGAAGCGACTTCTAGAGAGGTATCCAAAGCCTTCGCCACATCTGCCCTGCGCTGGTCCGCAAAGCGGTCGGTAAAGCCGTTGATGGATTCTTGGGCAAAGCTCATGGCCTTATTCATGTCCATATCAAAAAGCGGCAGGAGGGATTCCGCCAAGCGGGCCAGGTTCCATCCCAGAATGGAGGGTTGATTGCCAAAGGCATAACGGCCCTGCCTATCGATGCTGGAAAAGACCGTCGCGGGCGAATAGGCCTCCATAAAGGCACAGGGGCCATAGTCAATGGTTTCGCCAGAGATGGTGGTGTTATCCGTATTCATCACGCCATGAATAAAGCCCAAGCGCATCCAGTGGGACACGGTGCGGATCTGCGCATCCATCACCTGGGTGAAAAATTCCTGGTAGTCCGCGCCAGGGTAGTGGCGCGCAATGGCATAGTCGGCCAACTGGCGGGTGTAATCCGTCTGCGCGGCTAGGTGAAAGGTGCCGACGCGGATATGGCTGGCTGCCACGCGTACCACAATGCCGGCCGGTTGCACGTGCCCGCGCTGAATGGGCCGGCCGGTGGAGATAACCGCCAGCGCCCGGGTGGTGGGAACACCCAAGGCATGCATAGCCTCAGAGATTAGGTACTCGCGCAGCATGGAAGATAGCGTTCCGCGGCCATCGGACCCGAGGCGGGAAAAGGGAGTAAGCCCAGTCCCTTTGGCATGGAGATCCCACAAACGGCCGTCCTTTTCTACCTCGCCTAAGAGCATGGCCCGGCCGTCTCCCATCTGCGGGTTAAACGCACCGAATTGGAAGCCGGAATAGGCCATAGCGTGGCCGCCTGCTCGGCCGGTAAGGAAATCTATGCCCTCGGAGGAGCGCAGCCAGTCCGGGTCAAAGCCCAACTGACTAGCCAGTTCCTCGTTCAAAATGACCATCTCTGGGTTCGGCTGCTCCTCACCCTCGGTGGGGCGAACCAAGTGGGGGAGCTTCTGGGCAAAATCGTGGTGTAGCTGCATCTAAACCTCCAGTGTTCCGCGCACGCGAATATGGGCGCGCCCGCCTACCCAGATATCCGTGCCGTCATCGTTGATAAATACTTCGCCCGCTCGGCCTATCTGGCTGCCTTGTGTTGCGGTATAACGCGCCGGCACCAAGTTACGCGAGCGCATAAACTGCGCGGCGCCGCCATTGAAAGAACCGGTGACTGGGTCTTCGAATTGCGTGGTAAAGGCCCGAACCTCATAGGCCGACTCACCCTCTGCGGCGTTGGGATTAAGGCCCACTACGCCGACCTTGGGGCGCTCGGATCGAGGCTCAACCGCGCGCACCGCCGCGGCATCGCGTAATTGCAGCAGGCGCCAGCCCGGGCCATTGTCCACCCAGCCATGGTCAACAATATCCGCGCTATCTAGCCCCAGCCCACCGCAGGCCTCCTTCAGATCCGCCGGGCTTAGCGGTTCATCGCGGCGCAGCGGCGGGGTAGCAAAGGACAAGACTTCGCCCTCTTCGCGGACGGTTACCAAGCCCACGCCGCATTCTTGGACGATAGTTCCCTCTGTCTGCGGGTTATTGCCTAGCGCCCGCCACGCGGCAGCGCTGCCCAAGGTGGGGTGGCCGGCAAAATCAAACTCCTCGTACGGGGTGAAAATGCGCACGCGGTAGTCCGCGCGGGCGTCGTGAGGCTCGAGCAAGAAGGTGGTCTCAGAAAAGTTGGTCCAGTTCGCGATTGCCTGCATCTGCTCGGTACTTAGACCATCGGCGCCCGCAATCACCGCCAAGGCATTGCCGTTAAAGGCGCCCGTGGCAAAGACATCAACCTCAAAGAACTCGTGGTGCATGCCCGCCAGTCTAGTCAGCCCCAGGGATGAGGACTAAAGCTTAGCGCCTGCGCTAGCCTAGAAAGCCATGAAGAAGCTATGGCCCGATGCACTTCGCGCGTGGGTAGGCCCACCGTGGAGAATTATCATTCCACTGTTTTTCTGGGTTTCTTCGGTGCCGGCGGCAGAAGGCGCCATTGACAGAACATCGCTTTTTCAAGAGCTGGTCATCGTAATTTATGCCGTCGGAATTCCACTAGCACTGTGGCTTCATCCTAAGCTCAAGGAATACGCCATTGGGTTTATTGCGATCACATTAACGGTGTGCATCTTTACCCCGCTGGCTGCCATGGGTAACGCTCACTTCTTCCCGGTGGCATACTGCGTATTTCTTATAGGCGCACATTCACCCAAGCGCTTACAACGGTTCTGGATAGGGTGGATTGCCTTAGGCACCTTGGCGGCCACTGCAGCGGACCTTTATGGGCGGAGACTCATAGATGGCATCGACTTTGGTCTGGAAGATGCCAGCATCGGCCCTCTGCCTGCTTTCGGCTCAGTCATTGCCATAGCGTGGCCGGTCATGGGATTTTTCTTCTTGCTTGGCAGCAATGACCGCAAAAAGCGCGAAGACCAGCAACTGCTGAAAGAACGCGCGGAAATGGCCGGCGCGGTAGAGCGCAACCGCATTGCCCGCGAGATGCATGACATCGTGGCGCATAACTTGGCGGGCGTTATCGCTCTTGCCGACGGCGCCCGGTTCGCCGCCGCCAAGAATCCCGCAGCGGCCACAGAAGCCTTGGAAAC
>ERZ1031421.15-NODE-15-length-13414-cov-4.960027_pt1 | contig 13414 bp, 11 predicted proteins | sample MGYA00518050_ERZ1031421 | MGnify/ENA primary metagenome ERZ1031421 (study PRJEB33718, sample SAMN03159897) | human skin metagenome | collected 2013-10-01 | study: EMG produced TPA metagenomics assembly of the PRJNA266117 data set (Human skin bacterial metagenome and...
ACCCCGATGCGTTCCCGATGGTTGTCTCTGGTACCCAAACTCAACGAGTGGAGAACGGTATGCGCGCCATCGACCTCACCGTGCCATGGAGCCCGGCGCAACTTAGCAACGACATCCACGCCCTGTTCCGAGACTCGTTCGGTTGGCCTTCAACATTCCAGGCAAGGCCGATCCAACAGGCCATGGCCGACGTGGCAAGAACATGCACCGAGCCGACTTTGATCATCCTGGAGGCGGAGACGGGTGTGGGCAAGACGGAGGCCGCGCTGGCAGCCGCGCAGATCATCGCCACCTCAAACGGGGCCCAAGGCATCTACTTCGCCGCCCCAACGATGGCCACGGCGAACGGCCTTCTGGAGCGCACCATGAACTGGGCCCGCAACACGACCGACACAGGCACAGTGTCGTCGCTTTACCTCGCCCACTCCAAAAATCAGCTCTCCAAACCCTATCGTGAGCTGCGGTTTAGGGATGTCAACGAGGATGCCACCGACCCCGCCGCCCACGGCGACGTCGTTGCCAGTTCCTGGATGAGTGGGCGCCGCCGCGGGCTTCTCTCCAACATCGTGGTTGGCACCGTCGACCAGGTGCTCATGCTTGCACTGCGGCAGCGGTATTCGATGCTCCGCCACGCGGCGCTCGCCGGCAAGATCATCATTTTCGATGAAATTCACTCGTACGGGTCTTATACATCGGATTACCTCGCCACCACACTGGAGTGGCTCGCGCACTACGGCGCGACGGTCATCCTGATGTCGGCAACTCTACCTTCCGTAGAGCGCGAGAAACTCATCGAGTCCTACACCGGCAATCCCGTCGAAGAGCACTCAGACGCGTACCCGCTTATCACCGTCGCCAGCGAAAACTCCCTGCGTTACGTCACACCGGAGCAGAGCCCGACGAATCTCGAAGCGCGCATCGCAATTATCGACGACACCATCACCGCCCTGGAAGAACTCCTCGAGCCTTTGCTTGTCGACGGCGGCGTCGCCCTCATCATCTGCAACACCATCGCCCGAGCCCAAGAGGCATACGGCGCACTTAACGCGGCTTACCCCGGCGAGGTTGAACTCCACCACGCAGGCTTTATGGCGTGGCAGCGCTCGGAGAAGGAAGACCGGATGCGCCACGAACTTGGGCCGGATAGCCACCGCGGCGAAGGCCGACCTTGGCGGAAGATCGTCGTCGCAACGCAGGTCGCCGAGCAAAGTCTGGACATCGACGCCGATGTCCTTGTCACCGATCTCGCCCCGATGGATCTGATCATCCAGCGCATCGGGCGCCTCCACCGGCACGGACGCCCGGAGTCGGATCGTCCAGAACAACTGCGTAAACCACAGGTGTTCATCCGAGCGATCGAAAGCCTGGAGCCAGCACCGATTATCAACTCGGGCGCTAACGCCGTATACGACCCGCTCATTCTGCTGAAAACTCTGCTGCAGTTGCCGACCGAATTTAAGCGACCTGACGACGTCGCTGCACTCGTCCAATCGACATACAGCGACGATCACGAGGTCCCTGAAGGATGGGAAGAAGTGTGGGAACAAGCTTCATTAAAGAGTGCACAAAGCATGGAGAGTGCCCACAGTCGCTCAGAATCTTTTCGGATTGATTCACCGCGAGACGCACGCAAGTTGTATGACCTCTACCGCGACCTCACCAAGGCAACGATTCAACTTGGTGATGAGGAAAAAGGCGCCGCCCAAGTTCGCGACGCTGAGCCGACAGTGGAGGTCATTCCGATACAACATGCAGGGGATTTCTACACACCCTTTGGGCGGGAAGAACAGATCGTCAGTGAAACGCCGCTGAACTACAACCAGGCATTCCAGCTCGCGTCAAGCACGGTTCGCCTACCGCTAAGGATGACACGCTTCGATACTGATTTTGAAGCCGTTGTCGATGCACTCGAGCGGTCCACTCCCATGGAGTGGAACAACCACTACCTGCTGAAAGGGCAACTCGCGCTCTCGTTGGACGCAAACGGCGAGGCTGTCTTGGGCAGATTCAGAGTCAAATACTCACCCGAACTCGGACTAGAAAGCACGTTCGATACCGGCGGCCCCGATATCGGAGGAGGAAGTTAAATGAAAACCAAACAACACCACACACCAACACGAAGAAAGCGAAGGAGGTTGAAGAAATGAGCCAACATCCACAAACTCCGCCATCGTTTAACTTGCTGGATGAACCATGGATCATTTGCACGACCAACGATGGCTCCGCAACACTAAGCATCCGAGAAATCTTCGACGGCAGTGCAACACCCGTCGCAGTCCTTGGAGATTCACCAACCCAGGACTACGCCGTTCTTCGCCTGTTGCTCGCAATCTTCTGGCGAGCCCACCACCAAGCCGTAACAAAGCAGCTCAGCACCAAGGCTGGGCAGCGGGATTTCCGGTGGGAGGATTGGTTCGTCGATAAGCGGCAAACCCTGCTGGACCAAGGACGCGACGAGACTGTCTTGGACTACCTGACACAGTACGAATCGCGCTTTGACCTGCTGCATGAGGAAACCCCATTTATGCAGGTAGCAGGCCTTCACACGAAGAAGGGAACAAAGGCGGATGTCTCCCGCATCGTTCCCGATGCGGAGCATGATTACTTCACCATGCGCACCCATGAGGGGCGGTCGAAACTCTCGTTCGCGGAAGCCGCGCGGTGGCTCGTTCACACCCAGGCCTACGACTACTCGGGCATCAAATCCGGTGCTGAGGGAGATCCGCGGGTGAAGGGTGGGCGAGGCTATCCCATCGGGACCGGCTGGTCCGGCATGACGGGTGGCACCGTCATTCGGGGCACCACGTTGCTGGAATCGCTGCTGTTGAACTCGACTCCGGAAGCTATCTACCTAAACAACACTGACGACCACCCCGTGTGGGAGCGGGAACCGGATACTCCGAGCCAACGCAATGATCGCGCTGGAAAGATTGCAAAGCCGGATGCACCCTCTCCACGTGGGCCTGCGGACCTTGCCACGTGGCAATCGCGGCGAATCCGTCTGTTCACGGAAGGCGATTCGGTTGTCAACGTCCTGGTCGGCAACGGCGATCAGATCCCGGACGCAGGCAAGAATGTGTACGGCGATCCAATGACTCCCTACCGGTACAGCCCCAACCAATCGGAGAAGGGGAATCCGGCCTACTATCCGCGCCCATACGACACGATGCGCACCATGTGGCGCTCCCTAGACGCGCTGATCGCTGCAGGTTCTGATCCAGGCTTCGGTGGAAAGAATCTCGCACCCAAACGGCCTTCAAACTTGGTTAACCTCTCTGATATCGCGGACGACCAGGGGACCAAGGAGGTCGCTGACCTTCACATTGTTTCCATGGAATACGGGCCACAAAGCTCAACCGTAGGCACGATCGTCAGCGCAAACATCGGGCTCCCACTGCAGCTGTTGCAGGACGACTCGCTGTCCGCCGCTCACCGCCAGTACGTGCGGGACGCTGCCGAAGCAACAAAGAACGCCGCGGTCTCACTTGGATGGTTTGCCGGCCAACTCAAGGTCGCAGCGGGTGGAGAGTACGTTTTCGATGCCGACGCGGCAGACCGCCTGTACACCGTCCTCGAGCCGAAGTTCCTGTCCTGGCTGCGGAATCTGGACCTGTCGCAGATGGGTACGGAAGCGACTGCTTGGCAGGTCGAAATTGAGAAGCAGGTACTCCACATTGCGGACGAAGCCATTCGTGGTGCAGGGCAGAGGGCGCTCGTTGGTCGAGTCATCGATGCGCAAGACGATGACTCCGGGCGGATTGTCAACGCTGGTTCTCTATACCGGCAGTTGCGTTACCGCCTGAGCAAGGACCTGCCTCTGATCAAACGACCCAAGCCGACCGAACGGACTCGATCCGCCAAGGCCCCCGCGACACAAGGAGAATCAGCATGACAAAACCCACACTTCACATCAGTATTGGCAGCACCGCTTCCTACCTACAGCGCAACTATCTGGACCGAGCCGAGACGGCAGCTGGCGCAGACGCACGCCGCGCCCTTGCGGAACTCCGCCAAAGCGCGGCACGAAGTGTCAGCACCGATCCGTTGGCACTGCAAAGGGTGCTGATGCTGCTCGAGCCGCCCCTCAGCGATGATGAGCTCGGTCACACCGATAAACCCTCCCCATCGGAACTCGCGGCCTACAACGCGCTCACCTTGTTCGCCCAGCACATGCAGAGCGCAACGAAGCCAGTGCACACAACGGAATGCTCATTCGCACGCGCATGTGGCCGCCTGCAGACGCTCAGCGAATCCAACTCGATCAAACCCCGGTTTGACGCAATGCAATCCGCGCGCGACGAAGCATCACGCGTGCTGCACTTGCGATCGCTTGTAACGCTTCTGCGAAGCAAGGAGCTCGCATTCGACTACGGCAGTTTCGCCCGAGACCTGCGTTCACTCCAATACCCCGCGCGTCGCGACGGTGTCCTGCTCCGCTGGGGTAGAGACTACGCAGTCGGAACGCTTCGACCCAAGGCACAGCGCGCTGCTGAAGCCGAACCAGAAATCACTTCCCCCTTCGCCACCTCCTAGACACACACAAAGAAAGGTTCATCATGTCCTTCGTTATTGATATCCACGCACTGCAGACCGTTCCGCCATCCCTGATCAACCGAGATGACACCGGTGCACCGAAGTCCGCAGTCTTCGGCGGTGTCCCACGTCAGCGCGTGTCGTCGCAGTCTTGGAAGCGCGCCATCCGCCGCTACTTTGAAGACAACTTTGATGCTGCGCAGATTGGTGATCGCTCCAAGCGCCTCCCGGAGAAGATCGCCCTGCGCCTCATCGACGCAGGTGTCGAGCGGGACGAAGCAATCAAGCGCGTCGAGGACCTCTTCAAAGCAGCCGGCATCAAGACCGCGGTTGAAAAGCCGAAGAAGAACGACGACTCGGAGGACCAGCCCAGCCCGTACCCACGCACTGGCTACCTGTTGTTCCTCAGCCAGCAGCAGATCGATCGTGCGGTAGAAGAACTGCTCGCACGGGATGGTGAAAAGCCATCCAAGGGCGAGGCCAAGGCAATCCTCGACACTGACTACTCGGTCGATATGGCAATGTTCGGCCGTATGGTCGCCGACGACGCCGCCTACAACGTGGACGCATCAGTTCAGGTTGCGCACGCCATCGGTATCCACGGCTCGACCCCGGACTTCGACTACTTCACCGCAGTGGACGATCTTGCCGAGGAAGGCGAAGAAACTGGCGCGGGCATGATCGGCACGGTCCAGATGATGTCGTCGACAATGTACCGCTACGCCACGATCAACTTCGAAGGCCTCAAAGACAACCTGGACTCCGTTGATGCTGCTCGCCTCGCTGTCCAGCACTTCATTGAGGCATTCGTGAGCTCCATGCCAACCGGCAAGATCAACACTTTCGCCAACCAAACCCTCCCGGAACTCGTGTACGTGGCTGTCCGCGACACCCGACCGGTCTCCCTGGTGAACGCGTTCGAAGTTCCAGTCGAGGCAGGTCAGGGTGCATCTCGTCGCAAGGTGGCAGCGGACCGTCTCGCACAGGAAGCACGCGATGTCGAGTCCGTTTACGGATTCAAGCCGCTCGCAGCGTATGTCATGGGAATCGGGGAGACGGCCGACTCGTTCACCGAAATCGCAGAGAAGACCACGCTGCAAGACCTGACGAAAAACATCAACGAAGTTCTTGATCGCGTCGTAGGTGACCAGTAATGAAGCACTCCTTACTTCTCCTCCTCAAAGGACCGATGCAGTCCTGGGGCGATGAAAGCAGGTACAAGACGCGAGCGACGGCGACCACCCCAACGAAGTCGGGAATCGTCGGACTGATCGCGGCCGCTCAGGGGCGTCGACGCACCGATGACATCGAGGACCTTGCCAAACTGCGCCTAGCGGTCCGCGTCGACCAATCCGGCAGCCTGCTGCGCGACTACCAGACTGCACAGCCCTGGCAGACGCGTCCGCAAGACGCAGCACAGCTGGTCACCCGCTACTTCCTTTCGGACGCGGCGTTCGTGGCCGCCGTGGAGCACGAAGACCGCGCGCTCCTGGAGAGCATGGCTGAGGCGCTCCGCAAGCCTGCTTACCCGTTGTTTATGGGGCGCCGCTCGTGTCCTGTGCATCCAGGGTTGGTCATCGGTATTGAGGACTCTGACGCTGAAACCGCACTTCGGACTCACACAACCTGGTACGCCACCGGTATTCACAAGCAGCAGGCACCGAAAGAGGTGTCGCTCGCGCTGTACCGCGACGCCGACGGTACTGAACCTGGTGCAATTCCGCGGCAGGACGTCCCACTTTCCTTTGACCCCAAGCACAGGCGCTACGGGTGGCGTGATGTTATTCGCTGCCACGATGTTGTGCTTGACAACCCGCAGGGCGTCGAAGTGTCTAACGGTACGGACGAGTTCTTCGAGGCGGTGGTTCGCGCATGACAACGTTGACTCGTATCTCCCTCAACCCGGCGCGCAGGCAAGGCGTAAAACTCCTGACCGATCCCCAGGCAATGCACGCTGCAGTCCGTTCGGCTTTTCCGCCCGACATCTCCCAGACGGAAGCACGAGTGCTTTGGCGGGTAGATAAACACCCACATGAGCATGTGCTTTACATCGTCGGTCCGGAGAAGCCGACAGGGGCGCACATTGTCGAACAGGCCGGCTGGGACACACGACCTGCCCAGTCTGCCGACTATGAGCGTTTTCTTTCCGCTTTGACCCGGGGCCAACGTTGGCGTTTCGAGCTCGTCGCCAACCCCACATACTCCGAATCTCGCGAAGGAAAGCGTGGCAAGGTGAAGCCTCATGTGTCTGCGCACAACCAGCTCAACTGGTTGTACAAGCAGTCCGAGCGTGCTGGTTTCTCTCTAGCACCGCGTATCGACGACAACGTCACCGACGAGGAACGAGCTCGGTGGAACGTCGCTGAGCAACCACAGGTGCTTGAACGGTGGACCGACGTGTTTCGGCGCGACAAAAAGTCGCGCAATGTTCCACCGGTTCGTATTTCCAAGGCACGATTCGCGGGCACGTTGGAGGTAACCGACCCCGAGCAGCTGCGAATCACCCTGGCGCAAGGAATCGGCCGCGGGCGTGCCTACGGTTGTGGCCTGCTCACCCTCGCCCCGGTGAAATAGTGTCTCCCACCCCGCAGGAAGTGCCCATCACGAGACAGGCATTGTCGCAGATGGGCAGCCGGATCTCGTTTCTGTACGTCGAGCGTGCCGTCGTGAACCGTGACGGCAACGCGCTCACGATCACAGACCAACGAGGCGTTGCCCATGTCGCCGCGACACAACTGGCGGTTCTGCTCCTTGGTCCCGGAACCAGGATTACCTACGCGGCGATGGCGCTGCTTGGCGATGCCGGCGTTTCTACCGTGTGGGTAGGGGAGCGGGGCGTTCGCTACTACGCGAGTGGAAGACCACCGGCGAAGTCATCGCGAATGGCGGAGCTTCAAGCGGAGATAGTAACGAACCAGAGAAAGCGACTGGCGTGCGCAAAGCGCATGTACAGTCTGCGTTTCCCTGGAGAGGACCTCACCGGGCTTTCCATGGCAAAGCTCCGGGGACGCGAAGGTGCACGGATGAAGAAGATCTACGCCCGTGAAGCCGAACGCGTTGGCATCAGGTGGAACCGGCGAGCGTACGACCCAAACGATTACGACTCTTCAGATCCCATCAACCAAGCGTTGACCTCCGCGAGCTCGGCTCTGTACGGCATTGCGCATGCGGTTATCGTTGGCCTTGGTTTTGTGCCTGCGCTTGGGGTTGTACACAACGGAACCGACCGTGCGTTTGTGTACGACATCGCAGATCTCTACAAAGCGGAAACCGCAATCCCCGCAGCCTTTGATGCGGTCGTCTCCTCTCCTCCCCAACCCTTCTTCCCCTTTCGACGGCTCTTTCCCTCCTCTTTTTTTTCCCCACGGCTTATGCCGAGGATGGTCAAAGACCTCAAGTACGTCATGGACGTAACTGACGACGACACGTTCTCGGATGCCGAGCTGTATCTGTGGAGCGAACTCGAAGTCATCGCAGCCGGTGTGAACTGGTCAGAACACGAGATCGCACCATGATGGTTCTCGTCGTCACCGCATGCCCAGCTGGATTGCGTGGAGACCTCACCAAATGGCTGGTGGAGATCGCGCCCGGGACTTTTGTCGGCAAGCCATCCGCGAGAATCCGCGAGCTGCTCTGGCAACGAACGACCGAACTGGTCAAGGATGGCCGTGCGTTGCTTGTCTATTCCAGCAACAACGAACAGGGGATGGAGTTCCGCACACACAGACACGACTGGGTTCCCACCGACTTCGATGGCCTCACCCTAATGATGCGCCCTGACACCCCAAGCGCCCACGCGCGCCGAACCGGCTGGAGCAGTGCTCGTCGCCAGCGCAAGCGATACAAATCTCGGTGATTATCTATCCGCCTACTCCGCCTGTGCTTCCAACAACGCCTCCCGCAGTTGCTCGTCCACCGCGTAGATGAACATGCCTTTGGTGCCGCGGGTCATCAGCACGTTGAGCTCGTTCTGCAGCAGAGTCTCACCGAAGGATTCACGGGAACCGTCCGCGAGCACGCGGTTTTGCACCGCTTTCTTGTGCGCGGACTCAGACGGGTCGAACACGACGCGCCCGTCTCGGTACTTCACGGACGGACCGAGGATCACTCCTGCGTAATTCAGGTCGAATCCTTGAATGGTGTAGGTGGAGCCGATCTCGCCGATCGTGGACGGGGTTTCGGACCACGCCTTACGGTAGGCAATGCGCCGTTCCGTGCGTTCTTCACGCAGTTGCAGGTTCCACGGGCGACGCAGGTTGCCGGTCTTGTGGTCCACGTTGACGTACCACCAGCCGTCGGCGTCCGCCTCGTTCCTATTCGCCGCGCTATACGGCCAGTCATACGTCGCAATGAGACGGGAAAGGTTGTTCTCCACCGCGGAGTCCTTCTCCCGGATCGCCGCATCCAAAGCCAGAGGGGTATCAAAGATTCGCAGATCGTAGCCCTTGGCATCGGCGTGTACTGGCAAGATCACGCCGTCATCGACGAATGCGCGAATCCAGTCAACAGTCTCCCTATCTGCGTGCAACCGCATCTGGTTGGTCAGCCGAATGGGAGGCTGGGCCATACGGTCGGCGAAGTAGTCCTCCACTGGCGTCTCCCAGTGTTGCGGCGTCTCCAGGGTCTGCTTCGGGTCGTACACCGCAACTACCACCTTCGCGCGGTCCAGGATCGCCTCAATCTGCGGCTGGTCGTGGAAGTATCCAAGGGCTTTCTGCGTAAGTAGAAGGTGGGCTTCGTCGATGAGTACGACGTCCGCTGGATCGTCGGGGGAGAAGCGGTTGATGAACTGCGTGGGGCTGTACACGCGTTCGCGGTCGCCGCGTTTGCGGGAGTCGGGGATACCCGCCTTCTTGATAATCTCCTTGTACACCGCCAGCTGGCCGCCGTCATTCTTGTGCCCGGAAACCAAGTACCCGTCGATGCCGGTGCCGTCCAGATCGAGACCGGCAGCTAGGGCACGGAAGCGTTCGTCCTCGTCTTCCACACCCATCATGATGCCGTTGAAGATGCTGCTGATCAGCACAGTTTTTCCGGAGCCGGCCTCACCGGAAACCAGAATTAGCTTGTGGTCCAACGGATCATCGTCGACACTGCCCTCAAGCGCGTTGTTGACCGCCTCGAAGATCTGGTTCTGCGCGTTGAGCTGCTCCTCGTTCAACTTCTGAAACGGGGACGCCTTGAAAATCGCCGAGGAGGTGATCGCCTCCTTCGACTCGAAGAGGTCGGGCTCGACTCGGTGCAGCTCCTGCCACACCTCCTCGAAAAGCCGGTCCAGGTGCTCGAAGGTGAAGTAGTCCCGCTGCTCATTGGTGCGCCGGTTGTTGCGGCGTTCCACGGACTTGCACGATTCCAGGTAGTGCAAGAACCGGTTTTCCACGTCGAGAGTGAGGGACTTGTTGAAGTACGGATGTCCGATCACGTACATCTCCACGTCGGAAGCGCCGCGGAACTCGCGCCAGTCTTCACGCCTCTTGGGGTCCTGATAGAGGTGCTGGCGGGTGCGCTTTTTGATGTCGTTGGTTTCACCGACGTACACCTTGTACCGGAACCCGTGCTCGTACTCGCGGCGGCTGCGCACCACGTAGACGGTGGGGTAGTTCAGTTGGTGAGTGATCCAGTCTGCGCGCTCGTCTTCGGCGCGCTCACCGTAGGCCGTCTCTAAGCTGACTGCGAATTGGTCGTCGTACCGGACTCGTTGGATAAACGGCTTGGGAAAAGCGTCCACGGGGCATGCCTCATCTGCGTTACGCGGGGTGAGGACATGTCCGGCGGGAAGTCCGTTGGGCCCGAAAGGGAACTAGTTCAACAGGGCGCGCAGGGCCTCGCGGGTCTGCGCGTCCGGAGAATACAAAATGGTACCGATCATCCCGCGCGTTAGCAGCACTTTGTACACGTGACGTACCAACAGATCGAAATCCTCGTCCGGCACTGTCTTCGGGTTGCGAAAGTGCGGGTCCTTGTTAGCGGAGCGGACGGTTTCGAAGCGCCCGTCCCGCCACACCAGGTCCGGTCCGATGATCACGCCCGCCCAGTCGAACTCAAAGCCCTGGGCGGTGTACACGCAGCCAACCTGGTCGAAGCCGCCCTCTTGCGTCGCCCACAGCGCCGACGGGGGAGCGGTGCCGACGCGACGGTCCTCCTTGTTGTTCCACGGCCGAGTCCAGTCGCCGATCACCACGTCGTCGACCAACCCGCCCCGTTGAGCGTCGGACCATTGCCAGCAGTAGCCGGCGGAGATGCGGGCTGTGTAGCCATTGTCGTTCCGCTCACGCAGGCGACGTTCGAGCTCCCACGGCGAATCGACGACCTCAACCACGAACGGGTCGTCGTCTGGGAGTGCGGCTTCTAACGGAACGCCGTCGTTAAGCCCGAGTACCTGCTCGACCCACTCCACATACGCCGCGGACCCGCCGCACCGGAATTGCTCGTCCAGTTCAATACGCACGACCTCGTGGCCTTGTGCGCGGGCGAACGCTTCAATCTCGCGGATGGAGCCGAGCTCGCCTTTGCGCACGACCTGGTGGTCGTCGAGAAGAAAGACGGGCACACGGGCGGCGGAGATGAGCTCGTCGATCTGCAAGCGATCGCTGCGGTCCGCGGCCCTGGTGAAGCGGTTGTTCGAGGTCTGACGAATGCGGTGCGCCTCGTCCGCGATCAGCACGTCGATCTCGTCCGGCAGCGCTTTGGTGAAGGAGTTGAAGTACTTGAACAGGCTCTGCGTGTCTCTGCTCCGGTGCCCCGCGACCTTGCGCATGGTCTGCGTGAACGACCTCGACCCGGTCGCATGCAGCACCGCTTTGCCTTCTCTGGCCAGCTCACCCAGCGCAGAGAGTGCGATTGCGGACTTGCCGCTACCCGGGCCGCCGGAAACCACAATGACCCGCTTCGTGGCCCCCGCCCGGTGCACTTCGTGTCGAATCATGTCCACCGCCAGCTGCTGGTCGCCAATAAGGATGAACTGTTCGCGGTCGCGCACCTCGTCCGCAGCGACCTGCATGAGCTTCGTCGACGGCCGCACAGCCGACCCCAGCAGCACCTCCGCGCTGCCCCCACCGCTCAGCCGTTCCTTCAAGTAGGAACGCAATGCTTCTCGACGTCCTCCGGTAAACACCGGCACATCGCCACCCCTGAGAATCCCGACCACCCCCTGGTCGCTTTCCGCACCGTGCAGGTATGCCACCGCATTAACCCAGTCCTCGTGGTCGTGCAGATTGACCAGGTAGTTGGTGAGGTAGCGCCGGTAGCCGTCCACCTGACGCGCCGGGTGGAGCACCGGTTCTGGAAAACCGGTTACAGAGACGAGCGCGTCGTCGCCCTCGAAGGGTTCTGCCGCGGTCCACTGCTTCAGCTCCACGACGACGAAGGACGGGGTCCCTGTTTCCGGGTGAGTGCCGGCCAGGATGACGTCGGCACGCTGCGACGTGAGTGGCAGTGCGTACTCCAGCAGGACATCGACGGCGTCTAAACCAGCCGCTGCCAGATCCTCCGCGAGCGCCGGCAAGCTGTTGCGCCACGAGCGTTGTTCTGATTCCCCGACGGCAGTCTGGTAGTCGCTCATGTACTGCTGCAGCATTGTTTCCACCAGCGAATCGGGGTCGTCTGCGACCCGCATGAACTCCCGAGCGTTCAGGCGCAAGCCCGCCATGGCAGCCTCCGTGCACGACAAATCGTGCGACGTGGAGGCCTATCTGACCAGCGGGAAAGAAGCCTGTCGGGGTCGCGGTTACGTAAGCGAGGGTAGCAGCATCTGCGCCGTCGAAGTTCTCTTCTACGAACGAAGGGACTTCAGCGACGCGTCATTGCATCTACACGCTGACCTTGAGCTCTCGAAGAAACTCGAGCGTGTTGATGCAAGGCACATTGAACGCAGCCGCCGCATCTGGAATCTTCACCTTCCTCGTTCCTTGCGGAGCTGGAACCTCGTTCGTAACTACCGTTGCGTCATGACGATAAGCAGAGGCCACAAGCCAAGCATCTGCGATGTCAACGAACTCGTCGGTCGCAGCCTGGCTGTAACCGGGCACTCGTTTGTTCACTGCCCAGTCAGTGACCTCTTTATATGCGTCAACCTCTTCTTCGTCTGGGTGAAGAATCTGGGATGGCTGCAAATGGTTCAGGTACCAATTCAGCGTTGGGTGGGCCCACTTTTTCATTTCATTGTGGACCTCCACATGGAAATAGATTTCAGGGGAGAAGAGGCTCGTCTCCATCTCCATCCACAGCGATGGAAAAACATCCTTCGGATACACGGAAGCCATCTGGCCCAGAAAGTTTGTATCGACGAGGTACACAGATTACACCGCTTCCCCGTGTCGAGTCGCTGCGAGCTTTGAGAGCGTGGCATAGCTACTGGCACCGAGGTAGCGGGCCGCGTCTCTTTCCGTAATCTGCCCATGACTCCAGGCATGAGTAACCGTGTCGAAGAAACGGCCACCGACGCGCGAGCGCACCAATACGTGAAACGGAGGAGCACCACTGCTTTCGCGCTGTTCAGACGAGCTTCTTTTGAGCATCCCAACCACGTTCGCAGCCTCTTCGCGTGAGGTGAAGCCCAGCTCAACTAGCCGCCAGAGCATCGCTTCCCGACTCAGACCGAAGCGCTGCGAAAGCCGGTTAACGGAATCCAGCAAGTCTGCGTCAGCGTAGAGGCGTTCCACCGCCTCCGCCGGGGCGATCACCGCAGCAGCGAACCGGTTGCACCAACGCTCGACGTCCGCATGTTCAGAGTGATCAGAGATACCGGTGCGCCCAAGAACAACGTGGCCCAATTCGTGGGCCAAACTGAACAACTGGGCAGTTTTGGCATCCGCGGTGTTAACAAACACCAAGACGTAGCCGCCGTCTTCGATCGTGAAACCTCGGAACTCGCCGACGCTGA
>ERZ1031421.21-NODE-21-length-12225-cov-8.271323_pt1 | contig 12225 bp, 10 predicted proteins | sample MGYA00518050_ERZ1031421 | MGnify/ENA primary metagenome ERZ1031421 (study PRJEB33718, sample SAMN03159897) | human skin metagenome | collected 2013-10-01 | study: EMG produced TPA metagenomics assembly of the PRJNA266117 data set (Human skin bacterial metagenome and...
ACTCCTCGCTGCACCAAAATAACTGGTGGGGAACCCGCCGCTACGACGGCACCGGTGAGGCCGGCCGAACTGGCTTCCCTGTGGTTAATACTGGCGCCATTCTCAACGAGTACCTGCCGGATGGCGATAACGACGAAAAGATTATTAAGGAAAAGGAAGAGGCCTCCACTGGTCTGCGGGTCAAGGTTTATGCTGACCGCGTCCGAGTGGAGGCCTGGGACTTCAAGTCCGGCGACATGATTAAATATCAAGATTTTGCGCGGTAGGCAGCAGTTGCGGCCTACCGCGACATAGAGAAGGTGGCTCCTGTAGCCCTACCGCCGCCATGGCTCAATGGGGTTGCCCTGCCACACGGCGTTGGTGGGCACCCGGTCACCGCGCATAACCAGCGAGCCGGGCCCCACGGTGGAGGCGGTGCCAATGAGCGAGGCAGGCAAGGCCACCGAGTGAGCGGCCAGCGTGGCACCGTCCTGGATGGTAACGGTATCCAAGCTCATCACGCGGTCCTGGAAAAGGTGGGTTTGCACCACGGTGCCAGGGCCCACGGTGGCGGCCTCACCGATGCGGATGAGGTCCGTTTCCGGGAACCAATAGGAATCGATCCACGCGCCGCGGCCGATCTTCACGCCAAGGGCGCGCAGGCCCAGGTTGATCTCGCCGGAGCCGTAGGTGTGTTGGAAGAACCACGGCGCGGCGACAACTTCCACGAAGGCGTCCTGCAGCTCGTTGAGCCAGACAAAAGCGGACCACAGTGGGTGGTCGGCCGCGCGGTGCTTGCCCACGCAGATCCACTTCACCGCGACGGTGACGGCCATGGCCACCGCACCCATGCCCATGAGCACGAGGCCGGAGAGGAGCCAGGTGAGGGGGAAGCCGATGACGTCGAGAAGCAAGTAGTACACGCCAAGCGTCGCGGCAAGCAGCATGGCAGAAAACATCGGTGCCAAAAGGCGCATGGTTTCGACCACACCGCGGGCGGCCTTGACGGCAAAGCCCGGGTTATAGGTCAGCGCCTCACCCGAGTTGCCGGGGGAGTCCACCTCCACGGTCACGCGGCGCATGCGCTCTGGCGGCGCACCCCACCAGTTGGCGCCAGCCTTCGTCTTCTTCGGGGTAGAAGAAAGCACGGCAACCAGCGAGTTCTTCGATAGCTTGCGGCCGGGTGCGGTGATGCCGGAGTTGCCCACGAAGGAGCGCTTGCCCACCTTGGTCTCGCCAGTGCGCATCCAGCCACCGCCGAGCTCATAGCCGCCGATCATGGTGTCATCGGCCAGGAAGGCGCCCTCTTTGACCTCGGTGAGCTTGGGGATCATCACCGCGGTGGAAATTTCCACGTTGGTGCCGATCTGCGCGCCGAGCGCGCGCAGCCACGTCGGGGTGAGCTGCGAGGCATAGAGCGGGAAGAGCTTGGTGCGCGCCTCGTCCATGAGGCGTTCGATGGCCCACAGGCGCCAGCCCTTGACCGAACGCACAGGCGTTACGCCCGGGCTAATGCCGAGGGAGAGAATGCGCACGCCCAACCAAGTCTGCAGCATATAGGTGGCAAAGGCTGCCAGCGCACCGACGGGCGCGAAGAAGACCGCACCGACGAAGCTATCGCCGCCGGTGGAATGTACGAGGGCCAGGACGACGGCCGCGCCTACCGCTAGCGCCACGACAGGCTGGATGGCCAGCAGGACGGAAGTGGCGTCATAGATGGCCACCCACCACGGCCGACGCTTTGGCGTATGGGACGGGAAGCGGTGCTTGGAGCGGCCCACCTTCTGGGCAGGCGAGCCGGACCAGCGCTGGCCGTCCTTGATCTTCTTGCGGCCGGTAACGGTAGAACCGGCCTCCACGTGGGCATACTTGCCCACTACGGTGCCAGGAAGCAGCGTGGAGCGCGCGCCCACGCGAGCGCCTTCCTTGACGTCGATGGCGCCCACATGCAGGATATCGCCGTCCAGCCAGTAACCGGAGAGGTCCACTTCGGGCTCGATGGCGGCGTGCTTGCCCAAGGTGAGCAGACCGGTCACCGGCGGCAGGGAGTGCAGGTCCACGCCGCGCTTGACCTTGACGCCAAGCGTGCGGGCGTAGTTATTAACGCGCGTGGCACCGGCCAGGGAGCTCGCGCCGGAAGCATTAGCCCAGCGCTCGGCCGCCCAGATGCGCAGGTGCGTCGAACCGCCGCGCGGGTAATCGCCCGGCGTGATGCCGGCCGTAATAAGACGCGCACCGTAGCCGCCGATGGGGATACGGCCGACGGGGGTGACAAAGACGATGAGCATGGCAATGACTAGCCACCACGGATAGGCCGCGGCCCACTCAAAGCCCAGCGATGCCGCCACGGTGGAACCCAGCATGAGCCAGGCTAGCCAGCTGGATGCGGCCAGCGTCATGACGGGGATCTGAATCAGGGTCTGGGCGAGGCGGGTGCCGAAGCCGACCTTGGTGACCTCGCGCATGGGGACATCGGCAGCCGCGGGGCGCGGTTCGGCTCCCGCAATGAGCTCGGCCAGCGAGCCCAAGCGCGGGTGGTCGTAGAGGTCGCGCACGGCCACGGTGGGGTAGCGCTCCCTGATATGGCCCACGAGGGTCGCGGCCGCCAGCGAGGTGCCGCCGAGCGAGAAAAAGTCGGCGTTCTCGTCTTCCACGGACACGCCGAGGGTTTCTACCCACAACTCCGCGAGCCACTTCTCGGTCTCGGTCAGCGTGGTCGATTCCACGCCCACTCCTGGCAGCGGCCACGGTAGGGCCTTCTTATCCACCTTGCCGGAGGTGCGCACTGGAAGCTCCTCCATCACGCAGATGCGCGGGACGAGCGCGGCCGGCATGGTATCGGCCAGGTGGGCGTGCGCGGCCTCGTGATCGAAGCCCTTGGCCTCATCCTCGAGGGAAACATAGCCCACCAAGACGGACTCGCCGCCCGGGGTCTTTTGCACGGCCACGGCCGAGTTATAGACGTTATCCAGGGCCGCAACATTGGCTTCGACCTCGCCGAGCTCAATGCGGCGCCCGCCAATTTTCACCTGGTCATCCACGCGGCCGACGAAGTACAGCCCGTCTTCTTCCAAGCGCACGTGGTCACCGGTGCGATACGCACGCTGCCAGCCCATCGACTCCAGCGGGGCGTACTTTTCCGCATCCTTGGCCGGATCCAGGTAGGACGCCAGCCCCACGCCGCCGATCACCAGCTCGCCGACGCCGCCTAATTCCACAGGCATGCCCTGCTTATCGACGACCACCAGGTCCCACCCATTCAACGGCAAGCCAATGGACACCGGCCGGCCTGGCAGCATCTGCTGCGCACAGGCGACGACGGTGGCCTCGGTAGGGCCGTAGGTATTCCACATTTCGCGGTCCTCGGTGGCCAGGCGGTCCACCAGTTCCTGCGAGCAGGCCTCGCCGCCGACAATGAGCAGGCGGATATTATCCAGCGCCTCGGCCGGCCACAGGCCCGCCAAGGTAGGCACGGTGGACACGACGGTGATATCGCGGCGGATGAGCCACGGGCCCAAGTCCATGCCGGAGCGCACCAGAGATCGCGGTGCCGGGACCAAGCAGCCGCCGTGGCCCCAGGCCAGCCACATTTCCTCACAGGAGGCATCGAAGGCGACGGACAGCCCGGCGAGCACACGATCCTCCGGGCCGAGCGGCCCGTGCGGGTGATTGACCAAAAAGAGGCTGGCCTCGGCGTCCACGAAGGCGGCCGCGGAGCGGTGGCTCACGGCCACGCCCTTCGGCTTGCCGGTAGAACCGGAGGTGAAGATGATCCACGCGGTGTCTTCTGGGCGCGGGGCATTGGGGTTCTCGGCCGGCTCCTCGGCGGACCTGTCGGGGGCGTCTGGGCGCGCGGAATCGCGCAGGAAGCGGAAGCCTTCATCTGTAAAGACGCCATCGATATCGGCCTCGCCGAAGACCATCTCGGCGCGCTCGTCTGGGTCATCGGCGTCGACAGGCACGTAGGCCGCGCCCGCCGCCAGGGTCGCCAAAATGGCGAGGTAGAGCTCGCGCTTGCCGGAGGTCATCCGAATGCCGATCCGATCGCCCCGGCGCACGCCATTGGCGTGCAGCTCGGTGGCCCACAGCTCGACCTCGTGGATGAGCTCGGAGTAGGTGATGATTTCGCCGTCGTCAAGCGCGGCGGCATCTGGGTGCATCTCCGCGGTGGTGGTGATGATGTCCCACAGCGTGCGCGGCCGCGGCGCCGCGCTACCTAGAAGGTACTGCTGCGGGACGAGCGATTCGGGGCCCGCCATTTATGCCTCGTCCTCGTCTGCGGCAATGATGGACTTGGCCAACTTTCGCAGGTGCTTGAGCTGCTTATTGGTGGACTCATCCAAGGCCTCGTCCTCGGCAGTGGCAACAAGCTCCGCCAGGTCCTTGTGGACCTTCGCGCCCTTCTTGGTGGACGCGACGATCTGGCGGCGGCGATCCTTTGGATCGCGCTCGCGCTTGGCCCAGCCGCGGTCTTCGAGGGCGTCGATAAGACGCACCATGTCAGAAGCGTCAATGGCCAGGGTCTCGGAGAGGTAGGACTGCGACGCGGCATCCGCGTCCACTAGGCAGGTAAGGACCCAGAACTCGCGCAGCGTCGTCTGCTTGGTCTGCAGGGCGGCCTCGACGCCATCGCGGGTGCGGCGGCGGAGGCGCTCCAGCTGGAACGACGGTGATTCGAGTAGGGCAGTTGGGATTACAGAATTATTCGTGGAAGCCATACCATCATAATAATCCCAAAAGATTGGTTAAGGCCAATTAATCCGTTTCGATGGGAAGCCCGGCAGCCTTCCACTTATCCGTGCCGCCATCGACGTTGATGGTGTCCCAGCCCAGCGCATGCTCCAGATACTGGCAGACCTGCATGCTGCGGCCGCCCGCGTGGCAGATGACGTAAATATCCTTGTCTGGGTCGATTTCCTGGACGCGACCCGTAATCTCACTCATCGGGATATGGGTCGCGCCCTTCGCGCGCTCCACCGCCCACTCATCATTCTCGCGGACATCAATGAGCTGAGCGCCTTCTGGTACTTCAGTTGGTTGAACGTTTTTCATGCCTCATACCCTAGTCACGCATAGGTCCTTATGCTGCTCCGCGTGCCGCGTCCGAGAAGAGCCGTGAGCAACCAGGCGCGACGAAAACTGTGTGCCCGGCCCGTTGAGTCAATTGCCTGTTCCAGCAGCTTTAGCTCTTGTCCCGCCAGACTTGTAGTCCAAATGGTTATCTGCTTCAGCGCTTAACCCCTTGTAAGCGAGGCTTAAAGTATGCCTTGGATCAAGTCCTTGGCATCCGCGGCGGATGTGCTCAGGGCATCAATTTCCAGCGGCGACTCAGATGAATTCAGGCGAACCTGTCTTGGTCGTGATTAGGGTGGCGTACAGTCCACGGTACGGCTTTCTGTTTGTAGCGAGAGTGGGACTTCTCCACCACGTTTTCAACATTCATATGAATTGAAAGGCAAATTGTAATGGAAGATCTGACAGCGATGCGTATAGAGCGTCGCCAAGGGACGCTTGAGATCGATGGCATCACCGTTGAATGCCGTATCTGTGTGCCACTCGAGCCTCACACCGAATATAACCTGAGCCTTGAATTTGCAGTCCGTCAAGGAACGGCACCCACTGCAATGAGGCTTAAGACCTATAGCGCTGAGTTCGTACTCTTTGATAATGAGACAGAAAACAGTATTCGTCTGACAGACGGCGTAAGTAATAGCTCAAGCTTTCGCCTGCGAACCGGACAAGAATCAGGCAAGCTTAGTGTATTCAACGAGTACCTGCATAGTTACAAGAAAGGTGTCGAACTTGGCTATGAATGCATGACTGGCGATTCAGGGATTGTTATCACCAAGAGGGAAGGCGAAACCATTCACTTTGCCTGCAATAACCGCAGTCCACGGGAGCAGCTAGCGTTTGAGGACGTCACGGGGACGCTTACGGTTACGAAAGTTGGTTCAGCGGAAGATCATTCCATTGCCCCTGTAGAGGATGGATCGCCGATTCAGCAATATTGCTTCATCGACAGTGGTGGAGAAGTACCCGAGGAAAAGGAACTCGTTGATATTGCTACCTCGCTTTCGGGCACGATCTCCCCGACAAGCGAAGCGGTCACCACTTTAATTGACAGGCTTGACGGGCTTAACTACACCATCATTTCTTCCCCAGACAATGCCGTCACCATCGAAGTCGACATCTCGGATGAGGACACCACCGAATTCGCTATGGTCGATGAGGCCCGACTATGGAATCTCAACCTTGTGAAAGTACGCACTCGCACCCTGCTGAATCAGAACACAATCCGGCCAGAAAGTTAGGCCACGACTGCTCAGAATTTGGATGCGAGGGACCGCGTGATTCGTCGTGTTGAAGAACGAATTTTGGCAGAGAGCACGCAGGTGCAAGCCGCGGATCTGGCTGTGGCACTTAAATCGTCGGTTCGTGTGAGGAGTCGATGTCGTTCACTGTAAATATCGTCGGAAATTGGGGGGGTCGCGCTCTATTTACCGTGAGCGTCGTGCGGGCTGCCCGCGGCGATACTTGGTGGCGCATGGGGTCAAAGTGACGCACACGGCGCTGGCCCCGCGCAGGCCTGCGTGCGCGTTTTAACGGTGCGCGGAGAGGTACTCCAGAATCGCCTTGACGCGGCGGTTGTCCTCGCTGGGGTCTAAGCGAAGCTTGGTGAAGATGTTGGAGACATGCTTGGCCACCGCGGCGGCGGATAAAACGAGCTCGGCGGCGATGTCCTTGTTGGACTTGCCGCGGGACATTAATTCGAGAACCTCGCGCTCGCGCGGGCTGAGCTCGCCCAAGCCGCTGCGTCCGGAGCTCATGAGAGCTTGAGCCACGGTGGGGTCGATGACGGTGCCGCCCTGGGCCACCACGTCCAGGCTGGCCAGGAAGTCGCGCACCTCGGAGACACGGTCTTTCAAAAGGTAGCCGGTGCCGGCCTCGGGGGAGTCGAAGAGCTCCACCGCATATGCAGGGGCTACGTACTGGGAGAGCACCATGACGGGCAGGCCCGGGTAGGCGTTTCTCAAATTCACGGCGGCTTTCAAACCATCGTCGCCCATGCCCGGCGGCATGCGCACGTCCGTGATGACGATGTCCGGCAGGTCGTCGCGCAGTTTATCCACCACAGCCTCGAGCGAAGGAGCAGAGGAAGCCTGGCCCACTACAGAGTGCCCGCGGCGCTCCAACAGGCCGGCCAGGCCCTCGCGCAGAATGGCGGAGTCATCCGCTACCACAATCCTTAAGCTCATCTTTTACACTCCTGGCTGTCCGCGATCGAGAAGAAGGGGAATGGACCCGGCCACCCGGGTCGGGCCGCCAGGCGGTGAGGACAAAGACATTTCTCCACCGAAGGCAGCAAGACGCTCGGCCATCCCCGCCAGGCCGTGCCCGGGGACGACCTGTGCGCCGCCGTGGCCCTCATCCACCACGGTGATGCGCAGCGAATCGTCCGAGGTCACCAGCACCGAAACCGGCGCGCCCGGCGCATGCTTGGCCGCATTCGTCAAAGCTTCCGTGCCGAAGAAATAGCCGCAGGCCAGCACGGAGGCGGAGAGCTCAGGCAGAGGATGCGGGGCGAAGACGCTGACGTGGGGGCCGTGGGAGGAGGCGGCGTCGGCAAGCGCGGCGACCAGGCCGTGATCCTGCAGCACCTGTGGGTGAATACCGTGCACCGTGGCGCGCAGGGAATTCAGGCCGCGGTCCACGTCCTGCTTTGCAGCGGTGAGGAGCTCGGTGAGGTCAGCGGGGGCGTCGAGAAGAGCCTCGCCCAACTTCATGCTCGCGGCCACGAGGTATTGCTGCGCGCCGTCGTGCAGGTCACGCTCGATGCGGGCGCGCTCGACCTCGTAGGCGTCCGCGATGGCGCGGCGCGAGGCCGTGAGCTGCGCAATCTGCTGCGCCTGCTGCTGCTCGTGCGTGGTGGGTTGGGGCTTCTTTCGGAACACGGTTCACAGCATATCGGGTGCCCCGAACTACAGGGGTAGTGCTGGCACTACCTTAAAGAGCAACGCTAGGGCTGTTCTTTCCGCGGGCCCGGCACGGTGGAATGAGAGACATGGCACAGACACTTTCCCTGACAGACATCACCAAGGACTTCGGCGGCGGCCCGGTGCTCGCCGGAATTTCCCTCGACATTGAACCGGGCGAGCTCGTGGCCGTCATGGGGCCGTCTGGCTCCGGCAAGTCCACGCTGCTGCACTGCATGTCCGGCGTGCTCACCCCCACGCACGGTACCGTGCGTTACGGGGACGAGGAGCTCTCCGCGCTTTCCGACGCCCCCCGCTCCCGCACCCGCCTGCGCAACTTCGGCTTCGTCTTCCAGGATGGTCAGCTGCTGCCGGAGCTCAGCAACGTGGATAACGTGGCGCTGCCGGCCATGCTTAACGGTATGGGGCGGGGTGCGGCCCGCAGGCGCGCGATGGAGCTTCTCGATCAGCTGGGCCTGGGTGGCCTGGCTGACCGCCGCCCGGCGCAGGTCTCCGGTGGCCAGGCCCAGCGCGTGACCATTGCGCGTGCGCTGGTGGCGAACCCAGGCGTTGTCTTCGCCGACGAGCCGACCGGTGCGCTGGATCAGTCCACCGGCCACGAGGTCATGCAGATGCTCACCACCATCGTGCGCCAGGCCGGGGCGAGCCTGGTCATGGTCACGCACGACCCGAAGGTGGCCGATTGGATGCAGCGCCGCGTGGAGATTCGCGATGGCATCATTCACGACGACCGCCGCCTAGGGGTGATTCGATGAACACCGCCACCTTGGTCTATGACCTGCAGCGCGAATCCATTCGCGCGCGCTCGGGCACGGGCATCGTCTCTCTATTGGCGATTGTGAGCCTGACCATCGGTTCCGCCATCGCCTTTTTGGTTGCGGGTGGTACCTGGATGTTTTGGGAGCGCGCCCAGCACGTCGAGGACGCCGCGCCCGCCCTCAAGGAGGCCTTTGGCAACGAGATGGAGGCCTTCCTCTATCCCTGGTTCGCCCTGGCTCTCTTTGCCTGCGCGTTCATCCTTCCCGCGCTGTTTAACCTCACCTCGCAGGCCGCCGTCCTGGGTGCGTCCGGCAGGGAGCAGCGCCTGGCCACCCTGCGCCTGCTGGGCTTAAGCTCCAGCCAGGTGGAGCGCATGGCCATTGTGGAAACCGGCCTCCAGGCGGTGATCGGCATCGTGCTCGGCGGGCTGATTAGCCTACTCGTCGCACCGGTCTTTACCCAGCTGGACTTCCAGATGCGGCCCATTGACCTGACAGAGATTCTGCTGCCCTGGTGGGGATATATAGCTGTGGCCGGCGTGCTCTTCCTCCTGGCCATCGGCGCGGCACTGTACGGCATGCGCCGCGTGCGGGTGAGCCCGCTGGGCGTGGCCAAACGCCAGATGCCCGCGGCCTACCGCTGGTGGCGCGCCATCGTCTTCCTCATCATCGTGGCAGTCGGCGGCGTGTTCCTCACGGGCAAGGCGGGCCCGCCCACCGCGATGGTCATCGTGGTCATGTTTGGCATGCTGATGAGCATCAACCTCATCGCGCCTTTCATCCTGCAGCTGGGCGCGCACGTCTTCTCCCTCCTCCCCGGAACCGCGCACTTCGTGGCCTGCAAGCGCGTGGCGGGCAATGCCCGCCCGGCATGGCGGCGCAGCGCTGCCATCGGTTTCTTCGGCTACCTGGCCGGCTTCCTCGTCGCCGCGCCCCTGGGCTCCGATGCCTTGGCCTCGGTGGTCAAAGAAGATCCCGGGATGAACGTGGTGTTCAAGGACATCTCCACTGGCGTTGTACTAACCCTCGTCTTCGGCTTCACGTTGACCACCATGTCCATCATCCTGGGTCAGGTTTCCGGCATCTTCGAGGACAAGGAGCTCATCCGCTCTCTGGATTTGATGGGCGTGCCGCGCGGCTTCCAGTTCCGCTCCGGGGCGCTGACCGTCATGGGGCCGGTCGTGGCCTTGAGCTTCTTCGGTTTTCTCTTCGGCGGCGGAATTGCTTCGCTGATGTTCTTCTCCAACGTCGAGCAAAGCGACGTCGATGTGAGCGCTCGCCTGCTTATGGCCTTCGGCTTCCTGGCGGTGGGCTGGGTGGTCACGCTTCTTGCCATTGTCCTTGTTGAACCGTTGCGCGGCTACGTGCTGCGCACAGGAGGTCGAAAAGAATGAAAACTGTACTGAAAATTTTGGCGGACTCTTAGTCGTTGCCTTTATCGCGGTGCTCGCCGCCGTGTACTTCCTCGGCCCCTCCTATGGCGGGGCGCTCCTGGGCAAGCCCTATATTCTTTTCAACACCAGCGAAAAACGTATCAACACCGCGATGGTGGATACCGCAGCGTATACCGGAATCTATGGCGAGAGCGAAGAATTTCAGCGCGCCCGCGAGGCCTTCAAAGAGGACCCGACCAACGCGGAGCTCCTCGTTGCCGCCATCGACGCCGCCTCCTCCGCCGAAGTCACCCTCCTGACCTTCCGCGGCCTGGACAACGTGCGCACCTTCGGCGAGCCGACCGCCGGCTACGCCTCCGCCAACGTGGTGCTGGATTACCCGGACAGCCGCTCGCTCATGCTCACTACTGCCAAGGACAAGGCGCGCACAGGCGAGGAGTTCGCCGAGGACCCCATCGCTCCTGATGCCCCGGAATCTGAGCTCGACGGCTGGCTTGCCTCCCATTGTGGCTTCTAAGGCGCGGTTTTCGTCCACGGGTGCCTTTGACGTTTACGGCAAATAGTGCCCCGAAACACGCTATTTTTCGCCACTATTTACCGTGAACGACAGTGATTAGTCGGAAACGCGAAAGGTACGCCTCGGCGCGCGGTGGGAAACCTCTTCGGTCTCCACCGTTTGCGGAAACGTACCTTCACAGTGCCGCCGTTAGCGTGCGGCAGAAGCGCTTACTTGAAGCGAGCCTTAGCCTCGTCGAGGATCTTCTCTGCCTCGGCCTTGTCGCCCCAGCCGGAGCCGGTGACTTCCTTGTTCGGCTCCAGGTCCTTGTAGTGGACGAAGAAGTGCTCGATTTCGTCCTTGATGTGCTGCTCCACATCGTTGATGTCCTGGTAGCGCTCCCAGCGCGGGTCATCGATGACGGCGAGCAGCTTATCGTCGCCGCCGGCCTCGTCGGTCATCTTGAAGACGCCGACGATGCGGGCCTCAACGACTACGCCCGGGAAGACCGGCTCCGGCAGGATGACCAGGGCGTCGAGCGGGTCGCCGTCCTCGCCCAGGGTGTGGTCGATGAAGCCGTAGTCAGCCGGGTAAGCCATCGGGGTGAACAGGTAACGGTCGAGGTAGACCTTGCCGGACTCGTGGTCAACCTCGTACTTGTTGCGGGAGCCCTTCGGGATTTCAATGGTTACTTCAACGCTCACAGCGATGTCCTCCATGGGGGATTGGGTATCAATTACTGCCCATAGTCTAGCGCGTTGCGGATTCGCGCTAGGGTTAAAGGCAATGAAAGCAAAGCATGTTTGGTGGTCAGCGACCGCGCTCGTGGTAGCGGCAGCGGTCGGAGGTACGGCTGCGCTGGGCGTTACCCTCCAGCGCGAATACGGCGATCTCTCGCACGGGGAGGCGCAAGCGGTCGAGGCTCCTGAGGAGCCGTTGAGCGCAGCACAGCCGGGCGAGGCAGACCTGGATGCGCTGAGCGCGAAGCTGGATGAGCTCGCGAAGAATAAGGACCTTGCCACTTTTGGCGGCGAGGTGATCGATACCGAAACCGGTGACGTGGTGTGGCAGCGCGACGCGGATAAGCGGCTCACCCCGGCCTCGTCCACGAAGGTGCTTACCACCGCGGCGGCGACGTTGGCGCTGGATGAGAATGAGAAAATCACCACCAAGGTCTACCGTGGGTCGAACGAAAAGAACGTGGTCATTAAAGCCGCGGGCGATGTGTGGATGACGCACGAACAGCTCGATGATTTGGCCGAGCAGATTTCGAAAAACGTCGAGCAGGTCGATGGCGTCTACATCGATACCTCCGTGTGGTCCGGCGAGGCGCAGGCCCCGGGCTGGGATCCGGAAAACGTGGACGGCGGCTTCGTCGCGCCGATGGAACCGGCCATGCTCTACGGTGGTCGCTTGGGTGCGACGACGGGGGATGTGCCGAGGAGTCATGAGCCGGCTTTGGACGTGGCTAAGCAGCTAGGCGATCGCCTCGGCGCGGGCAAAGTAGGTATGGGCTCTGTGGCGGAGAACGCGCAGGAGGTGGCGAGCGTGGATTCGCCGCCGCTAGCGGACCGCGCCCGAGAAATGGTGCGCCATTCCGATAA
>ERZ1031421.24-NODE-24-length-12046-cov-7.139271_pt1 | contig 12046 bp, 8 predicted proteins | sample MGYA00518050_ERZ1031421 | MGnify/ENA primary metagenome ERZ1031421 (study PRJEB33718, sample SAMN03159897) | human skin metagenome | collected 2013-10-01 | study: EMG produced TPA metagenomics assembly of the PRJNA266117 data set (Human skin bacterial metagenome and...
CTCGGCACCGCCTTCTTGCCTAACCCGACTGGCGACGGCGCCTGCCCTACCGGTGGTGCCGGCCTGGCCATTCCAGCTGGCATTAGCAAGAACCGCCAGCTGGCTGCTATCAAGCTCATTGACTTCATCACCAATGAGGAAAACACCTGCTACTGGTCCCAGAACGTGGGCTACATGCCGGTGCGCTCCACCGCGGTGGACAACGAGGACCAGAAGAAGTTCATGAAGGACAACCCGAACTTCGAAACCGCTATCAAGCAGCTGCCGGAGACCCGCCCGCAGGATAATGCCCGCGTCTTCCTGCCCGGCGCGGACCAGGAAATCGGCGGTGCCTTTGAAAAGATCGTCACCAACCGCGATGACGTGACCAAGGTGCTGACCGATCTGCAGAAGACCCTGCAGTCCATCTATGACAACCAGGTCAAGACCGTCATCAATAAGTAGGCTCTCGCAGCCCCTCCCCTTCCCCACTAGTTTCTGAAAGGTAACCATGGCTACTGTCACCTTCGATGGCGCAAGCCGCATTTACTCTAAGGACGCGGAACGCCCCGCCGTTGACCGCCTCAACCTGGATATTGCCGATGGCGAATTCTTGGTCCTCGTCGGCCCATCCGGCTGCGGCAAGTCCACCAGCCTGCGTATGCTGGCAGGTCTTGAGCCCACCGACCGCGGCTCCATCCGCATCGGTGGCAAGGATGTCACCGGGGTTAGCCCATCGGACCGCGACGTGGCCATGGTCTTTCAGAACTATGCCCTCTACCCCGATATGTCCGTGGCGCAGAATATGTCCTTCGCGCTAGAAAACCGCAAGGTTCCGAAGAACGAGATTCAATCCCGCGTGCACGAGGCGGCGAAGATCCTGCAGATGGAAGACCTTCTGGACCGCAAGCCGGCCAACCTCTCCGGTGGACAGCGCCAGCGCGTGGCCATGGGCCGCGCCATCGTCCGCGAACCGGCCGTATTCTGCATGGACGAGCCGCTATCCAACCTGGATGCTAAGTTGCGCGTTTCCACCCGCGCGCAGATCTCTAACCTGCAGCGCCGCCTTGGTACCACCACCGTATATGTCACCCACGACCAAACCGAGGCGATGACCATGGGTGACCGCGTCGCCGTCCTCAATGCCGGCGTCTTACAGCAGGTGGATACCACCCGCACCATTTATGACCGCCCGCAGAACGTCTTCGTCGCCGGTTTCATTGGATCCCCGGCGATGAATATCTACGACCTCACCCATAACTCCTCTGAGCTCACCATCGGCTCTACCCGCATCAATCTGGCCAACTACAACTTTGAGGGCGTGGAGACCGTTACCGTGGGCATCCGCCCGGAAGACTGGCAGCTAAGCGATACCGGCAACGGCGGGGCAAAGTTCACCGTCGCGCACGTCGAGGAGCTGGGCAACCAGACCTATGTCTATGGCGAGCTTAACGACGCCGCCGGCAACAGCTCCACCGACGGCGTGCTCAAGTCCTCGACCCGGATGGGTGGCCAGACCGGCATTCTGGTTGATGCCCGCGGCCGCTATGCGGTGGGCGATACTTTCTACGTTTCCCCCGACCCGGACCGCGTGCATTTGTTTAGCACCACCACCGGGGAGCGACTGAACTAAGAGGCGGTAAAGAGGCAGTAAGTTCCGCAGTTTCTTATTTTTCCCTTTGCAGACAATAAGAAACTGATATATGCTCACACGCATAAGATACCCCCACAAAGCCGTTTACCACGGATATTGCTGGGAATATCACACTCTGCGAACCTTAAAATCAACCGAAAGGTAACTCACTGCCTATGCCTTCTTTCAAGAAGCTTTCTGCCGCCACCCTGGCCGCTTCCGCCGTCCTTGGCACCGTCGCCGCACCGGCCGCTAGCGCCAAGAGCGATCCGGTTCGCTCCCTAATTGATCCAGGCACCTGCAAGACCATCACCCAGCTGGCTAACGATGGCAAGCCGGTTCCGGATCCTTCCATCCTGCACGACGAGGACTCTGTAAAGCCGTATTTTAAGGATGGCGTACTGGAGTACAAGGTGGTCGAAGGCTTCCCCTACCGCAAGCAGCTGGATGCCGCGGTTGCCGAGTGGAACAAGGCGCTAGACGGCAAGGCTTCCCTGAAGGAAGTTAAGCCTTCCGAGGCTGACGATGACACCGTCGCCATCATCTTCAAGCCGGACCCAAATGGCTACGTCCAGGGCGCCGCCTACCCGGATCACAAGATGGTCTTCATCAAGATTCCTAATGCCCAGTACCCAGAGGCAGTCCAGGGCACCATCGCTCACGAGCTGGGCCACATGATGGGCGCCGGTCACTCCTGCGCCGGCGCGCTCATGGCCGGTGCTAACCAGAACCCCATCTCCTACCACGTGACCCCGCTGGATGCGGCGGCTATCATCCAGGGCCAGTTCGACTAAACTGCCTGCCCCTCCCCTAGGCCCAGTACGGTGCCTAGGGGATTTTTCTGTCTTCACCCGGCTACGTGTTGGGTAGGTCGCATTTAGCCGATTGCTTTAGGCAGCGCACAGGACCACTGCTAACGTTTCCATTATTCAAAGGTTTGCAAAGGAAAAGGAACTCTCTATGGAAACATGGGAACCTACACTATCCACCGGCCCGCTGCTGGGCATTGCGGTGGCCGCCATCGCCGTAATTTTGGTGCTGGTCATCTATTTCAAGCTCCACGCCTTCCTCACGCTACTGGTGGTCTCGGCGCTCACGGCGCTCGCTGCGGGCATTCCGCTCGAAGGCATCGTGCCCACCATGACAGAAAGCTTTAGCTCCACTCTGGGCTCGGTGGCACTGCTCGTAGGCTTGGGCGCCATGATCGGCCGGTTGGTGGAAGCCTCCGGTGGCGCCAAATCGCTTGCCGACGCCATGGTTCACCGCTTCGGCGAATCCAAGGCGCCCCTTGCACTCGGCCTGGCTTCGCTGATTATGGGCTTTCCCATCTTCTTCGACGCCGGCCTGATTGTGATGCTTCCGGTTATCTTCGCCGTTGCCCGCCGCTTGGACGGTCCGGTCCTAGCGTTTGGTCTGCCGGCCGCCGGCGCGTTTTCTGTCATGCACGTCTACCTGCCGCCGCACCCAGGCCCCGTCGCGGCGAGCGAGTTCTACGGCGCCGACCTCGGGCTCGTCCTCCTCGTCGGCCTGCTACTTGCGCTGCCTACCTGGTATATCTCCGGCTACCGCTTCGGCCTGCTCTCCGGCAAGAAATTCCCGCTGAAGGTTACTGATGCCATCGCCGGCCCGGTGCTTTCGGAAGAAGAGCAACCCCTCAAGCCGGCCTCTGCCCCAACGGTGATTTCCCTCCTACTCATCCCGATGGTGCTCATCTTCTTCAACACCGGCCTCAATGCCCTAGCGTCCTATGGCACCATCGATGCCGACGCCGCGTGGGTGCGGTTCTTTGTCATGCTGGGCCAGACCCCGATCGCGCTGCTCATCACCGTGCTCATTGCACTCGTGGTCCTAGGCCTGCGCCGCGGCGTAGAAAGGACCGCGCTGGAAAAGCTCGTCGATTCCTCGCTCGGGCCCATCTGTTCCGTTGTGCTCATCACCGGTGCCGGCGGTATGTTCGGCGGAGTACTGCGTACTTCTGGCATTGGCGACGCACTGGCCGATTCCCTCTCCGGCCTTGGCATCCCCGTTATCCTGGCTTGCTACCTCATCGCCGTGGCCCTGCGCCTAGCCCAAGGCTCGGCGACCGTTGCACTCACCACCGCTGCCGCCCTTATGGTTCCCGCCGTGGAAGCCGGCGGCTTCAACGAGCTACAGCTCGCGCTTATCGTGGTTGCCACCGCCGCTGGTTCCGTCTTTGGCTCGCATGTCAATGACTCCGGCTTCTGGCTTGTCGGCCGCCTGATGGGCATGGATACGGTCACCACACTGAAGACCTGGACGGTCAATCAAATGCTGATTTCCGTCATCGGCTTTGCCCTAGTCTTGGTGCTCTACGCAGTAGCAGCGCTCTTTTAGGCCCCAGTCTTAATCCAAGCAGCAGCCTTTTGAGCAATCTCCTCGACTGGCCGCGTCACATCAAAGACGCGGCCAGTTTCGTCTTCTTCCAGCGGTTCCAAGGTATCGAACTGCGACTGCAAGAGCGATGCTGGCATAAAGTGCCCCGGCCGGTGCTGCATGCGCTCATGCAGCACATCAAAGTCGCCGTGTACGTGAACGAACACCACGGCTGGGCAGTACTCGCGGATCAAATCCCGGTACTTGCGCTTCAGCGCACTGCAGCCCACCATCGCACCATCCGGGTGATCTGCCAACCACTGACCGATCTGCTTCAGCCACGGTTCCCGGTCCGCATCATTGAGCGGTATCCCCGCCGCCATCTTGTCGATATTGGCCTGCGGGTGCATATCGTCGCCATCGCGGTACTCCAGACCTATCAACGGCGACAGCGCCTCCCCCACCGTTGTCTTTCCCGAGCCGGATACTCCCATCACTACGATGTGGCGGAAACTGTGCTGGTTCATGGTGGCTCCTTGGGTTGGGGTTGTTCACTTCTAATTTTAGGCAGCCCAAATCTTCAGAGATGGACAAGTCTCAAATAGAGAGCTGTCCTACTATCATTGAAATTCCCCTACTCGAATTTCTAAGGATGCACTGATGACTACCCCGCAGCAATCTTTTTCCTGGAGAACCGTTCTTCCCGTCGTCTTAGAAACGATGCGGGGTACGTCAGAGGTCGCTTACCCTGAACTCTTTGAACACGTTCAAGAAATTGCTGAAGCGGACTATCCAGGACAAGCTCACCGCCAGCTCAAAAGCCGATCAGTTGTGGAAGACCGAACCCGATGGGCGGTGTTCTACGCAAGGAAAATAGGGTTTGTCAGTTCCTCTAAGCCGGGATCCTTTTCCTTGACCGCCGAAGGCGCCAATTGGCTTGCTTCCAACCCATACCCTTTAGAAAAACATCAGATCCGAGAAATCGACGAGCTTATTTCTAAGGCGTATAAGCAGCGAGAAGTCGATTCGGGCCCACAAGAAGAACTTCCTGAAGAATCTAGTGCGGATTTTTTCTGGGTACTTCGCGCGGGCCGTAATGGTGAACGCGAAAAACAAGCTCTGGAGTCCAACTTAGGCATCCCAGGTATGGACTATGGCCCAGAGGTGAATAAGCAAACTACCTTAGACTCCATCAAGGCCTCGATGGTGCGAGAGCACCCAGATCTCAAAGCACAAACATCCACAAGCTACGCTTCTCAACTCAACCGATTTAAGAACCAAATGCAGGTAGGCGACCTGGTTCTGATGCCGAGCAAGTTGCACAAAGGGCGAGTTTATTTTGGCTATGTCTCCGGCGATTACGAGTACCGCCCTCATGAGCCAAAAGAGATGCGGCACGTCCGACCGATCAACTGGTCAAGCGATTTCTTCAATCGCGATGACCTAGGAATAGACCTCCAACGATCTCTAACTTCACTGCTTACTATCTGCCAGGTTTCACGCAATCATGCTTACGACCGAGTAGAATCCGTCATCCAAGGCATGGGAGATCCTGAGTTTTCCTCTGAGACTCCATTGTCACCGTCGTTTGACTGGCCGGAATTTTTCGAAGAACTCGCCACCAAGCTACTCGCATTCAAAAATAACCGCGCGGAGCTACTCGAAAAGCTAAAAGAGACCGCTGAAATCTCAGGACGCCCGCTCCGGTTCAAGCACCTATGGAATTGGCACATAGATGATAAAGAAGTGCCCGCTACTGATATGGATCCTTTTACCATCCTCGGCGTTGCTAACCGGCAAATTTCGGCATCTAATAAGGTGGCAATTTGCCAAGCCTTTAAAACCGTCTTCGGAATTGAAGCCCCAGCACCAACGGATTTTTCGGGACTGCCCCAACTCAACAACTTACGCTCGTGCTTTGCTACGAAGCCGTCAGATGTTATTAATCTAGATTTTTGGGAGAATAGCTGGAGTCTTTTCGCTTCGGCCCTCGCGGTGAGCCAATCAGATACGCCCGAAAATCGAGCTCAGTTTATACACGATTTCGACGTGATGACCAAAGACCGCCAGATCACGGCATACACCATGGCATTGTTCTGGGCACGTCCCCGGTATTTCCTCACTTTCGATTCGGTCATCACCAAGTATCTTGCCCAAGACTCCGCGCTTGGAATCAATATTCAGAAAAATGTTTCGACGGGTAAAGATTATTTGCTTACGCTCGATGAAATCCGAGACTGGCTTACTACCGCCGAGATCGAACCGGCTAATTTTCCGAGATTGTCATATGAAGCTTGGGGTTTTAACCAAGAACCAACGGATGCTACTGCCCAAACCGTAGAGTCCTCGTCGGAAGAAGACCTGTATACCATTTCCGGACTTATCGAAGACGGCTGCTTTATCTCAAAAGACTATATCGAACTAATGCTGGAACGCCTGAAGGAGAAGAAGAACCTAATTCTCCAAGGCCCACCAGGTACAGGCAAGACTTGGCTTGCTCGCCGCTTAGCTTATGTCTTGTGTAAATCAGATGCGGAAGATGTCGTCACCTCCGTTCAATTCCATCCATCTACGTCTTATGAGGACTTCGTTCAGGGCTTTCGCCCCAGCAGTAATGGAAAGCTGGAATTGAAAGATGGACCGTTTCTCCAAGCTGTGGAAAAGGCTAAAGAGGACTCCAATCCACACGTAGTAGTGATTGAAGAGATTAACCGCGGCAATCCCGCGCAAATTTTTGGCGAGATGCTCACCCTCTTAGAAGCTGACAAGAGAAATCCAGAAAATGCACTCACCACGCTATATAGCCAGGAAGGAGAAGCAGTTTTCTTACCTGATAACTTCTTTGTTATCGGTACGATGAACCAGGCAGACCGATCCCTCGCCATGGTAGATATGGCTTTACGACGCAGGTTTGCCTTCATAAATCTCGAACCGCAGTTGGGTTCTACTTGGCGAAATTTCTGTGTTGCCCAGCGTAACCGCAATGACCAAGCTCTCAGCGAAATCGCGCGAAGAATCGAAGAGGTTAATCAATTAATTCGAGACGATTTCAATCTCGGTGATGACTACCTAATCGGACACAGCTTTGTTACTCCACGCCGAAAGCTAGCAGACAGTTCCTTCGATGCAACTATGGAATGGTTTAACCAGGTAGTAGCCTCGGATCTCAAGCCGCTCATAGGAGAGTACTGGTTCGACAATCCTGCGAAGCGAGAGCAGGCTCTCAATGTCCTCATCGGCTAATTCGCTACAACCGGAAGACATATACGTTCCTATCCGTAGTATATGGATGCTCCAGTTATACGCCTCGCAGTCTTTCGTTGATGGGCATATATCTAGTTCCACGGTGGAAGACGCAGGCGTTGAGCTTCCAGAGCTCATTGGAACAATGCTGTGTGACGCTGTAGAAAAGCGTTTCCGGAGAGAATTAAGCATCGGATTTACGCTGACCGAACGAAATATAACTCGGGTGCGAGGCCGAATTAACATGTACGAAACTGCCCGCCGCCAACTCCTTGAGAAGGGGCTTATTGCCTGTGAGTTCAATGAGCTCACCATCAACAGCGAAGTTAACCAATTCCTTCGATACGCCCTCGAATACGCAGCGCAACTACTGTCCAGCGTGGACAGTGACGCCAGTGCCCGACGGTGTAAGGTGCTTTCTCGAAGGCTTTCTCAAATGGGAATTTCCGAACCAAAGTCGACGGTATTTCCTCACTCCAGGCTATCCCCTGCAGACAAGAAACCAGTTGCCGTAGCTAGATTGCTTTTAGAATTTGCCGTCCCCACGCGCGGGGACGTTGCCCTTTCTCTGTTCAGCAGAAAGCACTTCACGCAGCACGAGATCCGCAAGCTTTTCGAAAAAGCTCTATTTGGTCTGTTCCAATACCATCTCTGCCCTTTAGGTTGGAAAGTAAGTAGCGGCGAATGGCTGTACTGGAATGCTCAACAGGTGCCCAAAGAATTACCGAGCATGCAAACGGATATCATTTTGCGATCACCAGTAGGTGAAATTTCCGTTATCGATGCCAAGTTCACGCATATGCTCATTGAGAACCGAGTAGGAAACGAATCCTTAAAAAGCCCGCACCTTTATCAGCTTTACGCCTACTTACGCAGCCAAGAAATTCTCGGCGAAGAATGGAAAACCGCAAAGGGCATCATGCTCTATGCTTCTTCGGGCCGAAACCAACAGGATGAGACGATCTCATTCCTTCTCGACGGACACCCTGTAGCTTTCGCTAGCGTCGGTCTCGAGACCTCAATTCGCGAGTTTCGCCAGAAAGTGCTTCATCTTGTGGCCCCGAATCTCGAATTTCCCCAGGAAGAACCTCACGATATTCCTTAAAGAATCTCCAAGGTACGCAAGCCTAGAAGAGGTGAAACATAAGGGCCAAAGCAGCCACGTTGCCTCCTCTAACTGGTGGTTCAGGAGCCATAACGTGGCTGAAAGTTGGGTTCCCGCGCGGCGGAGGCGAGGCGAAGCGAGGGTGGCCTACGCGAGGTTCTTGAGGGCGTCGGTGACGAGCCGCCAGAAACCGGCGTGGTCGAGGGTGGTGGCGACTTGGGTGTGGCAGGAGGCGTCGGCAGGCTCGCGCAGATCGGTGACGGTCATGCCGGTGGTAAGGGCACCGGCGAGCTCAACATGGACGGGGGCCTTGCGGGTCTGGACGATGTCCGGATCGATAAGGTAGGCGATGGTGCACGGGTCGTGGACCGGCGGGTTATCAAAGCCCTGGTTGGCCTGGTAGGCCTTGCGGAAGAAACCGAAGAGGCCGACGACGAATTCTGAGACTGGGGTACCCAGAGCCTTGATTTCCGCTTCGACCTCTGGGGTGGCAAGCGCCTGGTGGGTGAGATCGAGGCCCACCATGGTGACGGGCCAAGGCTCTTCAAAGACGATGTGGGCGGCCTCGGGATCGATCTTGATATTGAATTCGGCGACTGGGGACCAATTGCCCTCGTGGTAGCCGCCGCCCATGAGGACTACTTCCTTGACGCGCTCGACGATGCGCGGCTCCTTGCGCGCGGCCATCGCGATATTGGTAAGCGGGCCGGTGGGAACCAGGGTGATGGTGCCGGGCTCATGGGACATGATGGTGTCGATGATGAAGTCGATAGCGTGGGCGTCGGCAAGCGCGGTGCTTGGATCCGGAAGTTGGACGCCCTCGACGTCCATGCCGGTGGAGCCGTGGATAGCCTCGGCAACCTCGACGGGGCGCACGAGTGGGCGATCGCAGCCGGCATAAACCGGAATCTCAGGGTGACCAGCGATTTCCTTGACCACCAGGGCATTGTGGGAGACCTTGTCCAAGGTCTGGTTGCCGCCCACGGTGGTAATGCCCAGCAACTCAATGGTGGGGTTGCCCAAGGCTAGGAGCAAGGCCACCGCATCATCGTGGCCGGGGTCGCAGTCCAAAATGATTTTTCGCGTCATGCCACGAGCCTACTTTCGGGCGTTGACGGCCGCCACGGTGTCATCGATGGACTCCGGGCGCGGAATGAGGAAGGACAAGGCAAGGGCCGCAAGCAGAATGATGACGCCGGCGATCATGCCCGCGCGGTAGCCGTGCTCGAAAGAACCGGAAACCGCGAAGAGCACGGCAAAGGACAGACCCGCGCCTAGGTTGAAGGCACCGGCGTTCATGCCGGGCAGGTAGCCCTGATTATCGGCCGGCGAGAGCACAATGCCCAGGCCGTTGAGCATGATATTGGCAATGCCGGCGTAGGTTACGCCCAAGAAAATGGAAACGAAGAGCAGGGTCCATGCATTCGGGGCGCCGACCACGAAGATGGAAATAATCAGGCCGACGACGGTGCCGATGAGGCCGGTCTGCAAGACGTACTTATAGCCCAGCTTGGAGGCCATCCAACCGGCAATCGGGCCGAAGACCAGGCCGGCGAGGGCGTACGGGGTAAGGGTTACCCAGGAAATGGTGCTGGCGGAAATGCCGGCGCCGGCGTCTGGGTCCTGGCCAAGGTTTGGAATGAGGCCATTCATTACGGCGAAGACGCCGGTCATAGTAAGCAACGTGGTAGAAAGCAGTGCCCAGGTGCGGCGCTGCTTGAGGTAAGCCACCGGCACGAGCGGATCGGCGACCTTCTTCTCCACATTCCAGAAGGCCCAGAAGCCGGCTGCACCGATAAGAAGAAGGATAATGACGAGGAACCAATTGGCCTCGGCAAGCTTGCCGGCCTCGTTGAATGCGGTGAGAACGCAACCCAGCGCCACGGCTAGGGGCAGCACACCCGCCCAGTCCATGCGCGGAGTCTCGGTGGCCGTGGATTCCTTGGTAAATGCCTGGACTGCTACTACCGCGATGGCACAGAGTACTGCCATGGTCCAAAAGACCGAGCGGTAGCCAAAGTTGCCTGCCAACCAGCCGCCGGCCAGGGCATCCACGCCCGCGATACCACCATTTACCGAGGTCACAATGCCCAACAGCAGCGCGTACTGCTTCTCATTGAGCACCTGCTGGCGCAGCATAATGAGGCAGAGCGGGACGGTTGGCCCGGCCACGCCCTGGATGATGCGGCCGATAAGCAGCACGGCGACGTTTGGCGCGACGGCGGAAGCCACGCAGCCCAGCGCAGCAACCGCCATCATGCCGACGAGGACCTTCCTACGACCGATAAGGTCGCCCCAGCGCGGTAGGAAGAGCGAGAACAATGCCGCGGCCGTAAAGAAGGCCGTCTGCGTTAGGCCAATCTGTGCGGTGGTGGCACTCAGCTCATCCTCCATCGTCGCCAAGGCAGGCGAGAGCATCGACGCATTGAGCTGGAAGGCGAACACTGCCGTAAGCAGTGCGAACATCAATGGAATATAAGAGCTGGGCTGGAGCTTTGGCGGCTCGGAGGTGGTGGAAGTCATGGCTTTAAATGTAGTTGATGAATCCTGCGCTCCATAGTGGGGAGCGTGGGTTTATTCCCTGTCATGGCGCCGTGGTTTGTGTTGCAATCGATGGGAACCGCTGTGTTCGTCGGAGTGCGTACTTCTAGCCCGCTGTAAAGGGGATAAGGCTTCGGGCCACCGTTACTGTGTGGCACATGACCCGGGCAATTTCCGGCCTTTGCTGCAAGAACTTTTCCGTGATGTACGGTAGTAACATCTGCATCCTTCTATTACATCGTTAGCATCAAAGGACGCCGACGCTGAAAGGACTTAGCTCCCAGTTATGTCTACTGTTTCTGATCGCCTGCACAGCGCCCAGCAGGACTTTAATGCGGTAATTGCCATCATCCCGTTTGATGAGCACGCGGTGGATGAATCGCCCACGCTTAAGGGACAGCCGGTGGCGTTCAAGGACATCGTGGATGTCGCTGGGGTGTCTACCACCTGCGGCACCGAGGTGAATGTGGGCCGCACTCCGGTTAAGGATGCACCGGTGGTGCAGCGCTTGACGGCGAAGGGTGCCCTGCCGGTGGCAAAGGCGAACCTGCAGGAGTTTTCCTACGGCATTTTGGGCGATGCCTCGGCTTATGGTCGCGTGATCAATCCACGTGATCCGGAGGTGTGCGGCGGCGGATCGAGCTCCGGTTCGGCGGCGCTGGTGGCTTGCGGGGCGCTGCAGCTTACGGTGGGCTCCGATAGCGCCGGCTCGGTGCGCGTGCCGGCCGCATGCCAGGGCGTGCTGGGGTTCAAGCCCACCTTTGGGGTGATTCCGGTCGAGGGCGTCTTCCCCTTTGCCCCGAGCTTTGATTGCATTGGTTTCTTCGCCAGCTCGATTGACCTGATTGAGCAGGCTTTTATTGCCACTGCGGAGGAGGAGCCGGCCGCAGCGCAGGACGTTTCTGCTGTTGATGTCACGGCCCTTAAGGCCAAGGGCGAGCGCTTCGCTAATCTTCTGGCCGCGCTGGAGCGATCGGACTTTGAGCTCACCGAGGGCGCGGACTTGGAAGAGACCATCGCCGCCACGGCCGAGCTCTACGAGCCGATGCGCTTGAAGGAGGTCTACGACGTCCACCGGCCGCTGCTGGACCAGCGCGAGAAGTACCAGGACGTGATTCTGCAGCGCGTCCTGGGCGGGGAAAATATCAGCCAGGAAGATTATGACGCGGCCGCACAGGGCGTAGAAAAGCTGCGCGAAGACGCCCTTGCCC
>ERZ1031421.27-NODE-27-length-11608-cov-4.165844_pt1 | contig 11608 bp, 8 predicted proteins | sample MGYA00518050_ERZ1031421 | MGnify/ENA primary metagenome ERZ1031421 (study PRJEB33718, sample SAMN03159897) | human skin metagenome | collected 2013-10-01 | study: EMG produced TPA metagenomics assembly of the PRJNA266117 data set (Human skin bacterial metagenome and...
CGCCCTTGTCGTCCGAGCGGCCGGCCGCGATCTCGTTGATCACCACATCGCCCATCTTCGGCTTTTGCACCTCAATAGCCGAAACCTCCGGGTCGTACTTACCCGGGGTGCGGATCGCGCGCACATAGTCCTTGGCGTTGTCGCCGGTGAACGCGACGCGCTGGTAGGACTCGCCGGTGGCGAAGTCGAGCGTGTCGCTCAACGGCTCGCCCACCGTGCACGGGGAATCGACGCGGTCGAACACGCCGACGGAGTCCACCACGTTACGGTCCTTGTCCACCACCATCAGGCCGAAGCCGTCCACGGCGTTAAAGGAGGTGCCGTACGTCGCGTCCGGGTTCTCCACGGTGGAGTCCGCGCCGGTGCGCGCGGCGGTGAACACCTCGCCCGGCGCCATCTCGCCGTCGGGAAGGCTCAGCTGCAGCATGTCCTCGTACACGCGGCCGGTGCCGGTGCAGCGGTAGACCTGCCACCCGGTGACGTCGACAGGTGTATCGCCCGTGTTGGTCAGCTCGAAGAAGTTGTCGCCGGCACCGCCCGGGCCGCCGTTGGTGACCTCGGTGATCTTCACCGGCGAATCCACGCGCTGGTGCTGCGGGGCCTCTGCGTTGCGACGCCCAGGGGTCCTCTCCGCCACCACAAAATCCTTGCGGTCATCGCCCGTGATGTCCACGCGCTGCCACGACTCGCCGTGCAGGCCGTTGAGCACGCCGGGAAGCGGCTGGCCCGTGGCGCAGAAGCTCTCCACGTCCGCGCGGGCGGAGCCGACGCGGTCCACGATCTTGCCGTCCTGATCGAAGACCAGCAGCCCGTACTGGGTGGCAAAGGAAATGCCGAAGGTAGTGTCCTGTGCCGCGCGGATGTCCGCGCCCGCCTGGCCGGAGCGGCCCGCGGTAAAACGCTGGCCCGGCTCGAGCACCACGCCATCCAGCTGTTCGGCGGAGACCTGCGGCACGGACGCGCGCACGCCGGTGCCGATGCAGCGGTACACGCTCCAGCCGGTCATGTCCTGCGGCGCGTCGCCGTAGTTCTGCAGCTCAAAGAAAATGTCGCCGTTGCCGCCGGGGCCGGTGTTGGTCATCTCGGATACCAGCACGTTCGCCCCGCCGGTGGTGTGCGGCTCCTCATGGGTGTACTCGGGTTCCTTCTCCTCGGCGGCCTTGCCCACCTCGATTTCGCCCGGGGTGCGCTTGGCGGCGACGAAGTCGGACGCGTTGTCGCCGGTGTTGGAGGTGCGCTGGTAGGACACGCCGCCCGCGGCGTCCAGGCTGGCGTACGGCAGCGGCGTGCCGTCCGCAGCGGCGGAGTCCTGGTTGTCCGCCCAGGCGACGCGGTCCCAGACGGCGCCGGAGGCGTCGTACAGCACCACGCCCGCAGCCCCCTCGGTGAAGCCGCGGCCGTTTTCATCGCGCGGCACCACGACAGCCTCTCCGGGCCCAAGCTTCTCGACGGGCATCCGCCCCGCCCACGCATACCCCGCGAACCGGCGTCCGAACTGGTTGACCACGTCCACGCGCAGATCCGCGACGTCGACCTCCGTATCGCCGAAGTTGGCGATCTCGATCAGGCCCTCCCCGTCCGCGCCCGTGTGCGCGACCTCGGAGATGAGCACGTCGCCGCGCTTCGGCGCCGCCGACGGCTCGGTGGCATTCTCCTTGCCCGGGGTGCGCGGCGCGCGGATGAAGTCCGCTGCGTTGTCGTTGGTGTCCTGGGTGCGCTGGAAGCTCTCGCCGGCGGCGGAATCTGTGGTGTTGGCCAGCACGGTGCCCTCGCCGCACGCCTGGTTGGCGGTGCCCGGGAATTGGACCGCCACGGCGTCCACGTCCTCGCCCGAGCTATCGCGCAGCAGCGCGCCGTAGGACTCGTTTGCCAGCGAGGTTTTGTACCGCTGCTTTACGTCCGCGTCCGCGATTGTGGACTGATCGCTCTCCCTGGCGAACACCCAACGCTCCCCCGCGCCGATCATGCCCTCAAGCGTGTTCTGCGGCGCCGACGCCACCGAGCCTGTGCCGGTGCAGCGGAACAGCTCCCAGCCCGTGACGTCCACCGGCTGGTCGCCCCAGTTGGCGACCTCGATGAAGTTGTCGTGATAGCCGCCCGGGCCACCATTTGCGATCTCGCTGATGACCACCTGGCCGCCCTGCTGCGCAGTTGCCTCCGCAGCCGTTGCTGGTGCCACCGCTGCGACGACCGGCAGCGCGATGACGACGCTGGACACAAGGGCGGTGCAACCGCGCACCGCCCGTTTCCGAATACCCATTTTCAGTTCCTTAGCAATACGTTGCGCCCCTTTCTGGGGCGCATGCAAAGGAACTTATAGGTGAAATGGGAACCTGCGATTACCTTAAGGTTAAATGTGAATTAACTTAATTCATTTAAATGGGTGGCCGACTGCGGAAGCGAGACCAGCACCTATTTGCGGCCCGGCTCGTTGCGGAAGTACTCCACCGTGCGCGCCACCCCCTCGTCCAGCGACACCTGCGGTGTCCATCCCAGCACGCGCTCCGCCTTTTCATAGCTCAGTGACGAACGGGCGACATCGCCCAGACGTGCCGGCTCATCATTTGGCTCATCCGGTGCGCCGACGGCCTTCGCCACCGCAGTATGGAGCGCCCGGTCAGTCGTCTCTACACCCGTACCGATGTTGAAGCGTTCACCGTCACCGGCGTCCGCGGAAGCTAGGTAGAACGCGCGTGCCACATCCCCCACGTACACGTAGTCGCGGGTATTCGTGCCGCCGCCGAACACGCATGTCGGGTTACCGTCGAGCAGGTTGCGGGAGAAAATCGCCACCACTCCGGCCTCCCCGAACGGATTCTGGCGCGGGCCGTAAACGTTCGCGGGCGCGATGAAGCTCGTCTCTAGCCCGTAAAGCTGGCGGTACACGTTCAGGTACAGCTCGCCAGCAACCTTCGACGCCGCGTACGGCGACTTCGGGTCAACGTGCAGCTGTTCCGTCGCCGGCAATTGCTGCGGCTCACCGTAGATAGAGCCACCCGAAGACGTGTGCACTACTCGACGCACACAGGTTCGCCGCGCCGCCTCTGCCAGACGGATGGTCGCGGTGATGTTCATCTCGGCATCAAGGAGCGGATCCTCAACCGACCGACGCACGTCAATCTGCGCTGCCAGGTGGAAAACCACCTCGGGTTCCACTCGGCGGAAGATTGCTTCGAAATCGGCGTCGCGAATATCTTGCTCGAGGAGCTCAACCGCACCAGATTCAAGGTGGCTAGCGATGTTCTCGGTTCGCCCCGAGCTCAGATTGTCGATCACCGTGACGTGGTGGCCGCCCCCCCACCAGCAGGTCGACGAGGTGAGAACCGATTAACCCGGCACCGCCGGTGACAACCGCCTTCATACGGACTCCTTAAAGGTTTTCTTTAACCTCGGGGTGTTCTTCCTCGAAGTCGGCGATGATCTTTTTCACCGCGGTATACAGCGCCGGGCCATACTTTTCATCCCGCAGACCGAAATCCACATTCGCCGGGATATACCCGCCCGGGTTACCTAGGTCGTGGCGCTTGCCTTCATGCACCGGATGGCCCTCAGAAATCATCAACTAAATCGCATCCGTGAGCTGCAGCCCACCGCACTTACCTCAACGAGGGGTACGCGGTCAACGACACCATCGGGCCGAGCCGCATCGTCCTCGGCGTGCGTGACGGAACTAGGGCCGAAGCCATCGCCAGTGAGGTCTACGCCACCCCACTAGAAAACCGACTGATGAAACGCAGGCTGGCGACTATGCAATCTGGGGCTCTAGGGGCACGAACGCATACCCAGAAACATTGTCAGCTAATATCGCAGACAAGATTCCTGCTATACCGGAGCTTAGATAAGGATCAACTGAAATGTCGCAACACGTAGCATTCGTCGGACTTGGCTACATCGGCCTTCCAACGGCTGTTGTAATGGCCAACAGTGGCCTCACCGTTACAGGGGTTGACATCATGCAAGAAAGAGTCGACGCTGTTAACCGCGGGGAGGTTCCTATCGTAGAGCCTGGACTCGAGAAAGCCCTCCACTCAGCTTTAGCAAGTGGCCGATTTAAGGCCACAACTACAATGCCAGCCGCTGACGCCTACATCGTCGCAGTTCCTACACCTTTTACAGACGACCATGATGTGGATATGGAGTTCATCTTCTCGGCGGTCGAAGCAATCGCTCCTAAGTTGAACGGCGACGAACTCATTGTGCTTGAGTCCACTTCTCCCCCACGCACCACGGAGAAGATGGCACACCGCTTACTCGAACTGCGCCCAGATTTGGGATTAGGTTCTGATAACTCCGACGAGTCACGACCAGTAGTTCACTTCGCCCATTGCCCAGAGCGCATCCTACCGGGAAAAGCCATGGAGGAACTTCGGACGAACGATAGAATTGTCGGCGGAATGTCACAGGAAGCAACTCGCCGCGCAGTTGAAATTTACTCATCCTTCTGCGATGGCGAGTTACTACAAACAAACGATCGCACAGCTGAAATGGCAAAGCTCACTGAGAATTCGTTTCGCGATGTCAACATCGCTTTTGCTAACGAGCTTTCGTTGATTTGTGATGATCTAGGAATCAATGTCTGGGAGCTTATTGAGCTTGCAAATCACCACCCACGCGTGAACATTCTTCAACCAGGGCCAGGGGTTGGTGGACACTGCATCGCCGTCGACCCATGGTTCATTGTTTCTACTGCTCCGCAGAATTCCAACCTTATTCGGACAGCCCGAGAGGTTAATGACGGCAAACCCGCGTGGGTTCTGCGTAAAATCGACAATGCTGTAGAGCGACTCCAAAACGAACCTAAGATCGCATTATTTGGTCTTGCATTCAAACCTGACATCGACGACCTTCGTGAGTCTCCGGCACTCAACATTGCAATCGAAGTCGCAAACAAGTACCCGGACCTCAAAATCGACCTTGTTGAACCAAACATCAGCCACCTCCCAGCACCCTTGGACCGTCCGAACGTCAACCTAGTAGACATTGAATTCGCACTCGAGACCTCTAACGTCTTGGTGCTTCTAGTCGACCACTCCGAATTCCGCCAACACACACCCCTGCGGTTAAACCAGGAAGAACAAAAGGAAGTCATCGACACCCGTGGCGTTTGGTTGGATGGGGTTATTAACTAACGTTTCATCACCGCGCTTCCGAAAATGCTCACTTCTAAGCGGTTAGCATTTAAAGGGTCTGATTGCGATGCCCCTTCGTGTCAGACCCTTAATTCGTGTTCGGATGTGTCCGGTGTTGCGCCACGCGCGGTCCCCATCTGCTGCTAGGTTGGTACTCTCACTGCGCCGAAGACTTCACCTTGGAATCCTTATTTCAAGTGCCAGGGGTCATAATCGATGCCCGGATTGTCGCAACGTCCAACTGGGTTTAGGGGTTCCATTCACTACTCTCCCAACGAAGCATTTGTGAAATCGCTATGGTGTGGGAGACGACTGGTCGGCCCTACTGACACTACCGGCGGCAGAATAGGCCTTTCGAGCTGCAATCCCAAGCACAGTGACTTCGCTAAAATTTAGTACCTGGCTTGCCCGACGCTAGATTGCGGTCGAGCTCATCGTCAGCGATGTGCTGGTTGTTTCGGCGTTGAAAACATTATGGCTGTGGTGGCGGATCTTGGTTCGAAGGCCGACTTCACGCTTTGAACTTACAGGAAACCCATCCTTGGCGACGCAGGTCCAGCGGAACCCGCTAGTAGCTGTAGCGTTGCTCGCCGTGCTCGAAGTTCAGGTTGGCTTGCTCGCGCGCGGGCCTTTCCGGCTAGGCGGTTAGTTTCTGCCGACAGGAGAGGGTTTTTCACGGTACGCCGAGGCAAGGAGTTAGCCCGGCCGGTGGCGCGAGTCAAGGAAGACGGTCTCCGCGCTTTCAGGCGTTACTAAGTGCCCGACAAGCGAGGTTATAAGGTTTTTAGGATACGGGCGATAGGCTTTGCAACATTCATCCCAAAAACTTTCTGTCCAGCGGTATTAAAGTGTACGTGATCGTAAAAGAATCTCTCGTTATCCGATCTAGGAAAGTCTTCAATCTCGGCAACCGTTGCGACTCGGGCTTTCTCAGCCGCAGATAAGGCAGCCTCCCTTACCCGACCATATCGACCCAGCTGCTCAATATAAGCTTCCGGGGATTTAAATTTGCTCCGAAGATAAGAGCTTTCCTCCCACGAACCATGCCGAATCGGAGGGGTAACCACAGCAACTGGCACGCCGTATGCACGAAGTGTTTCAAAAAGCAGGCACCACAGCAAGTCCCTATCTCGCCCGATCTTAGGTGCTTCAAATGGGATTGAGGGAGACGCAGGCTCGAGCGGAGCAACGTATTTATGATCCGACCAATATGTTGCAGAGTCTTTTTCCAGCTTGGCATCAGCACCCGGCGCAATAATGATGACCAAAGCGGTCTGGTCCGCCAATGGAGGCAGCGTATTCAAAACGCTTGTCACTATATGCAACAGGGTCGCCCCAGATTTACCACCGTTTAATACCCTAAACTCTCCAGGAAATTGCGCATCCAGCTCATCCTCAAGAAAATCGGTCCACCGGGCACCAGTAGTCTCGTAGAGGGATTCTGCCACGCTATCGCCTAGGACAATTACCGAACGCCGCGTCGAGGGTTCCCTTCTACCGCTAAGAATAAAACCGTGCTCATCGGTAGCTACCGAAACCACACCAGGCTGGAGCGATCCATCACAAGCACGCGTGTACTTCTCGGGAATTGTGACCTGCCGTTCAACTAACGCGGGCCAACGTTTCAGACGAATTTGGCGACGTACAGGCTTAACACTGGAGCTCTCAGCGGAGATTCTGGGGCTTGCCGACCTCTGGAGCAACGAGCGAGCACTGTCATCAATTTCGTAAGGTGGATCAGCAATTCCCCTCTCTTGGTGGGGAGATGAGAAGCCGGCTAGTTGAATTGCCTGAGACGCACTAATGTCGGTGCGCTTGAGTTGGTTTAGCATGTCAATCAATTTGTGCTTCGGAATCGGCACGTGTCCGTCGCCGTCAAATTCGGTCCGTTCGAAAATCGCTAAGTCCCGGCTACGAGCGTCAACGAAGCGGCGATGATTGGATTCAAAGTATGCACTATCGCCACTGTTGTGATACATGGCTGCGTAAAACGGCGATCGTTGTTCTACCGTTTCCCAAAGATTACGTGCGTATTGATTACGCACCCGCTTGTACGGTGTGCGCCCTTGGGGCGCGTGGGCAAGGTTAATATACTTAACCAAATCGGGATTCGGCTCGTCAATGAAACCCAATCTTGGGTTGACAGTTAGGGCTATCGACTCTGTAAAGTGCTGTGCATAGTCAATCGATGCATATCCACCTCCGGAATTACCAAAAAAGACTAGCCGCTCCCCGTTAAAGTATTCGACGCTTCGCTTAATAACTGGTAGCAAATGTCGCTTAAGCGGTCCAGTACCTCTATCGCCTAGATACCAGCCAAGGCGTAATTCAGTATTCCGAATTACGCTCGGGTCTGATACAGCGATTAAGTTCATGCCAGTCGCTTCGGAAACCCCATTCCCAACAAACGTAGGGTAACTACTTCTCTCCGATATGCGGTGCTGAAAGGTAATCAGGGTTGCCGCAGCTCCCCGATTAACGAGAAGCACATCAAGCTGTCCACCGCCAATTTGAATGCTATGTAGACCATCTCGATCCAAAGCATTCAAAAATTCGCCGACTCCTGCGTACTGAATACCCGGGGACCATCTGGAAATGTCTCGTCTTCGCATACCTGCAGACTACTATCCCCTCAGGAACGCGTTCAGTCACCTTCGACTCGTTTCAAGCCTTTATCCTCTAAGCTTGAATCGTCGAATGTAAGGAGTAAAGGATGCCTCAGGCGCCGACAACCACTGCCAAAGTCAAAGTACTAGTCGTTTGCAACGCGTACCCGAGTGAAAAAGCTCTCTACCGGAACGGCTTCATTCACCGCCGGACAAAAGCCTACGTAGCGGCGGGCATAGAAGTGGAAATTTTCTATCACCACGAACCAATCTCGAAAGCCTATTCCTACGAGTACGACGGCGTTTTCGTAACCGTCGGGAACTCCAGCGCATTAGAAGAAAAAGCTAGCCGCTCGGAATACGATGCGTTTTTAGTACATTTCGCAGAGGAGAAACGAGTAGAGCCTCTCCTGAAACAAACGGACCATCGTCCGGTCATCATTTGGATCCACGGGTTTGAGGCAGAAGCTTGGCATCGCAGATGGTTTAACTTTATTGAGTCGGCGCAACAAATCAGGGAAGCCATCGCTAAAAGGGACACCTACTACGAACCGCAGCTAGCCTACTTTCATGATTTGGTGGAGAGAAACGACCCCAGAGTTAGCTTCGTTAACGTATCGAAGTGGTTTGAACAACACGTAGTACAGCCGGATTTGGGCGTCAGGTTTAAAGACTCCAGAGTTATCCACAACCTAGTTGACACCGAGATCTTTCCCTACGTTGAGAAAACAGCAAATCAGAGGAAAAACATTCTTTCGATCCGCCCCTACGCGTCGCGCAAGTATGCCAACGACCAGACAGTGAAAGCAATTCTTCACTTGTCAGAGCGCCCTTTCTTCAGTGATCTCAGTTTTACAATCGCCGGGCAAGGGAAGATGTTCGAAGACACAACCGCGCCAATCGCTAAGTTCGGTAACGTCAAGCTAATGAACCGGTTCTTCAACCAGGAAGAAATCTCAGCCCTCCACCGACAGCATGGTGTATTCCTGAGTCCTACTCGATTCGACTCGCAGGGGGTTTCGATGTGCGAAGCGGCATCTTCCGGGCTCGTCAATTTATCAACAAGCGTGGCTGCCGTTCCAGAATTCTTCACAGACCATGTCGACTCTCTTCTAGCAGCACCCGAGTCGCCCGAAGATCTGGCCGACAATATCGAAGAACTTTATTTCAACCCCGATCTTTTCAGTCGCTTGTCCAAGGCTGGGTCTGAACGGATGACGCGACAATGCGGGGTAGGCGCAACCGTCAATATGGAAATTGATTTGATTAAGGAAAAGGTTAAGGGCTAATGAACAACCCTAACAAAACCCCAGATTGGGAACACCTGTACAGGGAACTAGAGGCCTCCCTCTTGCCGATCTTTCAATCATTCGCTGACGTCCTAGATGAACACGAAAGCTCACAATGTGAACACTCAGCGCCCGTTATCCGCACGGTGGGCAAATATGACTTGGAAGGAAGGTCACTACTCGTATGCGTAGCCGACGGAGAAAACTTGGAATACCGTTTCACTTTTGTCGCGCGAGGTGAAACGGTCTTGCAGACCAAGTTTCAACGAAGCAACTCCTTCCCTCTTGATCACCGTATTTTCAAACCGAACTGCTCCGCCGTTGTTGAAGTACGAAGTAATAGCAAAAACTCACGAGGTAAGACCGTTGCAAGAAAGGTTGATTTCTAATGCGCCACGAACCCCCTCAGGTATCACGTAACCTGCGAATCGTCGTCGCTGGTTACATTAATTTAAATGTAATTGACGGGTCCGCGTTCTTCATCTCCGGGCTATCGGCAATGCTTGCAGAGAATCCCTTCATCGATGTCTATGTAGTTACCGCAAATCCGATCGAAAGGTCTGAGGTTTTAGACGAATTAACTTGCTACCCAAATCTAAAAATTATTGATCCTTTTAGACCCAACGAGCTCTGCTATCTGCCCGAAAAATCCGGAACCCGCGCCCTTACAAGAGCCGAGTATGCGCAAGCCATCTATACCGTTTATCAGAACACCAGTGCAGACGCCCTAATTTTGAGGGATACCTTAACAGCTTGTGAATACATAAATCAGGCGGGAGCAGACGAACACAACCTCGTAACGTACGTCACTGGGCTAACTGCAATCGATTCTGAGCCAGACGATGAAATTCTGAATGCACTTCGGAACCTCGAAAGATGCGGTTCTCGTTTCCTTTGCCAGACACCTCACATCCAAGAGCAGCTAAACAGGCTATTACAAGGCAAGGCTGAGTCAGCGATCCTGCCGCCTCATGTGCCCGACCCAGTAATTGCAGCCGATGAGATTCCATCTCATACACACAGGGCTCAGCGCTTCGTATACACCGGAAAATTTTTTGCTGCATGGAATGTGGTCGAAATTTTTTCCGCCTTTAAGGCGGTAAATCGTCAAGGCTACAATCTGCACCTTGATGTTGCCGGCGACCAATTCAGGCCTGATCCAAACGACGATTACTTCGTAAGCAACGTGAAGTACCTCCTGTCTAGTACGCCAGGTCTTACTTGGCATGGACGCGTCCCCCGTTCCGAGAGCAGAAGTCTCATAGCTTCATCGGATGTCGGCATCGGTTGGAGGGCTGCCACTTTGAACAGCAGCAGCGAATTTTCCACCAAGATTCTTGAGTATGGCGCTATGGGCAAGCCCGCGATCTTGAACCCTACCCCTGTTAACGTTTCAATACTCGGCGCCGACTACCCACTTTATGCTGAGAGTCGGGACGATTTCGAGTCTTTACTGAGAAGTCTGGATACTGAACCAGAATTGTTACAGGAGGCTGCATCACGGTGTTTTTCCGTAGCCGAAGCCCACTCTTATTCTCGCGTAAGACCAGAGTTGGTTGAGTTCTTGGTTGAAAACCTACCAATCCATAAGGCCCTTACTCAATCACCCTTTTTGAGCACGTCGTTAGCGCTCACCGATATTGACGCGATCCCGAGACGAACCAGCGACAGTCACGCGATGGTCCTAGGAGAGACTGTTTACGTCTTGCGTACGCCGACTGGCAACGCAAACGAGGAGGTTGATTTGCGCGCTATTAAGGAAAAACTCCTAATCCATAAATCCGTGACAGAACAGCTGCGGAATAAGAAACCAATTTATTCATCTTTGATTGAAAAATCCCAGTCATCACACAAAGTTCCAACATCTGTTCCCCCGAGAGATACAACAAACGATGCGCCTATCTCCACAGTAGAGTTGCAAAAACGATTTGACTCCGAGACAGCCCAGCTCAGATCGAAGCTTGAGTCAACAGAAGCGCGACTTGAGGCTCTGCGCTCTTCAAAACTCGGATCAATTCAAGTCCGTATATGGGAAAGGCATTCCATTACTTCGCTTCCGAAAGATGGAAAAGATACAGCTTTAAACCGGGTGGTTTCAAAGGCAATTTCTACGCTTGATCCACTTTTTAGACGCGTTTCCGGACGATAAGGTATTAAACGTGAACATCATTACTTTTCCGGAGTTCGACAATATTGAAGAACTCTTAGGTAAGTTCAACACACTGTTCGAGACTGAGCGGAGCGATATTCCGACTCTAGATGTCGACCACGTCCCAATGGTATTCCGCGACACCATAACTGAAATCGCATCTGCGGCCGGGATCCCCTGCAATACAACCCGTCGGAGATCACTCCGCTTCGACGCTGGCGATACGTTGATCCTCTCTGAGACTATTTTCGCAGACACGGAGTCCGACCCGTCCGTGATCGGACGTCTTGAACAAGCACACTTTAGAAGTCTCGCATCCCTGGCAGCGCTTCAGCCTGTAGCAAACACCATTCATATTCACGTTGTGTACTGCTCTATTGACAAATTCGAGCAGTATGTTTCAATCGCGAGGCGAGTAAACACCCTGAATAGCCT
>ERZ1031421.30-NODE-30-length-11267-cov-4.174099_pt1 | contig 11267 bp, 7 predicted proteins | sample MGYA00518050_ERZ1031421 | MGnify/ENA primary metagenome ERZ1031421 (study PRJEB33718, sample SAMN03159897) | human skin metagenome | collected 2013-10-01 | study: EMG produced TPA metagenomics assembly of the PRJNA266117 data set (Human skin bacterial metagenome and...
CGCCCTAACTGGCCGTTGGCGCCGGTGACGAGGATGCGGCGTGGGGGCAGCGGAGTGGCGTCGATAAGCATGGGGTGCTCGAGGTCCTTGGCGGACAGCTCGGTGGGCTCGAGCGGCCAGTCGACTTCTTTGTAGGAGCAGAACGCGCCGCCGGGGGAGTAGCGCTGGTTGACCAGGTAGATGTAGGTGGTGTTGTCCTCGAGCGCCTGGAAGCCGTTGGCCACGCCGCGCGGGACGTATACGGCGGTGTCCGGCCCGATCTCGCAGGTGAACTTCTCCCCAAACGTGGCGGAGCCTTCGCGCATGTCCACCCACGCGCCGAACACGCGGCCGGTGGCCACGGAGACCCACTTGTCCCACGGCTCGGCGTGCATGCCGCGGGTCGCACCCCGCCGGGCGTTGAAGCTGACGTTGTGCTGCTTCGGGGTGAGTTTTTGGCCGGACCAGTTCTCTTTGAACCAGCCGCGGTTGTCTTCGTGGACGGTGAGCCGGTGGACCTCGAGGCCGTCGATGGTGGGGTTGTTGCTATTCACGATGGATGATTAGAACCCCAGAAGCTTCCGCGTTGTTCGTGCATTGGATTCTGCCCGCTTCCGGGCTTTCTCGGCATTGACTCTGCGACTGGCTTCAAGACGCTGACGGCGAGCATCAACGGTTTTTTGGTCCAGTCGTATCGCCTTAGGCGAAAAATTGGTGCTCATGTAACTCACTCCTTCATGGTTCACGGCCGGTCCGCTGCATCTCGGAACGCTGCAAGCAAGCGCGCAATAGTCAAAAGATTGGATTCGTCTCGTTCGTCGAAGTCCATGCTCATCGTGGTGTCTACGGTGAGCAAACCATACGCCAGGCTACCACCTGATCCCGACACTGAAGCCGAGACGAAGCTGCGGTACTTCCTCCCAGAAATACCGTTTTGACGTTCGGTTTCTGCGTCAGATCTAACGAGCACCAACATTCTCTGAAACCGTTCTTCACCCACTTTATGGGTCCGGGGCAGGTCGTCGTCGCACCCAGAGTAGGACTTAGGGACTAGCGTCTCGTCCCCGTTCTCATCCTCGCCGTGCTCGAAATCGATCACTCTCGGGTTGAATGCTCCAAAAACTTCTTCTGCCAGTGCGTTTGTAAGCTCATCGCAAGCGCTTTCATACGTGTCGATTCGATCCTGTTTGTCTAATTGGTCAGACACCGGCAGTTTCGCAATGGAAAAGGCAGCAAGTTGGTTTGTAGCGAATTCGCGTTCATGCTTGGACTCGTTTTCCTCGCGCTGCCAGCGCTCGTGAGTAGTTGAGACAGCTAGCGGGCCGACACCGACGAGAAGCAGCAGCGCTCCGATCCAGAAGGAACCAACACCTATTAGCTCTCCCAGCGAGTGGTTTGCGGCTGCGGCGGACAGGAAAATTCCTCCTACCAGGGTGAAAATCCACGGCCCGACGGTTACAAAGAATACCTCTGCTGTAAGCAGAAGCCTTCGCCGATGCCTCATGTCGCCCCCCTTTTTTCTGCAGGTCAGGGTATCACTGCCCCCGCTGCGCGTACCCGCGTTCAATGCCTGCCTTATCGTTTTCCCACCACCAGCGGTTGTCGGTGTACCAGGCGATGGTCTGCTCCAGCCCGCTGCGCAGGTCCGTGTGCTTCGGCGCCCAGCCGAGCTCGCGGCGCAGCTTAGTGGCGTCCATGGTGTAGCGCTGGTCGTGGCCGGGGCGGTCGGCGACGTGGACGTATTCGCCGCCCATGAGCTCGCAGATGGTCTCGATGACCTGCTTGTTCGTGACGTGAGCGTCACCGGAGCCGGGCGAGCTCGCGCCGATGTTGTAGGTCTCGCCGATGCAACCGCGCTCCAAAATCGCCAGCACGGCGTCGTTGTGGTCGTCCACGTGGATCCAGTCGCGCACCTGCGCACCGGTGCCGTAGAGCTTGGCGGGCTGGCCGGTGAGGATGTTGGTGATCTGGCGCGGGATGAACTTCTCTATGTGCTGGTAAGGCCCGTAGTTGTTGGAGCAGTTCGAGATCGTCGCGCGCACCCCGAACGAGCGCACCCAGGCGCGCACGAGGTGGTCGGAGCCGGCCTTCGTCGCTGAGTAGGGCGAGGAGGGGTTGTACGGCGTGGTCTCGGTGAACGCGTCAGTGCCGCCGAGCTCGAGGTCGCCGAACACTTCGTCGGTGGAGATGTGGTGCAGGCGCTTATCACTCTTGCGCACCGCCTCCAGCAGTGCAAACGTGCCGACAAGGTTGCTGTGCACGAACGCGGACGGGTCACGCAGCGAGTTGTCGTTGTGCGATTCGGCGGCGAAGTGGACGACGGTGTCGTTGGCGGCCACGAGCTCGTCGATAAGCGATTGCTCGCAGATGTCCCCCTCGACGAACTCGATGCCCTCGGGCAGGTTCGCGCGGTTGCCTGCGTAGGTGAGTTTGTCCACGACGGTGACGCTGAAGCTTTTCGACGCCTGCCGGACAAAATTCGCCCCAATGAACCCCGCACCGCCAGTGACCAGCAAACGTTCCATAGCCAGCTACCTTACAAGGCCCGCCAGGTGCACGAGCGCGCCGACGATCGGCCCGGCGAACAGCGCCACCACCACGGTGGCGGTCACGCCCCACGGCGCGAGGAAGAGCACGGCGAACGCGGTGGCGGTGGCGGCGAGCCAGCCGGCGACGTAGAACGCGTGGCGCTCTAAGGCGAGCACGGCCACGCCGGTGATCATGAGCATGCCCATGAACGCGGAGGCGAAGGTGAGCAGGCCCAGCGTGAGGCCGCCCACGAACAGCTCCGGCTTGTACGCCACCCGCAGGATCCACGGGCCGATCAGCCAGGCCGCGGCGAAGCCGATAAGGCCGACGCCCAGGATCGCGCCGACGGGTGCGGCAAGCGCCTTGTAGACGTTGTCGCGGCGCTCCACGAAGCGCACCACCAGCGCCGATTGGAAGCGCTGCAGCGGCACCAGCACCGGGGCGCGGGTGAGCATGACGGCGTTGTTGACCGCGGCGACCGTCGCGCCCGCGGTTGCAGCGGGGAAGGCTGCGGAGGCCGCGGTGGGAAAGCCCGTGATCAGCGCCGCCGACGCCCCGGAGGCCACCATGGCGGAGCCGACGCGGCGCAGAAACGCCCCGCGGTCCACGTCCAGGTGTACCCGCACCGGCGCGAAGGCGAGGATCACCGCCCAGCTCAGCGCGCCAATGACGGTGATGGCCAAAAATTCCACCAGCCCGCCGCCGAGCGCCCACACCACCACGGCCAGCACGAGGCGCACGCCGGAGTCCAGGGCGACCAGCGCGGCGTAGCGGTTCCACAGCCCAGAGCCGCTCAAGATGCCGGATAGCACCGCCTGGAAGGCGTAGCTGATCAGGCCCAACGCCAACAAGCCCGTGGCCGTGCCGGGGTGGGTGGGCACGATGCGGCTCATGGCGAAAACCCCCGCCAGCAGCACCACCGCCGCGACAACCGCGCCGACCGCAGCGCCGAGCTTCCACGGGTTGGCGCTGCCGCGCACGTCCATTTCGCGGGAGGCTGCCACGGCGCGGGTGGTCTCCTGTGTGATGCCGTCGATGAGCCCGGTGCAGGCGAAAAACAGGCCCCAGTAGGCCAAAAAGGAGTTGTAGCCGTGCTCCGCGTCCAGCGCCCAGCTGGCGATCCACATGACCACAAAGCCGCTGGCCGCGGCGAAGATGGTGGCCAGGGAGAGGTTTCTCACGGGCACTCCGGAAGCTCGGGGTGGTTGATCCACGCGTCGATCACGTCGCCGACAGCGATGCCCTGGCGCGCGAACGCGTTGACCAGGTCGAAGGGCTCCACCACACCGTGGGCGCCGCGGGCCACGTAGTCCCGGACCGCAGCGAAAAACGCCGGGTCGCCGGCTTTGCGGCGCAGCGCGTGCAGCGTGATGGCGCCGCGTTTGTACACGCGGTCGTCGAACATGTCGCGCGCGCCCGGGTCGGCCAGGGTAAACCGCATGGGCGTGATGTTGTCGTAGTGGGTGCGCACGGAGGCGTCGATAGGCATCTGCCCCGAAAAATCCGCCCACAGCCACTCGGAGTAGCAGGCGAAACCCTCGTTGAGCCAGATGTCCTCCCACTGCGCGATGCCCAGCGAGTTGCCGAACCACTGGTGCGCCAGCTCGTGCGCGATGAGGCGCTCGTTGCCTCGCAGGTGGTTCACGCCGAAGATGGACAGCCCCTGGGCCTCGAGCGGGATCTCCAGATCTTCTTCGTGCACAACCACCTGGTAGTTCTCAAACGGGTAGGGCCCGAAGACGGTTTCGAAGTAGTCCAGCATGGCCTGCTGCTTGTCCAAATCGCCCACCTGAGTCGCCGCCGGCAGCCACGCCACCGTGTTGCGCCCTAAATCAACGCGGTGGAACTGGCCCACCTGCACCGTGGCCAGGTAGGTCGCCATCGGGCGGGCGGTGGTGTTGGTCACCGCGACGTACCCGCGGTCCGCGCGCACGTTGAAGGTGTAGGTGGCTTTCTCGTCCGGGGTGTCGTCGCAGGGGAACCAGGACGGCGCGCCGTTGGGCTGGTTGGCGGTCAGTGCGCCGTTGTCCAGCTCCTCCCAGCCCAGCATGCCCCAGGCGGTGCGGCGCGGGCGCGGGGAGCCGGCGTAGCGGATGATCAGCTGCAGCTCAGTGTCCACCGGGATGAACTGGTCGAAGGTGATGCGCAGCTTGCCGCCGTGGTGGCGGTAGCGCTTGACGCCGAAGCCGTTAGACGCCTCCACGCGGCGCACCGACAGGCCCTGGGTGAGGTCGAGGGTGAGGTGGTTCAGCTCGCGCCAGGTGTTCAGCGTCAGGGTCGCAGTTGCTTCGAGACGGTTCGGCGCAACCTTGTAGTCGAAATCCAGGTTGTAGTGCGTGACGTGGAAGCCCAGGTTGAACTCCACGCCGGTGTAGCGGTCGCGGGTGCCGGGGATGGGGGTGGAGCGAAGCCTCAGGTTACTCATATCGCCGGGAAGTCTACGCCAGCGGTTGGCCGATCTTGTCGTCGATCCACTGGTAGATCAACGCCTCCACCCGCGACACCTGTGCATTATCCGCGGCGCCGGCGTGCCCGCCTGCGGTGTTCTCGAAATAGTCCACCGGCTGGCCCGCCCGCCACAGGGCGAGCGCGAAGGTGCGGGCGTGGGCGGGGTGGACGCGGTCGTCGCGGGTGGAGGTGGTCACCAGCGCCGGGGGATACGCCACGTCCTCGCGCGGGCGGACGTTGTGCAGCGGCGACCAGGTTGCAATCGCTGCGCGCTCATCGACGTTGTCCGGGTCGCCGTACTCCGCCATCCACGACGCGCCGGCGGACAGGGTGTGGTAGCGCAGCATGTCCGTCAGCGGCACCTGGATCACGGCCGCGCCGAAGCACTCCGGGTACTGCACCAGCGAGCCGGAGGTGAGCAGCCCGCCGTTGGAGCCGCCGCGGATGGCAATCTGCGCAGGTTCGGCGTAGCCGCGGGCGACGACGTCCTCGAGCACCGCCTTGTGGTCCTCCCACACCTTGTGCCGGTTGGTTTTGACCACCTGCGAGTGCCACTCGGGGCCGAACTCGCCGCCGCCGCGCAGGTTGGGCTGGACGTAGAAGTTGCCCTGTTCCAACCATGCGATGCCGCGCACGTTGGAAAACGCGGGCGTGAGCGAGACCTCGAAGCCGCCGTAGCCGCCCACCAGCGTGGGACGTGCACCAAGGGAGAAGTCGCCGGTGATGAAGTACGGCAGCCGGGTGCCATCGGCGGAGGTCACCCAGTGCTGGCGGGTTTCCAGCCCTGCCGTGTCGAAGTGGGCAGGCGCGCGCTTGGCCTCGGTGAGTGCGCCGGAGGCGTCGCCGCGCAGAAGCGTTGTCGGCGTGGTGAAGGAGGACGCGGCGACCCAGAACTCGTCGCCGGCCAGCGGGCTGGAGGCCACAACGTGCGCGCTCGCGGCCTCCGGCAGCGCGAGCTCGGTGCGCTCCCAGGTGCCCAGCGCGATGCGGGAGATGCTGGTGGCCACGTCCACCAGGCAGGTCAAAAGCAGCGCGCTTTCAGTGAACGCGATCGCTTCCACGGTCGCGTCCTGCTCCAGCACGGCGAACTCTCGGCCGCCCTGCTGGAACGCTTCGAGCTCGATCACGCCGAGCGCGCCCGCGGGCACGCCCGCGAACTCGGTGCGCGGCTGGATGAACAGCCACTTGCGGTGGGGGATGGCGTCGCAATCGTCGGGCACGTCCACAAACTCGCCGTCGACCCACGTTCGCGAGGTGTAGAAATCGAGCGCCCGCGTGACGACGGTCCTCCGGTCCACCACGTCAAACCCCGACCACACGCCAACGTCGTCGGGTTCGCCGGTGAAGGTGACGGTCTTGCCGCCGTCGCGGGTCCAGCGCGCCACCTGCATGGGGTAGCCGGAGTTGGTCACCGTGCCCGGGCCTTCGTCGGTGCCCACCAGGATGGTGTCGCGGTCCACCCAGTCGACGGAGGTTTTAGCCTCGTCGATGGTGAAACCGCCGTCGGCCGCGTCGACGAAGGTGCGGTGTTCAAGGTCGAATTCGCGCACTACCACCGCGTCCGCGCCGCCTCTCGACAGGCGGATCAGCGCCCGGTCCCAGCTCACAGGCAGCACGGTGGCGCCCTTGTACACCCAGTCCTCGCCTTCTTCTGCGGCAAGCGCGTCGACGTCGAGGAGGACCTCCCAGTCGGGTTGCTCCTCCCCGAGGAACGAGGGGAGGGTCGTGCGGCGCCAGAGTCCGCGCTGGTGCTCGCCGTCGCGCCAGAAGTTGTACAGGTACTCGCCGCGCCGGGTGACAAACGGGATCCGGTCGTCCGAATCCAAGGCGGCGCGGATCCGCTCGCGCAGCGCGGACGAATCGAGCCGCGCTTCTGTTGCGTCGGACCACTCCCGGGCCCATTCCAGGGCGGGGGCGCCCGTGAGGTCGTCGAGAAGCTTGGGCTCGATGTCGCGCACGCTAGACCCCCAGGGCAGGCTTGATGGTGGTGTTCCAGGCGCGGTCCATGTCCTCGGTCCAGTACGGCCAGGAGTGGGTGCCCACGTTGCGCAGCTCGTAGTGGGCCGGGATGCCCAGGCCGTCCAGCTTGGCCTTCAGGTCGTGGGTGCACTTGTTCACCGCGGCCTCAATCACGCCGCCTTCGACCTGCAGCACGGCTGCACCGGCTTGCGCCGCCGGCATCGGTGCGCCCTTGCCCAGCAGGTAGCTGACCTGGTCCGGGTGCCCCGCAAGGCCCGAGCCGGAGGAGATGTACAGGCGGGTGCCGCGCAAATTCTCCGCGCCCAGAAGCGCGTCGTTGTAGCGGTTGTACGGCCCGTTCATCGGACCCCACATCATCTCCGGGGTGACCGTCTGGAAGTTCGGGGTGCCCGCGCGGTTGACGGTCAAGCGCGCGAAGTTGTAGCCGTGCGGCGAGGACGTGGACGCGCAGCCGGAAAACGCCGCCGCGGCCTGGTACATCCCCGGGTTGTGCTGCGCGAACAGCAGGGCAGAGGTGGCGGACATGGACACACCCGTCACGGCGCGGCGGCCGTTGGCGCCCACCACGCGCTCGATCGGGCCGGGCAGCTCCTTGGTCAAAAACGTCTCCCACTTCTGCGGTCCGTTGACGTAGTCGGAGGCAACGTCGTCTTTCACCCAGTCCGTGTAGTAGGAAAACGCGCCAGCCTGCGGCACCACCACGTTCACACCCTTGCCGGCGAAGTAGTCCTTCACCGGGTAGAGCTTCAGCCAGTCCTGGTTCTGCTCCGCGCCGCCGGCGCCGTTGAGCAGGTACAACGTCGGCGCGTTGCGCACGCGGTTGCCTGCGGCGTCGGTGGCCGGGACGACCGCGACCGGGATGTCGCGGCGCATGGAGGGGGAATACACGTTGTAGGACAGCACCGTTTTGTGGTCCACCTGATTGACCCACTCCTGCGCCTTGCCGGTGCGGGTGATGAGCGGCGGGTTCGTTCGCGCGTCCCACGCCTTTACAATGCCCTCCTGGCCGGCCGGCTGGGCGGACACCGCCGGAGCGCCGGTGCATGCGAGGGAGACTGCGGTGAGGGCGGCAAGCGCCGCCGCCTTGATCTTCTTCATCTGTGTATCCAGTCCTGGGGGAGGGGGTTAAACTGACAGGCAATTATTGCGCCATTCTATGGGACATTCGTTACTGTAGTGGCCAGCGTTACGCGTGTGGCGTGTTGCGCCTCCCGCAAGGAAACCCCGAAAGGACCCCAACATGAACCCCATCGAAACCTTCCAGGTGCAGATCAACCAGATTCTCGGCGAGCTCGTCCACGCAGGATCTTCCATGTCCTCCACCATCGCCTACGGCATGGGCATGTTCTAAAACGCGCCTTCTCGCACAAACCAAAAACGGCGCCTCCCGGCTCGAAGCGGGGAGGCGCCGTTAGGCGTCGTAAAGCAAGTGCCTACTGCTCCAGTCCGAGCGCCTTCTTGAACACCTTGTCAAAGGAAAGCTTCACGTCGTCGCGCCAGGACGCCCAGCTGTGGGTGCCCACATTGCGCAGCTCAGCGTGGGTGACCTCCACGTCGTTGGCGCGCATCTTCACCATCAGATCGTGGGTGCAGGCGTTCATCGCGGCCTCGATCACGCCGCCTTCGACCTGCAGGGTCATCGCGTTGGACAGCGCGCGGGCCGAAGCCGAGTCCGGGTCCACGCCGTACTCATTGATCAAGCGGTCCTTCAGGTAACCCGGCGTATCGCTCGCGCCCGCCAGACCGGTGCCGGTGGACAGGTACACCGCGGTGCCCTTCAGATCCGCCGCGTTGACCAGTGCGTCGTAGTGGCGGTTGTAGTCCGAGCCGCGTTCTCCGAAGATGTACTCCGGCGACATCACATTCGGCGCGCCGCGGCTGACTGTCAGATCCTGGTACATCCACGGAAGCGGCGTCGAGGTCGCCGCGCAACCGGAGAAGGAACCGATGGCGTCGTAGAAGCCCGGGTTGTGCTCCGCCAAAAGCAGCACGGAGGTCGCGGCCATGGACAGGCCGGCCACCGCGCGGTGCTCCTCGTCGGCGTTCATGTACGGCTCCACCGCCTGCGGCAGCTCGTGCGCCAGGAAGGTCGACCACATCTGCTTGCCGTGGAAGAACGGGTTCGTGTCCGTGTCCACCGGCGGCTCGGCGGCCCAGTCCACGTAGTAGGAGAACGCGCCTTCCATGGGGATGACAACGTTCGCGCCGGAGTCCTTGTACGTCTTCTCCAGCTCGTCGTAGGCCTGCGCGACCCAGTCGGTGTCCTGCTCGGAGCCGCCGGCCCCGTTGAGGAGGTAGACCGTCGGCGCGTTCTCCTTGCGTTCACCGTTTTCGTCGGTGGCGTAGAAGATCGCCACCGGAATCTCGCGTTCCATCGACTCGGAGTACACGCTGATTGCCTCGTTGTCCCAGTTTTTGCGGTTGCCGGCGAGGATGCGCACCCACCTTTGGTCTTTGCCTTGGAAGGTCTTCGGGGCCTCACCTAGCGGGCTAATGTTCGGGTGCGCTTCTTCTTCGGCGGTGGTTTCCACGACCGTTGCGGTCGGGCTCGTGCTCGTGCTTGTCGACGGCGCATCCGCCGCCGTCGTCGTCGTCGCCGTCTCCGTCGTGGAATTCTGCACGACCTTCGGCCTCTCCGACGTGGTGGTGGGGCTGGAAGTCGGGGTGGTTGTGCTGGAAGTCGGGGTCTCAAGCGAGGTCTGCACCGTCGTCGCCGCCGGAGACAGTACGGTGACCGGCTTGTCGGCGTCACCCTCGGCTGCGAAGTGCTGGACGGCGGGAACGGAGCCCGCGGCGATAAGGGCAGCGGCGCCCAGGGCTACCGCCGTGCGAGTGAACTTCACAGTGAATCGCTCACTTTCATTCAAGGAAGAAACAAGATGCTCCGCAACATTTTGCCAGACGGGCACGTACGATATGCATTGTGAGTAAAGAACATTTTGACGTTGTTGTCCTCGGCGCGGGCCCCGGTGGCTACGTTGCCGCCATCCGTGCAGCTCAGCTGGGTAAAAAAGTAGCTGTTATTGAGAAGCAGTACTGGGGCGGTGTCTGCCTCAACGTGGGCTGCATCCCCTCCAAGGCCCTGATCAAGAACGCTGAAGTGGCTGAGATCTTCAACCACGATGCGAAAACCTTCGGCATCAAGGGCGACGTGGAGTTCGACTACACCGACGCCCAAAAGCGCTCCCGCAAGGTCTCCGAGAAGATCGTCGGCGGCGTGCACTACCTGATGAAGAAGAACAAGATCCAGGAGATCAACGGCCTGGGCTCGTTCAAGGACGCGAACACCATCGAGATCACCGACGGCGACGACAAGGGTATGACCGTCACCTTCGATGACTGCATCATCGCCACCGGCGCTGTGGTGCGTACCCTGCCGGGCATCGAGCTGTCCGAGAACGTGGTCTCCTACGAGGAGCAGATCCTCAACCCGGAGGCTCCGGAAAAGATGGTCATCGTCGGTGCAGGCGCGATCGGCATGGAGTTCGCCTACGTGCTGTCCAACTACGGCGTTGACGTCACGGTCATCGAGTACCAGGACCGCGTCCTGCCCAACGAGGACAAGGACGTCTCCAAGGAGATCGCCAAGGCCTACAAGAAGCTCGGCGTGAAGCTGCTGACCGGCCACGCCACCACCGAGGTGCGCGACAACGGCGATTCCGTCGAGGTGGACGTGAAGAAGAACGGCTCCGACGACGTGGAGACGCTCACCGCGGACCGCGTGATGATCTCCGTCGGCTTCGCCCCGCGCACCGAGGGCTACGGCCTGGAGAACACGGGCGTCGAGCTCACCGAGCGTGGCGCGATTGCTATCGACGAGCGCATGCGCACCAACGTCGACAACATCTACGCCATCGGCGACGTCACCGCGAAGCTGCAGCTCGCCCACGTCGCTGAGGCGCAGGGCATCATCGCTGCCGAGACCATCGCGGACGCGGAGACCCTCGAGATCGAGGACTACATGATGACCCCGCGCGCCACCTTCTGTAACCCGCAGGTCGCCTCCATGGGCTACACCGAGGAGCAGGCCAAGGAGAAGTGGCCGGACCGCGACATCAAGGTTGCCACCTTCCCGTTCTCCGCAAACGGCAAGGCAGTGGGCTTGGCGGAGACCGCTGGCTTTGGCAAGCTCGTCGCGGACGCCGAGTTCGGCGAGATCTTGGGCTGCCACCTCGTCGGCGCAAACGTCTCCGAGCTCATACCGGAGGTCGTCCTCGCGCAGCGCTTCGACCTCACCGCAGGCGAGATCGCGCGCTCCATCCACATCCACCCGACTCTGCCGGAGGTGATCAAGGAGATCGCGCACGGCATCGAAGGCCACATGATCAACC
>ERZ1031421.33-NODE-33-length-10898-cov-3.861385_pt1 | contig 10898 bp, 9 predicted proteins | sample MGYA00518050_ERZ1031421 | MGnify/ENA primary metagenome ERZ1031421 (study PRJEB33718, sample SAMN03159897) | human skin metagenome | collected 2013-10-01 | study: EMG produced TPA metagenomics assembly of the PRJNA266117 data set (Human skin bacterial metagenome and...
TGGGTCTATTTAACCGTTACTTGCGAGAACATAAAGTAGCTAACCAACAAGAAATCCGCTGACCGTGTTGTGGTCAGCGGGTTTCCTGCTTTTCGGTGGAGCCGCGATATCGGCCGTTCCGGTGACAGCGAGCACCTTAAATTAATTTTTTGACACTGGTGAACTTAGCCGTGGCGAGGTTGTTCGGAAATTCCGAAAGGTGCCAGGTCACGCAGGGTAGCCACGAAACGGAAAAGCGGACGTTCTACCTTGTAAAACGTCCGCTTTCGGTGGAGCCGCCGGGAATTGAACCCGGGTCCTTCATCACCGCGCCAGGGCTTCTCCGTGCGCAGTTCGCACGTTGTCTCTCATCGACCCTCCGGATCAGGCGAACATGTCCGGATGACGGGCCCAGTCAGTGAAAGGTGTCCCTTCCAAGGCCCCACTGACAGAGCCGGAAGGCAAGTCCCCTGAGTCGACGCCAGGTACCGGGTCGGGGACATCCCCGGCCTGACGGACACGCAGGTCGCTGAACCTTTCTATTTAGGCAGCGAGGGCGTAGTCACGCTGAGAGTTCTTCTCTGCGTTTATTAGTTACAGCGACGCTTACGGTGGTCTCCTGCCTGCACCGGCACGCTTCCCCTGGCTAAGTAGATGAAGTCGAAACCAGAATCGACCCCTTCAACTACGAAGAAACGTAGGAGATGGAACTTTACCGCACGCGCCCAAGATGCACAAGATGCACAAGAGGCTTTACGACGTAAACGCCGGACGCACCCGGAGGAACTCCACGACGGCGTCCGGTCCGGCGTCGACAGCGAGGCGCGCCGCCTTGGCCACCTCGTCGGCCGCCATCTTTGGCATGCCGTCGTCGCCGGCGAGCATGTCGGTGTCGGTGCGGCCCGGGTGCAGGGAGGTCACGCGCACCTTGCCGGCCTCCTCCTGCGCCAGGGACTCGGTGAAGCCGCGCAGGGCGAACTTGGACGCGCAGTAGGCGGAGTTTTCGGCCATGCCGTGGAACCCGGCGCCGGAGTTGATGGTGATGATGAGGCCGGAGGAACGTCGCAAGGCAGGAAGCAGCGCGCGGGTGAGCGTGACGGGGGCGAAGAGGTTGACCTCCATCATCTCGCGCCACTTGTCGTCGGTGAGCTCCTCCAGCGGGCCGCCGTCCATCACGCCGGCGGCGAGCACGAGCACGTCCAGCTCCTCAATTTTGGCAGCCGCTTCCAAGATGGCGTCGGTGTCGGTGAGGTCCGCCTCGAACGGCTCCGCGCTGGGCAGGGCGGAAACGACCTCGGAGGCGTCCTTCGACGCGCCGGCGTAGATGTGGTGGTCCTTGCCCAGGTCCTCGGCGATGGCGCGGCCGATGCCGCGGGATGCTCCAGTAATCAGTGCCTTCTTCATAGGCACCCACCGTAGCGAAATTAGGCCTTGATGCCCTTGAGCTTGCGGCCCAGATCGCGGGTGATCTCGCGGTCTTCGGTGCGGCGCTTGATGTCGCGGCGCTTGTCGTAGTCCTGCTTACCCTGCGCAAGGCCCAGCTCGACCTTGGCGCGGCCGTCCTTGAGGTAGAGCGACAGCGGGATCAGGGTGCGGTTGCCGTCGCGGACCTTGCCCTCCAGCGAGTCGATCTCCCGGCGGTGCAAAAGCAGTTTGCGGGTGCGGCGCGGCGGATGGTTGGTCCAGTGGCCGCGGGAGTACTCCGGGATGTGCATGTTGCGCAGCCAGACCTCGCCGTTGTCGATGGTGGCGAACGCCTCCACCAGCGAGACCTTGCCCTCGCGCAACGCCTTAATTTCGGTGCCCTGCAGCACCAGGCCGCACTCCCAGGTGTCCAAGATGTGGTAGTCATGGCGAGCTTTCCGGTTGGTGGCAAGCACACCGGTGTTGGAAAGCTTCTGCTTCTTGTTCTTCTTGGACATAAGAGCGCCAAGTGTACTACTTGCGCACGTAAGAGCGAAGCGCCACCTGCGCGGCCAGCCCGCCGAGCACCATGGCAACCAGGCCCACCAGCGGCATGACCGCCCACACGGTACTGTCCGGCACGCGCGCGATGAGCTGGTTGGCGTAGAGGTCGCCCAGCAGCGGGTCCACGATGAGCTGCTTGCCGGCCCACACGCCGACGGTGGCCAGCACCGCGCCGATGAGCACGGACAGCACCGCCTCCAGCACGAACGGCGCCTGGGTGAACCAGCGCGAGGCGCCCACCATGCGCATGATGCCGATCTGCTCGCGGCGGTTGTACGCCGCCAGCTGCACCATGTTGGAAATCAGGAACACCGCGGCCAGCGCCTGGGCTGCCGCCACAGCGAACGCGACGTTGCGGAACGTGTTCAGGGTCCCGGCGGCGGAGCGCACCGTGTCCGCCTGGTCGGAGATGACCTCCACCTGGTCCATGTCGCGGATCTTGTCCAGCGGCGAGGTGTCGGTCGGGTCCGCCAGGCGCACGTGCAGCGCCGCCGGCAGTGCATCCGGGGCGGTTTCGCGCACCAGCTCCGGCTCGGATTCCTGGAACAGTTCCTTGAATCGCTCGTAGGACTGCTCGCGCGAGCGGAAGGTCACCTGCTCCACGCGGTCGTCCGCCTGTAGGGTGTCGCGCACCTGCTTGCAGCGGTCCGAGGAGCAGTCCTGGTCGTTGGCGGAGATGTCCTCGTCCAATTCCACCATCACCTCGACGCGGTCTAAGTACAGGTCCTTCGTCTGCGTGGTGGCTTTGGAAATCAGCACGCCGGTACCCACCAGCACCAGCGACAGCGCGGTGGTGATGATCAGCGCGATGGTCATGGTGAGGTTGCGGCCCAGGCCTTTGACACCCTCACGGAAAATAAACTCCCAGTTCACGGCTACCTCCTCACGTCCCCGTACACGCCGTTTTCCTCGTCGCGCACGATCTTGCCTAGCTGCAGCTCCACCACGCGCTTGCGCATTTCGTCCACCGCTCGCGCGTTGTGCGTGGACATGACCACGGTGGTTCCCATGCGGTTAATGCGTGCGAGCAGGGCCATGATTTCGTCGGCGGTGCCGGGGTCGAGGTTGCCCGTTGGTTCGTCGCAAAGCATGAGCTTTGGCTTATCGACGAAAGCTCTCGCAATAGCCACGCGCTGCTGCTCACCACCAGACAGCTCCCGCGGCATGCGGTTGGCTTTGGCGCCGAGGCCGACGAGCTCGAGGGCGTCGGGGACGAGTTTGGCGATGCGGTTTCTCGGCTTGCCGATGACCTCGAGCGCGAACGCGACGTTGTCGTAGACACTCAAGTTCGGCAGCAGACGGAAGTCCTGGAACACGTAGCCGATGGACTGGCGCAGCTTGTTCACCTGCTTGCCGCCCAGGGCGTTGACGTGGAAGTCGTCGAAGAAGATGTCGCCCGAGGAGACGTTCTCCTCGCGGATCAAAAGCTGCAGGAAGGTGGATTTGCCGGAGCCGGACGCGCCGATAAGGAACACGAACTCGCCGTCGGGGATGTCGAGCGTGACGTCGTCGAGCGCGGGGCGCGTGGACGTCGGGTACGCCTTGGTCACATGGTCGAATCGGATCACGCGACACACCTTACCTGTTACCAGTGTGACTGTAGTTATTGTTGGAGTTTCGCCCCACAACGAAAACGCGCCCCACTCCCCTTTGCCGGGAGCGAGGCGCCGTTAAGGCAGCGTCTTAGTCGTTGACGTAGAGGTACTGCTTGTTCACAAACTCGTCGAGCGCGAACACGGACAGCTCGCGGCCGAAGCCGGAGCGCTTCACGCCGCCGAACGGCAGGACTGCGGAGAAGTACTGGCCAAGGTTGACGTGGATCATGCCGGTCTCGATCTGGTCCGCAACCTTGATGGCACGCTCGGTGTCGTCGGAGAAGACCGCGCCGCCGAGGCCCTGGTAGGAGTTGTTGGCCAGCTCCACGGCCTCTTCCTCGGAAGATACCTTGTAAATCTCGGCAACCGGGCCGAAGAACTCCTCGTAGTACTCGTCGGAGCCGACCGGAAGATCGGTCAGCACCGCCGGGGAGTAGTAGGCGGAGGTCTCGTCCATCTCGCCGCCGGTGCGCAGGTTCGCCCCCTGGGCGACGGCGCGCTTGACCTGGTCGTCCAGGATCTCGGCCGCGCGGCGGGAGGACATCGGGAAGTACTCGTTCTCGCCCGGGTTGGACGGGTCGCCCTTCTTGTAGCCCTCGGCGATTGCGACCATCTCATCCACGAACTGGTCGTAGATGTCCTCCATGACGATAATGCGCTTGTTGGAGGTGCAGGCCTGGCCGGCGTTGTGGACGCGCTTGTCCCACGCCTCCTGGGCGGCGGCCTTGACATCGGCGGCGTCGAGGATGACGTACGGGTCGGTGCCGCCGAGCTCGAGCACGACCTTCTTCAGGTTCTTGCCCGCGGTCTCGGCGACCTTGGCGCCGGCGCGCTCGGAGCCGGTGAGCGAGACGCCCTGGACGCGCGGGTCCGCGATGATGGTCTCGATCTGCTCGTGGGTGGCGTAGACGTTGATGTACACACCGTCCGGCAGGCCGGCGTCCTTCAGCACCTGCTCGAAGGCGGCCGCGGACTTCGGGGTGATCTCGGCGTGCTTGAGGATGATGCAGTTGCCGTTCATCAGGTTCGGGCCGGCGAAACGCGCGATCTGGTAGATCGGGTAGTTCCACGGCATGATGCCGAGCAGCGTGCCCAGCGGCAGGCGGCGCACGACAGCCTTGCCGCCCGGGACGTCGACCTTTTTGTCGGCGGAGTGCTCGGCGGCGTTGTCGGCGTAGAACTGCAGGATGTCGCCGGAGAAGTTCATCTCCCACTCGCCCTCCGGGATGGGCTTGCCCATCTCCTCGGCGGCGATCTGCGCGAGCTCGTTTGCGCGCTCCTTGAGCAGCTGCGCTGCCTTGCCGACGATCTCCGCCCGCTCCTCGTAGGAGGTGTTGCGCCACGTCTTGAACGCTTCCTCGGAGCGGTTCAGGATGTCCTGGATCTCCTGGTCGGTGGCGAATTCGAAGGTCTCCACGACCTCGTTGGTCACGGGGTTCTGCACGCGGTACTGGTTGGACATTGTGTTCCTTTCGGGGTTCGGTTTGTAACGGTTGTGAACTCTATCACTACGCGCCGGGCCTGTAAGCGCCGTCGCTCATCTTTATGCCTTGGTCTTGGCCCATGTAGGAGGTTTCCTGCGTCAGCGCGTCGAGAAGCGTCTTGTGGTTTTCCTCCACGACTTGTGCGAGTGCCTCCGGGTTGGCGCGCAGCAGGTCAAAGCGCTGCTGCACGAGCGGGAGATCCAGCTCAGCAAACGGGCGGGACACCGCGTGTGGCACGTCGTAGACGTCGGCCACCTCGTCGCCGTGCATGATGCGGGTGGCGGTGTACATCCAATCGTCGATGGACTCGTCCGGGAACGGCAGGAGCTCCTTAACGTTGGTGCGGAAGCCGTTGAACAGGGCCTCCACCAACGCACGCGACGCGTCGTTGGGCTCGCCGTCGACGAAGTGGATCGCGTCGATCGTCTCCTGGGAAGCGTCGATGTCTGTCTCCGGCTCCAAAATGTCGCCCGGGATGCCCAGCATCAGGCCCACGACCCGCCACAGGTAAAACAGGTCCTGCTCCTCCTCCAGGGTGAGGCGGTAGCCGAGGTTCCGCAGGTAGGTGAACGCGATGTAGGTGAAGTCGAACCAGGTGCGGAACATGTCCAGCTCGCTGATTGGCGCGCCCCACTCGGAGTAGTCCAGGCCAAGCTGCGTCTGCACGCGACGCACGTGCGCGTGCATCGCGCGGACCATGCCGGTGTGGATGTAGCTGACGTTGCCCGGCTTGAGCCCGTCCTTCAGGTACACCGAGTAGATCCAGTTGGTGGTGTACGCCAGGCGGTGCACGGCACCCTCGGTGAGCTCGCCGGTGTTGACCAGGATGTCGGCGATGGACGGCGCCGAATAGGTGTGGATCAGCGCGCCCGGGCCGAGGGAGAGGTTCTGCGCGAGCACCGGGATCGCCAGCGCCGCCTTTTGGCCGCGCTCGAGCCGCTCCCAGTCCACGCCGTCGAGGGCGGCATTCATGTCGTCGATGAGTGCCTTGACCTCGGGCAGTGTGTCCGCGTCCGCCTCGCCGCGCGCGAGTGCCGCGCGCAGGTTCGGCATCACGTCCTTACTCTTATTGCCGCTGGTGTACAGCGCATCGGCGACCGGGTCCATCGCCCAAAACGCCTGCTCGAACCGCTTCGCACGTGCTTCGCCAAACTTCTCGACGAAAGCTTCGCGGCTGCCTCGCGCCTCAGGCCAGTCAGTGCGGTTGTAATGGTCCTGCGCCAACGGGTTGTCAACGAATGTCTGAGTCATGGTTGTGCTCCTTGCGTATTGGAGGGGCTTGCGCGGTCTAGCGCAGGCCTTCCTTGGATGTGTCGTGCAGCTTGTATTCGGCCTTGACGTGTGGGGCCTTCTCGGCGACGTAGTCCTCGATCTGTTTGAACACGTCGGACCACGGTGGCTTGCCGTCCGCGGCTTTCTTCACCTTCGCGGCCTGCGCCCCGGGAAGCGTGTCGCGCACACGGTAAATGGCGGCCTCCGCCTTCGCCTTGAGCAGAAAGGCGATCTTCCAGTGCAGGTACGGCGTGCCCTCGAACCGGGAACCCTTGACCATGAACTTCGTGTCTTCGTCGCCGATGATCAGCGACAGCGCGCCGAGGACCTGCGCCGGCATCTTCGGGTCCAGGTCTTCGAGGATGCCCATCAAGGCGGTCGCCACACGCACGTGGTAGTCCGAGGAGTAGCCGCCATTGGCGTAGATGAAATCCGTCATCTTTCGCATCTCGTCGCCGGTCTTCGGAATTAGGCGCTCCTCCGCTCCCATGAGGTAGAGCACCCACGCCCAGTACATGGCCACGTCATCCCATTCCTCGCCGGTGTGCGGGCGGCCGAAGAACTCGTCCACCCCGATCGGCATGAGCGCGAACCAGCCCTCGCCGGAGACGAGGAATGACGAGCCGATGGGCCGGCCGAACTCGTTGTAGTGCTCCGGGCCCCACAGCTTTTCCAGGCCGCGGTTGGCCTGGGCGTGCAGGAGGCGCACGCGCACGGCGGCTTTCAGGCCGTCGCTGTAGCGGTCGAAGACTCCCTTTTTGCCCAGGTCCACGAAGAACTTCACCGTCTCGATGATGCGGGTGAAAGACTCGATCTCGAACATGGCAGTCTCGCCGGTGGCCGCAGAGGTGCGGTCCTCCATCGTGGTGGCCCAGTAGGCGAAGCCGATGGAAAGCAACTCCGCAGACGGCGTGACGTTGTAGTAGGCGATGCGGCCGCGCTCGGCGGCTTCGAGGTCGATCCATTCCGGGATGTTGTCCACCTCGGCGAAAAACTCCACCAGCTCCGGCGACGGATCAGCGACCTTGTCGATGCCCTCGTTCAGCGCCGTTTCAAAATCAGCGCGGGACTTCTCTGCGCCGTCGCGCTTGAACGCCTCGGCGAGTTTGGCTCCCGTTTCGTCGGTCTGCCACATGTGATCGTCCAAAAGCTTTGTTTGGAAGCTGGTGTAGCCCTCCCACTCGTCGGCGACGGTGTGCCAGCGGTCAAACAAATTGTGGCGCAGCGTCGACCAACCCGGACGGCGCGTGCGGCGCTTCGGCGCTGGGCGAAGCGGCATGCCGTCACGGTAGAAGTACCGGAAATCCTCGAAGGGATTGTCCGACATCGGAAGGATTTCCGGATGCACCGGATGTTGGTATTGATGCTCCTCGCGGGCATCGGTGCTGGCAGTCATTCGTGTCACTTCCCTTTGACGTAGAGGCCCTGGCTTAGGGCGCCTGATATTGGGCCTTGTCGCAAACAAGCGCCGACAACCCTGTCGACCAGTCAAAACTGTTGTTTGTGCGATATGCGAACATTTTTGTGGCGTCAGTCACTTTTGCGTGGCCTTATACTATCGATTACACAAAAAGCCGGCAACCAGTTTTGCGGCGAATTTTTACAACGGAGGTTTGAGTGAGAAACGGCAAGACTTTTGGCAGCTTGACCACGTTTTTTGGCGGCAGGAACAGTGAAAAGGACCCGAACACGCTCGACCGCGAGGAGGCCTATGCCAGCAGGCAAGCGCGCCAAGCAGAGCAACCAGAGCACCCCAGCGACGCCACCAACGTCATCGAACTGACCGCCGTCGACGTCGAACGCGCCCACGGCATCGCGCTGATCACGCTTGAGACCCGCGACGGCTCCCCCATCCCCGGCTACGAGCCGGGCTGCCACGCGGACTTTCTGCTGCGCTCCTCCGAGGGCGAGGAGCTGGTGCGCCAGTTCTCCCTGTTCCCCATGCACCGCCTCGGCTCCGAAGACGCCGGCGAGCGCGCCGTCTACGGCATCGAGGTGAAGCTGGAGACGGATTCGCGCGGCGGCTCCATCGCCGCCCACAACATCGAGCCGGGCGACACGGTGCGCATCCTGCCGCCCCGCAACAACTTCGGCCTCGCGCCCGGCGCAAAGCGCTCGATCCTGGTGGGCGCCGGCGTGGGCATCGCGCCGATCTTTTCGCTGGCGCGTGAGCTGCAGATCCAGCAGGCGGACTACTCGGTGCTGTACTTCGCGTCCAGCCAGGAGCGGGCGCTGATGCGCCACCTCATCGACACCTACCTCCACGGCCAGACCAAGAGCATCTTCGCCACCGGGGAGCGCGACAAGCAGTCTGGCTACATCGAGGAGGCCCTCGCCGCCTCGGATACCGCCCCGGAGGACACCCACCTGTACGTGTGCGGGCCGCAGGGCTTCATGGACGGCGTCATCGAGGTCGCGACCGAGCACCTGCCCAAGGCCAACATCCATTTCGAGGCCTTCCGCGCTGCGGAGGAAACGCTCGCCGGCAACCACGACGCGGACGGCCCGTTCGAGGTCGTCCTCAACGGCGAGACCTACACGGTGCCGGAGGGCCAGAGCGTCCTGGACGTCTTCGAGGACGAGGACGTGCCGATTTTGTCGCAGTGCTCGGAGGGCACGTGCGGCACCTGCATCATGCGTGTCGTGGTCGGCACCCCGGACCACCGCGACAGCATCTTCACCGAGGAGCAGCACGAAAACGGCGCCTTTGCCACGTGCGTCTCCCGCTCACTGTCCCCCACCCTCATTTTGGAGCGGTGGAGGAACCTGCGCGGCTAAAGCATGCGCACCATCACCACGCCCGCCAGCACGATGGCAAGGCCTGTGAGGCGGTAGGGCGTGGGCACGCTGCGCCGCCCGCCGGTGCCCACGCCGAGGGATTCGAGCACCTGGCCGCAGATGATGTTGCCCACCAGGGCCGCAATCACGGTGGTGCCGGTGCCCAGGATCGGCGACAGCGCAGCGCCGCCGAACACGAAGAACGCGCCGAGCATGCCGCCGAGCCACATCCACCACGGCCCTGGCGCGATCCCGGTGGCCAGCGCCCGGCGCGGCCCGGACAGCACCACGGACATCACTGCCAGCAGCACAAGACCGACCACCAGCGAGATTTGGCCGGCCTGCAGCGAGCTACCCAGCGCGCGGCCGAGGTGACCGTTGACGGCGGTTTGGGTGGCCGAGCCCATGCCCATGACCACGCCGAAGGCGCGCAACAACCACAGCGTGGCACCTTCGGCGGTGCCGTGGATGATGGTTCGCGTGCGCCCGATCTCCAGCACCATGGCGATGCCGCCGACCACGATCAGCGCGCCCAGAAGACGCAGTGGCCCCACCGGCACCTGCGGCGACTGGAACAGCCCGAACCGGTCGATTAACAGCCCCATGATCACCTGGCCCAGAATCGGCAGGATCACGGTCTGCACGGGGCCGAGTTTGAGGAACAGGACGATGTTGCCGGCGATGAACATCACGCCCATGAACCCGCCGAGCCATGCCCACCACGGTTGCGAGGCGGCCGTCGATAAGTCTGGCACCAGTGCCCCACTCGCACCCCAAGAAATAACGGAGGCGACCACCACCGCAATGATGAAGGACACAAACGTCGCGCCGATCGGCGAGCCGACGCTTTGCCGCAGCCGGGTGTTAATCGCGGTCTGGACGGGCACGATCGCGCCCACCAGCATGGCTAAAAGCAGCAGCATGTGTCTTCCTCCCTCAAGCTGAACAGGCAGCCGGGGCGAGATGCGCCCGGCTGCCTGCCTTACACGTTGCGACGGCTACTCGTCCGTCGGGATCGTGTCCATGTTCTCCAGCATCTTGGCCACGTAGCCGGTGTTGAACTCGCCGGAGCGGAACTTGTCGCTGTTGATCAGCTGGGCCTGGAACGGCGCGGTGGTGACCACGCCGTCGACCTTGAGCTCGTCGAGCGCGCGAAGGGTGCGCTCGATGGCCTCGTCGCGGGTGTCCGCCCAGCAGATGAGCTTGCCCACCATGGAGTCGTAGAACGGCGGGATGGTGTAGCCGGTCTCGATGTGGGTGTCCATGCGCACACCGAAGCCGCCCGGGGTGCGGTAGTGCTCGATCTTGCCGGGGCGCGGGGCGAAGTTCTCGTTCGGGTCCTCGGCGTTGATGCGGCACTCGATGGCGTGGCCGCGGATCTGGATGTCGTCCTGGGTCAGGCGCAGCTTCTGCCCGGAGGCGATGCGCAGCTGCTCCTGGATCAGGTCCACACCGGTGATCATCTCGGTGACCGGGTGCTCCACCTGGATGCGCGTGTTCATCTCGATGAAGTAGTACTTGCGCTCGATGTTGTCGAAAACGAACTCGACGGTGCCGGCGTTTTTGTAGCCCACCTCTTTACAGAGGTTGATGGCTGCTTCCTGGAGACCGGCGCGCAGTTCGTCGTCAATTGCAGGCGAGGGCGCTTCCTCGATGAGCTTCTGGTTGCGGCGCTGCGAGGTGCAATCGCGCTCGCCAAGCGCGATGGCGTTCTCGCCGTCCGCGAGCACCTGGATCTCGATGTGTCGGATGTCGGTGAGGTAGCGCTCGATGTAGACGGACGAGTCGTTGAACGCGGACTGCGCCTCGTTCATGATCTCGT
>ERZ1031421.39-NODE-39-length-10387-cov-3.541521_pt1 | contig 10387 bp, 10 predicted proteins | sample MGYA00518050_ERZ1031421 | MGnify/ENA primary metagenome ERZ1031421 (study PRJEB33718, sample SAMN03159897) | human skin metagenome | collected 2013-10-01 | study: EMG produced TPA metagenomics assembly of the PRJNA266117 data set (Human skin bacterial metagenome and...
GTGATGGGCATGGCGAAAAGCATCGTCACGGACCGCTTGCGTGCGGCCGTCGCGCTCGCTGCCTTCCTCATCGTCCTGCTGGTCCCGCACCCCGCGGCCCAGGTCGGCGCGATCGTTGCGGGCATGCTCGTAGCCACCTTTGCGCTTTCGCCTATCGACGCCCCTCCGGCCCCCACACGCACCTCCACCGCCAGCAGCACCGTAGGGATTGTCAGCTTAGGAGTGTTCGCGGCGCTGCTCGCGCTGCTTCCACTGACTGGGCGCATGGGCACGAGCTGGGGCATGTTCGACAGCTTCTACCGCTCCGGCGCTCTGGTCTTCGGCGGCGGGCACGTGGTGCTGCCGCTGTTGGAGCAGGCCACGGTGCCCACCGGCCTGGTGGACCACGACACCTTCCTCGCCGGCTACGGCGCCGCCCAGGCGGTGCCCGGCCCGCTGTTCACCTTCGCGTCCTTCCTCGGCGCCTCGGCCGAGGGTGTTCACTGGCTGTGGGGTGCGGCCCTGGCCACGGTGGCGATCTTCCTGCCGGCGGCACTCCTGGTCGTCGGGATCATGCCGTTTTGGGACCGGCTGCGCGCCAACCCGCACGCCGCCAGCGCCCTTGCCGGCGCGAACGCGGCCGTGGTGGGCATCCTCGCCGCGGCGCTGTACACCCCGGTGTTCACTTCCGGCATCCACGGGCCGGCGACGATGGCGGTCGCGGCCATGGCGTTCGTGGCGCTGAAAAACTTCAAGGCCCCGGCCTGGGCGGTGGTCATCGGCACCGCGGCGGTCGGGTGGGCAGTGTTGTGACTGCGCCCGTGATTCGGATGGCGACGGTGGGGGAGGCGGAGCTCGTCGCAAAGCTATTGCACGACTTCAACACCGAGTTCGACACCCCGGTGCCCGAGAACCTGGAGCGCAGGTTCGCGCAGCTCATCGCTCGCGACGACGTGATCGTGGTGCTGGCCGACGAGGTCGGGTTCGCGTACCTGACGCTGCGGCCGAGCCCGTACTACGACGGTCCGGTGGCGATGCTGGAGGAGCTCTACGTCGCCCCGGCGCACCGCGGCCGCGGGCTGGGCACGCAGATGATGGCGCGGGTGCTGTCTGAGCTCGCGGCGCGCGGGGCGGGCGAGATGCAGATCAACGTCGACGAGGTGGATACGGGCGCGCGGCGGTTCTACGAGCGGCACTGCTTCACCAACATCGAGGCCGGTTCAAGGATGCTGCTGTATATCCGGGAGCTGTAGCGTAAAGGCATGCACGCGACCGATCTGCTCGACGTCATCTACACCGCCGGTGTCGTCTTCGACGGGCTGTCCACCAGCCGTCCTGCCACCGACCGCTACCTGCGCTCGGGCGATACGGACGGGGTGCGTGGCCGCAGTGATTTGGCGTTGCTGCAGGACCTGGAGGCGGCTGCGGAGTTCGTCATCGCCACCGCCGGCGAGCCAATCACCGCGGCATATCTCGGGCGTATCAACGCACAGCTCACCCGCAGCGCCGCGCTCAACCCCGGCAAGCTGCGCCGAGCGGAACAGGGCATCGGCGTGCACACCGCCCACGGCCGGCACGAACCCGCGGCGCTCACGGCTGAAGAGCTCGACGCGCTCATGCAACAGCAGCTCAAGCTTGACGACGCCCTCCGGTCCGCCGCACACCTCTTCGTCGAAGTCGCTCGAGCCCAGCCCTTTGAAGACGGCAACAAACGCACCGCGATCTTCGCCGCGAACAGTTACTTAATCGGCCAGGGGGCAGGTGTGCTGATGGCGGCGCCTCACGACGACGCGGACCCGTCGGTGAGTCGCGAGTTTCACGACCTGCTCGCTCGGGCCTACGTCTTCGGCGAGACAGGACCGGTTGTGGAAGCCCTGGTCCGGCACAACTCGGGCCAATAGGGAATACTTAACCCCCATGACGAGTAGAAACCAGGCAGAAGTTACCCAAACCGTGATCCTCCCGCAGTCGCGGGACGCGCTGTTTATCACCCTCGGCTTCAAAGACGGCGGCGAGGCGGCGGCGCTGGAGGTGCTGTCCAGCCTGTCCAGCCTGACCAATGGCGTGGGCTTCCGCTACCCCAAGGCGCACCTGACGGCGGTGGCCGGCATCGGTGCGAAGTTGTGGGACCGCCTCTTCGCGCTGGACAAGCCGGAGCACCTGCACGAGTTCGTGGAGCTTCAGGGCGCGAAGCACCACGCGCCGTCCACCCCGGGCGATGTGTTCTTCCACATCCGCTCCGACGAGTTCGACGTCGCCTTCGAGCTGGCGCGCCGCATCAACGCGATCGTGGAAGACCACATCGATTACCACGACGAGGTCCACGCCTTCCAGTACCAGGACTTCCGCGACCCGCTCGGCTTCGTCGACGGCACTGAGAGCCCCCGCGGCCAGGAGGGCGTCGAGGTGGCGATCATCCGCGACGGCATCTGGAAGGGCGGCAGCTACATCGTCGAGCAGAAGTACGTGCACAACCTGAAGGACTGGAACGACCTGCCGGTGGAGGAGCAAGAACAGGTCATCGGCCGCACGAAGCACTCCGACATCGAGCTGGACGAGAAGGCGCCGAACAGCCACGTCGCCGTTAACCAGGTCGAGGACGAGGACGGCAACGGCCTCGAGATCGTGCGCAACAACCTCTCCTTCGGCGACGCGCTGGGCAAGCAGGGCACCTTCTTCATGAGCTACGCCCGCGACCCCCGCGTTACCGAGGTGATGCTGCGGCGGATGTTCATCGGCGAGCCGGAGGGCAACTACGACCGCATCCTGGACTTCTCCGAGGCGCTGACCGGCTGCAACTTCTTCGCCCCGCCGCGCGTGTTCCTGGACCACTGCGCCGACTACGCCCACGCCCACCTGCGCGGTGAGGGCGGCCAGGAGCCGAACCAGCCGGCGATCAACCTGCCGCAGGGCAAGACGGTCTTCCCGGACCGCGCGGACGTGCCCACCTCCCACAACGCCGAGGACATCGAGGCGGCGAAGGCCCGCTTCGAGGGCGCGCTACGCAGGGAGCAGTAGCTTTACGACGAGCCCGCCCCCGGCCCGCGGCGCCAACTCAACCGAGCCGCCGTGGGCCTTTGCAATCGCCTTGACCAGGGCAAGACCCAGCCCGTGGCCGGAACCTGAGGTGCGGCGGGCGCGGGCAAACGGCTCGGTCCAGGTGGCGACCTCCGCCGGGTCGAGCTGATCGCCGCCGGATTCGACGGTGATCTCGGCGCAGGCCCCGGCGCGCGGGAGCGTGATCGACCCGCCGGTGCCGTGGATCGCGGCGTTGCGCGCGAGGTTGTCCACGGCCTGGCGGATCAGGGTGGGGGAGGCCTCGACCGTCAACGGCTCGGCGGTAACGGCCATGCCGTGGGCGGCGCCGACCTCGCGGCACACGGCGGCCAGGTCGACGGGTGCGCGGTCGCGGACCTGCACGTTGGCCAGCTGCAGCAGCGAGGACACGGTCGCGGCGTTGCGGGCGTTGACCTCGCGGATCCGGCCCAGCGCGGGGCGCAGCTCGGCGTCGTCGCCGGAAAGCGCCACGTCGGCGACGGTCTGGATGGTCGCGATCGGGGTCTTCAGCTCGTGGGAGGCGTTGGCGGCGAAGCGGCGCTGGCGCTCGACGGCGTCGGCGAGCTCGTCCAACATGGCGTTGAGCGCCTCGGCCAGCTCGCCGACCTCGTCGCGGGGGCCGTCGTAGTCGATGCGGGCTTTCAAGTCGCCGCGGGTGACGGTGCGGGCGTCGTCGGCGATCGAGCGCAGTGGGGTGATCACCAGCCCCGCCACGAACCAGCCCACCACGCCCGCAAGCGCGGTGAGCAGCGCGAGCGCCCCCAGGGAGGCGAGGAGGATGCGGCGCAGGATCTCGTCGGTCACCGGCACGGCGCCGTCGATGACCACGCCGTCGTCAGCGCCCGGAAACGAGGCCATCACCGGCACCGGGGTGAGCTTCAGGTACGCGTACACCAACCCGATCAACGCCAGGCCGACACCGAGGACGGTGGCCACGAACATCACGGTGATGCGGGCCCGCAGGCTCAGCCTCATCGCTCCGCCTCCGCCACGTAGTACCCGGCGCCGGTGACGGTGTGCACGATGCGCGGCTCGCCGAGTTTCTTGCGCAGGTGCGACACCGTCACGCGCGGGGAGTTGGTGAACGGGTCGGCGTTTTCGTCCCAGGCCTCCGCCAGCAGGTCCTCGGCGGAGATCACCCCGCCGCCGGCCTCCATGAGCACCCTGAGCACCGCGAACTCCTTCGGGCTCAGGCTCACAGGTGTCTCGCCGCGGGTCACCTCGCGGCGGAAGGTGTCCAGGCGCACGTCCCCGCAGCGGTACACCTCACCGCGCGACGGCGCGTTGCGCTTCGCCAGGGCTTTCACCCGCGCCACCAGCTCCGGCAGCTCGAACGGCTTGGCCAAGTAGTCGTCGGCGCCGAGGTCGAAGCCCTCCAGCCGGTCGTCCAGCGTCCCGGACGCGGTCAGCATGATCACCCGCGTGGCGGGCTCGGACTCCACGATGCGCCTGCACACTGCGTCGCCGTGCACGCCGGGCAGGTCCCGGTCCAAAACGACGACGTCGGGCGGCAGCTCGTCGATTAGCTTCAGCGCCTCAAACCCGTCGTAGGCGACGCGCGTGTGCATCCCGGCGCGCGACAGGCCGGTGGCGATGGCGTCGGCGAGGAAGGCCTCGTCGTCCACGATAAGCACCCGAATTGTCATGGCTGCGATGGTATGCGCCGCGATGTTGCGCCCGTGTAAACATCCGGGTTAACGCGGGCACAACACGCGGGTTCGTAGCTTCAAGCGGCATGCAGACCAGAATCGTTGGAATCGACGCGGCCCGGGCGGTGGCGCTCATCGCGATGATCGTCGCGCACCTCACCGCGCCGGGCGGCATCGCAGCACAGCTGCTGTTCGGCTTCCCTGCAGGGCTCTTCGCGTTCCTCGCCGGGGTGTCCATGGGACTGATGCGCGCCCGGCCGGCGCAGTTCGTGGTGCGCGGGGCGTGCCTGATTGCGCTGCACTTCGCGCTGGTGCCGTTCTCCGGAACCATCGAGGTGGTCCTGGGCACGATCGGGGTCTGCATGATCGTCCTCGCGTGGGCGCCGAAGCTGGATTCGGCGTGGCTTGCCTGGCTCGCCTTCGCCGGCACGTTGGGCTCCGCGGCACTCGCGCCGTCGATCTCGCCGTACCCGCCGCTGATGTGGGCAGTGCTCATGGTCGCCGGGATCCTGTTTGCGCGCCACATGCCGCTGCGCGCCGGGGCGGTCGTCGGGTGCGTGCTGTTCGCGGCCGATGTTGCGCTGCGGTGGTGGGTGCCGTTGCCCCCGCTTCTCGACGCCACCGGCCACGCCGGCGGGCTTGCCGATGTGGTGGGGACCGCCGGGGCGTCGATAGGCATCTGTTCCCTGTGCTGCCTGGCGCAGCGATGGCTGTGGTGGCTCGCGCCGCTGGGGCGGATGACGCTGACCCTGTATTGCCTGCACGTGCTGAGCGCGCAGTGGGTCGGGGTGTGGGCGAGCGTGATCGGCGCCGCCGTGATCGCGTACGGCTGGCTCACCGTGTTTAAGCGCGGGCCGCTGGAAAGTACTGTTCGCCGCCTTACGGCGGTGGTTGGAAAGGAAAATAATGAAAAAGTTGGCGTTTAGTGTTGCAGTCGGTGTTGCGGTTGGTGTCGCTGTGGCGGCGCAACCCGCGGGGGCGATGGAATCGGATCGGTTCGCCGGCGACGCGGCGGAGGCCGAGCCGGTGGTCTCGGTGCGCGTGGACGACTCCGACCCCGACGACGGCGTGTGCACCGGCACCGCCATCGACCCGCACTGGGTAATCACGGCCCGCCACTGCGTGGAGGCGGCCGCCAAGGCGGGCGGCTCGGTGCGCACCGGCCAGGGCGAGGGCCAGAAGGTGTTCAAAGTGGACCGCCACGAGGTCGCGCCCCGCGGAGACATCGCGCTTTTGCACACCACCGAAGACATGGGGCTTTCCACCTACGCAACGGTTGCGGACACGGTGCCGTCCGGCGAGGTGAACATCTACGGCTGGTCCTCCGACGGCTCCGGCGGCTCGACCAAGCTGCCCGCCGCGGAGGCGACGGTGCGCGGAGAATCGCCGCTCGCGCTTTTCGACGCTCCGTCCGCCCTCGACGTCGCTCTAAAGCACGGGGCGCGGATCCAGCCTGGCGACTCCGGCGGCGCCATCTTCTCTGAAGGCAAGGTTGCCGGAGTGATGTCGGCCGGGCTGTTCGAAGACCCGGAAAACCCCACCGAGGAGGAGATGAACTCCAACGCCGCGGTGGCGGTGGCGCCGGTGGCGGAGCAGGCCGAGTGGATCCGCGGCGTGGTTGCGGGTTCGGCGGATGCTGGAGTTGCTTCAGGGGGCGAATCCTCTGAGCCCGCCGCCTCCCTGCGCTACGTGGTGCTCGGCCTCGGCGCGCTCACGCTGGTGGCGGCCGGCCTGTTCATGGCCACCCGCCGCAAGGCTCGTTAGAGAATCTCCGCGCTCTTGTATTGGCTCACGCGCAGCGCACCTGTCGGCATGGAGGTGTCGGTGGGGAAGTGCACGTGCTCCGGGGCGACGGTGAGCCGGACGCGCTCGCCTTGGAGTCGTTCCCACTCCAAGCCGTCGAGGCGCTCGTTACCGCGCGCGCTGATCTCGCGCCGGCCCAAGGAGACGTACTCGGCATCGCGCGAGTACACCGAGCCGGCGTGGTGGTGGTCGGTGAACTCGCGGGGCGCATCCAGCTGGAGCAGGAGGTACTCGCTGGCGGGGTCTTCACCGTTCGGCATGCTGTCGATGAGCTCGGCGCCCGTCTTCGCCACCACGGTGCCTTCGACGACAACATCAGGCTCATCGACGGGCGCCGGACCGCGCACCTCCGGCATGGAAACCGTCAGCTCGCCGGCATCGAGGGCGGCGCGGTCCTGTGTCGGCTGCCAATTCACAGTCAAATGGCCGGGGCGAGGGTACTGCACGTTCATTTCTTCGGGCTCGGTCGGGGCGGAAATGGTGGCGCCGTCCACGTCGTGCCATACCGTTGAGCCGTCGCCGGTGCCGCTGACCCAGTGCGCCTGAAACAGGCCGCGGCCCAGCTGGGACGCCTCCACGCCGGCGCGGCTGCCGCCCGCGCCGGCGGCGCCGTAGATCAGGGACTCGCCGGAGGTTTGCAGGGAGCCGCCGTCGGTGGAAAACACGAGCACGCGGGCGAAATGGTTCGAGTGCTCGTCGGAGCTCATGGAGCTCAGCAGCAGCTCGGGCGCGCCGCCGCCGTTGGCCTCTACGAGGGCGTAGAAGTACTCGCCGTCGGGCACGTGGTCGACCTCGTCGCGGCCCGGGCTGGGCACGTTGAAGTTGTAGGCCGCCGGGTCGTCGAGGACCTTGGCGTACTCCGCGGGCCAATCGGCGGCGCCGTCGTTTTCTGCGGTGTCGCCCTCCGGGGCCGACGGTGCCCCGATCTCGGTGGTCACCACCTCGCCCGAGTCGGGGTCCACCCACTCGGTCGCGGTGACGACGACCGTCTCGCCGGATGCGGAACAGGAAGCCAGGGCGAGAGCGCATGCGAGCGGGGTCAGGGCGCGGGAAACCTTCATACAGCTAACGATAAGCCAGCAGGCGCGCGCCCGCGCCAGCAGGCCCGCTAGCGCTTAGCGATCGGCCCCAGCACCCCATCCACCGCAAACGGGAACAGCAGGGCCACCAGGTTCGCGAGCCCGAAGGCGCCGGCGATGGCCACCGGGATGATCCAGCCGAGGCTGTCGGCGCTCGAGCCGTTCTCAGCAGCGGGGGCGGGCTCGTTCGGCTCGGGCTTGTTCGGGGCGGGCTTGCTCGGCTCGGCCTGCCCCGCGGCGGGCGCGACCTCGACGGGCACGGTCACCTCGGTGCCGGCATCGGTGGTGATGCGCAGTTCCTGGGCGCCAGACATCCCCGCCGGGACGGTGAGCTTCACGGTGGCGGTGCCGTACTCGTTGGCGGTCTGGTCGCCGTTGTTGGGGGAGATGGAGGCGGAACCGGAGGCGTCGCCAAGCGATGCGGTGGCGGTGGTGGCGGCCTCGCCCTTGTCGAAGAGGAGGGAGCTGAGCTCGATGGTTGCTTCCTTGCCCGCGGTGAGCGGGGCGGGGAGGTGGACGCCCACGTTTGACTGGCCGGTGCGCTGCTGCTGGCCGGAGCTGAGCGCCTCCACCAGCGCGTTGAGGTCCACGTAGCCCAAGTTCGCGGGCTCGGAGCCCTTGGTGAAGGCCTTGAAGTTGTCGCCGCCGGCGAGCAGGAAGGTCGAGCCGGCGACCACGTAGGTCTTCTCCGGGTCGATCGGGGCGCCGTCGACGGTGACCGAGGTGATCTTGGAGCCGACCGGCGCGGCCGGGTCGTAGGTGTAGGAGACGTTGTCGGAGATGCCCAGCGGGAACATGGGGCGGTCCGGGTCGTCGCGCCACTGCTCCTCCAGCGCCTGCACCACGTCGGAGCCCTTCAGCTCGACGTAGGTGTTCTCGCCGCCGAACGGCTGGACGGAAAACGCCTGCTCGTAGGTGACGTCGCCGGCCTCGAGCTCGGCACGGACGCCGCCCGCGTTCATCACGCCGATGTCGGCGGTGACCGACGAGTTCTTGGTCACGCCTTGGCGAGTCGCCTCCGCGATGTAGTTGTTGAGCTGGGACTCCTTGTCGCCCGCCCTGTACAGGTCCTCGTCCGTGTGCCCGATGACCTTCTTGCCCTCGGTGCCGGCCTTGTCCAGGGCGTCCTTGATCACCGCGTCGATTTCGGGCTGCGGGGTGTCGCAGGCGCGGATCGTGTCGGCGTCGAGAAGCTCGGCGTTTCTCACGGTCAGCTTCTTGGTGGCGCGGTCGAAGCTCAGGTCCACGTTGGCAAGGTTGGCGCCGTAGGAGCCGGCCTGGATCAAAAGCGGCTTCTCGCCGGTGGGCTCGATCGACTGGTGCGAGTGGCCGAGGAACGCCACGTCGACGGCGTCCGAGAACTCGTCGGCCTTGATGCCGCCCTCGTGCACGAGTGCGATGACCACGTCGGCCTCGCCGCTATCTTTTAGCTGCTCGGCGAGCTTGTTCGTGGTCGCGACCGGGTCGTTCCAGGCGATGCCCTCGATGGACTTCGGGTTGACCAGGTTCGGCATGTCGTCGGTGATGGTGCCCACGAAGGCGACCTTCGCGCCGTCGAGGTCCTTGACCACGTAGTCCTTCGTGTTCTTCACGGTCTTGGCGTTGGCGGCGAGGTAGTCGAAGTCCGCGGCCTTGGTGACGCGGTTTGAGAAGTCCTCGGCGCCCTCGTCGAGCTCGTGGTTGCCCAGTGCGGAGACTTGGAGGTTCATCCGGTTGAGGATCTCCAGGGTGGGGGCGTCGTTGAGCAGCTTCGATGCGAAGGGGGAGGCGCCGATGTTGTCGCCGGCGGAGGTGAAGACGTGGGTCTTGCCCGCGGCGGCCTCGTCTACGGCGCACTTGAGGTGGGCTGCGCCCGGGACGTACTTCGTTTCCTCCCAGTAGCCGTGGAAGTCAGTGACGTTGGAGATGGTGAACTCGGAGGTCTCGGCCGCCAGCGCCGCCGGGGTGAACGGGGTGAAGGCGGCGGCGAGGGCGGCGGTGGTGGTCGCGGTGATCAGCTGGATGCGGTAACGGGCGGACACGAGGGGCCTTTCTTTCTTAGGTAGGTTGTGTGAGAGCAACCTTAGAAAGGCCGTTTTGCGGTGAGGTTTCTTTCAGGTGAATTCTGGGTAGCGGACAAGGAGGTCGTCGCCGACGACGGCGCCGTCGTTCAAGGTTGCATTGCTTATCGACGCCCCCTCCGCCGTGGTCCCCATAATGTGGCCAACCTCGTCCCCGTGGGCGATGAGGTGGTCGGCGATGATGCGGCGGTGGCAGCGCCACCACACCGCTTCGGAGCACATCACGGCGGTGGGGGTTTCGGCGGCGTGCTGGCGCAGTTCGGCGAGGGCGTCGGCGAACTCGCTTCCGAGGGCATGGTCGGCGTAGTTGTGGAAGCTGCGGTTGCGCCAGTTGCCGTTGAGCTCGAAGGGGACGGTGTGTGAGACGTTGCGGCGGCCGGTGAGGCCCTCGCTACGGCTGTAGGCGATGCCATGGGTGGGCAGGTGCGCGGCCAGGTGGTCGTCGTTGAACCACGGGTACTTGCGGGACCCGGGGAGTTTGCGCACGTCAACGATGGACTTCACCCCGGCGGCGGAAAGCATCGCGGTGAAGTCGTCGAAGTCGAGGTTGGAGTGGCCCACGGTGTAAACGCGCATGCCGACCACGCTACGCTCAGGGGTGTCACACCCGTATCGGTGTCCAGGCATCTTTCATCGGCGGGTGGTAGGGGGGGGAGAACGGGGGGGCGCGGCCAGTGTGGTTTGGGGACTCGCCCCTGCCCTTTGCGGCATAGATTCTGTTCACCGCTGGGTGGTTTGCCGGGGCCGGTTTGTTGAATTT
>ERZ1031421.50-NODE-50-length-9872-cov-3.970765_pt1 | contig 9872 bp, 6 predicted proteins | sample MGYA00518050_ERZ1031421 | MGnify/ENA primary metagenome ERZ1031421 (study PRJEB33718, sample SAMN03159897) | human skin metagenome | collected 2013-10-01 | study: EMG produced TPA metagenomics assembly of the PRJNA266117 data set (Human skin bacterial metagenome and...
AGCAACTGACTCTTAATCAGTGGGTTCGGGGTTCGATTCCCTGATGGCGCACAATGCGCGGCGAGGCCAGCAGGAATTCTACCTGCTGGCCTCGTTTTGTTCTCAATTTGGCCATTGCGCCCGCTGCCCGCCCCCTGAGAGTAGGCTTAAGCCCATGAAGACAGCATTAGTGATCGTGGACGTGCAGAACGACTTCTGCCCCGGCGGCGCGCTGGCCACCGCCCGCGGCGACGAGGTGGCGTCCAAAATCGCCGAACTGATCTCCACCGCGGACAGCCGCACCCATGACTACGACTGCATTGTTGCCACCCAGGACTGGCACATCGACCCGGGCGCGCACTTCTCGGACGCGCCCGACTTCGTGGATTCGTGGCCGCCGCACTGCCGGGCCGACTCCTACGGCGCGCAGATCCGCGGCCCGGTGAACACCGAACTGATCGACCAGTTCTTCAAGAAGGGCCACTACACCGCCGCTTACTCCGGCTTCGAGGGCGTCAACGACAACGACGAGTTGCTGGCGGACTGGCTGCGCACGCAGAGCGTTTCCCACCTGGATGTCTGCGGCATCGCCACCGACCACTGCGTGCGCGCAACGGTCCTCGACGCGTTGAAGGAAGGCTTCAAGGTCCGGGTGCTGCGGGCAATGTGCTCGCCTGTCGACGACAAGCGCGGCGCCGACGCCCTCCAGGAGATGATCGACGCCGGCGCGGAACTGGTCTAGCGCTAGTTCGGCGTGTAGCCGAGCAGGTCTTCCATCTCGCCCATCTCGGCGGTTTGGACGTCGACCATCTGCTGCGCCATCTCACGCAGCGGGCCGTAGCCGCCCCGGTCGATCTCGTCCTGCGTCATGTCGATGACGTGGGCGTGGTGGAAGTGCATCATCTCCAAAAACGCGGTGCGCAGCTCGTCGCCGGTTTTTGATTCGAACTCTGCGATCTGCTCCGGGTGGAACATGCCGTTGGCGATGTGTTTGGAGTGGTGCTCCATGTCGTCCTGGATGCCCCACTCGTCAGCCCAGGCTCGCATCTGCTCGTTCTCGCGCTCCTGGCCGTCCTTGATGCGCTGCGCGAGGTCGCGAACTTGAGCGTCGTCCACATCCGAGGCCAGCAGGACGTCCGACATGTCAATGGCCTGCTCGTGGTGCGGCACCATCATCCCGAGGAAGTGGACGTCCACGTCGTTGTAGCCCGCCTCCCCGTCGGCGGAGGTTGTGGTCTCAGGCGAAAACGCGGCGCGTATCGACGGCCCCGCGAACGTCAGCACCAGCGCCAGCGCCGCAATCAGCGCCACCGCGATCCACAGCGGCTTCTTGCTGGGCCGCATCTGTTCGAGTTCCGGATCGTGCGTAGTCTGCGCGTGCTCATTCGTCATTGATATGCCCTTTCTGGTCTTGTTTGAGGGTAACCCAAAAACCGCGCCGACACACTGCGTTTCGTGCAGCGCATCGGCGCGGTAGGAATGAGAACTCGGGCTAGACCGCAGGCGGTGCCGGCGGCGCCGACGGCGCGACCGGCTCCGCGATGGTGATGATGTTGTCGGCGTACCCCAGGGCCCCGCCGACGAACTGGCCGCCGCAGGTGATCAGCACCAGGCGGTTCGGGCCGGTGGCGTCGTTGACCTCCGGCGGGAAGTCCGAGCCCTTCGGCAGCCGGTACGGCGCCTGGGTGACGCGGAAGGTGCGCGGCGTGCCGTCGATGAGCACGTCGAACTCCTGGCCCACCGCCATGTTGGCGAAGCGGGCGGCGTACCCGGTGCCCTGGCCCTGGTAGTTGATGTGGCCGGTGATCACCGACGAACCCACGGCACCCTCTGCCCCCGGCACGGCCGAGGCGGAGTACCAGCCCAGGCGTGAGACGTCCGCCGGCGGGATCAGCGCGCCAGCTTCCGTCAGCTGCACCGGGTCCACCGCGGCGATGTCCCCGCCGACACTCAAGGCCATCCCCTCGATGCCGTCGAACTGGCCCGGCGCAGCCTCGTACTGCATCTCCTGCTCGCCCTCAGGGTCGACGTAGCCGCCCTCCGTGGGCACAGGGGACTCCTCGCCCGGCTCCTGCTCCGTCGCGCCCTCAGGGGCCTCGCCTGCCGACGGCGCCGCACTCTCCCCCACCGGCACCTCACTGGCGGCGTCGGTGCCGGCAGGCTCGTCGTCGTTGTTGCGGAACGCGAAGATCGCAAGCTGCAGCAGCACCAGCGCGACCGCGATGATGGCCACGATCGGCCACCACTTGCGGCGCTGTTGTGTTTCCTCACCGTCGCTCAGGCCGTCAAGCCTGTCGTCCTGGTCTTCGAGCCGGTGCTTTCCGCGGCCCGGTTCGGGGGTGCTGCCAGAGATGGAGGTGGACATGTGCGGGGGTTACCTTTGGTGCGTCGATTAGCGGTTGGCCAGAAGCTTCTGCAGCTCCTTGAGCTCGCCCTTGCGCTTGCGGCCGTTGAACGCCTTGATGCTGATCAGGACTGCGATACCGGCAACAACGCCGCCGATGACCTTCTGCACCGTCTCGTCCTGCAGCCAGTTGGCGGCCTCGGACTTGGCGTTGCCGGCCAGGGTCTTCGGGTTGGTTCGGTCCGCGAGCTCGTCCAGGGTGCTGGCGAGCTGGTTGCGGGTGCGCTCGAGGTCGCGTTCGATGTCGTGGATGTCACGTGCCATGGGAAATTGCTCCTCAGATTGTTAAAAGTTTTGTCGTTCGGCGTTTCCGCCGCCGAGGTATCAGCTTAGTGTAAAACGGGGTGGTATGACTGACTGCATCCGCCTAGATACCGGCGACACCGCCCCCGAGTTTGCACTGTCCAACGACCGCGGCGAGACCGTCTCCCTGAAGGACTCCGCCGGCTCCCGCGTGATCGTGTACTTCTACCCGCGCGCCAACACCCCGGGTTGCACCACCGAGGCGTGCGATTTCACCGAGAACTTCAGCCAGTTCGATGACGCCGGCGTGAAGGTCCTCGGCATCAGCCCCGACACACCGGAGGCGTTGGCGAAGTTCCGCGCGGACCACGACCTTTCCGTCGAGCTGCTGTCCGACCCGTCGAAGGAGACCCTTGAGGCCTACGGCGCGTTCGGCGAGAAGAAGAACTACGGCAAGGTGGTCCAGGGTGTCATCCGCTCCACCTTCCTGGTGTCCGTGGATGACGCCGGCAAGGGCACCATCGAGACGGCCCAGTACAACGTCAAGGCCACCGGCCACGTGGGCCGCATCCTGCGCGACTGGAACATCTAAGCTTTTCGACGACCAAAGGCCCCGCACGCCCTCTCGGGTGTGCGGGGCCTTTTCGGTTATGCCCTGTCGGCTATGCCCGGTGCCGCCCGTTGCCGGGCGCCGTCAGCGCCTAGATGTAGGCCGGCATGTCCTTCTCGAGGACGGTGCCGCCGGACGGGATCTGCTTGATCTCGCCACGCGGGCTGTCAGCCGGGACCGGCTTGCCCACCGGCGCAGGCGCCGGCTGGCTGGACGGTGCCGGAGCAGGCTTGCTCTCCTGCGGTGCCGGGGTCGGCTTCGGCGCCGGCTTGGACGAGCCGTTGCCGCCACCGAGCACTGCCGGGATCATGCCCAGGCCCGGGATGAGCAGCAGCCACCACAGCTTCTTCTTGTCGAAGTCAGCCGAGCTGCCCTCCTCACCCGGAACCGTGGTCGGAGCCGCGGTGGAGGAAGCCGGGGTGGTCTCCTCCGACGGTGCGGCCGGGGAGGTTGTCGTCGGAGCGGTCGTCGCCGGGGTGGTCTCCTCGGCCGGCGGGGTGCCGCCCTCGCTGGAGTTGACCGTCTGGTAGCCGTCGTTGATGTCCTTGTGCTCAGCGATCGGGTTGTCGTCGGTGACGTCATCCGGGGTGTTGCCACCCTTCGGGTTGGCGTCGCCGTTGCGGTCAACCTCAGTGGAGGTCAGGGTCTCGAACGCCACGGCTGCCGGGACGGCACCCTCAGCGTTGGTCACCGGAATCTCCACCACGATTTCGCCGTAGGCAGCCTCCGGGGTGAAGGTCACGGACTGGGAACCCAGTACGCGGCCCTCGGTGTACGGAGCGGACTCGCCGAGGCGTTCCATCAGCTGCGCGGTAGCGGTGTAGGTCGCGCCCGGGACCAGGCCCCAGTACTTGACCACATCGCGCACCACGGCACCGTTGACAACTTCAGCGCCCTTGGAGAAGTCAGCGTTGGTGGACACACCCGGCTCACCCGGGATGTCACGGCCTTCGTCAATACCCGGCGTGATCACTGTCTGCGCGGCATCGTTGATGTCGCGGTGCTCGGCGATCTGCTGTGGCACGCGGTTGCCTGCCGGCTGCTCGTTGCCCTCAGCGTCAACCTCGGTGGAGGTCAGGCGCTCAAAGGCCACTGCAGCGTAGACCGGGTTGGTCACCCAGGAAGCAACGGTGATGTCGACGTTGACCACACCGTATCCGTCCTCGGATGCGACGAACTCCTGCTCGCCCTGGCCGATAACCGCGCCGCTGCCCTTAGCAACGAGGTCCGCGGTCAGGGTGTAGGTCTTGCCCGGAACCAGGCCGGCGTAGCGGACGGTGTCCACCACGGTGGCACCAGCCACAACCTGGGTGGAGCCCTCAGCGAAGTTCGCGTTGGTGCCGATGAACGGCTCGGAGTTCTCCGGAGCGTTCGGGCTGCGAACGGTCTGGTTCTGATCGTTGATGTTCTTGTGCTCAGCGATCGGGTTGTCATCGGAGACGTCGTTCGGCGTCTCTCCGCCCTGCGGGTTGTCGTTGCCCTCGCGGTCGACCTCGGTGGAGGTCAGCGTCTCGAAGGCGACAGCCGCGCGGATCGGGGTGTCGATGCCGTCTACAACCGGGATCTCCACAACCACGGAGCCGTTGCCGGTCTCCGACGCGGTGAAGGTCTTGGTGCCGGTGCCGATGACGGCGTCGCCGTAGGCGTCGCGGTTCACCAGCTCGTTGTAGACATCCTTGCTCACCAGCTCAGCGGTCAGCGTGTAGGTCTTGCCCGGGACCAGGCCCTGGTACTTGACCGTGTCGTTGACCACGGTGCCGGAGACAACCTCCGTCGCACCGTTGGCGAAGTCAGCGGTCGTACCGATCTGCGGGTTCGGGAACCACACCACCGGCGGCACCACCGGAGTGGTCGTGTTCGACGGAACCACCGGGGTGGTCGCCTTCGTCGGCTGCTCGGAGGTGGTCACCTTCGTCGGCTCGGTCGTCTGCTCGGAGGTGGTCACCTTCGTCGGCTCGGTCGTCTGCTCGGACGTGCCCGGCTGAGCTGGAACCGTCGTGGTGGGCTCATCAGAGGTCTCCGGGGCCGTCGGTTCGGACGGCTCCGTGCTGGTCTCGTCGGAAGTCTCCGGAGTCGGCTCTTCCTCGGTCGTGGAAGCGCAGGTCTCCGGAGCCGTGGTCACCTCAGTCGTGGACTCCTTAACCGTGGTACCCGGGACAGTGGTGCCCGGAACCGTCGTGCCCGGGACGGTGGTGTCCGGACTAGTGGTGCCCGGAACCGTAGTCCCCGGCTCGGTCGTGCCCGGCTCAGTGGTGCCCGGAACGGTGCTGGTCGACGTGACCGGCTTGCACACGTCAGTCGTCGGCGCGGTCGGCGTCGTCTCCTGCGTGGTCGGCTCGCTGGACTCACCCGGTGCCGTCGGCTCAGTCGGTTCGGACGGCACGGCCGGAACGGTCGGCTCCGTGGACTCGCCCGGCGCAGACGGTTCAGTGGTCGGAGTGTTCACCGGACCCTCGACGGTCTGCTTACCGTCGTTGATGTCCTTGTGCTCGGCGATCTTGTTCGCACCCGGAGCGTCAGGGGTGTCGTTGCCGTTGCGGTCGACCTCGGTGGAGGTCAGCTCCTCGAAGGCAACAGCGGCAGCAACCTGCTCGCCCTCGTTCAGGCCCTCGACGGTGATATGGACATCGACCTTGCCGTTCTCGGCTTCAGCCGTGAACGTCTCGGTACCCGTGCCGATCGTGCGGCCTTCACGGAACGGAGCAGCCTCGCCGAGGCGCTCCTTCAACTCAGCGGTCAGGGTGTAGGTCTTGTCCTTCACCAGACCGGAGTACTCAACGGTGTCTACAACGACAGTGCCGTTTTCAACCTGCTTCGAGCCATCCGCGAAGTTCGCGTTGGTAGCAATGCGCGGGCTGCGCACGGCCTGATCCTTGTCGTTGATGTCCTTGTGCTCAGCAATCGGATTGTCGTCAGACGTCTCCGGGGTGTCGCCACCCTTCGGGTTCTCCTTGCCAGCGCGGTCAACCTGCGTGGAGGTCAGCGTCTCGAAGGCGACAGCGGCGGTGACAGTCTCACCCTCCGACGCGTTGCTGACCACAATGGTCACATCCTCGGAACCATTCGGAGTAGTCGGGATGAACGTCTTGTTGCCGGAACCGAGCACAGTCTTGCCGTCTGCCTTATTAATAAGGTCAGCGGTCAGGGTGTACACCTTGCCCGGCACGAGGCCTTCGTAGGTGACGGTGTCAACCACGGCAACGCCGTTCTTGACTTCCTGTGCACCGTTAGCGAAGTTCGCGTTCGTGGAGATCTTCGGGTTACGGACCGTCTGGTCCTCATCGTTGATTTCCTTGTGGTCAGCAATCGGGTTGTCGTCAGACGTCTCCGGGGTGTCGCCACCCTTCGGGTTGTCGTTGCCGGTCTTATCAACCTGAGTGGAAGTCAGTTCCTCAAACGCCACAGCAGCGGTGACAACACGGTCTTCCGGAGCATTGTCGACAGTGATCTTCACATCCACGGAGCCGTTGGCTTCCTTCGGGGTGAAGGTCTCGGTGCCGGTACCCAGAACGGTCTTGCCGTCAGCCTTATCAATCAGCTGCGCGGTGAGCGTGTACTCCTTGCCCGGCACAAGACCGGCGTAGGTGACAGTATCCACAACCACAGCACCGTTGGTCACCTCAGACGAACCCTTTTCAAAGTTCGCGTTGGTGGTGATGTGCGGCGCACCAACAGTCTGGTTGGCATCGTCGATGTCCTTGTGCTCAGCGATCTTGTTGTCGTCGGACGTCTCCGGGGTGTCGCCACCCTTCGGGTTGTCCTGACCATTCTCATCAACCTCAGTGGAGGTCAGCTCCTCGAAGGCGACAGCAGCATTCACCGGCTTGGTGACATCGTCATTCACCTTGATTTCGACCTCAACGGAACCATCGGTGGTTTCCGGGGTGAAGGTCGTGGTGCCGGTGCCCAGAACGTTGCCCTCCTGGTACGGCGCCTGGTCACCGATACGCTCCATCAGCTTCGCAGACAGGGTGTATTCCTTGCCCGGAACCAGGCCCTTGTAATCGACAGTGTCGATGACGGTGTTGCCAGCAGCAATCTCAGTCGAGCCATCCTTGAATTTCGCGTTGGTCGCGATGCTCGGCTCAAACACGGTGCGGACCGTCTGGTCCTCATCAGCGATGTCCTCGTGGTCGGCGATCGGGTTCGACTTCTTACCGTCGGTTTCCTCGCCTGCCTTGTTGACATCCTTGGAAGTCAGACGCTCGAACGCAACCGCAGCCTGAACCGGGTTCGGGGCGTTGGTCACGGCGATTTCGACCTTGACGTTGCCGTTTGCCAGCTCACCCTCGGTGCCCGGGACCACAAAGGTCACAGCACCGGTACCGAGGACGTTATTCGCATCCTGCTTATCGACGAGCTTCGCATCCAACGTGTAGCTCTTACCCGCAACCAGACCGGAGTAGTACACGGTGTCCACAACTGTGCTGCCGTTCTGAACAACGTTCACTCCGTCCTTGAACTCCGCAACGGTGCGGATCTCCGGGTTCGGTTTGAAGCCCTGCTTCACCGTAGTAGTAACGGTTTCATTCGGATTCGTCGTAGTCACTGTCGGAGTTTCAGTCACCGTGACGGCCGGAGCCGTGCTGGTGACTGTCGTACCAGGCTGCGTCGTGGTGACATCCGGCTCAGTGGTGACAACCCTGTTACCCGGCTGCGTCGTCGTGACATCCGGCTCGGTCGTGACAACCGTGTTACCCGGCTGCGTCGTGGTCACATCCGGCTCAGTGGTGACAACCGTGTTACCCGGCTGCGTCGTCGTGACATCCGGCTCAGTGGTGACAACCGTGTTACCCGGCTGCGTCGTGGTCACATCCGGCTCGGTCGTAACAACCGTGTTCCCCGGCTGCGTTGTGGTCACATCAGGCTGGGTCTCAGTCGTCGTCTTACCCGGCTGCGTCGTCGTGACATCCGGCTCGGTCGTAACAACCGTCTTACCCGGCTGCGTCGTCGTCACTGCAGGAGCAGTCTCGGTAACAGTCGGCGTCACCGTCGTAGTCTCCTCAGTCGCTGGCGTCGGTGGGACTACCGGGTTCGAAGTGCCCGGAGAATCTGGTGATGTCTGAGAAGTCGGCGTCTCTGTCCAGTACGGTTTTACGATTTGGCTTTCGTCATTCGGATCTTCATGTGCAGCGATTAGATGATTGCCAACTTGGGGTAGGCCATCAGCGGTGATGCCATTCGCCGTGAGGCGTTCATAGACGACCCCAACCTCGCCCTTCTCGATATCTTCGGCATCGCTGAGTCGAACCACGATCGTTCCGGAAACAGTGCCATCTGCGTTTTCGCTAGTAACCGTGAATTTAGGATCCGATGTCTTGAACGACTCCGTGGAAACGTCTTCCGACCTGAGTTTACCGTTCGCATCCTTCCGGAAGAGTTCGCCACGCAGCGTGTACTCATACCCCGGGTAGATATTTTCAATGTTAACGGTGTCCCACACGTAGTCTGTCGGTGCCTGACCCGGGGAGGTTTTAACCAGTTCGCTTTCAGAGAACGACGCGGTGGTAGAAATCTTTGGCTTCGGTGCGTTCCTCGGAGGGACAAGGACCACGTCCTGGGCGTCAGACTGGATAAACTTACCCGAGTACTCCGAGTCCATCGGCAACGGCTTCACGTTGTTCATCAAATAGTCGAAGATGGCCAACTGGCCATCTTCCAGTTCGCTGCGGTCGATAGTGGCGTCAGCCGAAATAACCCACACTGCTGCGGCTGTCGCCGGCACGATGTCAGGAATCGTTGCGTTAGGGAACCCCATCTCTGCAGGCGATAGATGTGGGTAAGAGTTACTGACAATCCAGTTTATCTTTTCCGCACGTTCCTTAGCCTCCGGATTAGTAGAACCTAGCTTATTCTCACCGCCGGTGTACTGGGCAGAATCGACAACCTTACCCGACCAGGTACCACCCTCGTTGCCGAGAGCCACACTCGGTTCAATGCAGTACGCCCAGAATGATTCACTGCGCCCGTCGTATTGAACCGTCCAAGGGAAGAGTGAAGCACTCTGCACATTGGCGCCAGTATTCCCTTCAAAATCAAACTCGATATCGGGACCACTCTGGAGGGCAACATTGCTATTGTACTGCGCTTGCGCGCCCACTATCTGGGCCTTAGCCGTCGCAGGTACGGTAAACGAACCGAACAATAGCGCCAGCACAGACATCAATACAACGAACACCCCCCACCGCGATCTAGTGCTTGCTGGACTATTTAACACAAATTCCGCCTTTCACGCGCGGAGCAGCACGTGGCCAACCCGTTTCCGACACCCCGTTCAACGGACACACCGAAGACAGGGAAATTCCAGAGAAAACATAACCCATAGGCAGGAGAGGGGCAACGGCATATAAGCAGTTCACAGACTTCTGTCAATTAGTGAACCATCCGCTTATCACCCTCTAAGGGTTGAAGGGGTGGACATCCCTACAACGCGCTGGGGAAACTTTCTGAAGACAATTCGAGCTGTTTAAAACACGAGAATCTCTAAGAATCCCGAATCGCCCCCACTACCCCCATAAAACTCGGTGCGCCCGGAGAGACTTGAACTCTCACGCCATAAGGCACTGGAACCTAAATCCAGCGCGTCTGCCAATTCCGCCACGGGCGCGTCGTTGATGAATACTACACAGTGCCCCA
>ERZ1031421.52-NODE-52-length-9807-cov-3.494565_pt1 | contig 9807 bp, 12 predicted proteins | sample MGYA00518050_ERZ1031421 | MGnify/ENA primary metagenome ERZ1031421 (study PRJEB33718, sample SAMN03159897) | human skin metagenome | collected 2013-10-01 | study: EMG produced TPA metagenomics assembly of the PRJNA266117 data set (Human skin bacterial metagenome and...
CCTGGGCCGATGAGGCCCACCTGACAGATTCCGCCACGATGTGTCTGGGTCGCGCGTCCTCGTCTACCGCCCCGCCCGGATTTGTTCACTACGCGATGAATCAGCCCTCCCATTCAAACACCCAACCTGGGCAAAATGAACAAACCACCGCGAAGATGAGGGGTTTGTTCACCAGCTAGCAGCCCGCGAGTGAACAAATTCCCGGGGATGGCCCCGGGAGAGCCCGGGGCCCCTACATCTTGGGCAGGAACTGCTGCAGCTGCGGCCACGCGAAGGCGGCGGCGCTTACCAGCAGCGCCAGGATGCCGAAGACGAGAGCGGTCTTCTGCGCCGTGGACGACCCGTTAGAGCCGCCCTCTCCGCCCGGCGCCGGCGAGTCCTGATCCGGCTCCGCCGCCGGGGGTTCCGGAAGCTCCACTCCGACACCGGAGTTGTCGATGCTGGTCCAAGTCTTGCGCTCCGACCCATCCGCGAACGTAGTGACTACCTCGAAGTTTGCGTCGCTGTAGGAGTCGGTCGGCACCGTCGCGGTGATGGTGCCCGTCTTCTGGTCGACGCTCCAGTCCCACCCCTCGCCGCCGGTGACCTTCCAACGAGCGTTCGTCGGCAGATCCAGCTGGTATTGGTTCTCCGGCGTCAAAGTCACGGTCTCGCCGGGGTCAGCGGTGACGCGGGCGTCGTAAAGCGGGTTGTAGTAGAACGCGTCGTCGGAGGTCAGTTTGACCTTCTGCGGGTACAGCTCGGTCGAGTTGTCCGGGAATTTCACACGGATTGCGAACTCGATGACGTTCTCCCCCGGCTGCGGGGGCTCCCCCTTTGTGTAGTTGTTCAGGCGGACGGCGAGGGGGCCGTCGATAAGCTCGCGCTCCCCATTGAACAGTTGCGCTTTGTTGCGCAGCGTGTCTTCGCCGGTCTGCTTCCACTTCGTCCCCTCCGGCACGCCGAGGAGCTCGTACTCGGTGGTCTCGGTGTAGCCGTCGCTCGGAATGAAATGCACATGCCGAGCCTCCGGATCGAAGTGCGGCGAATAATCGTCGGACATTGCGGCGGAGGCGGCGGGCGCAAGAAGGCCGGCGGCGACAACGACCACGGCCGGGAGTGCGAAGCGTTGCATGCGCTTATCATATCGGCATGGAACTCTCGCAGCGGTTGGACCTTGGCGGCCTGCTCGCCGACGACTCGGACGCCCAAGAGCAGGCGGAGGCGCGGGGCACGTTCGCGCGCATTGCGGAGCTCGTGGAGGACGTCTCCGGTGTGGACATTGAACCGGAAACGACGATTGACGGGAGCGGGGTTTCGTCGTTAAGCCGCATTGAGCTCGCGGTTCGCATCGAGGAAGCATTTGGAGTGCCTATCGACGAGCACGTGTACGCCCAATGCACCACCGCCCAGGATCTCGCCGACTATGTGGAGGAACACCAGTGATTTCGTATTTGACCGACATGGACGGCGTCCTGCACCGCGAGGGCGAGATCATCCCCGGCGCCAAGGAGTTCATCGGCGCTCTGCGCAGCGAAGACATCGATTTTATGGTGTTGACCAACAACTCGATCCAGACCCCGCGCGACCTGTCCGCGAAGCTGATGCGCATGGGCCTGGACATCGAGCCGGAGCGCATCTGGACCTCCGCCACCGCCACCGCGAAGTTTTTGTCGCAGCAGGCGGGCGCGGCGTCCGCGTACGTCATCGGGGAAGCGGGCTTAACGACGGCGCTGCACGAAATCGGCTGGATCCTCACCGACGCGGACCCCGACTTTGTCGTGCTGGGCGAGACGCGCACCTACTCGTTTGAGGCGCTGACCACCGCGTCGAACTTGATCCGGAACGGCTCGCGGTTCATCGCCACCAACCCGGATCTGACCGGCCCGGGGCCCGCGGGCGTGGTGCCGGCGACCGGGTCCGTGGCCGCCATGATCACCGCCGTGACCGGGATGAGCCCCTATTACGTGGGCAAACCCAACCCAGTGATGATGCGCTCGGCGCTGAACAACATCGGCGCGCACTCGGAGAACACGGTGATGATCGGCGACCGCATGGACACCGACGTCAAGGCCGGCCTCGAGGCGGGTATGCGCACCGTGCTCGTGAGATCGGGCATCGCCGACGACGCGGAGATAGCCAAGTACCCGTTCCGCCCCACCGCGGTGGTGGATTCCGTGGCGGACCTGGTGGATCGCATCCGCGACCCGTTCGGCGACGGGTTTTATACGGACGCGGAGTAGGCGCGGGCAGGCGCCTACGGGGCGAGCTGCCTCGCCCTATCGACGAGCTTCGCCGCTAGCCGCGACGTCTGTTTGACCTGAACGTCGCTGAGCCCAACGTCGCTGTAGTTCGCCACCGTTTTGTTTTGCAGCACCGTGTTGAGCGCCTTCGCTGCGTCTTTTTCTCCAGCCAACTCGAGCATCCGCACCGCCTCGAGGTGATCAGCGGAACGGTTGTATTCACCAGTCAGCGCTCCGCAGATCACGTCCCCAGCACCGATCGCTGCGTTGATGTAGCTCGAGATCACAGCGTTCGCTCCGAACTCGCCTTCGGCGAACTGCGCCAACTCCAGATGCTCTTCTACGCGGAGCATCCGCTTGCGCAAGACAGCGTTGTTAGCTTGCGCGGTCTTCCCCTTGCCCGCTCGTGGTGCCACGAATCCCCCTCAGAATCCCCCGAACTTCTTGCGGATCACCATAAATGGTTTTGCCCTCGCCCGCTATGTTCTCAAGGATCGCGCCCGGGTTTTCCTGGTTACGCGTCCAGACGACAACATTGGCGGGCACCCCTGTCCAGGCTTCTACCTGCCGGGATAGCTCGTACGCTCCGTTTTCCGCCTGCACCGCCGCCGATTCGCTGTCCACCAAAATGAGCAAATCAATGTCGCTGGAATCCCCCATCTCGCCGCGAGCCGCCGAGCCGAATAGTACGCACCCCGCCACGCTCGCAGGCCAAGCATCCAGGGACTGCGCGATGCGGGAGTACAGCTCCTCGGTCGCTTGAGCGATTTCCCGGATCGGGCCAGCAAGCAGGTGTTGTTGATTCAGCGAGTAGCCCCTCGCCTGCCCCAGCACCCGCTCAAGAACCACCCCGCTCCGGGCGAGCCGTTCCAAGCTACGACGCACGCTGGACAGAGACGGCCCCGCCACGAGACGGTGAACCTGTTGGGCGGTGAGCTCCACCGGCGCCCGGCCGAGCGAGAGCAGCACCGCCGCATCCGCATCTGAGCAGATGGCAGTGAACGGGTTCTGAAGCTTCATGGTGTCAATATTGACACGCTCGTTTCATTTTTGAAACAGCTACACCGCCGAGTCGGAGCCCGCGACGTAGAAGCGCTGGTGGTTGACAAACTCGTCCATGCCCAGCGGGCCGAGCTCGCGGCCCAGGCCGGACGCCTTCACGCCGCCGAACGGCAGCTCGGCGCCACGGGCCTGCGGAATGTTCACGTGGATCATGCCGGTGTCGATCTTCGCCGCGACCTTCTTGGCGCGCTCGGCGTCCTCGGACATCACAGCGCCGCCGAGGCCGTAACGGGAGTTGTTGGCCAGCTCGATCGCCTCTTCCTCGGACGCGACCTTGTACACCTCGGCCACGGGCCCGAAGAACTCCTCGTAGTAGGAGTCGGAGCCGACCGGGATGTCGGTGATCACGGCCGGGGTGATGTAGGCGCCCTTGCCGGTGACCTCGCCGCCGACGCGCAGGTTCGCGCCATCCTCGACAGCTAGGCGCAGCTGCTGCGCCAGAAGCTCCGCAGCGTCGCGGGAGGACAGCGGGTAGAACTCGTTGCCGTCGCCGGGGTTGAGCGGGTCGCCCTCGCTATACGACGCCGCCAGGTCCACCAACGCCTGCACAAACTCGTCGTAAATGTCCTCCATGACGATCATGCGCTTATTCGACGTGCAGGCCTGACCCACGTTGCCAATGCGCTTGTTCCACGCGGTCTCCGCGGCGGCCTTGACGTCGGAAGCATCCAGCACGACGTACGCGTCGGTGCCGCCGAGCTCAAGCACGCACTTCTTCAGCGCCTGGCCCGCCTGGGAGGCGATGGTGCGGCCGGCGCGCTCGGAGCCGGTGAGCGACACGCCCTGCACGCGGTCGTCGTTGATCAGCGTGGAGACCTGCGAGTGCTTGGCGTACAGGTTCGTGTACAGGCCCTCCGGCGCGCCCGCCTCGTCGAAAATCTTGGCAATCGCGGCCGCGGAGCGGGGGCAGATCTCGGCGTGCTTGACCATCACCACGTTGCCCGCCATCAGCGCCGGCGCCGCGAAGCGCGCGACCTGGTAGTACGGGAAGTTCCACGGCATGATGCCCAGGATCACGCCGAGCGGAACCTTGCGCATCACAGAGGTGCCGCCGCGCTGGTTCGGGATCTCCTCGTCGGCGCCGAACTCCGCGCCGTGGTCGGCGTAGTAGTTGAAAATCTCGACGACGTCGTTGATCTCGCCGTCGCCCTCCTTAACCGACTTGCCCATCTCTTCTGCGATGATGCGGGTCAGCTCGACGCGTTGCTCGTCGAAAAGCTTCGCAACCTTGCGAAGGACCTCCGCGCGCTCCTCGAAGCTCTTCTCGCGCCACTGCTTGAACGTGTCGTTTGCGGTGGTCAGCGCGGTCTCGAGCGCGTCGTCGGTGATGAAGTCGAAGGACTCGACGATCTCGTTGTTCTTCGGGTTTTGTACGCGGTATTTAGTAGACATGCGGCCCATCGTAGGAGCGTGGCGTGAGGCTCGCCACAAAATTTTTCTCCCGCGAAAGGCGCTCCATGGCCTGCGCAAACGGCTCGATCTCCTCGCGCGTGGCCAGGATTGTCTCGCAGCACGAGTACGTGCGGTCCGCGCGCCGCTGCCAGCGGGTGAACCAGATTTCGCCGGGCGCGCCGTCGGGAAGCAAAAGCATCTGCTTCTCGACGCGCCGTCGCTCCCGCACCGGCATCCCCTCAACGCAGAATGTCCACGCGAGTCGGGTGCGCGGGGCGCGGCAGGTGGGTGCGGCCAGTGTTGTCGTCATTGGTGGGGACCCTTCTTGCGGGCGCCTTTTTCGGCGTGCCCGCATCGATGGCGGCACACTCCATCCCCGGTGACTAGGCGGGAGTGCCGCGGCGGGTGACTAGTCCGCGCGGCGGAGTGTGAGACGAGAGGTTCGTCTTCCCCAACGGCCTCTGATTTCTCTCGGCCAATATTGCTTCACACCAGTTGACTCGAGCAACCCTCAACCGCTGGTTGATCCCCCTATTCGCTCGAGCTGTGGTTGAGGTTGAGGGGCGGCGGACGCGCGGTCTGACTCGGCAGGGGCATCTAAAGGCAAAGCAGGAATCACTACTCCTTCGTCTGGGAGAAAAAATTAGAGGGAATGTACGGAGGAACTCCGTGAATACTCAAGTATGGAAACTCTGCTTCTGCATTTGCGGACACCATTGGCTCCACCACATTCACTGCCGAATCAGTCCACGGGACTAACTTTCGGCCACTCACAAAAGCAAAAACTTTGGCCATCCGGTAGGCTCCACGAGGTGCGCCCACCAAGGTCAGGTCATCTCCATGGTGAATCTCCGAATAGCTATACACATAACGAGAATTCTTCCGCATCCCGCGCGCTTTCCATTTCATGTGGACCAAGATGTTTTCTCCTCCCGGCCTCACAACCGTTACTGGCAACCAGAGCGTCCGAGGCCACAGAAGACGTGTGCCTCGACACGATCTGACCACACAGGTAGCTTGATCGATCTCGAAAATGGTTTTTCCCCGAACCGAATAGAAAACCGTTCCACCACGGAGAGACATTGAAGTCTTGTTTGCATACATTTGCGACGCCCAGATAGGGACACCGGTTGCAAATATCAGCGCAACTACCTGCATCACAAAGAGAACTCCATCTCGCCTGTTAAAGCCGGCGGCAAATGCTTTCTCGAGTTCAATGTCAATCACACCGTCGCTTGATTTGAAGCAATCAATCCAGCTGACACCACCGAAGTACTCGACCAGGAAACCGAGACTGAACGTGATACCGCCCGCCACCAAAATGAGAAAGAATGACAGCTTTGGCCCTAAGTCTCCACTGAGCTGAAGGCCCGCGCGACGTCGTTGATCTAGCGCCACTCTCCAGACGTACGAGAGAAGCAATACAAGCACCAAAACCAATGTGGAGTACAAGAGCGGATGCGAGAGAGCCCCTACGAGCGAGAACAAATTCAACATTAACGCAGATAGAATTGTGAACGCCACAGTCGCGCGGGTGTTAATCCACCCGTCTTCATTGCCGTGGAGCGATCTATCAAAGTCCAACACCGCCCGATCAAGCCCGCTCCACTCGGCATCCCCCCGCTGTTCATTTTCCCCACCGGGAGTAGAGTCCAGCGGCCGAATGGGCGCAATCCAAATCCCCCCAAAAACGAATGTAGCGCAACAGAGGGCCAGCGGACCCCACTCTCCAATCCCAGAATCTGGATTAGCAAGTGCTCTAATGTAGGCAGGATTGAGCCCAACAAAAACCCACCATGCAAGTGCCGGTAAAGAGCGGACTAAAATGCCGCGCCTCCCGACTCGGAGCCAATCACGCTTTATCAAAAAGAGCAACGTGACAAATAGCTGCCCCGCAATGATCACAAGGCCAATCCGCCGATAAACACTGGTATCAAGAAAGCCAGCCGCCGCCGCGAGCAACAGTGGAGAGATCAAAACGATACCAAGCCCCGCTATTGCCGAAGCTTGTAGACGACGGTAGGTATTCCGAGAAGAAGTCAGGCCCCGCAGGTTCATATACCTGCAGATGCGATCCAATCGCTCATGCGCATTATCCGCGTTCAGAAGCTCTTCGCCAAGCGCCCCTGTACGTTCTATGATTTTTTGGCCACCGTAATCCACAACTCGCTACTTTCACCGTTGGACATCAACTAGCTTTAACGTAATACTAATCTAAAATTCAGTTTACGTTCGGAGCCCTACAACAACCGCACCGCCAGCACGCCGAGGAAGATCACCACGAGGCCGACCAGGCGCGTCGCCGTCAGCGGGTTCTTCCGCGCGCCGAACGCCCCGCGCGCCTCCAGCGCCTGGCCCGCGGCGATGGTGCCGGCGTTGAAGGCGATCACGGTCGTGGCGGTGCCCAGCAGCGGGGACAAGGTCGCGCCGGAGATCACAAAGGTCGCGCCGACCAGGCCGCCGACCCACATCCACCACGGCCCCGGCTCCGGCCGTCGCACGAGCTGGCGGGGGCTGGTCACCAGCACCGCCACCAGCAGCAACAGGGCCCCGACAGCCAGGTTGATCTCGCCGGCGTGCAGCGACGACCCGGCGATGGTGCCCAGGTAGCCGTTCACCGCGGTCTGCACTGCAGACCCCACGCCGACCAGCACGCCGAGCACGCGGAAGAGCCAGAGTTCGAGGCCGGCTGCGTCGCCGTCGATAGGCGACCGCTTGCCCGCGCGCAGCACCACAACGATGCCGGCCAGCACCACCAACGCCCCCACCACGCGCATCCACGTCACCGGCAGCACGGGCGCGCCGAACAGGCCGAATCGGTCGATGCACATGCCCATCACCACCTGGCCCAGAATCGGCAGCACCACGGTCTGCACCGCCCCGAGCCGCGGGAACAGCAGGATGTTGCCCAGCACGAAGCACACGCCCATCGCGCCGCCGAGCCACACCCACCAGGGCGCGCTCACCCCGTCGTCGAACTGCGGCATTGGGTTGCCCTGCAGCACCGAAGTCGCCACGATGGCCACCAGCAGCGCCACCGTAAACGACACCAGCGCGGAGACCACCGGCTTGTTGCCCACGCTGGCGCGCAGGCGCGAGTTCGCCGCGGTCTGGATCGGAATCAGCCCGCCTACCGCGAGCGCCACAAGCAACAGCATGCGCCGATCTTCTCACGCCGAGCGCGCCGCCGTTTGCCTAGCCCGCAGCGGCGACTACTTCAGCCCGTAGGCGCGGTAGAGGGCGGCGATGAACTCGTCGTGGGTGATGTCGCCGTCGATGGCGGCGAGCTCGTCGCGCACGTCCTTGCGCGTCGGGGCGGAAATCAGGGTGGGGTTGGCGGTGCGCTGCCGGTACGACACGGGCGGAAGCTTGCCGCCGACCCGGTGCTTCACCCGGGTGAAATAGCTGTCAACCGGTGCGAGCGCCTCCACCCCCGGCACCGACCAATCCAGCCAGTACGCGGCCACACCCAGCGCGATGCCGAGCAGCGCGGAAACGGCCAGACCCACCGACTGCCAGCCGAGGTCGTAGAAGAGCTGCACGCTTATCGACGACACTATCGCCGGGACCACGTACAACTGGCGGTCAACGAGAATGTTGGGAATCTGCCCGATCATCATCTCGCGGATGACCATGCCGCCGGTGGCGGTGAGTACGCCCATGAGGATGCAGCCGAACCACGTGACGTCGGCACGCAATGCTGTGACCGTGCCCGTGACCGCCCACACGCCCACGATGACCATGTCGCCGTGGAAGCGGAACAGCTCCCACGCACGGCCGCCGATGGACAGCGCGAACGCCACCAGCGAACCGACGAGCGCCGTGCCGATGTACCACGGGTTTTGCAGCGCGGACGCCGGGGTGGAGCCGATCAGGGCGTCGCGGATCATGCCGCCCGCCATGCCGGAGATGATGGAGATGACCATGAACCCGACGGCGTCGAAACGCATCCGCCTGGCCACAAGTCCGCCCATCCAAGCGTTAAGGAACACGCCGATCAGATCCATCACGGCAAACGAAAAACCCACAGGGGTGAGCACGTTGTCGAAGTACATGCGCGCCATCGTAGGAGGGTTCGCGCCGCTGCGGGGCGGGTTTTAGGTCTTGGCTTCTGTGCGCTGCTGCACCTCGTTTTGCAGCATCACGCGCAGCGCCTGGATCAGCTGCTCGTCCGAGGCGTGCTCCAGCGCGTTGCGCACCTCCTTGCCGGACTCGGCCGGGCGTCGCGAGTCAGTGTCCACGCCGAGCGCCTCGCCGATCTTCTCCTCAAGCGGACGCTCGATGCGCTTGGTCTGGAGCCCCAACAGCTTGTCGCCGCCGAAGTACACCGCCAGCGCGAACAGCGGCGCGGCGATCGCGGCGGCCAGCATGCCCTCCCACACAAGGTCGAAGCGGTTGAGCACCAACATGATCACCGACGCGATGATCGCCGGGAACACCGTCATCTTCTCGCTAGTAAACAGCGCCGGGATCTGCCGCAGCACAATGTCTCGGGCGAGCGTGCCGCCGGTTGCGGTGATCACGGCCAGCAGCACGCACGGCACCCAGCTCAGCTCCGCGTTGAGCCCCTTGATCGTGCCGCCGACCGCCCACACACCGATGGTGACCACGTCCGCGTAGAACCGGAAGTTCTCCCAGAGCTTGCCGCGCAGGGGCGCAAAGTACGCGATCAGGCCGCCGATCGTGGCGGTGATCAGGTAGCCGGGGTTGGTCATGGCGGCGGCGGGGCCGTCGTTAAGTATGGCGTCGCGCATGAGGCCACCGCTTAACGACGAAATCAGCGCCACGAACGCGAACCCCACAATGTCGAAGTTCATCCGCTTGGCCACGGTCCCGCCGATCGTGGCCGCCAACAACACACCGGTGTATTCGAGGACAAAGTAAAGAGTGCCCACGTCATCAGAAAAGTCCATGGGCGCCAAGGCTAGCTGGCGGGTGGGGTCTTTGGCTGGGTGGTCGGTGGGTGGCCGGTGTGGGGTTGCTCCACATGCCATAAACCGGCTACCTAGAACCGGCTACCACACGAATTTTCGCATGGTAGCCGGTCCTAGGTAGCCGGTTTTGCGGGAAGAGGGCGGGAGGCGCGCCTCAGCCGAGGCGCTCGACAGCGTCGACGACGAGGTCCCAGAAC
>ERZ1031421.58-NODE-58-length-9580-cov-4.224462_pt1 | contig 9580 bp, 9 predicted proteins | sample MGYA00518050_ERZ1031421 | MGnify/ENA primary metagenome ERZ1031421 (study PRJEB33718, sample SAMN03159897) | human skin metagenome | collected 2013-10-01 | study: EMG produced TPA metagenomics assembly of the PRJNA266117 data set (Human skin bacterial metagenome and...
CGTCCGGTGTGATCGGCGGGGTCATGAACACCCTGGCCGGGGTGGCAGGGCCTGCGATCACGGTGTACGCGGAGGCCGCGCGCTGGCCGCAGCGGGTCTACGCCGCCACGCTGCAGCCGGTCTTTCTGGTTGGCGGCACGCTGTCGTTCACAGTGAAGGTGTTCGCCGGCGCTGCGGACGTCACCGGCATCGAGCCTGCGCTGTGGGTCGCTACCTTGGCGGCCCTGGCAATCGGGATCGCGGCAGGCAAGCGCCTGGCGCCGCAGGTGCCGCCCGCGATCGCGCACCGCATCGCGCTCGGCCTGGCCTTCGCGGGCGGGGTGACTGCGCTCGTGCGCGGCCTGCTGGGGTGAGTTTTGTACGAATCGACATCTGATTTGCGTTCGCCCAGGTCAGTTTTCGGGGCGAAGGGTCAAAAAGTCGATTCGTACAAAATTGGGGTCCTAGAACAGGGTGGACACGAACGCCTTGGTGCGCTCGTGCTGCGGGTTGTCCAGCACCTGCTCCGGGGTGCCGTACTCGATGATCTGGCCGCCGTCCATGAACGCGACCTTGTCGGCCACCTCGCGGGCGAACGCCAGCTCGTGGGTCACCACCAGCATGGTCATGCCCTGCTCCGCCAGCTCGCGCATCACGCGCAGCACTTCGCCGACGAGTTCGGGGTCGAGGGCGGACGTGGGTTCGTCGAAAAGCATGAGCTTCGGATCCATGGCCACCGCGCGCGCGATGGCCACGCGCTGCTGCTGACCGCCCGAGAGCTGGATGGGGTAGGCGTCCGCCTTGGTGCCCAGGCCGACCATCTCCAGCAGCTCCATCGCGCGGGCCTTGGCCTGGTCCACTGGCTGGCCCTTGACGTGCACGGGGGCCTCGATGATGTTGTCCAGCACCGTGCGGTGGCCGAAGAGGTTGAAGTTCTGGAACACCATGCCGATGTCGCGGCGCTGCTTCGCGGCGTCCTTCTCGCTCATCTCGTGCAGCACACCGTCGCGCTCGTTGTAGCCGATGAGATCGCCGTCGACGTAGAGGCGGCCGGCGTTGACCTTCTCCAGGTGGTTCACGCAGCGCAGCAGGGTGGACTTGCCGGAGCCGGACGGGCCGATCAGGCAGGCGACCTCACCGGGGTAGACCTCCATGTCGATGCCCTTGAGCACGTCGAGGTTGCCGAAGGACTTCCACACGTCCACGGCCTGAATCATTGGCTTCTGCTTGACGGTCATTAGCGCTGCTCCTTCTTCTGCGGTTCTTCCACGATTTCAACGTTGTTGGGGATGGTGCCCTCGGCATCCGCCAGGCTGGCCAGCTGGCGGGCGGTGAGCTGGCGGGTGGCACCCCGGTCGAAGTAGCGCTCCAGGTAGTGCTGGGCCACCATGAGCAGCGAGGTGATCACCAGGTACCAGGTGGCGGCGACCAAGAGCATCGGCACCGGCTCGAACAGCGCGGCGGCGATGTCCATGGAACGGCCGTAAAGCTCCAGCGAGTAGGGGATGGCCACCACGAGCGAGGAGGTCTTCAGAAGCGAGATGAACTCGTTGCCGGTGGGCGGGATGATGATGCGCATAGCCTGCGGCAGCACCGTGCGACGCATGGTCTGACCCCAGCTCATGCCCAGCGCCTTGGAGGCCTCCACCTGGCCCTCCGGGACAGCGGAGATGCCGGAGCGGACGATCTCGGCCATGTAGGCGGCCTCGTTCAGGCCCAGGCCGACGACGGCGAGCGCGAAGGCAGAGGAGGTGAACGGGTCCAGCGGGATCTCGGTGAAGCCCAGGTTGATCGTGTCGTAGATCGCGCCGATCAGGCCCCAGAACATGAGCTGGACGTAGACCGGGGTGCCGCGGAAGATCCAGAGGAAGATCCAGCCGACAGTCTTGAACACCGGGTTCGGGCTCATGCGCATCACGGCGAGCAGCACGCCGCCGATGACGCCGAGGAGCATGGCCAGCACTGTGATGCCGATGGTGTGCAGCGCCGCGGTGGCGATGCGGGTGTCCAGGAGGTAGGCGAAGTACGTGTCCCAGTCGTAGGCGTCGTTACGCGCGGCGCCGATGACGAACCAGACCACCAGGACGACGAGCAGGGCGGCCAGCGCCCAGCGGCCCGGGTGGCGCAGCGGCTTGGCCTGGATGCGCTCGGGGCGGGTGCGCTCTTTCTGGCTCGCCGCGTACTTGGAATAGGGGGTGCTCATGCTCACTGTCCTCCCAGAGGTTGTTCGTTAATCAGGGCCTGGTCCAAGAGGCCGGTGTCGATGTTCCACTGTTTCAAAATCCGCTCGTAGTCGCCGGTGTCGATGAGATGCTGCATCGCCGCCGCCATCGCGTCGGCCAGCGGCGAGCCCTTCGGCACCGCGAAGCCGTAGGGGGCTGCGTCGAACATCTCGCCGACCATCTCCAGCACGCCGTCGGAGCGCTCCACGGCCCAGGCAGTGACAGGGGAGTCCGCGCTGTACGCGTCGGCGCGACCCACCAGCGCCGCGAGGGCGGCGTTGTCTGCGGTGTCGAAGGCCAGCACCGTGATCGGGTCCTTGCCGGCGGCCACGCAGGCCTCGGACTTCGGGCGCACGTCGTCGGTGTCCGAAACAGTGGTGCGCTGCACCGACACTGTCAGCCCGCAGGCGTTGTCCGGGTCCACGTCGTCGCCTGGTTGGGCGGCCCACTGCACGCCCGCGTAGAGGAAGTTGACAAAGTCGAAGGACTGGCGGCGTTCCTCGTTGTCCGTGAAGCCCGACGCGCCAACGTCGAGGTTGCCCGAGGACACGGCGGGCAGGATCATGGCGAAGTCCATGTCGTCGGCCTGGAAATCCATGCCCATGACCGCTGCTGCGGCGCGGGCGAGGTCGAGTTCCACGCCGATGAGCTCGCCTTGCGAGTCTTTGAACTCGAAGGGGGCGAACGGCGGGTTCGTGCCCACGTTGAGCACGCCGTCGGCGGCGACCTCCGGCGGCACCATTGCCGCGATTTCGGGCACAGCGTCCGGGACGATTGGTTCCCAGCCGTCGGGGGTGCCGCCCTCCTCGTTGGTCACGCAACCCGCGAGCAGCATTGTCGCGCTCAGGCACGCGGCGACGCGCAGGGAGGTGGTGTGTTGCATACCGGCTCCAATACACGATGAATATTTACAAGCCATCGTATATTACACCGGGGTGCAAATGCGTATCGACGGCCCCAAGGTCACCCCTGGGGCCGTCGATAAGCAAATGTTTTTGGCTACTGCTGCGCCATGCGAATACCGCGCATAACCAGCTCAATCAGCGAGCCGATCACCAGCATCCCCAAGAACACGGGGATCAGCACCGAGGTGGCCTGGCTGGAACCTGCGGAGGACTGCGCGAAATCACCGGTGAAGAAACCGGAGGACATCATCGCGGAGCCCTGGGCCTCCTGCTTCCACAGCTCGACCGGGTTAGCGGTGTCCGGGACGGAGGAGTTGCGCGCCCACGCCTGGACGAATTCTTTGCCTTCGCCCTCTTCCATGTCGTCGGTCCACTCCAAGAACATGTCGGAAGAGGAGACCTCTTTGAGCGGGTTCTTCTCCGGGTCGATGTAGAGCGGATCGTTTGCCGGATCGGGATTCAGCCCCTCGAGCCCAGGTGACGGATCGCCCGGCTTCCGCGGGCCCTTCTTCTTACTGTCGGTCTTGCTCGAGGAACCTTCCTCGCTGCTGGATGAGGTGCCCTCAGCCGAAAGTTTTTCAAACGCGTCCGCGGTGTTGCGGAGAACCTCGGCATCTTCTGCGGTGATGCCGGTGCCTTCCGGCTTGGTCTGCGAGGTGGCGGAAGGTGCGTTCAGGCCTGCAAGGACGAGTGCTCCGGCGGTGACGCCGGCGATGAGAGACTTGCGCATGGGGCGTATCTTAACCAATCCGTTAGAGAATGCGATGCAGTGTCTTTCGACCTGCGAAGAGGATCACCAGCGAGACCACGAGTGAAGCGGCGCCGAACCAGTACGGCACGCCAGCGCCCAGCGACGCGGCCAGCGGGCCGGATACAGCTGGCGCCACAGCGCCGCCGAGGAAGCGCATCCCCGAATAGCTCGACGACGCCACGTTGCGCGGCATCTCCGTCGCCTCCATGACGGCTTCAGTGAGCACGGTGTTGAAAACGCCACTGAAGAAACCCGCGAGAATGACCAGGACCACTACGACGCCCAACCGGTGAGCGCCAAAGCCGAGGCCGGCGAGAACTGCACTGAAACCGAGGAGCACGGTCACCACCACCGGAATCAGGCCGAAGGCGCGGGTCAGGCGAGGCGCGATGAACACCGAAGAGACAGCCAGCGCCAGGCCCCAGCCGAAGAAGACGTAGCCCAGCTCAGTCGCGCCGAAGTTGCGCCCGCTCAGCGCTGCAGCTTCCTCAATGGGGTAGGGCGAGTAGGCGAGCAGGGTGAAAAAACCGAAGTTGTAGAAAAACGCCACCAAACCGAGAGTGAGTAGGGCTGGGTCCTTGGCTGCTGCGAGCCCCGCCGTCAGCGCGACGGGCTCTGGTTTGCGCTGCGCCTTGGCCAGCAGCGTCGCAATCGCGATAAAGCCGGCCGCCATGAGCACTGCAGTGCCGTAGAAGGGTGCGCGCCAGCTGATCTCACCCAGCACGCCGCCGGCGAGGGGGCCGATGGCCATACCGACGCCGATCGCGGCCTCATACAGGATCACCGCCTGGCCCGCGTGCCCGGCCGCCGCGCCGACGATGGCCGCCAGCGCCGTAGAGATAAACAGTGCATTTCCTAGACCCCAGCCGGCGCGGAAGCCGATGATTGCGTCGACGGAGCCTGCGGCGCCAGAGAGCGCCGCGAACACGACGATCAGCGCTAGGCCAATCAGGAGCGTGGTCTTGACACCGATACGCGATGAGATGAACGCGCTGAAGAACATCGCCAGCGCGGTGATCAGGAGGTAGCTGGTAAACAGCAGCATCGTTTGCGTTGGGGAGGCATCCAGTTCGCGGCTGATCGCAGGCAGGATGGGATCCACCAGCCCGATGCCCATGAACGAGACGGCGCAGGCGAAGGCAAGGGCCCATACCGCTACGGGCTGTTTCAAAATGGAATGGGATGCGGATCCTTCGTGCGGCGTGTCTGTCACGCGCGTCCTCCTTCTCGTTGTCTCAATTCTTCTGTCAGCTCCGGCAGGAGCTCCGCCGCGCGCTGAAGCGTTGCGACGTCCTCCGGTTTCAAGGTCTCGAAAACCGGGGCAAGCGCCTCGGCTGCTGCTGTCCTGTAGTTGTGCAAAGCCTCGCGGCCGGCGTCGGTGATGGTGAGCGCTGTTGCGCGAGCATCGTCGTCGGCGGTGTGCCTGGCGGCGTAGCCGTCGTCCACAAGCCGCTTCATGGCTTGGCTCATTGAGGGTTGGCGGATGCCTTCCCGCGTTGCGAGCTCTCCAATCCGGAGCCCCGGTTCACGCTCGAGTGCCGCAAGCGCGCGCATGGAGACGTTGGAAAGGTCCATTCCGGACGCCTGGTAGGCGGCGCGAGTGAAGTGGCTGCCAGCCGCAATCAGTTCAACGGCGAGCACGGCGAGGTCCTTGTTGGAGTGCATAGGGGAAACTATATAGGTTGCCTATGTATGTGAAAACCCCGCAGGCCAGAAACGGTCTGCGGGGTCGGCGAGAAGTGCGGGCTTTAGTCTTCGGCCTCCGCGGCGAAGCGCTCAAGGTCTCGCTGGCGACGCTTTTTACTGATGCGCCCGAACATGGTTCCGGCCACCACTGCGCCCACAACAGCGCCGACGATTGCGCCGGTAGCGCCCGCGCTATCGAAGCTGCCGGAGGGGTCGAAACCGCCGGTGACGATCACGCCCACCAGCCAGACAGCGCACAGCGCCCAATAGGTGATGAGGATGCTGCGTGGGGTGTCGCGCAGCTGGACGATTGGCGACGCGACATAGTTGCGCATCCACTGTGTGCTCGCCGCACTGCTAATGATGGGGATCAACAGGACGGTGACCGACCACAGGGCCTGCCGGCCCGGCAACACCCAAGCGAGGATCGCACCCACAAGCGCCATGCCGATTAGTGAGGTGTAAAAGGCCACCGAGCTCGCCTTGTGGTACGTCGCGGCCTCGAACTCATCGGTGGCGGTGCCGTCGACGGATTTGACTATGGAGTCTCCGAAATTCTTGAACATCATTCCTCCTTGGTTTGGCCAAAGATTTCTTCAACTGACTTTTCAAACTGGCGGCAAATGTCGAGCGCTAAGTAGACGGAAGGCGAGTAGTTGCCCCGCTCGATATTGGCAATGGTCTGCCGGGAAACACCGACGCGGTCAGCGAGCTCCTGTTGCGACAACTCGTGCCAGCGCCGCCATTTGCGAACTGTGTTGGTGTGGTCGCCCATATGGCCTCCTTCCATTTACAGAATGTAAAGTAAAGCGTTTTGGGTGTCAAGAGAGCTTTACATCGTGGTTATAGAACTTGGCGACCTGGACTGTTTGATGTGGCTGCCTCAATGAGAGTGCTGGATGAACCAGACTTCAGCGCAAAACCAGACCTCAAGTGCAGGCGCGACCTGGGGGTTTGCAGGTGAGCTCGGCCTGAGGTCTGGATTCAGCCCACCCCGGAAAAACAAAAAGCCTCGAGACACCGTAGGAACGATGTCTCGAGACAACACAGCGTGCCCCAGGTGAGACTCGAACTCACACTGGACGGGTTTTGAATCCGTTGCCTCTGCCAATTGGGCTACTGGGGCGTCGGGCGAAAGTTTATCCCAGCGCAGCCTCCGCCACGAAATCACCTCGCTAATGGGCGAGCCGGGCCATGTCGGGCTGCCCGCTAGACTGGCCAACCGTGAGCGATACACCCGAGAACACGAAGCGACTGTTGCTTATCGACGGCCACTCGATGGCCTTCCGCGCCTTCTACGCGCTGCCCGCGGAGAACTTCTCCACCTCTGGCGGCCAGCACACGAATGCGGTCTACGGGTTTTTATCCATGTTCGCCAACATCCTGGCGGACGAGAAGCCGACGCACGCCGCCGTCGCCTTCGATGTGGGCCGTAAGACGTTCCGCACTGAGCGTTTCCCGGAGTACAAGGCGCAGCGCGAGGCCGCGCCGCCGGAGTTCAAGGGCCAGGTGCCGATCATCGAGGACGTCCTGGCCGACCTCGGTATCACCACCTTGAGCAAGGAGAACTTCGAGGCGGACGACATCGTCGCCACGCTGGTGACCCAGGCCCGTGCCGAGGGCGACTTCGAGGTTGTGCTGGTCAGCGGCGACCGCGACTACATCCAACTTGTGGACGGCACCACGACCCTGATGTATCCCACGCGTGGCGTGTCCACCATGACCCGGTTTACGCCCGAGGAAGTGGAGAACAAGTACGGTCTGACGCCTGCGCAGTACCCGGACTTCGCGGCGCTGCGCGGGGATCCGTCGGACAATCTGCCCAGCGTGCCGAAAGTGGGAGAGAAGACCGCCACCAAGTGGATCACGCAGTACGGCAGCCTCGAAGGGCTCATCGAAAGCGCCGACGAGCTCAAAGGCGTGGCTGCGAACAACTTCCGCGAGCGCATCGACCAGGTGCGCCTCAACCGCGAGCTGACCCAGATGGTCACGGACGTCGAGCTGCCGGTCGCGCCGAACGACTTGGAGCTCAAACCGGCGGACGTCACCCAGGTTGCGGCGCGCTTCGACGACCTAGAGTTCGGCGTGAATCTGCGCGAGCGCGTCCTCGCCGCCGTGCCTACCGACGGCGCCGCGCCCGAGCCGGAAACCGTCGAACTCGAAGACGTCACCATCGACGACGAGCCGCTTGACGCCTGGCTTAAGCCACGTCAAGCCGACGGCCTTGCCGTCTACGTCTCGGGCAACGCTACTCCCGGGCAGGGGGATGTGGTGGCGCTGGCGATCGTCGATAAGCAAAGGCATGGCGTATCCAAGCTCGCCGCTGACCTGAGCGCCGAGGAGGACGCCGCGCTCAAGCAGTGGTTGGAATCGGACGCGCCGAAGTTCATGCACGAGGCGAAGGCGGCGTACCACATGCTGCGCGGCCGGGGCATCGAGCTCGCCGGCATCGCGCACGACACCGCGATTGCCGCGTACCTGCTGCGCCCGGGCCAGCGCACCTACGCGCTGGAGGACATCTACCAGCGCCACCTGCAGCGACAGCTCAACGTCGGCTCGGACCAGATGAGCCTGCTCGGCGACACCGCAGACATCGATGCCGCCGCGGCGATCCTGGAGCTGTCCGCGGAGCTGACCAAGGAGCTGCGCGAGATCGACTCCTACGAGCTCTACGCGGACCTGGAGCTGCCACTTGTCACCGTGCTCGCCGAAATGGAGCACACCGGCATCGCGGTGGATCTGGATGTGCTGGAAAACCAGCGCAAGGAGCTCACGCTCAAGGTGGAGCAGATAGAGGAGGAGGCGCGCGCACTTGTGGACGAGCCTTCGCTGAACCTGTCCTCGCCGAAGCAGCTGTCCGCAGTACTCTTTGACAAACTCGAGCTGCCGAAGACGAAGAAAACCAAGACCGGGTACTCGACGGCCGCGGGCGAAATCGAGGCGTTGGCGGAGAAGAACCCGCACCCGTTTTTGGACCACCTGCTGGCGCACCGCGAGCACCAAAAACTCAAGTCCACCATCGAGGGCCTGATTAAGACGGTGCAGCCGGATGAGCGCATCCACACCACGTTCAACCAGACGGTGGCGTCCACAGGCCGGCTCAGCTCCGCGGAGCCCAACCTGCAGAACATCCCGGTGCGCACCGAGGCGGGCCGCGCGATCCGTTCCGCGTTTGTGGTGGGCGAGGGCTACGAGTGCCTGCTCACCGCGGACTACTCGCAGATTGAGATGCGCGTGATGGCGCACTTAAGCCAGGACGAGGGCCTGATTGAGGCCTACCGCGCAGGGGAGGACCTGCACAACTTTGTGGGCTCGCGCGTGTTCGACGTGCCCATCGACCAGGTCACCCCGGAGCTGCGCCGCCGCGTCAAGGCGATGTCTTACGGGCTGGTCTACGGCTTGAGCGCCTACGGGTTGTCCAACCAGTTGTCTATCTCCGCCGGCGAGGCGAAAGACATTATGGCCAGCTACTTCGAGCGCTTCGGCGGCGTGAAGCGCTACTTGGATGAAGTGGTTGAGCAAGCGCGTCGCGACGGCTACACGTCCACCGTGTTCGGCCGCCGCCGTTACCTGCCGGAGCTGAACAGCGACAACCGTGTGGCGCGCGAGAACGCAGAGCGCGCCGCCTTGAACGCGCCGATCCAGGGAACGGCCGCAGACATCATCAAGGTGGCCATGCTGCGCGTGGACGCTGCGCTGGAAGGCAAGAAGTCCCGCGTGCTGCTGCAGGTCCACGACGAGCTGGTGGTGGAGATCGCCCCGGGCGAGCTGGACGAGGTGCGCGGGATTGTGGAGCGCGAGATGGACGACGCTATCGAGCTGCTCGTCCCGCTGGAGGTCTCCGCGGGCACGGGCGCCAACTGGGACGCCGCCGCGCACTAGGAATCTGGCTGGAGCAACGCTGAGGCGGGTAGGAACGATATCGATTCCTACCCGCCTCGCGCACGGCACCCCGCCCACGGCCGTGATCCCCCGTGGAGCCTCCCCCAGCAGCTCCGAGTGCGTATTCAGTTGTGGACCTCCCCTTGGGGGAAGGG
>ERZ1031421.60-NODE-60-length-9433-cov-4.832907_pt1 | contig 9433 bp, 7 predicted proteins | sample MGYA00518050_ERZ1031421 | MGnify/ENA primary metagenome ERZ1031421 (study PRJEB33718, sample SAMN03159897) | human skin metagenome | collected 2013-10-01 | study: EMG produced TPA metagenomics assembly of the PRJNA266117 data set (Human skin bacterial metagenome and...
CACGGTATGTTGGGGCGATTTTTCCTCGACAATGACGACGGAGAAGGCGACTTCGCCATCTTCAAACATCGAAATGTTGGGGAGCTGTGGGAGGCGATTTTCGCGGCCTCGGCGGAGCCGGAGGGCCCCGAGGGTGGCGAGACTTCTGGGGCCGATAACGGCCACGAAGTAAGCCACCAAGACGGCCCATTTGATAGCCCGCAGGGGTTCTAAATGGGTCGCTGTACGGTGCCCAACTGGGCGGGGTCTGGGGAGGGGCGTAGCGCCCTCCCTGGCAAGCCGGCTGCAACGCAGCCGCCCCGGAGTCGTCAGACGCAGGGGTTTGCTTGCCGCTTATATGTAAGGGAGAGAAAGTGCCCCCGAAACTGGCGAGCGAAATGGACGATTTTCGTCCAGGAGCAAAGACAGAAGTGGGCGCTAATCGACCGCGCATATAAGCCCCGGCTGTTGCAGGCGCAGCCTGCGACAGCCACCGCACCCGTAGCGATAGAGAAAGGAAGGCCGTTATGAGCAAGCGAGTAACGGTTCGACTGTCAGATGCGGAGGTGCGGCTGCTGGACGAAGCGGCGGGCTATCTGGGTAGCTCTCGCAGCCACGTGCTTCGGGCGGCTCTGCGCTATTTGTGTCTCGACGAGAAGCCGCGAGTTGAGAAAGTGTATTGCGTAACTGACCGAAATTTGGAGAAGTTACTGGCGGAATTTTCCCGCCAGGGCAATAACCTCAATCAGATAGCGCGGCATTTGAATTCTGGTGGCGCGCCAGCAGAAATTATGGGCGAGCTGCAAAAGGCGCTAGAGGCCCTGGAGAATTCGCATAAGTCGGTAGAGGATAAAGCAACTCTTATTAAGTCCAATATGTTGGCGGTGATAGCGGAATGAGTGTCGTGCAAGTAGCTCGGTCGACCCACGCCATGGGTGCGGTTATCTATGCCGCCTATGGGCGCGGAAAAGACGCTAAAGAGCGCACGCAGCGGGCGGCTGCACTGTCGTATTTTTCTATCGATAGCGCGGGCACTCCCGAGGCCTGGTGCCAAGAGGGACTGCAGCGGGTTCATGGGGCCGCTACTGAGCGAAAAAATGAGGCGTTTCTTATTACGCAGAGTTTCTCTCCAGAGGAGTTTTCTGGAGACAACGAGAAGGACGTAGCGCGGGTACACGGCGCGGGTATGGAATTGGCGGCTGAATTGGCGGCTAATAGCCCGTACTTTGTGGCAACCCATACCGACGCTAAGGGCGGTCATGTTCACAACCACATAGTGGTTTTAAATCATGACTATTCGACGGGTAAGGGCGCGCCTAAGTCGTTAAAGCACCACCCCTCGGTGCGCAAGGCCAATGATTCCGTTATGCGCGATTTAGGGATGGAAGTTACTAAGCAGGACGAGGTGCATTTAACGCCTGTAGAAGCCCATGCGTTGCGCCAGGGCCGCTCCATTGATCCAGTGCCACTTGACGAGATTAACAACGACAACTGGCGGCATACTCTGCGCCAGCGCGTTATGGAGCTGCGAGAGGACCCAGCGGTAGAAACGATGGACGATTTTATTGAGCTGGGTCTTACCCACAACGTCTCGATTCGCTCCCGGCAAGGCCGGGGCAAAAACAAAGACAAGACGTACTTGACCTACGCCCTGGTCGATGACAACGACAACCCCCTAAAGGTCAACAACCGTAGGTGCTCTGAGCGTGCCTCGAAGTTAGGTACAGATTTTCATTTTGAGCAAATCCAGCAGCGTCTGCGGGAGAAGCAGAGAGAGAAGCAAGAAGAGGCTGAAAAAGCTGCGCTCCAGGAGGCGCAGAGCCAAGAACTAGAAAGGAACGAGGATGAAAAATCCGTTTACACAACCAAAGAAACAATCGACAGCGCCCGAGAAGAAGACAGCGACAGGGCAAAGCGATTCAGTCGATACGATAGCGCAGAAAAGCTACTCCAAGAAGGAGAAGCTGCAGATAGAGACGGAAACTCGAAAGGCCCTCGACGGACTGCAAAGTGGGCAGAAGGAGTTCGCCAAAGACTTGAAGAAGATTCGAGAGTCTACCGACGAGGGACTACAAGGCCTTCAGGAGAGGCTGAACGACCTGGAGGAGGAGAACGAAGCGCAGTCAAAACTGACGAAGGAGCTGTCCCGCAAACAGACCGAACAGGGCTTCACACTGCGCAACCAGACCACGATTCAAGAGGCGATGGAACGCAGCGACGCGATGTACCAACAGCTGCTGATGGTGTCGAGGGGGCTGGTCGAATCTTCGATAAAGAACGGGAGCAACGTCGCGGAGCTATCCGAGAAGATGCTGGCGAGCTTGGAGGAGATGCGCAAGCACCTGCACGTGCTGGTGGGGATCAAGACGGATATTCACTTACGGAGCGAGGACGTAGAAAGGATCGCAGAACCCGTAAGCGCGGCTTTGACGAGCTACGTAGACAGCTCAATGAGCAAGCTGAAAAGCGAGACGAAAAGGATGCTGGAAACGAATTTGGACCAGACTTTTAGCGGATATACGCAGACGCTAGAAGATTTAGTCCAGCGCCAGGAGGCTGCAGCCGACCGTGCGGAGGAAGCAGCCGAAGAGGTAAGGCAGGGGTTAGCTGCCCAGGAGGCTGCACGCGGCTGGCAGAGCCAGGCTATAGCGACGCTAGGAGCTATTGGGCTGCAGGCTGCGACGGTAATTTTGGGCGCTTTAGTTATTCTCGGCCCGATAGCCGCTGCTTTCGGGCTAACAGACGCACCTGGATACATGCAGTGGCTGCTGGATTTCGGCGGTCAGGGTATCGGCCACGGGGTGCTGGCCGTGCTACTGACGGTTATCTTCGTCTCTGTCGTAGCGGTGCTTATTGTGGCGGGCTATTACTTGCTCGACGGGGCCTTACAGGGGCGCGTAGGCATAAGGAGTCTGCACGACTTGTGGGACTACGCCAAGCAGGTTAGGGCACGCGGCAGCGGTGAGGACCAGGAGCCGAACGTAGGAAGCTAAAAAGGGCACAAGGGCACGGATGAAAATTAAAAAGAAAGCGAGCATTAAGGCGTAGCGGATTCCCGCTGCGCCTTTTTTGCACGCTCTAGCGCCCTATACAGCGTAGGACGGGACACGCTAAAGCCCCGAGCGACGGCAGCATAGGAATATCCCTCGTCGAGGAGCTTTCGTGCGGTGAGAGCTTGCTCTGGAGACAGTTTCGGTTTGCGACCAGGGTGCCGGCCTTGGCTACGGGCGTAGGCCACCCCGTCCCTAGTGCGCTCGCGTAGTAAGTCGCGCTCCCACTCAGCGAGAGAAGACATGATGTGCACCATGAGCTTATCGGCAGAACGGGACGTATCCAGCTCTGGCTCTAAGACACGCAGGCTAATACCCTGCTCGGATAGGTCCGCGACGGTACGCACCACCTCGGAAATACTGCGGCCTAGCCTGTCGAGGCGAGTAACTACGAGGCTATCTCCATCCCGCAGGAATTCCCGGGCGGCATCAAGTCCTGGTCGCTGCCACTTGGCCCCAGAGACAGTATCGGTGTAGATGTGCTCGCTATTGCATCCCGCAGCAATAAGCGCTTCTCGTTGAGCTTCTAGAGACTGAGACTGCCGGGACGTAGACACGCGACAATAACCGACCAGCATGGTCTCTCCTTTCTTCCAGCGTCCGAAATCGGTCGTTTCTTTTACAGCTCGGCTCCCGTCGGTAGTCGAGGGTATTTCCCCAGGAACGAAGTGTAAAAGAAATCCTGTACGTTATTTATATTGTAACACAATTAAAAAATTAACGAAAGCGTACACTTTCCCTTAATATATAACCGTAGAAATAGTTGACGTGTCATAGATAATGATTGTCGATAACGTTTCCGCAGGTGGAGTATAAATCAAACGACGGGTCTGCGATAAAAGGTGGTTAGGGTGGCCACAAATCCCCCTAACGTACGAAAAAAAGAAAAAAAAGGGGGTTATAGGCGTTAACATATTATTGGTAATACCCAATATAGCGTTTTTTTTTTTTTTTTTGGCTCGGGGCCAAATTGTGGCCACCCTAACCACTTTGGAGACTAGTCTGTAGGGTGCTATGTCCCCTGGAGCTATCTGTAGCTATCTAGTCGGGCTGGTCGGTCTAGTGATTTCTATAGCTGTCTAGTGCTGTCTGTAGTTGTCTAGTCCGTAACATTCATGCTATAGTTGAAGTAATAGCGCCGTAATAGGTGCTATTGATGAGCAAGCGTACGAAATAGAGACTGTACGAAATGAGCCGGAAAGAGAGGAAACGGCGTTGAATTCTGCCCTTCCAGACAAGCAGTTTTTCTCGGTGTCAGAGGTTGCTGCGACAGGTCTTGCCAGCGTGGAAACGCTGCGTCGAGAAATTAAGCTGGGGCGTCTGCCTGCCCACCGTGTCCGTAACTCGTATGTCATCTCGCGCGCGGGCCTGGAGACGTACCTGCAGCGCTGTCAGGTCGATGGAGGCTATGACTACTTGCTTCGGGCTGTCCGAGATGCCTGGGATCTGTTGACGGTAGGGCAAAAGCAGGAACTGGTGCAGTCGTTGAATGCGCTTGTGCAGCAAGACCAGAGTTTTAATCAAATTTTAGCAACGGAGGTTGTTACCGAGTATGTCGGATGAAACAAAAAAAATGCCCGCCGCTGGGAACGACGAGGCATCTTCAAAGAAAATAACTGTTGACTCCAATGATAGTGCATCTGTAACAGATGTGCAAGATGTTATCGCTGGCCGTTTAACAGATGAGCACCTGCAAGAGCTGCGGAAAAGCGCTATCTCTGACGAGGTTATAGCAGACTGCGGGGTCTATTCTGCCCTGGACCCGTCGCAATTGCCTGAGCCGCTTGCGTGGGTTGCGGAGGTCGAGGGGTCTTTGCCCGCGTTGGTCTATCCCTTTGAAGAGCCGGGTAAGGGGTTGACCTGGCAAGTAAAGCCGCAAACAGGCTCTGTCCGCAAGAAAAACGGCAAGGTACTTAAGTACGTGATGCCGAGCAAGGCAGAGCACTTTGGACCTGCCTTTAGCCCTCGTCGTGCCGTCGGCGAAGATACGCGGCGGATCTTGGTCGTAGAGGGCACTAAGCAGGCTCTAGCCGTCGTAAGTGCCACCGACGAAGAGACAGCTGTTTACTGCATTCCCGGCATTCAATCGTGGATGGGTGGAGAAGACGGCCCTGGGCCTGCTTTGCAGGTCGTTGATGGGTATGACGTCTATATCTGCCCAGATGCGGATGCGGCAAGCAATCGCGCTGTCTATGACGCGGCAGAGAAGCTAGGCCAGACGCTGCAGGCGTGGGGTGCTCGCTCCGTGAGCTTTATGGTCGTGCCTGGCGTTGGCAAGCAGGGCGTGGATGATGTCTTAGCCCAGGTCGCCGACGTCGAAAAGCGTCCGAAGCACTTACAGCGATGGTGGGAGCAGGCAAAAAAGAAGCCTGCTACAAAGCGTCCTGCAATGACGCAGGGAGATCGCAAAGCTAAGGCTGCAGAGGAGGCGCTGCAGGAGGCAAAAGACGAGCGTATGCCGGTCGTTACGACGGATACGCCGCCGACTGAATCGCGAGCGATCGTGCAGCAGACGTTATTGTCTAACTTTGGCGGTAAGTCGTGGTTTAGGCGCAACGGCGAGCTTGTCCAGCTCGTTAAGCTGGACTCGGGGGCGCTTGTCGCTAGCGCTGTAGACAATGCTGGCTTGCGGGACCGGGTAGACCAGGTCGTTCGCAGCGTTTCTATCTTGGAAAATACGGGTAGTGTCAAGGTGCGTAGCTTCAGCCAGTCGGAAGCAGAAATTTTGCTTACTCCTGATCGTGTGGCGTGTTTTCCAGTGCTGTCGGGCATTATCTCTGCGCCAGTACTGACCAAGGGAGGGCAGTTTATTACCTCGCCTGGGTATGACGCAGATTCGGGTCTGTATCTGGACCTTGACCAGGAGCTGCAGGGGGTCTTTATTCCTACTGCTCCTACTGTCGATGACGTGCGCCAAGCACGTGAGGTGCTAGAGGATGCTTTCTGCGACTTTCCCTTTGAAAAGCCGTCGGATTTAACCCGTGCGCTGGGACTTTTGCTTACTCACTTAGTGCGTCCGTCGATAGACCGGGCACCGATGTTTATGGTCGGCGCTAATACCTCCGGTGCTGGTAAGGGTAAGCTCGTCGAGACGATTACTACTATTGTCCGAGGTCAGCCCGTACAAACTAAGCGTTTCCCGGACGAGGAAACGGAGGTAGATAAGGTTATTGTTTCGCAGCTGCGTGCTGGTGAGACGCACTTGGTTTTTGACGAGGTACGCAGTTTGTCTTCGGCGGTGTTGTGTATGCTGCTAACCTCAATGAGCTACCAAGGCCGCATCTTAGGCCGCAGCGAGGTTGCTTCCTTTGAGAACCTGCTTACCGTCGTGACCTTGGGAAATAACCCTGTCGTGGCCGGCGACCTAAGTCGCCGCACTATTCCCCTTATGCTGCAATCTGAGTGGGCTAACCCAGAAGATCGCACGGAGTTTGTACACCCAGAAGGCTGGGTAAAGGAGAATCGGTGCAGCCTGCTTTCCGCTGCGTATACTCTTATTCGCGCGTGGTTGATGGCGGGAAGCCCTGCACCTAAAAAACCGCAAGCAGGTGTTGGCTCTTTCGAGGGCTGGTACAGGGCAGTCGGCGGCATTTTAGAGTTTGCCGGTCGCGATGACCTGCTAGAAGGCGTTACTGAGCGTCGCCGTGATAACGATGGTGCAGGAAACGCTGAAAAGGCATTTTTGAACTGGGCCTATGACCTGATGGGCGAAGATGCGTTTACTGCTGCTGAGCTAGTTCGGGAGATTGAAAAGGCAGATACAGCTGGTCAGGATGTGCCCCTGCCGTGGTCTATCGAGATTGCGGGTCTGCGACCGAGGGATATAACCCCTCGTCAGATGTCTAATTGTCTGCGGGAGATGCTTAATCGTATTCACGACGAGGGATGCTGCACCGTTCGTAGTGCTGGCTCGCGCAAAAATATCGCTCTCTACCGCCTGGAGGACAACGACAACGGCAACGGTGGTGGAGCTGGCGGGCCTGGCCCTCAGCCGCCTGTAGCACCTGTTGACCCTGTCCCGGCACCTGAGAAGAATCAGCCCGCCTTTACAGACCCGAGCGTTATCGCCCAGGAGATGAAGGACGAAGCAGCTAGCTTGTCTGAGAAAGCAGCGAGCTTGTGTAAGGTCGTGGTCTTTGACTTAGAGACTGATGACGCAAAAAAGCTGCATATTTCTGGCCCTGAGTTCGTGCGTTTGGCTGGATATAGCGTCGATGGTGGCCCGGTACGGCTCACAACGGATATCGCGGGCGAGCTTATCCCGGAATTAAAGTCTGCTGACCTGATTGTCGGCCACAACATTATCCAGTTCGACCTTGCTGCCCTGGAGCGCGGTTACGGTCTCGATGTCGATGCTCTGCTGAAAGAAGGCAGGGTTATAGACACCCTCGTTGCTGCTCGTCTGGCGTGGCCTAAGAAATCTCCGAAGGACAAGCACGACTTGTCTGCTGTCGCTGCTCGCTGCGGTGTTGATGGCAAGCTTGTCAGCGAAGGTGAGTCCGTACTAAAGAAACTTAAGCGTAAATACGGCGGCTATGGTGCAATCCCTGTCGATAACGAAGAATATCGCCGCTACTTGGTCGAGGATGTGCGCGCTACTGCCGAGGTGTGGTCTGTCACGGGGGGCAAGGCCTTGGATGCTGTCGGCGATAGGTATCTACGTTATGAGATGGACGTAGCCCGCCTGCTGTCGCGGGTTGAGTCTCAAGGCGTAGCCATTGACGAGGTCGAAGCCCAGGGGCAGCTTAATATCTGGGCTAATCGGCAGAGCATCGCAAAGCAATGGTTGATTGATACTGTCGGGCTTCCCGATAAAGGGAATTCCCCGTGGTTGTCTAATGAGGGCAAAAAAGCTCTGGATAACTACGTGCGTGCTTGCGGAGCACGGCTCCCTCGCACGGAAAAGGGGCAGATAAGCACTAGTAAGGATGCTTTTGCAGAACTAGTGGAGCAGAACCCCTCGAACTCTGCACTGGCGACTTTGGCGGAGCGGATGACTGTTGTGCAGGCCCCAAGCCCCGCAGGAGACTTGCTCAAGTGCGCCCATAATTCCCGGGTATATCCGTCCATCGTCCCTGAACAGGCTACAGGGCGCTTGAGTACTAAAGGCCCTGCCCTCAACACCTACGGCTCTCGCAGCCAGCGCTTGCTAGACCAGCGCAAGGTGATCGTGCCGGATGATTCCTCTCAGGTACTGGTGTCGGTGGACTTGTCGGGTATTGATGCTCGCTGCATGGCCGCAGGATCTGGAGATACGGAATACGCGAAGCTCTTTGCTCGCGGCGTAGACGTACACACTGAGACGGCTAAGCGGCTCTTTGGTGATGCTGCTCGCCGTAGCGATGCCAAGGTGGTCAACCACGGCATTAACTACGGCATGGGTGCTCGCACCTTGGCGAAGAATCTCGGTGTGTCTGAGCGCCAAGCAGAAGGGATTTTGGCCGCTTTCCACCGAGACTTTTATCAGCTCGCGGAGTTTAAGCGCGGCCTGGAGAAGGACGCAGTGCGCAACGAGTGCGTGCGCAATGGTTTCGGGCGTCTCGTTGGTGTGGCGCGCACGGATGCAGGAACGAAGGCCGCAGCTTCCTACGGGCAATCTACGGCGCGAGATGTCTTCCTAAAGGGAGTCCTAAGCCTTCCTCGGGAGGTGCAGGACATGATTCGCATTTTCGTCCACGATGAAATCGTGCTCTCGGTGCCCACTGAGCGCGCCGAGGAGATTAAGCAGCTCGTCCTGGGTGCTTTCGAGTCGGTCGAGTTGCCGAAGGCTGGCGAGGTGTCTACGTACCCCGTGCTCTTGCCGAAGGCAAGCGAGGTATCTGTGCCTGTGCTCGCGGATGCCGCTGGCCCTGGTTCCGACTGGTCGCAGTGTAAGTAGGCGGAGTTATGAATCTGTCTCGGAGTCCTCCCTAAGCATTTTTATCGTCTCAGTGACGTTTACGGCATAGGCAATAACACCAGGGGTTAAACCCCTGGATTAACGATTACGAAAGGAGGTCAAAAGTGAGAGACCCGGAGACATGGGCGAAGGTCCGACTTGCGGAGCTATGCGGCGCTAATTTCGACGAGCTTTTAGAAGAAGCCGGAGAGTTAAACGCGAGTGTGGAAAAGGAGCTAGAAAAGGCGGAAGCTATGGAAAAGCGCCTTGAAGATATGCCCGATATTCGCACCGAGGGTAAAGCCCCGTCGCTAGAGGAATTAGAAGCAGCTATTGCGCAAGCAGATTATGAAGAAGAGCAAGAGCGACTAGCGGCATTAGAGCGCCGCAAGGCCCTGGAGAAGCTAGAGGAAAAGAAGCGGAAAAATCGCGAAAAATTCCTTGCTTCGGCAGGCAATAGTGAAAAAGAAAAATCAGACGATTACGGAGTGGAATTTTAGTTATGACCGAGTCCAAAGTTAGCGCT
>ERZ1031421.63-NODE-63-length-9296-cov-4.062764_pt1 | contig 9296 bp, 8 predicted proteins | sample MGYA00518050_ERZ1031421 | MGnify/ENA primary metagenome ERZ1031421 (study PRJEB33718, sample SAMN03159897) | human skin metagenome | collected 2013-10-01 | study: EMG produced TPA metagenomics assembly of the PRJNA266117 data set (Human skin bacterial metagenome and...
CAGGTCGATGGCGACCTCGTCGCCGGCGTCGAATTCCTCGTCGAGCATGTTGGCGACCTTGCTGGCCCAGTTGTCCAGCGTCTGCGCCGAAAAATCCATGCGCACACCGCGCGAGTCGTCGTAGACGGTCAGGCGCGGCGTCGACGGGTCGGTCTGCATTAGCGGTGCGAGCATGCTCATGCCCGCCCATCGTAAGGGGCAATTGCTTTACGACGCCAACATGATCGACGCGCCCGGCCCCAACGGAAGATCGAATTGGTACCAGATGAACAGCAGTACCAGCCAGAACAGCCAGAACACCACGGTGAACACGATCAGGCGCGACATCAGGGTGCCGATGCCGGCCTTCGGCTCGTAGCGGCGCAGCTGGGTGAGGATGACGATGATGTACGGGTTGAGCGGGGTGATGATCTGCGTTGCGGAATCGCCGACGCGGTAGGCGGCCTGGATGAACGCCGGGTCGAAGCCCAGCAGCGCGAACATGGGCACGAACACAGCGGCCATGAGCGTCCACAGCGCAGACCCGGAAGTGATGAGCAGGTTCAGACACGACGCGAGGATGACAAACGCGAGGATCGCGCCGAAGCCGCCGATGCCCGCGGACTCGAGGGCTTCCGCGCCCTTGACCGCGGTCCAGGTGCCGATGCCGGTCCAGTTAAACAGCGCGATGAACTGGCCGAGGATGAATGCGAGCACCAAAAAGCCGGTCATTTCCTTGATGGACGAGCCCATCATCTCCGTGACGTCGGTGACCTTTTTCACGGTGCCTGCGGCCTTGCCGTACACCAGGCCCATGACCACGAAGTAGAGCACCACGATGAACACGGTGGACTGCATCAGCGGCGAATCCGGCAGGAACGTGCCTTCCTCGTTGCGCCACGGCGAGCCCGGCACCAGCACGGCGACGGTGCCGACGACGGTGAGCAAAAGCGTGGCCCACAGTGTGGCTGTCAGGCCGCGCTTTTCTTCGGTGGTGAGCTCGGCGGTGATTTCCTTGCCGTCGCGGTCCAGGTCTGGGGCGTCCTCGCCTGCGGCGACCTCGGTGGGCACGCCCAGTTTGTTCAGGCGCGGCTCCAGCACCTTGTCGATGATCAGGCCGGCGATGAAACCCAAGATGGAGGCGGAGGCGATGTTGAACCAGTAGTTGGACACCACCGTGACTTCGTTCGCCTCCAGGCTGGGCAGCGCCTCCATGACGGAGTTGGTGATGCCGGCGAATAGCGCGTCCAGGGAGCCGGGCAGGATCGAGGTGGCGTAGCCGGCGCCGACGGAGGCGAAGCCGCCCAGCAGGCCGGCGACGGGGTGGCGGCCGGCGGCCTTGAACACCATGGCGGCCAGCGGTGGGATCACAATGAAGGCCGGATCAGCGATCAGGGAGGCGGACACGCCGATCAGGCCCACCGCGTAGGGCAGGACGGTCTTGTTGGCGGAGCCGAACAGACGGCGGATAAGTGCGGAGAGCATGCCGGAGCGCTCCGCGATGCCCACGGCCAGGATGATCGGCAGCACGTAGACCAGCGGCGGGAAGCCGACGTAGTTCTTGCCCAGGTTCACGGTGAACCAGGCCAGGCCTTCCTTGGTGAAGAACCCGTGGATGGGGCGGACCTCGTCGGAGCCGGGGACCTGGACTTGGGCCCCGGACCAGGCCATCACCGTGGAGATGACGGCGGTGATGAGGAACAGAAGCAAAAAGAGGGTGAACGGCTCGGGGAGCTTGTTGCCCACCTTCTCGATGGTGCCCAGGACGCGGTCGGTCGCGCTCGGCTTCTCGGAGGACTCAGCCTTGCCGGAGTGGTTGCTCGCATGATCGTTGGCGCTCGAGTTCACAGGTGTGACGTGAGTTGATGCCTTGGGTGACGGCTCGGGCCGTGATGTGCGAGTCATGCATCATGGTTTTACCAAACCGTGCGCAGCTTTTCCCTCAGTTACGGGAAAATAATGAAATTGTATTCTCGGAATGTGGAACGGCGGTGTCGGGGCGGGGCTAGTTCACGCAGCGCGGGCCGTCGCCGCCGGCGGTGATCTCGGGGCCGACCTCGGTCGCGCCGAAGTCCTCGCCCGGGGTGCCCACCGGCGCCTCTTGCTGCGCTTCCTCCGCAGTCATGACACCCGGGCCGGCGTAATCCTCGGCCACGACGGCGATCATCGTGCCTGGCTCGAGGGTGGCGTTGGCCACCACAGGCACACCGCCGAGGATGCGGGCGAGCTCCTGGGCTGCAGGATCGTTGGCGTCGGCAGCCAGCACCTGGCTCTCGTAGTACAGCCCCTCCATGGCGTTGGCCACCTCAGAAACTTGGAGGCCCTGCTTGCCCAGCTCCTCGCCGACGCGGCCCGCCTGGCCCGGCACGGCGCCGGCGTTGAGCACGATGACGTCCTGGACGCCAAGCGTCGAGGACACCGTGGAGTCGGTGGAGTCGGAGGTCTCGGTGGTGTCCTCTTCCTGTTCTGGCTCCACCGCGTCCTCCATGAACCGGTGCACCTGGGCCACGTCGACGGTGATGATGGACTCGCCGTAGTCGCCCACACCGTTGACGGAGGTCACCGGAATGGTGGTGAAGGTGACGTTGTCGCCGGCCAGGCCGGAAAGCTGCTGGGCGAAGCGGACCACGTCCCAGTCCTTGTCCAGCGTGACGGAGCGCTCGGCGGCGTTGGCCAGCTCGCGCAGGCGCGCCGGGTTGGTCAGCGTGCCGGCGGAGAGCATGTTGCGCACCAGCGACGCCATAAACGTCTGCTGGCGGACAATGCGGTCGAGGTCGCCGCGTGGCAGGTCGTGGCGCTGGCGCACGAACGACAACGCCTGCGTGCCGTTGAGCGTTTGCACGCCGGCGGGGAAGTGAGCGCCGGACAAAGGCTCGTCCACCGCGTTGTTCAGGCACACGGTCACGCCGCCGACGGCGTCGGTGAGCAAGACGAAGCCGAGCAGGCCCACCTGCGCGAAGTGGTCCACCTCCACGCCGGTGAGGTCGGCCACCGCGTCGATCAGCCCCTCTTGGCCCGCGCGCGCGACCCGCTGCTCCAGCTCGGGGCCTTCGGACATGCCCTCTTCCTCGACCAGCTCTTCGCGCTTGTCGGCAGCGTAGGCGCCGTAAACACCGTTGATCTTGAGGTTGCCGTAGGTGTCGTCGTGGATGTAGGTGTCGCGGGGGATTGACACGGCCGTCGCCTTCGAGCCGTCCTCCGGGATGCGGACAACCATGATGGTGTCGGTGTTGATCTCGCCGTCGGCCACACCGGCGTTGAGGCGGGCGAGCTCGTCCTCGCTTAAGGGGTTGCCCTGCGCGTCCGTGCGCGAGTCGGAGCCGACGAGCAGGATATCCACCGCGCCGTCGAGCACCGCGTCGTCCTTTTTACCCTTGCCCTTGGATTTGCTCTGGGAGCTCACGTCCAGCTCTGAGGCGGACAGCTGCCCGCCCAGGCGGCCGACGGCGAAGTAGCCGACGCCGGACAGGGTGATCGCCAGGGCGGAGACTACAGCCAGCACTCCTTTGACCACAGGGTGGCCGGACTGGGACACGTCTCGCGTTCGCGATGGTGCCGCCTGAATGTCGCGGGCACGCCGATTGGGGTCAGTCACGCGGGGAAGTATACGACATTCCCTCCCGAATACCCTCGGCTGTGCCTGTGCCGTACACCAATTCCGGCCCCACTGGTGGGTATGATTCCAGCCATTGTGAACGCTGACTCTCTCCATCCGACTGACGCGCCGCTCGCGGTGATCACGGTGACGTACTCGCCGGGCGAGCATTTGTCGCACCTGATTGCGTCGCTCGACGCGGCGACGCGCGGCGAGGTGCATTTGGTCTGCGCGGACAACGGCTCCACCGACGGTGCGCCGCAGCGCGCCGCCGCTCAGCACGAGCACGTGGAATTCCTCCCCACCGGCGGAAACATTGGCTACGGGGCGGCGATTAATGTCGCGGCCGCGGCGCTTGCGGAGCGTCGAGAAGCGAATGCGATCCGAAACGACTACTTCCTCATCGTCAACCCCGACGTCGAGTTCGGCCCGGGCAGCATCGACGAGCTGATCCGCTGCATCGACGCCGCTCCAAAGGTGGGGGCGGCGGGCCCGCGCATCGAGGAAGCGGACGGCTCCGCGTACCCGAGCGCCCGCGAGGTGCCCGGGCTTGCCACAGGCATCGGGCATGCATTGCTTTACGACGTCTGGCCGCGCAACCCGTTTTCCCGCGCTTACAAGGCGGACGCGAACATGCACGTCCAGCGCACCGCAGGGTGGCTCTCGGGCGCGTGCCTGCTGGTGCGCTGGGATGCGTTCGACGCCATCGGCGGCTTCGACGAGCGCTACTTCATGTATCTCGAAGACATCGACTTCGGCGACAGGCTCTCGCGCGCAGGGTGGGACAACCTGTACTGCCCGTCGTCGGTGATCCTGCACGACCAGGGCCACGTGGCGGGCAAGTTCCGCAAGGTCACGGTGCCCGCCCACCACGGTTCGGCCTACCGCTTCCAGCGCGACAGGCACCCGCACCTGTGGCAGGCACCGCTGCGGTGGGCGTTGTGGCTCGGGCTGAAAGTGCGCGGGGCGTTCCAACTTGGCCTGCGCAAACCGCGGCGGCGCACCGATACTTAGTTAGACCACAAACACCAGGAAGAAAAGGACAAGCAATGGCAACTTCGGAGCACATTGGCGCCGCACAGGCGCCCGACGGGGCAGTCACTGAGATGGACGCGGTGATCCTGGTGGGCGGGCGCGGCACGCGTCTGCGCCCGCTGACGGTGTCCACCCCGAAGCCGATGCTGCCCACCGCGGGCTACCCGTTTTTGGCGCACCTGCTCGCCCGCATCAAGGCGGCAGGCATGAACCACGTGGTGCTGGGCACGTCGTACAAGGCTGAGGTGTTCGAGGAGTACTTCGGCGACGGCTCCGAGTTCGGCTTGGAAATCGAGTACGTGGTGGAGGAAGAGGCCCTCGGCACCGGCGGCGGCATCCGCAACGTGTACGACAAGCTGCGCTACGACAACGCCATGGTGTTCAACGGCGACGTGCTCTCCGGTGCGGACCTGTCCGCCATCGCCACCACCCACGTGGACAAGGACGCCGACGTGACGCTGCACCTGGTGCGCGTGCCGGATCCGCGCGCGTTCGGCTCGGTGCCTACCGACGAGGACGGCAACGTGCTGGCGTTTTTGGAGAAGACGGAGGATCCGCCGACCGACCAGATCAACGCCGGCTGCTACGTGTTCAAGCGCTCTGTGATCGAGCAGATCCCGGCCGGGCGCGTGGTGTCGGTGGAGCGCGACACGTTCCCGGGTCTGCTGGAGGCGGGCGCGAAGGTGGTCGGCCACGTGGATTCGTCCTACTGGCGCGACATGGGCCGCCCGGACGATTTCGTCCAGGGGTCTTCCGATGTGGTGCGCGGCATCGCGTACTCGCCGTTGCTCGAGGGGCGTACGGGCGAGTCGCTTGTGGACGACTCCGCTGGCGTCGCGCACGGCGTCATCCTCATCGGCGGCACGGCTGTGGGCCGCGGCTGCGAGATCGGGGCCGGCTCGCGTGTGGACGACTCGGTGATTTTCGACGGCGTGACCATCGAGCCTGGCGCAATGGTGCGCAACTCGATTATCGCCGCTGGTGCGCGGATCGGCGCGAACGCGCGGATCACGGACTGCGTGATCGGCGAGGGCGCAACTATTGGCGCGCGTTGCGAGCTGCAGGCGGGCATGCGCGTGTGGCCGGGCGTGGAAATCCCGGATTCGGGAGTGCGTTTCTCTCCGGACGCGTAAGCGACACGCCAAAACTGAAAAATAGTTGCTCAAATCGGCGCCGCTACCATATGTAGTACCCCCGATGCGCACCCCCATCTCCTGGCGCGTGTGACTAATGTGACTCGTGTGACGAGCGACGTGGGAAATAGGGAGCGAGGGACCGAAACTGCAGAATTCTGGTTGCGGCTATTTAGTGTCCCGGTGTGTAATCACAGCAGTGTTATCCGCAGTACCCGCCAGCCGGGAACTGCGGTCACCACTCTTATACGACCGACAAGCAACTAAGGAAGGTAATGGCGTGGAAAACCAGGCAGACGCCACCCTCCGCGGCGCGGCCGCAGGAGGGATGACCCTCGACGAGTTGTTCGGCGCCGTCGAGCAGGAGTGGCAGGATCAGGCGCTGTGCGCCCAGACCGACCCGGAGGCGTTTTTCCCGGAGAAGGGCGGCTCCACCCGCGAGGCGAAGCGGATCTGCAAAGCGTGCGCAGTGCGCGACGAGTGCTTGGAATACGCGCTCGAGCACGACGAGCGTTTTGGCATTTGGGGCGGGCTCTCCGACCGTGAGCGCCGCCGCCTGAAAAAGCAGATCGGCTAAGCCCTACCAGGGGAAGTCTGGGGAGATAGTCCTCGGATCCAAGTTGAGGTAATTGGCCACAAGAGCGGTCAGAACCCATGTGATGAGTTCTGACCGCTCTTGTGTTTGCGCTGCCCGGTGCTCGATGGGCATGCGGAACACCACGAAGCGTGCGCGGGTGGGGTTGCCCTGCTTGTCCACCCCGGCCTGCAGCACGCGCCCGAGCGGCACCGGGCCGTCGGCGATGATCTCGTCCGGAAACACCGTCATGTCGGGGCTGAGACGCATCCGGGGAATGGTGTCCACGGCTAGGTCCACGCCGGCCAGTTCGTTGAAGTACTGGTTGTGCAGTGGCGCGTAGGCGTCGATGACCAACTGGTCGAAGCTGTCTGCGCGGGTGCGGTAGCGCGGCACGCCGATAGGCAGGATGGGCCCGCGCACGCCGTGGCCGTGGCGGTTGCGGGCCGGTTGCACGTGGGAGGGGCCGGTGGAGCTCATAGCTGGCAATGCTATTGCGCCGCGCGGCGCAGGTGGGGCGGGCGCGCCGCGTTGCACTGTCGAAATCTCAACGCGGGGTTTAGACTTGGCGCCGTGAATATCTACCGCCGTTGTTGCCGCCCCGGATGCGGCCGGCCCGCCGTGGCCACGCTGATCTACGCGTACGCGGATTCGACGGCAGTTATCGGGCCGCTCGCGCCCGCCCCGGACCCGCACGCCTGGGATTTGTGCGAGCGCCATTCCGCGCACATCACTGCCCCGGTGGGCTGGGAGCTAGTCCGCGTCGAGCACGTCGAACTCGACGACGACGAACTGGACGAGGAGAACACCGACATCACCGCACTCGCGGAGGCGGTGCGCGAAGCAGGACGGGTGACCACCGGTCTGGTGGAAACCGGCCAGGACCCGATCGAGTACTCGGCGGAGAAAGACTTCAACAACCCGGACACCTCCAACCACCCGGTGCACCGCACGAAGCGGGTGGAGGAGCAGATCGCGGCGGCCAAGGCGGCGCGTCGCTCGCACTTGCGCATCGTGCCGGACCCGGAGGTAGAGCAGTAGCAACAGCGGTCTGCGCAGGCCCGTGTCGGGGGCGCGCGATAAGATACCGCGCATGGCTATTGAGCACACAGAAGCAACGCTGAAAAGCGTTATCAAGGCGTACGACGTCCGCGGCGTCGTCGGCGAGACCATCGACGAGGACTTCGTCCGCACCGCTGGCGCGGCGTTCGCGCACATCCTGCGCGGGGAAGGCGAGACCCGCATCGCTGTCGGCCACGACATGCGCCCGTCCTCGCCGGCGCTTGCAGACGCCTTCGCCCAAGGCGCCGCCAGCCAGGGGATCAACGTGACCCTGCTGGGCCTGACGTCCACCGACGAGCTCTACTTCGTCGCCGGCACCCAGCGCTGCGCCGGCGCGATGTTCACCGCCTCGCACAACCCGGCGCAGTACAACGGCATCAAGCTCTGCCGCGCGGGTGCGACCCCGGTGTCCACGGACACCGGCCTGGGCGAGATTGGCCGCATGATCCTCGAGGGCGTGCCGGGGTACGAGGGGGAAGCGGGAGTCGTCGATAAGCATGACGCCCTGGAGGAGTACGCCTCCTACCTGCGCGAACTTGTGCCGGTGCCCACGCGCCGCAAGCTTGTTGTCGCGGTGGACGCGGCCAACGGCATGGCCGGCATGACAGTCCCGGCGGTGCTGGGGGACATGGACATCCGCCCGCTGTACTTCGAGCTCGACGGCACGTTCCCCAACCACGAGGCGAACCCGCTGGACCCGAAGAACCTGGTGGACCTGCAGAAGTTCACCGTGGAACAGGGCGCGGACATCGGCCTGGCCTTCGACGGCGACGCGGACCGCTGCTTCGTGGTGGACGAGCGCGGCGAGGCCGTCTCGCCGTCCGCGATCACCGCGCTGATTGCCACCCGCACGCTCGAGCAGCACCCGGGCGCGACGATCATCCACAACCTGATCACCTCCCGCGCGGTGCCGGAGCTGATCGAAGAGCACGGCGGCAAGGCGGTGCGCACCCGCGTGGGCCACTCCTACATCAAGGCGCAGATGGCGGAGCACTCCGCGCTGTTCGGCGGCGAGCACTCCGCGCACTACTACTTCTCGGAATTCTTCAACGCCGACTCCGGCCTGGTGGCCGCGCTGCACGTGCTGGCCGCGCTGGCGGAGCAGGACGCGCCGCTGAGCGAGCTGATGGGCGCCTACGAGCGCTACACCGCCTCCGGCGAGATCAACTCCGAGGTCGCCGACCAGGCAGCCGCCACGCAGCGTGTGGTGGACGCGTTTGCGAACCGCGCGGAATCCGTGGACACCCTCGACGGCGTGACGGTGCAGTTGAAGGACTCCAAGGCGTGGTTCAACGTGCGCGCCTCCAACACCGAGCCGCTGCTGCGGCTCAACGCCGAGGCGCCGACGCGCGAGGAAGTGGACGCGCTGACCGAGGAAATCCTCGGCATCATCCGCGCATAAGCTTCCCCGCGTACGCTCGCGGGGTATGAGCGGATTTTCCAGGGAAGACGCCCTGTTTTTCGACATCGCCCACGAGGGCGCACAGCTCCGCGCCGTGGGCCAGGCGGCGCACCTGCTTGCGGGGCTGCGCGGGCTTGCACCCCGCAGCGTGGTCGTGCTGGCCACCGACCAGGTCGCGGCCGCCGCGGCGCGGGCGGTGGCGGCGTTCGCCGCCCCGCTCGATGTGCCGGTTGTGGTCGCCGACCAGCTTCCGGCGTACGTCGGCGCGCTCGACGTCGTGGTAGTTGTGGGCGACAACGCCGGCCGCGAAGAGGACCTGCGCGGGCTGACCACCGCGGCCGACCGCGGCGCCGAGACCATCCTCGCGGGCCCGAACAAGGGGCCCTTGCTTGACGACGCACCACAGGCCGCCACCGTCATCCCCGCCCTGCCCGACACCTCCGGGGCCTCCCCGCTTCGCACCTGCGCCGTGGTCGGCGCGGTGCTGCTCGCGCTGCGCCAGCCGGCCGAAGAGGT
>ERZ1031421.71-NODE-71-length-8927-cov-4.410730_pt1 | contig 8927 bp, 4 predicted proteins | sample MGYA00518050_ERZ1031421 | MGnify/ENA primary metagenome ERZ1031421 (study PRJEB33718, sample SAMN03159897) | human skin metagenome | collected 2013-10-01 | study: EMG produced TPA metagenomics assembly of the PRJNA266117 data set (Human skin bacterial metagenome and...
CCTGCCACGGGATCTCGCCGATGCGCTTGACGGCGGCACCGTCGACGAACGGGTCGATGGCCTCCAAGGTGACGGGCTCGCCCGCATCGCGCGCCGCGCCTAACGACGCCGCGCCCTTCGGCTCCACCCCGACCACCTTTGTCGCCGGGGACATATCCGCCAGGTAGGACAGCACGCCGGAGAGCAGCCCGCCGCCGCCCACCGGCACCAGCACCGTGTCCAACTCTTTGCCCAGGCTGGCTAGCTGCGCCGCGATCTCGGCGGCGACGGTGCCCTGGCCGACGACGGTGTCGCGGGAATCGAACGGCTCAATCACCGTCGCCCCGCGCGCCGCGGCGTCCTCGCGGGCGGCCTGCGCGGCCTCATCGAACGTGTTGCCCGTGACCACAAGCTCGATGGCGTCGCCGCCGTGGACGCGGATGCGGTCGCGCTTCTGCTTCGGGGTGGGCTTGGGCACGAAAATCTTGCCCTGGATGCCCATCGCGCGGCAGGCGTAGGCCACGCCCTGGGCGTGGTTGCCTGCGGACGCCGCCACCACCCCGGTGGCGCGGGCCTCCTCGCCCAAGCGGGAGATGCCGTAGTAGGCGCCGCGGATCTTGTACGAGCGCACGTCCTGCAGGTCCTCGCGCTTGAGGTAGACCTCCACTCCGTACTGCTGCGACAAGCGCAGGCAATACTGCAGCGGCGTCGGCGAAATCACCGATGAGATCCGGCCCTGCGCGAACCGGATGTCGGCTGCGTGGACTTCCTCGAAGGCGGAGTCGGACGTGTTCGGTGTGGCTGTGCGCATGGTTAGCGAGTCTACAACTGCCCCGCCCGTTCACTCCCCCTTCACCTCGCCGTTACTTCGTGCCCACCTTCAGGCTGTACACAAGAACGCGTACTCGTTTTTGCAGCATCCCCGAAAGGTCCACCCATGTCTGGAAACCGTATGTCCCGCACCGGCCTCGCCGCCGCGTGCGCTACTGCCCTCACCCTCGGCCTTGTCTCCCCGGCAACCGCCGCGGTTGTTGCGGAGCCGGTGAAGGACCTTGCCGACGGCGCCACCGCCGATATCTCTGTGCTGGGTTCCTACGGTGCGGGCGCGTTTAATGAGTCCGCCGCCGAAATCGTCGCCTTCCACGCCGACTCCAAGCGCATCCTCACCGTCAACGCGCTGTCCGGCAAGATCGACGTCCTCGACGCGGCAGACCCCGCCAAGCCCACCAAGGTCGGCGAGGTCTCCGGCGGCGAGAACACCACCATCAACTCCGTCGCAGTGCGTAACGACGGCCTCGCGGTCGCCGCCGTCGAGCCAGAGAACAAAACCGACGCCGGTGAGCTGATCTTCTTCGACGCCGGCGCCGACGAGCTCGGCACCGTGCTCGGCCGCGTGGGCGTCGGTGCCCTGCCGGACATGGTGACCATCACCCCGGAGGGCGACTACGCGCTGGTGGCGAACGAGGGCGAGCCTGCCGAGGATTACTCGGTTGATCCAGAGGGCAGCGTATCCGTCGTCAAGCTGCCTGCTTCTGTTAAGGCCGCAACGCAGGCTGACGTGCGCACCGCAGACTTCCGCGCCTTCGAGGGCACCCTGGCGGACAAGGGCGTGCACATCTACGGCCAGGTGGGCGCCTCCACCACGGAGGCGCAGAACCTCGAGCCGGAGTACATCGCCGTCGCAGGCGGCAAGGCATACGTGACGCTGCAGGAGAACAACGCCGTCGCCGTGGTGGACATCGCGTCTGCCACCGTCGAAGATGTGTGGCCGCTGGGCTACACCGACCGCCGCGAGGTGCCGATGGACATCTCCGACAAGGACGGCAAGATCAACATCCGCACAGCGCCGGTCAAGGGCATCCTGCAGCCGGACTCCATCGCCGCCTACGAGGTCGACGGCACCACCTACCTGGTCACGGCCAACGAGGGCGACGCGCGCGACTGGGAGGCCTACTCCGAGGAAGAGCGCATCAAGAAGCTGGGCGGCAAGAAGCTGGCCCCGATCTGCGAGGGCTACGCGGGCATGACCGCCAACGAAATCGAAGAGTTCCAGGCCGACGAGAACGCGGGCCGGTTGAAGATCACCACCGCATTCGGCCTGAATGAGGAGAAGAACTGCTACGAGGACCTCTACACCTACGGCGGCCGCAGCTTCTCCATCTTCACCGCGGACGGCAAGCGCGTGTTCGACTCCGGCGCTGAGTTCGAGGAAATCACCGCGAAAATTCTTCCGGAGTACTTCAACACCAACCACACGGAAAACGAGTTCGAGTCCCGCTCCGATGACAAGGGCCCAGAGCCGGAGGGTGTCGCCCTCGGCGAGATCAACGGCCGCACCTACGCCTTCATCGGCTTCGAGCGCCTCGGCGGCGTGATGGTCTACGACATCACCGACCCGGCGAAGCCGGCCTACACCGCCTACATCAACAACCGCGACTTCTCCATCAACATGGAAGAGCTCGCAGAAGAGGGCGACGACGCCGTGAAGGCCGGTCTGGAGAAGGTCGGTGACTTGGGCGCCGAGGGCCTCACCTTCGTCCCGGCGAAGGATTCCCCGAACGGCGAGAACCTTCTCATCGTGGGCAACGAGGTCTCCGGCACCACCACCGTGTTCCAGGTGGACTCCCTCATTGAGGCACCCGCCGAGCCCGCACAGCCGGGCAACGACGGCGCCGGCAGCACCCTTTCCAAGGGCGGTGTGATTGCCATCGCACTTGCTGCCGTGGCCCTTGTCATGGGCGCACTCGGCGCACTGGGCAACGTTGTGAACTCGATGTTTGCCAAGTAAATCCGAAGCGGCGGCCGACTGTTGTCCATGAAATTAACGCCGCCGCTTCACTACATTTTTAACGATAAACCTGCTAGGTTCATCGGGGTGTCATGTCGGGCACAGCGCCCACATCGACTGTTTTGGATCTTCTACGAGGAGAATTAGAGAACATATGAAGCGTATTTCCACCGCAGCCGTGGCTGCCGCTACCGCCCTGTCCCTGGCCACCGTCCCGGCTATGGCTCAGGAGAACACCGCAGCTGCAACCACCACCACTCCGGCTGCAACCACCACTCCGTCCCAGCCGTCTGAGACCACCACTCCGGCAACCACCCAGCCGTCTCAGCCGACGACCACCACCCCGGCTACCGAGACCACCACGCCGGCTACCACCCAGCCGTCCCAGCCGTCCCAGCCGTCTGAGACCACCACCCCGGCAACCACCCAGCCGTCTCAGCCGACGACTACCACCACGAAGCCGCAGCAGAACCAGCAGAAGAGCTCCGGCTCCTCCCAGGGCACCCTGGTCGGCATCTTCTCCGGCACCCTCGGTGCTGTGCTGACCACCTCCCTGATCGTGTTCTCCGACCCGCGTGGCGCGAACAAGATCATCGACATGGTCAACGCTCAGTTCGGTCTGGGTCTGCCGCACCTGCACACCCCGAAGGTTGAGCTGCCCAACTTCCAGCTCCCGAACCTCCCCTTCTAGCCAATCCGCTCTCTTTCGCCTGAGGAAGGTCAATCAATGAAGTCCCGTTTCGTAGCCGCGTCTTTCGCGGCAACCGCAATCGCAGCCGGCTCCCTCGCGGGTGCCGCAGCCGCCGCCGAAGCTGATACTTCGACGACGACCACGTCCACCACTGCCGAGCCGTCCACCACGGCTACGCAGGATTCCAAGACGACCACCACGGCGCCCTCTACGACCAACGAGCCGGCCCCCACCAAGAAGTCCCCGGCGGTGGTTGAGCCGTCCGGCACCGCCACCACCCCGGCTACTACCACTACGCCGGCCACCACGACGGCCACCACCAAGGTGACCGGCCCCGACGCCCTGACCAATACCACGACGCCGACCTACACCCCGCCGGCATGGCTGCAGCCGTCCTCCTACGAGGAGCAGGCGCTCGAAGTGATCGGCAAGATCTCGCTCTGGGTCACTGCACTCGCAGCAGCGATCAGCTCCCTGATGGTGGTTGTGGGCGCTGTCCCGGGCCTGAAGGAAAACCTCAAGCAGCTGACGGGCAAGAACTAAGAGCCTGTAGCACAAACGCGAAGCCCGCCCGGTTTTACACCGGACGGGCTTTCCGTTTGCCTAGCACCAGGTGCTAGCCCAAGATCCCGGCTCCCAGTGTCGCCTTCAAATCGCCCATCAAGCTGGCAGAGCGGTTCACACGGAGGTGGTCGCCCAGAATCATCAGTTGGCTGTGCTCGCCGTTGACCAGATTCAGGTAGACGTCGGAGTCGCCGGCGTTGTTCACCAGCACTCCCTTGAGCTTCGCGATGTTTTCCGCCGTGCACTGGTCCGTGCGCATAGTCAGGCGCAGCGGCAGGCCCGCACCGTTGCCGGGGCCGAGCTCGGGCACCTTCACGTCGTCGCCGAACAGGCTCATGCGGTCGTCGCGGATAGACACGTGCGCCTTGACCAGGATGATGTTGTCCTCCACAATCTGCGGCGCAACCAGTGCGTACACCTTGTTAAACAGCAGGACATCCACCTGGGCGCCGTGGTGGTCCTCAATGGTCACGATGGCCCACGGCGAGCCGTCCTTCTTAGAGAAGCGGCGGTCCACGGAGGAGATCAGCCCGCCGATGGTCACCTCCGCCCCGTTGCGCATTTCGCCGGAGAGGATGGTGGTCAGCTGGGTATCCGTCTGCGCGTCGATGGCCTCCTCGAAGCCGTCGAGCGGGTGGCCAGAGACGTACAGGCCGAGCATCTCGCGCTCCAGTGCGAGCTTGTGCTTTCGGTCCCATTCGTCGTCAGGCACCTCGATGGTGAACGCGGAGTTGTCGGTGCCGTCTTCCCCGCCGAACCCGGCGAAGAGGTCGAACTGACCCTTGTCCGCCGCCTTCTTCGTGGCAAGGACGGAGTCGACCGCGTCCTCCTGGATCAGCATGAGCCCCTTGCGCGGGTGCTCCAACGAGTCGAACGCGCCGGCCTTGATCAACGATTCTGTGATGCGCTTGTTGCAGGCCGCCAGCTCGATCTTGTCCAGGTAGTCGGAGAAGCTGGTGAATGCTCCTTTTTCCTTCCTGGTCTTCTTGATGGACTCCACCACTTCCACGCCGACGTTGCGCACGGCGGCAAGCCCGTATCGGATGTCTTCGCCGACAGCCATGAAGTTCTCTTCGGACTCGTTGATGTCCGGCTGCAGCACGCTAATGCCCAGGTGGCGGCAATCCGACAGGTAAATCGCGGACTTGTCCTTCTTGTCGCCCACGGAGGTCAGCAGCGCGGCCATGTACTCGGCGGCGTAGTTCGCCTTCATGTAGGCCGTCCAGTAGGACACCAGGGCGTAGCCCGCGGCGTGGGACTTGTTAAACGCGTACGACGCGAACGGCTCGATGGTGCCCCACAGCGCATCCACGGCCTCCTTGGAGTAGCCGTTGGAGAACATGCCGGCGGAGAAGGTCTCGTACTCCTTCGCCAGCACCTCCGGCTTCTTCTTACCCATGGCCTTGCGGAAGCCGTCTGCTTGGCCGGCCGTGTAGTTCGCCACCTTCTGCGAGATGTTCATGATCTGCTCTTGGTAGACGATCAGGCCGTAGGTCTCGTCCAGGATCTCCTTGAGCGGCTCTTCCAACTCCGGGTGGATCGGCGTGATCGGCTTGCGCCCGTTCTTGCGGTCCGCGTAGTCCCAGTGGGCGTTCACACCCATCGGGCCCGGGCGGTACAGCGCCAGCGAAGCGACAATATCGTTGAAGCCGGTCGGCTTCATGCGCTTGAGCAGCTCCTGCATGCCGCCAGAGTCCAGCTGGAACACGCCCAGGGTGTCGCCGCGTGAAAGCAGCTCGTAGACCGCCTGGTTGTCGGTGTCCAGCGCCTCCAGGTCGATGGCTTCGCCGCGGTTCTTCTTCACGTTCTCCAACGCGTCGCCGAGCACCGTGAGGTTGCGCAGGCCCAGGAAGTCCATCTTCAGCAGGCCGATGGCCTCGCACGCCGGGTAGTCCCAGCCGGTGATGATCGCGCCGTCCGCCGGGCGCTTCCACATCGGAATGTGCTCCATCAGCGGCACCGACGCCATAATCACGGCACACGCATGCACACCGGCCTGGCGCACCACGCCCTCGAGGCCGCGGGCCGTCTCATAGATCTTGGCCACGTCCGGATCCGTCTCAATCAGCGAGCGGACCTCCGTGGCCTCGTTGTAGCGCTCGTGCTCCGGGTCAGTGATGCCGGACAGCGGAATGTCCTTCGCCATGATCGCCGGCGGCAGCGCGCCGTTGATGCGGTCCGCCATCTGGAAGCCGGGCTGGCCGAAGTTCACCTTCGCCGAGTCCTTAATCGCCTGCTTCGTCTTCACCGTGCCGAAGGTGATCACCTGGGCGATCTTGTCCTCGCCCCAGCGCTCGGCGGCGTAGGTGATCATCTCGCCGCGGCGGCGATCGTCGAAGTCGATATCGATATCCGGAGCGGACGGGCGTTCCGGGTTCAGGAATCGCTCGAAGAGCAGGCCGTGCTCCATCGGGTCGATGTTGGTGATCGTCAACGCGTACGCGACCAGGGAACCTGCCGCGGAACCACGGCCCGGTCCGACGCGGATGCCGATCTCGCGGGCGTGCTTGATCAGCTCCGCCACGATGAGGAAGTAGGACGGGTAGCCCTTCATGTCGATGACGTCGATCTCGTAGCTCGCGCGTGTGAGGTACTCCTCCGGCACCTCTCCCCCGTCGAAGCGCTCCTTCAGGCCGCGCAGGACCTCCTCGCGCAGCCACGAAGTCGGCGTGTGACCCTCCGGCACGTCTGCAATCGGCATGCGGTCGTGCGGGTGCTCCTCCCACAGCTCGCCGTAGTCGCCGACGCGCTCCGCAATCCACAGCGTGTTATCGCAGCCGTCCGGCACCGTGGAATCCCATAACTCGCGCATCTGCTCCGCGGACTTGATGTAGTAGCCGGTGCCGTCGAACTTGAAGCGGTCCGGGTCAAGCAGGGTCTTACCGGTCTGCACGCACAGCATCGCCTCGTGCGCCGGCGCCTGGGATTCAAGCACGTAGTGGCAGTCGTTAGTCACCAGCGGCGGCAGATCCAGCGCTTGGCCGATGCGCAGCAGGTCCTCGCGCACGCGACGCTCGATGTGCAGCCCGTGGTCCATCAACTCCAGGAAGTAGTTGTCCTTGCCGTAGATGTCCTGCCACATCGCCGCAGCCTCCAGCGCCGCGTCGTACTGGCCCAGGCGCAGGCGCGTCTGCACGTCACCGGACGGGCAGCCCGTGGTGGCGATGATGCCGTCCGCGTGCTCGGCGATCAGCTCCGCGTCCATGCGCGGCCACTTACCCAGCTGCCCCTCGTAGGAGGCCAAGGACGACAGCTTGAACAGGTTGCGCAGACCCGTGGCGTTTTCCGCCAGCATGGTCTGGTGCAGGTACGCGCCGGACGCGGAAACGTCGTCACGCTTCTGGTCCGGGGTGCCCCACAGCACGCGCTTCTTGTTGAAGCGGGACTCAGGTGCCATGTACGCCTCGATGCCGATGATCGGCTTGACCCCGGCATCCACCATGCGCCGGTAAAACGCGTTCGAGCCGAACATGTTGCCGTGGTCGGTCATGCCCACCGCGGGCATGCCCTGGCGCACCACCTCGTCGGCGAGCATGTCCACCTTCGCCATGCCGTCCAGCATGGAAAATTCGGTGTGGTTATGCAGGTGCACGAAGGAGGATTTTTTGGCCATGCGGCTCATCTTAGACGGCGCGCCGACACGCGCGAATCCCCTCGAAAACCAGTGCGGTTACTCGTACCGGAGGGCGTCGATAGGCTGCATCTTCGCCGCCTTCGAGGCGGGGTACGCGCCGAAGAACACACCTGTAGCGAGCGAGAACAGCAGCGCGAAAATCACGGCGCTCAGCGGCGGCCACGTCAGGTCCAACACCGCGGAACTTGCGATCATGCCGATCGCGCCGCCGAGGATCACACCGATGATGCCGCCGATGAGGCAGACCAGCATCGCCTCGACGATGAACTGCACACGGATGTCGTTCTGCGTCGCACCCAGGGCCTTGCGCACACCGATCTCGCGGGTGCGCTCGGTGACCGTGATGAGCATGATGTTCATCACGCCGATGCCGCCGACGAGCAGCGAGATGCCGCCGATGGCGGACAGCACCGTGGACAGCGTGCGGAAGATCGTGGTTAGGCCTTCCAGGCTCGCGGAGATATCGAATACCTCAGCCTCGTAATCCTCGTTGCCCGCGTACTTGCGGTCCAGGTAGGACTGCAAATCGTTGCGGAAGACCTCCGGGTCTTCCTCGGGTGAGGAGCGGACGCTAAACGACGGTGTCCAGCTGGCGTCCAGCCCAACCCTGTCCGCGGCCGTGGCCGGGATGAAGATTTCCGCGGCTGCGGACTGCCCGAACGCGGGGTCCTTCTCCGCCCGCTCCAGCACACCGACGATGGTGAACACGCTGGTGGTGCCGTCTACGTCCACGTCGAAGCGGGAGCCGAGGGCGGCGGCAGAATCGCCGTCGAAAAGCGCCTCCACAAGCTCCGGCGAGACGACCGCGACGGGGCGACGGCCGTCGAGCATGTCCTGCGTGATGCCGCGGCCGTACTGCACCTTCAGGCTGCGCAGGTCTAGCGAGCCGGTCAGCGCGGGGTTGATGCCGACGGAGACGGAATCGTCGCCGGTGCTGGCCTCGCCTTGGCCGGAGACGTCGATGTCCACGCCGCGGATCCGGTCGCCGAATGTGGAGGACAGGTCGTTGAGATCGTCCAAGCTCATGCCGTCGCGCTCCTCCGACGGTGGGGCCATGCCGAAGCCCGCGAACGGGTCGTCGCTGCCCTCGCCCTCCTCGGGGCGCTCGTGGATCATGACCGGGTAGGTGGTGGTTCCGGCGTCTTCGAGGCCGCCCATGACGTCGTTTTCCAGGGCGCGGCCGAGCGTCATAATGATGATCACGGCCATGATGCCGATGATGATTCCCAGGAGTGTCAGCAGCGAGCGCAGCTTGTTCGTGTTCAGGCTGG
>ERZ1031421.74-NODE-74-length-8643-cov-5.547741_pt1 | contig 8643 bp, 6 predicted proteins | sample MGYA00518050_ERZ1031421 | MGnify/ENA primary metagenome ERZ1031421 (study PRJEB33718, sample SAMN03159897) | human skin metagenome | collected 2013-10-01 | study: EMG produced TPA metagenomics assembly of the PRJNA266117 data set (Human skin bacterial metagenome and...
AATCGATAGACCGAATGGGCCTACCGCCTCGATTGCCGGGCAACGCGCCCCGATCGTTTTTTCTTTGGGCACCACATCGTGCGCCCAGTCTGACTCCACGAGCAGCTGCGTTTCCGCAGTCCGCGAATGGTTTGCCAAGACCATGCTGCAACCTTCGAAAGCAGAACGGGTGGTCAGCACCTCCCTGGCGTGGACATAAGGTTTGAGGTTATCTACCAGATTATCGTTGCCATCATCGAGGATAACCGCCAGCTGAAGGTGTTTAACTGGGGCGAAGGCAGCGGACCTAGTACCAATTACGACGCGCGCCTGGCCTACTAAGGCTGACAGGTAGCGGCGGTAGCGGGCCTGCGGGCCCATACTATTGGTGAGCACTGTAATCTGCTTCGCCCCTAATACCTGGCGAAGGGCGGCTTCTACCGCATCAACGCTCTTCTGGTCCGGGGCGACTAAGAGCACCCCACCTCCGTCTAACGCCACCTTGGCCGCGAGCGCAGCTAAGGCATGCGCCCAATCATCGCCCGGGGCGATTTGCCATGCGGCGCGGGCGAGCTTGCCAGACAGGATTGAATCAACGAAAGCCTCACCATGCTCATAAGCAGACCACCCCGAAAGGTCAGGCTCACTCGTGGTACCGAGTTCCTCCCACGGGGTTTCCAAATCGGATTCCTCCGCCTTTGCGTGCCTAGGTGGAATAGCAGAGCGGATAATATCTGAGCGCACTCCGCCATAGCGGTCCGCCAAGGCTTCAACAAGCCGGGCCAGCTGCGGTGGATAAACCTGGAAAGGTGAGATGATGCGCTCGATAAAGCGCAGGTTGCCACCAAATTCAGAATCATGCAGCCGCTCTAGCACTATTGCATCAACCAAGCGTCCGTTAAAGCGGATGCGCACCTTAATGCCCGGTTGAACATCCTCCGAATCTGCCTGTTCTACCAGGTAATCAAAACCCCGATCAAGGTGCGCGACCCCTAAAAGAGGCAACACCCGCGCAACCGGTTTCCGAGTGGCGGGTGTTTTCTTAGGCATAAGCCCCGATTCTACAGACCGGCGGCAGAACGCAAAGCTTCCACTCGGTTCAATTGCTCCCACGGCAGCTCAACGTCAGTGCGGCCAAAGTGACCATAAGCCGCAGTCTGGGCATAAATGGGCCGTAGCAGGTCGAGTTCGCGGATAATCGCGGCTGGACGCAGGTCGAATACCTGATTTACCGCAGCCTGAATATTCGCATCGCTCAGGCCTTCTTTGGCAGTGCCGAAGGTCTCCACGTACAAGCCCACCGGCTTAGCACGACCAATTGCGTAGGCAACCTGAACTTCGGCGCGATCCGCCAAACCAGCGGCGACGATATTCTTAGCCACCCAGCGCATTGCATAAGCAGCGGAGCGGTCTACCTTGCTCGGGTCCTTACCGGAAAAGGCGCCACCGCCGTGGCGAGCCATGCCACCGTAGGTGTCGACGATGATCTTACGGCCGGTAAGACCGGCATCACCCATCGGCCCACCGAGGATAAAGGAGCCGGAGGGGTTAACCAACAGCGTCGTATCTTCGGTGTAGAACTTTTCCAAGCCGGCGTCCTTGATAACCCACTCGAGGACCTCGCTGCGCAACGGGCCTTCCAGCCAAGCGCTATCGACCTCGGCATCATGCTGTGTGGAGATGACGACAGTATCTAGATGGGAAGGCTCATTGTCGTCGGTATAAGCAAAGGTCACCTGAGTCTTTCCATCCGGGCGCAGGTGATCGACAATGCCTTCCTTGCGCACCTGGGTCAGGCGGCGGGACAGGCGATGTGCCAAGGCAATGGGCAAGGGCATATATTCGGCAGTTTCATTAGAGGCATAGCCGAACATCAGACCCTGGTCACCAGCACCAGCGGTATCGTTTTCAGCGTCATAATCCTCATCATGAGCACGAGCTTCAGTGGAGTTATCTACGCCAGCACCGATTTCTTGGGATTGCTCGCCGATGGCGATATTCACGCCACAGGTATTACCGTCAAAGCCCACCTCAGAGGAGGTAAAGCCGATGGACTTGAGAGTATCGCGAACTAGCGCCGGGATTTCTACGTAGGCATCGGTGCGCACCTCACCCACTACGTGGACCTGGCCGGTGGTTACCAATGTTTCCACGGCGACGCGGGATGCTGGATCCTTTTCCAGCAGGGCATCAAGGATGGCGTCAGAAATGGCGTCACAAATCTTATCGGGATGGCCTTCTGTCACGGACTCGCTGGTAAAAAGACGAGTTGCCACTGCAGCGTTATCAGTCACAAAAACTTCCTTCGTTCTCACTGTTGATTCGATGCTGTGGGTTTTCTACGCCCAAGCCTAATACCCCGCAATCCTAGACCAAGCGGTCTATAAATGCAATTTTAGCTGTCTACACCCGAAACATTTCATTCACAGCCGCCAAAATCTGTGCTGCGACTACTTGTTTCGAGCCATGTTCCACCCGTTGCGGCGCGGAATCTGGACGCAAAATCCATCCCTCATTCGACTTTTGGCCAAAGGTCTTGGCCCTACCGACCTCATTGGCCATAAGCACATCGCAGCCTTTGCGAACAAACTTTTCTTGGGCATATTCCAAGGCAGACTTGTGGGCGTCACCCGTTTCGGCGGCAAACCCTACAATCACGCACTCTGCGGGAAGCTCTGAGCGCTCGCGCGCGGCGACAAGCCCTTTGAGTACATCCGGATTTTCCACCAAATGAAGAGTCGAGAGCGCCTCATCCGCCTGCCCCTTCTTCATCTTTGAATCAGCTACCTCCGCGGGGCGGAAATCAGAGACAGCGGCGGCCATAATCACCACGTCCGCATCGCGTGCCTCCTCGTGCATCGCTTCCTCCAGTTCCCGGGTGGAGACGATGTCACGCACCTTCGTACCGCTAGGGATAGGCAGCTGCGCAGTATTCCCAGCCACAAGGGTGACCTGAGCTCCCTTCTGGGTGGCCCATTCCGCGAGCGCGAATCCCTGCCTACCAGAGGATCGATTACCCAAGTACCGCACTGGGTCCAGCTCTTCCTGGGTACCGCCCGCTGATATGACTACCTTTTTATCTTTCCAGGTATGTTCAACCCGGTAACCGGCCAATTCGGTGCGCACTACCTCAGCAATCTGCTCCGGCTCCGGAAGGCGACCAGGACCTGAGTCCTTGCCGGTCAAACGGCCATGGGCGGGCTCAATAACCGTAATACCGCGCCGCCGCAAAGTAGCGACGTTGTCTTGCGTGGCGGGATTGTGCCACATCTCTGTATGCATGGCCGGAGCAATGATGACCGGGCACGTCGCCACCAACACGGTCGCCGTAAGTAGATCATCAGCCCGACCGGCGGCCAGTCGCGCGATAAGATCCGCAGTTGCGGGTGCAATTACCACAGCATCCGCCCGCTGCCCAATGTTAACGTGCTGCACCTCATCCACAGCCTCAAAAACGCTGGTGGAAACCGGGTGGCCGGACAGGGCTTCAAACGTTGCAGCGCCAACAAAGTTTAGTGCGCTTTCCGTAGGAACAACGCGCACATCATCGCCCGCCTCCTTGAGATTGCGCACAAGGTGGCACGCTTTATAGGCGGCGATGCCACCAGCAACGCCTACAACAATATTGCGAGAGCTATCTTTTTCAATCACACCGCACGATGGTACCTGGCGGCACAAAGAAAGGCCCCACTCGCCGCCCCGGGAAGGTGCACCCCTAGCCGGGGATACACGTCCGTGGCGACGCATGGAGCCTACAAGCTATTGCACGCTTGTGCGCTAGCTACTTGCCTTCCTCGTGGTCCAGCAATCCAGCGTCAATTTCGCGCAATGCGATAGACAAAGGCTTTTCGCCTGGCTCTGGAGTAACCAGTGGGCCTACGAATTCGAAGACACCTTCATCCTGCTCTTGGTAGTAGCTATTGATCTGGCGGGCGCGCTTAGCGGCGAAGATGACCAAAGCGTACTTAGAGGAAACCTTGTCCAAAAGCTCATCGATCGGGGGATCAGTAATGCCGATCGGATCATCAAATACTGGCTCCGCCTTTGCGGCTTCAGTGTTAGAAGGGGTGGTCACGTTAGTCACATGCACCTTTACATTGATTGAAGATGGTCAAAAAGGAGGTCTATGCCCGCAGGATATCACTAATGGCAGCTACTGCCTCGTCCAAATCCTCGTTCACAACGACGTGATCGAACTCGTCCTGTGCGGCTAGTTCCTCATGCGCAGTTTGCAACCTACGGTCAATGACGTCTTGCGGCTCGGTACCGCGGCCGGTGAGCCGCTCCACAAGTACCTCCCATGATGGGGGTGCCAAAAAGACCAGGTCTGCCTCCGGCAGCGCTTTCTTAACACTCCGAGCACCCGCGAGGTCAACCTCAACGAGCACCGGCCGGCCAGCGGCCAAAGCTTCCTCTACCGGCTGGGCGGGCGTTCCAGAGCGCTGCAATCCGCCGTGGATATCAGCCCATTCGAGCATCTCCCCGGCATCAATTCGCTGTTGGAAGGCTTCTGGGGTGACGAAGAAGTAGTCGACACCGTCCTGCTCCCCGGGGCGGGGCTGGCGCGTGGTCATAGACACGCTGAAGTACAGCCCCTCGACGTCACTGCGCAGACGCGAAACTACGGTGGACTTTCCCACTGCGGAAGGCCCCGCCAGAACGACGAGGCGCCCGCGTGCAGTTGCGTCAGCCATGGTTGTGACTATTCGCCGTAGCCGAAACGCTCGAGAAGAGCACGACGCTGACGCTCACCCAGGCCGCGCAGACGGCGGGTCTGAGCAATCTCCAGGTCCTCCATAATTTCCTTAGCCTTGACCTTGCCAACCTTCGGCAGAGCCTCGAGGAGTGCAGAAACCTTGGTCTTGCCGATGATCTCATCGGTCTCAGCCTTTTCGAGCACGTCCTTCAGGTCGGTCTCGCCGCGCTTGAGCGCAGCCTTGAGCTCGGCGCGAGCCTTGCGGGCCTCAGCGGCCTTTGCGAGAGCTTCCTTGCGCTGCTCATCAGTCAACTTTGGAAGGGCCACGGGTTTCCTCCGATTCATTAGATTGATTCTGTTACGTCTAGTACTTGGTACCAGATTACGGCTGCCTAACGCAGTTAATACACCGCGGAAAGTCATCAATAACCTTCGAGCAAACCGACTTCTGGCAATCCTAGCACTGCTCATTGAACGGTGACGATTAGCGGGTCCAAAAGCACGGCTATTTTAGCACGTCACCGCACATACCTTAAACAAAGTACCAGGTAAACGGCGCGGCCGTTAATCAGCCACGCCGCCCCTTCTAATCCCGGAACTCCGCTGCCACCTGAGCAACTGCTTTGCGCAGGTCAGCGACGTCAGGACCCTGCTCCAGCACTGCTCGAGACACATTGGCGAATCCCAGCGATGGACGAGCAGAAACAATGTCGTGCACCTGCTCTGGGCCGGCGCCTTGGGCACCGACGCCCGGCAGAAGAACCGGTCCATTGAGTGCATCGAGGCGCGGCGGATTGTCCAACGTAGCGCCGACGACTACACCGACATCGCCAGGCTTGCCAGCCTTGTGCGCCTCGACATTGAACGCGGCGCATTCATCGACGACGCCCTGAGCGATAGTGCTCTCCTCGCCCACCGGGACCGATTGGATGGCACGTGCCTCCGGGTTGGAGGTAGCCGCCAGGACGAATACACCGCGGCCGGTTTCTTCGGCCTTGGTGAATACCGGCCCGAGTGCACCAACGCCTAGATAGGGCGACACGGTCACAGAGTCTGCGCGCAGCGGCGAACTATCGCTGAGCCACGCATCTGCGTAGCCGGCCATGGTGGAGCCAATATCGCCGCGCTTGGCATCGGCAACAGTCAGGCACCCCGCTTCGCGCAGGGCAGCCAGAACGTCTTCGAGGACTGCAAAGCCCTGGGAGCCAAAGCGCTCAAAGAAAGCAACCTGTGGCTTTACCAAGGCGGCGGTATCGCTAAAGGCTTCAACGCAGCGCATGCTAAAGGTCCGCAGACCATCAGCGGTGGGCTCCAGCCCCCACTTCTCCAAGAGATATGGGTGAGGGTCGATGCCAACGCACAGGCGTCCCCGCTCCTGACCGGCTTCTTCTAGCCGCTCGCCAAATCCTTTAGTTCTGTGGGCCATGCTCAAGCTCCTGGAGTGCGCGTACCTGCAGGTTGCCAATGCGCATAGCTTCGATGCCCTGGACAGCTGCGGTTACACCCTGCACGGTGGTCACCAGCGGGATCTCCATGTGCACGGCGGCGGCGCGGATATCGTAGCCGTCGTGGCGGGCACCGGCGGAGCCGGCTGGAGTATTGAGAATCCAGTCGATCTCGCCGTTGAAAATCTTATCCACGATGGACTCTTCGCCTTCCTTGGCCTCAGAGACCTTGGCTGCAACCTCGCACTCGATACCGTTGCGGCGCAGCATCTGCGCGGTGCCGGCGGTAGCGACGATGTTGTAGCCCATGTGGGCCAAGCGCTGAATCGGGAAAATGAGGGTGCGCTTGTCGCGGTTCGCAACGGAAACGAAGACGGTGCCCTCCGTGGGCGGTACGACGAAGGCAGCAATTTCGCCCTTGGCGTAGGCCGCACCGAAGTTGGTAGCCAAGCCCATAACCTCACCGGTGGACTTCATCTCTGGCGAGAGCAGAGTATCGAGCAGGCTGCCATCGGGACGGCGGAAGCGGTTGAATGGCAAGACTGCTTCCTTGACGGCAATCGGGTGCTCCAGCGGCAAAGAGCCACCGTCGTATTCGGAAGGAATCATGCCTTCGGCACGCAGGTCGGCGATGCTCGAGCCCATCATGACGCGAGAAGCTGCCTTAGCCAGTGGTACGCCGGTGGCCTTGGAGACAAACGGCACGGTACGGGAAGCACGTGGGTTGGCCTCGATGACGTAGAGGATGTCATCCTTCAAGGCGAACTGCACATTCATCAGGCCCTTGACGCCAATGCCCTCGGCGAGCAAGCGGGTGGACGTGCGGACCTTTTCAATGTCCTCTGGTCCAAGGGTCATCGGTGGCAGCGCACAGGAGGAGTCACCGGAGTGAATGCCGGCCTCCTCAATGTGCTCCATGACGCCACCCAGGTAGACCTCGTTGCCGTCGCACAGGGCATCCACGTCAATCTCGATGGCGGAATCCAGGAAGCGGTCCACCAGAACCGGGTGGTCCGGAGACAGCTCGGTGGCACGCTCGATGTAGTCTTCCAGCGCCTTTTCGTCGTAGACGATTTCCATACCGCGGCCGCCCAGCACGTAGGACGGACGAACCAGCACTGGGTAACCGATGGAGGAAGCAACCTCACGGGCCTCCGCGAAGGAGGTGGCGGTGCCGTACTCCGGTGCTGCCAATTCTGCCTCATCGAGGACCTTGCCGAATTCGCCGCGGTCCTCGGCGGAATCGATTGCTGCAGGGCTGGTGCCCACAACCGGAACGCCTGCCTCCTCCAGGCGAGCAGCGAGGCCCAGCGGAGTCTGGCCACCCAGCTGGACAATCACACCGGCAACGTCACCGGAAGCGGCCTCCGCGTGGTAGACCTCCATGACGTCCTCGAAGGTCAGCGGCTCGAAGTAGAGGCGATCTGCGGTGTCATAGTCGGTGGAGACGGTCTCCGGGTTGCAGTTGACCATGACGGTCTCGTAGCCCTGCTCCGAAAGCTCAAGGGCCGCGTGAACGCAGGAGTAGTCAAACTCGATGCCTTGACCGATGCGGTTAGGGCCGGAGCCCAAGATGATGACCTTGCCCTTGGAGCCTTCCGGTGCCGGGCGAACCTCGGTCTCGGCATCCGGGTCGAGCTCATAGGAGCTGTAGTGGTACGGGGTCTGGGCCTCGAACTCGCCGGCACAGGTATCTACGGTCTTGTACACGGGGCGGATGCCCATGCGCCAGCGCAGGCTGCGTACGCCATCCTCGCCGTTGAATTCGGGGCGAAGGGCGGCAATCTGGGCGTCGGAAAGCCCAAAGACCTTGGCCTCGCGCAGCAGCTCCTCGGTGAGCACTGGGGCGTCGATAAGCTCCTGGCGGAAGGCCACCAACGTGGCCAACTCAGCGATGAACCAGGGGTCAACGCCGGAAGCCTCGTGGACCGCGTCGATAGAAGCGCCAAGGCGGAGGGCCAGCTCGATGTCGTACATGCGGCCCTCGGTCGGGCGCTCCAGGTCCTTTAGAACGGCCTGCAGGTCGGTGGCGCGCTCGCCAGCGAAGTACTCATCCGGCTTGGTCCAGAAGCCATTGGGCTTGTTTTCCAAAGAACGCATGACCTTGTTCAGACCCGCGATGTAGTTGCGACCGATGCCCATGGCCTCGCCCACAGACTTCATGGTGGTGGTCAAGGTGTCGTCAGCACCTGGGAACTTCTCAAAAGCAAAGCGTGGGGCCTTGACAATGACGTAGTCCAGGGTGGGCTCGAAGGCTGCCTTGGTCTCGCCGGTGATGTCGTTTTGTACCTCGTCCAAGGTGTAGCCAATGGCGAGCTTGGCCGCCAGCTTGGCAATCGGGAAACCGGTGGCCTTGGAGGCCAGCGCGGAGGAACGGGACACGCGCGGGTTCATCTCGATGACGATGATGCGGCCGTCTTCCGGGTTAACCGCGAACTGAATATTACAGCCGCCAGTATCGACGCCGACCTCGCGGATGATGGCAATGCCCAAATCACGCATCTTCTGGAACTCACGGTCAGT
>ERZ1031421.77-NODE-77-length-8523-cov-3.689891_pt1 | contig 8523 bp, 8 predicted proteins | sample MGYA00518050_ERZ1031421 | MGnify/ENA primary metagenome ERZ1031421 (study PRJEB33718, sample SAMN03159897) | human skin metagenome | collected 2013-10-01 | study: EMG produced TPA metagenomics assembly of the PRJNA266117 data set (Human skin bacterial metagenome and...
GGTCCCAACCGATATCCCAAACAACAAGACGGCAAGTTCCCGGCGCCCCAGTTTCCCGGAAAGCATACGGGGTAAATCCCGCGCCGTTTTTATCTTGCGCGACCCCCTCGTCATCGCGCGAATCGTCGGCCAGCCACGCCTTGGGTGCTTCAGACCATTGATATGGCACTGTCGGTGCGCCATCGCTGGGGGATGCGTCCGAAATGGGCGAGAGGGAGATTGCACTCGTTAGAGTCGCTGCTAGTCCGGCGAGAATGCGCCACTTCGTCGTCTTCAAGTTCTTTACTCCTTTGAGGCCTTTGTCGATGAGGTGGTCCATTTGATTCACCCCTTAAACATAGATGATAGCACAGGTCACCGCTAGCAGGCACTACTTTCACTTGTCCTGATCTGTTAACTCAGCCATGTAGCCTATTCAGGCTATGCTTAATAACCAGTTGCGTTAAATAGGAACCGAGACCGAGTACGACATTATTTGTCCGGATAGCCCGAAGTTCAGCCCACCGGTTATCTCAACGCACGCGGTGGCCGACATCGTAGCGCTGCGCCCCCAGGCGCGAACACGTAGAAGCAGCGCCATGAAAGGATGCCCGCGGCTTCGCGCCAGGCCTTACGCCATGCCGCCGGTTTGATCGTGCCGGCGCTGCCGGGGGAGGGCTTCACGAGATGCGGGTGCGGGAAACCTTGTGCGAAATGCGGGGTGCACCACCGCTATCGGACGCAGGTGCCACCGTAAGCTCGGGATGGATCCGAGTCGGTGCGCCCTGCCGGGAGAGGAGGTAACCCTCGCCCTCGAGATGGTCGTACGCCGCGACCACGGAGCCGCGGGAGATTTGCAGCAGCATCAACTGGTCCAAAGAAATTGCATGAAACTGGCACTTGGAATCTACCAGTTGGAGGGTGCAAACTCGACAGCATGTCTAAAGCACAGGAACTAAACCAGCAATTCATCGGCGGCGTGATCATGGACGTGGTCACGCCCGAGCAGGCCAAGATCGCCGAGGACGCAGGCGCATCCGCCGTCATGGCGCTCGAGCGCGTGCCTGCCGATATCCGCGCCCAGGGTGGCGTGGCCCGCATGTCGGATCCGGACCTCATCGAGGGCATCATCGAGGCCGTCGACATCCCGGTCATGGCCAAGGCCCGCATCGGCCACATCGTGGAGGCGAAAGTCCTGGAGCACCTGGGTGTGGACTACATCGACGAATCCGAGGTGCTCAGCCCAGCCGACTACGTCAACCACATCGACAAGCGTGGCTTTACCGTGCCGTTCGTCTGCGGCGCGACCAACCTCGGTGAGGCGCTGCGCCGCATCAACGAGGGCGCGTCCATGATTCGCTCCAAGGGCGAGGCCGGCACCGGCGACGTGTCCGAGGCCACCAAGCACATCCGCAAGATCACCAGCGAAATCGCAGCGCTGCAGGCGATCTGGGCCAACAACCGCGACGAGCTCTACGTCGCGGCCAAGGAGCTGCGGGCGCCGTACGAGCTGGTGGCCCAGGTGGCGGAAAACGGCAAGCTGCCGGTGCCGCTGCTCGTCGCCGGCGGCGTATCCACCCCGGCTGATGCCGCGTTCATGATGGAGCTTGGCGCGGACGGCGTCTTCGTCGGCTCCGGCATCTTCAAGTCCGGCAACCCCGAGGCCCGTGCGAAGGCTGTGGTGAAGGCGACGAGGAACTTCAGCGACATCGCGGTGGTCACAGAGGCCTCCCGCGGGTTGGGCGAGGCGATGGTGGGCATCAACGTTGCCGACCTGCCGGCGCCGCACCGCCTGGCAGAGCGCGGCTGGTAACAGGCAGTAGAAACGGGAAGGCCCACTATCTTGCGGATAGTGGGCCTTTGCGTTGCAGAGGTGGGCTTTGCCGGTTAGCGGATGTCCCCGAACTTGCGCACAACCCAGCGGCGGATGGCGATGAGGAACGCTCCGAGCACAATGGTGATCGCGGACAGGGTGAGGAAGAAGGTGCGCTCGGCGACTGCGTCGTCCGGGTTGTACAGCGAACCCAGCACGCCGGACAGCGCGGTGCCCATGGACACCGACATCAGCCAGACAGCGAACAGCCGGGACTTGAACGCCTGCGGGGCGACCTTGGTGGCCAGGGAGTTGCCCACGGGCGACAGGAACAGCTCGCCGATGGTGAAGAGGAACAAGATCACCACGAGCACCAGAAGGGGAGTGGACTGCTCGCCCTTGCCTACGTACGGCAGGAAGATGAACAAGGAAAGGCCGATGATGATGTTGGCCACGCCGAACTTCGTGGCGGAGGCCCACTGGCGCTCGCCCAGCTTCGTCCACATGGTGGCGAAGATCGGCGCGAAAATGATGATGAACAGTGGGTTGAAGGACTGCACCTGCGCCGGCTCGAGCACCCACTTGAACAGGCTGAGATCCGCGCGCTGGTCGGCGTAGACCGCCACCACGGTGAACTGCGACTGGAAGATGGCAAAGAACGCCACCGAGCCGACGAGGAGGGGGATGTAGCCGGTGAGGCGGGATTTCTCCGCGTCAGTGACCTCGTCCGAGGCGTACATCTCGCTCAGCAGCACCACTGTCGCCACCAGGGCAACCGCGAAGACGACCCAGGAGAGCCAATCCAGCGGCAGAATGCCGGTAGTCAGCAAACTGACCAGCACGAGCGCGATTCCGGCGACGCCCAGCCCCCACTTTGCCCATTCGGAGCGCGGCAAGGGGTTGGGGACCTCAGAGCCGGCGGCACCGATGGTAGATTTTCGCATCACGGTGTACTGCACCAGACCAATGGCCATGCCGATGGCTGCAAGGCCGAAGCCCCAGTGGAAGCCGGCCATGCCCCACACCCAGCCGGTGATCGCGTGACCGAACAGGGCGCCGATGTTGATCGCCATGTAGAAGACGGAAAAGCCCGCGTCGCGGCGCGGGTCCTCGCGGCTGTAGAGATCCCCCAGCACCACCTGGGCCGCCGTCTTCACGCCGCCGGAGCCGATGCCGACGCAGACCAGGCCGATGGCGAGGCCGGCGGCACCGGGGACCAAGGCGAGCATGACGTGGCCGATCATGACCAAAATCGCGGAGTAGTACAGGGTGCGTTCAGGGCCGAGAAGTCGGTCGCCGACGAACGACGCCACCAGCGCCATCATGTAGACGAAACCGCCGTAGGCGCCGACGAGGCTCAGGGCTGTAGACCGGTCGATGCCGAGCCCGCCCTCGGTTGTGGCGTAGTACATGTAAAACGCCAGCAGCGCCTGCATGCCGTAGAAGCTGAATCGCTCCCACAGCTCGATGCCGAAGAGGTTGGCCAGGCCCCATGGTTGTCCGAAAAATGTGCGCTCGGTCCGCGGGGTGTCCGCACCGGGCTGGGTTTGGGTAGACATAAATAAATAAAAAACGGCTCACCGTATTAACCGCCAAATACTTCACGGCAGCGATTCAGCGCAAACCCTGAGAACGAGAAATTCCCGCAGCAACCGCCTGTACGCTCGACACCCATGACGCGCTACATGGGAACCGAGACCGAGTACGGCATCACCTGCCCGGGTAACCCGCAGATCAGCCCGCTGGTCACCTCAACGCACGCGGTGGTCGCCTACGCCGCGCTGCGCACGCAGGCACGTACGCGGTGGGACTACGCGGAGGAGGCGCCGCTGAAAGACGCCCGCGGCTTCGACCTGCAGCGCTACCGCAGCGTGCCGGTCGTGGACGCGAACGCCATCGGCGTGGCCAACGTGGTCACAACCAACGGCGCGCGCTACTACGTCGACCATGGACACCCGGAGTACTCCAGCCCGGAGTGCTCGAACGCCTTCGACGCCATGGTTTACGACGCAGCCGGCGACATCATTCTCAACGAGGCCGCAACGTGCATCCGCCAGCTGTGGGAACAGCAGGTGTCCGTGCTGGCCAAGCACGAGCCGTGCCCGCCGTTGAAGTTCTACAAAAACAATGTCGACGGCAAGGGCCGCTCCTACGGTAGCCACGAGAACTACTTGTATTCCCGCCACACCAACTTCGAAAACCTCACCCAGGCGCTCATCCCGTTCTTTGTCACCCGTCAGGTCATCATCGGCGCCGGTCGCGTTGGCATCGGGCAGGCCTCGGAAACGCCTGGCTTCCAAATCTCCCAACGCGCGGACTACTTCGAGCAGGAGGTGTCGCTGGAGACCACGCTCAACCGGGGGATTGTCAACACCCGCGACGAGCCGCACGCACCGGAGGAGGACTTCCGCCGCCTCCACGTCATCGTGGGGGATGCGAACATGAGCCAGTACTCCAACTTCCTCAAACTCGGCATGACCTCGCTCGTGCTCGACGCGATCGAGTCCGGCGTGGACTTCACCGACCTCCGCCTGCAAAGCCCGGTCAAGGAGATCAAGGCCGTCAGCCACGACCCCGCCCTCCAGCATGAGCTCACGCTTCTCGACGGCCGCAGGTTGACCGCCATTTCGGTGCTCCGCGAATACAGGAAGCGTTGTGAGGGGCGAAGCAGCGTCGACAAGCAGGTGCTGGAGATGTGGGGCGAGGTCCTCGACGACCTTGAGCGCGACCCGCTGTCCACCGCAGACCGGCTGGATTGGACGGCGAAGTGGGCGCTGGTGCGAAGGTTTGAGCAGCGCGGGGCGACCCAGGCCAAGCTGCAGGCGATTGATTTGCAGTACGCGGACATCGACCCCGAAAGCTCCCTGTACCACGCGCTGGTGCGCAAGGGAGCGATGCGCACGATGGTCAGCGCGGAGAAGATCGCGGAAGCTGCGGTGCACCCGCCGGAGGACACCCGCGCCTACTTCCGGGGTCGCGCGGGCGAGAAGTTCGCCGAGGACCTAACAGCCTCGAACTGGCAGTCCATGCTGTTCACCGTGGACGGGCAGCTCTACCGGGTGCCGCTGGACCTGCTGGGCAGCCACACCAGGGCGGACGTGGGTGAGCTGATTGAAACGTCTGCGACAACACGCGAGCTGCTTTCCGGCCTGGGGCTGGCTCCAGAACGCTAAAGTTGCATCTATGGCTACGCAACAGACACACGCTTCCGGTGGCGGCGGGGACAACCACGGCGAGGACGTCGCCGCGGAATCTGCCGGCCAGGCCCAGATCAACACCTCCGGCACCGACGACCTGCTCGACGAGATTGACGCGCTGCTGGACTCCAACTCGGAGGAGTTTGTGAAGTCGTTCGTGCAGAAGGGCGGGCAGTAAGCTGGCAACCAGCTACCCGCGCCGCGTGATGGGCGTGGAAACAGAGTTCGGCGTGGCCACCTACGACGGCTCGCGCCAGGTGCTCACGCCCGAGGAGGTGGCGCGCTACCTGTTTCGCCCGGTTGTTGCGCAGCACCGCAGTTCCAACGTCTTCACCGCTAACGCTTCGCGTTTGTACCTGGATGTGGGTTCGCATCCGGAGTACGCGACCGCGGAGTGCGACTCGCTGAGCCAGCTTCTGGCCTACGACAAGGCGGGGGAGCGGATCTTCCACCGGTTGTCGCAGCAGTGCGACGAGGCGCTGCGTAACGACGGCTTCGCGGGTTCGACCTACCTGTTCAAGAACAACGTGGATTCGCGCGGGAACTCCTACGGCGCGCACGAGAACTACCTGATCAGTCGCGAGCTCGCGTTGAAGTCCTTCGGGCAACAACTGCTGCCGTTTCTGATCACGCGCCAGCTGATCTGCGGCGCCGGCAAGATCGCGGGGGAGAAGTTCGTCATCTCCCAGCGCGCGGACCAGGTGTGGGAGGGCGTTTCGTCCGCCACCACGCGCACCAGGCCGATCATCAACACCCGCGACGAACCCCACGGGGATTCCCACCGTTTCCGCCGCATGCACGTGATCGTGGGCGACTCCAACATGTCCGAGCCCACGTTCGCGCTGAAAGTCGGCTCGCTGCTGCTGGTCATCGAAATGCTGGAGGCCGGCTTCGACTTGCCGGGCATGGAGCTCGCAGACCCGAGCGCGCATATCCGCGACATCGCCGCCGACCCCACAGGCGCCACCGAACTCAACCTTGCAGCGGGCGGCACCGTCACCGCGCTCGAGGTGCAGCAGCGCACCCTCGAGGCCGCGAAGCGCTGGCTTGAACAACGCCCGGACGAGGGCACGCCGAACGAGGAGATGGCGCGCGTGGTGGACCTGTGGTCCCGCGTGCTCGACGCCATTGCCACGCAGGACTTCTCCGGCGTGGACACGGAGATCGATTGGGTGATCAAGCGCAAACTGCTTACCCAGTTCAAAGACCGGCTCGGCTGCGGCTGGGACCACCCGAAGCTCGCCCAGATCGACCTGACGTACCACGACATCAACCCCGAGCGCGGCCTGTTCTACGTGCTGGAGCGCAAGGGGCTCGCGGCGCGGTGGATAGACAACGCCGCCATCGAGGTGGCGGTGGACAACCCGCCAGCGACTACGCGAGCCGCCATCCGCGGCGAGTTCCTTTCCGCCGTGCGCGAGCGGGGCCTTGCGCATAATGTCGACTGGGTGCACTTGAAGGTCAACCGCCCGGAACCCCGCACGGTGGAGCTGCAGGACCCGTTCGCCACCGCGGACGACGCCGCGGCCGACCTCATCGGTTGGGTCCGGGCACAGGAAGCTGCAGAAGGGTAGGTCGCGGTGGCCAACGACAACGACATGGTCGTGCGCCAAGTCGGGCTCACGTTCGCCTTGCTGGCCTCACCCGCCAAACGCGACGTGGCCTGGGTGCAAAAGCACGTGGACGGCTACGGCGGCCGCACCCGCGACGCCGCCACCCACCTGATTGAGCGCGACGTGCGCGAGCTGCGCGACCTCGGCGTGCCCGCGCGCTACCAGGACGGCGAAGTGTGGGTGGTCAAGGACCTCTACGAGCTCCCGGCCGTGGACCTCACCGCCGAGGAAGCCTCCGTGGTTGGCCTTGCCGCGGATTTGAGCAAGCCGGGCTCGCTCGGCGAGTTCGCCCGCTCCGGCTGGACTAAGCTCGCCGCCTCCGGGGCGACGCGTTCCATGGACGCGCCGGCGCTGATGAACGTGTCCAACGACATCTTCCAGCTGCGCCCCGACACGCTGCGCGCCATTGTGAAGTGCGTGCAGGCGAAGCAGCGCATCTCCTTCGACTTCGTCCGCGCCCCTGGCAAGGACCCGGAGCGCCGCGTCGCCGACCCGTGGGGCGTGGTGTCCTTGAACAACCGCGCCTACTTCGTCGGCTACGACATCGACCGCGACGACGTGCGCGTGTTCCGCCTCAAAAAGATCTCCAAGCTGAAGAAAGTGCGCCACTCGGACGCGTTCCACGAACGTGCGAGCAACCTGCAGGCACTGGTGGAGGAAACGCTTCGCGGTGAGCTTATCGACGCCACCGTCACCGTCACCCATGGCACCGGCGAGGAGCTCGCTCAGCGCGGCTCCCGTACCTCCGGTGACACCGACACCATCACGCTGCGCGGCGTGGACCGCGACTGGGCCGTGCGCACCATCGCCAGCCTCGCCGGAAACGTGCTCGCGGTGGAGCCGTTGGAGGTCCGTGAGGACGTCGTCAAGCTTTTGCGTACTGCACTGGAAGGGGAGAACTGATGGCCGTGGACTTCAAGCGCCAAGAGCGCGTCGTGCGCCTGCTCAACCTGCTGGCCTATTCCTCGAACCACCCGGGGCTGACCCCGATGGAAATCGCCCGCGACCTAGGCGCGGACCCGATGCAGGTGCGCGACGATTTCGAGCTGCTGTTCCTCTCCGGCGTGGGCACCGGGCCCGGCGAGATGATCGACCTGGAGTACTCCTGGAAGGGCGTCAACATCAAAGATGACCAGGGGATGACCACGCCGCTGCGCCTGTCGCCCGCAGAGGCCAGCGCCCTGTTGATCCTGCTGGATTCTTTGGAAACTATGCCGGGGCTTGTGGACGGCCGCGCCGTGCGCACCGCCGCCGAGAAGATCCGCGCGGTGACCAAGTCGCAGGCGGTGGGCGACGCGGAGCACACCGGTGAGGCCGGCGTTGCCGGGACTGTCGCCGAAGCGCTCGCCGCGAAGCGCAAGCTGCGCATCACGTATTTCTCTGCGTCTTCGGACACAGTCACCGAGCGCGAAATTGACCCCGCGAGCCTGTTCCACCAGTCAGGGGCGACCTACCTCCACGCCGCGCAGCACGGCGAGATGCGTACGTTCCGCTTGGACAGGATTCAAAGCGTCGAGCTTCTCGACGCCCCTTCGGCCGCCACCGGCACCGACTTCGACACTGACTTTGACCCAGCGGACCCGTTCGGCATGGCCGACCGCGCCCAAGCCCGCCTGCTGATCCACCCGGATGCCACATGGCTGGCGGACTACTGGGAGATCGAGCTGGAGGAACCTTCGGAGGAAGACCAAGAAGGTGCTGAACCGGCAGGGGAGTGGATCCCCGCCACGATGCGCTACGGCAGCGACGACTGGTTGGTGCGCTTCTGCCTGAGTCAGGCTGACCGGGTGCGCATCGTCGAACCAGCAGCACTCGCCGACGAGGCCATGTCCCGCGTGCATCGCGGGCTCGAGGCGTTAGACTAATCTGCGCGTTAGACCGTTTTCGGAAAGGACAACCCATGCCAAACATTGGATGGACC
>ERZ1031421.79-NODE-79-length-8435-cov-4.256802_pt1 | contig 8435 bp, 8 predicted proteins | sample MGYA00518050_ERZ1031421 | MGnify/ENA primary metagenome ERZ1031421 (study PRJEB33718, sample SAMN03159897) | human skin metagenome | collected 2013-10-01 | study: EMG produced TPA metagenomics assembly of the PRJNA266117 data set (Human skin bacterial metagenome and...
CTGCTTACCAGTTTTTGGAAGCCATGAGAGGATCTGTTCTATACTTCGAATCCCCTTCCTTGAAAGTTTGGGGATACCTTGTGGTCACCACATTCCTAACGTTCTTTCTTGGTTTGATCTATTTTTGGCGAGCGGAACATCACTATGCAGATGCTAAATAGACCCGCGGTGGTCACTAGAAATCTCAGGAAGACTTTCTATGTACCTCGCTCACAAAACCCTCTCGACCTGATATTCCGGTCTCGACAGCGCCCGGTAGAAGCTGTGAAGGGTGTAAGCTTCGCTGTCGAAAAGGGTGAGTCAATCGGAATTCTAGGGAAGAACGGCTCAGGAAAGTCGACGCTTCTTAGGCTCATCGCTGGAATGGAAACGCCTACGGAAGGAGAGGTTTTTGTTAGTGCGAAGCCCTCTCTACTCGGCGTGTCTGCAGCTCTACAACCGAAGTTAACAGGATATCAAAATATTAGGTTGGGTTTGTTGGCTACAGGCAATCCACCTAAGCAAGTTGATGAGCTTCTGCCGTCGATTGCAGATCTCACTGGTCTCGAGGAGGCTCTTAGCCGCCCGATGCACACCTACTCGTCTGGGATGCAAGCTAGACTAGTATTTGCTATAGCAACTTCTCGTGAACCGGAGATCTTGATGATTGACGAGGCGTTGGGTACCGGTGACGCCACGTTCAACGAAATTGCTAGTAAGCGTATGGAGGCAATGCTAGAAAGTTCCGGCACTATTTTCGTTGTATCGCATAGTGCGAAAACGATAAGGAGAAACTGTAAGCGTTGTATCTGGCTGCACGACGGTGTGGTTATCAGCGATGGTTTAATCTCTGACATTTCCCCGGAATACGCCAAGTGGGGCGAGGCGGTTACCCTAGGTAAGATTGATCGGGCAAACGAGATTATTGATTACAACTTGAGAAATTCGACTACGCCCCAAATTGTTTTGCGCAGTGAGACGGTATAGGGCCTCGGTGCTTTATTCCGAAGATGGGACCGTAGCTAAAACCTTCGTATAGATTTCGTCGTATTTTCGTACGATGGTTTTCCACTCATGTTGACTGGCCCAGTTCCTACGTCGCGCTGGATCATCTTTTCGCTCAACAGTTTCGATTATCGCTGCAGCAAGGGCGGTTTCATTGCCGGCTGGAAAGTACGTCTCAATGTTGCCGGTAATCTCTCGGACCGCGGGAAGATCACTTGCTACGACCGGAATACCGTAGGCTTGTGCTTGCAAAGCCTTGATAGGTGTAACCCGGCGAGTGACAGTCTCGTCTTGCCGTGGAAGAATGAAAACATCCAGCGCTGCATACCATTTCCAAACCTCGTCGCGCGGAACTTGCCCCACGAAGCACACGCGATCTGCCACATCAAACTCGCGGGCCATACGCTCGAGTTCTCCGCGTTGTTCCCCTTCTCCTACGATTAGGATATTCAGGGCGGAAGGAAGGTGTTTGGCAGCCGCAATCAAGGTGTCAATGCCCTCGTAGGAAACTAGAGACGAGATTATGCCGATTATCGTACGGTCCGATGCTAGCCCCAGGGACCGTCGCAACTCCGACTTGTCGAAAGATCTGCCTCGTTTGATATCGTCGGTTGAGACTCCGTTGGGGACGACGAAAATCTTTTTGCGCTCTATTCCCCTTTCGACGAGTATCTCCCGATAAACATCGCTCAGCACCACTACTGCACTCGCAGAGCGTGCTGCTACTATTTCGTGCTGTCTAGCGAACCTATAGAACTCCGATTCGCGAGCTGACGCATGTAATTCCTTTGGTATTTTGGAAAGCCACGTTGATTCAGGTTCACCTCGCACTTCGTAAATCCAAGGTACCCCAAGTTGGTTTGCAATCGCTGAAGTCACGGTCGCATTCAGGTAGTTAGTTGTTGTGTGTAGAAGGTTCACTTCCATGTTTTTACATATCGCGACTACGCGGTCGCGATACCTAGCGTCCCGCTTCGACCCACCTGCAAAAACGCGGTAATAAGTAACCCCCTCCACTTGCTCTACCTCTCCCGTGCTAAACCGGCCTACATTTAGCGGGTAATTCAATCGGGTAACCGCTCGCGCGTTGATTCCGATCTGGTTTTGCCCCTTAAGGATGTTGTGTGTGCGCAGGGTATAACCAGACTGTGTATGCGGCAAACTATTCGTTACCAGGTGGAGCACGGAGGGTCGGACGGCGGCCGGAACTGGCGCCGGTGATTCTTGAATATGTGCGGTAGAGGGGTCGATTTTTCGTAGTGCACCGATTGTGGCTCTCCGGTCGAGGCTAGAGTAAAGATTCGGCTCTGCAAGAATCTGTTTCGCTGCCGAAACAAAGTGGCCCGATCGTAATAACTCGGCAGTACTATTTGATGGTTGTGCAAGCAGCCGCTGTTCTAGCGCAAAGATCAAAGGCCTAAACGAGCTGGGTGAACAACGACGTAACCGTTCGAGAACTTTCAGACTAGTCGTATCGGGATTGATCCTGAAAACTCGTAGGACTTCCACGGTCAGGATCGCAAACTGTTTACATAGTCCTTTCAACGCGGGCATTCTCAACCAATCTTTCTAAGTATGCCGGAAACAATCTAAGCTCTTCTTTCTCAGTGCTAATAACCCACCGCCGGGCTCTATCCCCCACAACCAGTTCGTCTGGATTCTCGAGTAGATACGCCCAAAGTTCCGCGAGACCATGGTAATCGCCAGGAGGAACGACGTGTCCCGCACCAAGCGTTCGAATCAAGTCAGCCGTCTCTCCCGCAACCACGCCTGTGATGTGGATTTTTTGTCTCATCAATTCAAATGTTTTTGAAGGAACTGCTTGATGTAACGCGGGCCAGTTTCGCAAATGCACGAGAGCGGGGTCTGCCCAGTCGAAATCTTCCTGCAGTGCTTGACGCGCAACCGTTTCTCCAAAATCAACCGAAATTCCTAAACGGTCGGCTAAATCACGGGCTTGCTGGAGTCCCGCCCCAGTGCCCCGAACCCGTAGTGCAATCGAATACCCACGTTCAGCTGCCAAACTCACCGCCTCAAGAACGGTTGTAAGATCCTGCGCTCGGCCTATCTTACCAGCGTAAAGAACTTTCAGGGACCGCTTCGCCGACTGTGAGGCAGGGTAGTTGGTTTTAGGACGAAGCGGCGTGGGGTAAACATTCCTCAAAATGAAGAGATCGGACTCCTCCAGCATCCCACCGTCCAATAAACTCTCCCCGAGGGTTTCAGCTGTTACAATAATCCCGTCCGCTTCACGATAAATTCGATGCATCAGGATTTTTACGAGCCCAGTAGAGACCTTAATACCTCGGCGAAAGATCGTGCTCCTAAGTGCAGTAGGTTTTCCGCGGACTTCATCCCACCGAGACACTTCTTCAAGAAGTTGCGGCCATGCATCTCGAAGGTCCACAACGTATGGGGTGTCCGTAATACGTGAAGCAAGCCAGGTGGCAATCGCAGTTGGAAGTGCCGGCACCGTACCCACGATTAGGTGCGGCCTCATGCCCCGAGAAGCATTTCGCCATATCACCAGGACCATAACCAGCGAGTTAAAAGCAACCATTCCTTGGTTAAACGCTCGCTTAACCAACGAATCAGAGTGTTTCGACGCTGGTACTCGATAAATCGACTCGCCATGCGGGCCAATCTCGGCAGCTACCGTTCGATGAGATAAAAACTCTCGCAAGATGCTGCGTAGTCCATTCCATCCGCGCTCTTTACCTGCGACGGGGGTTACTACAGTGACTTGGTGGCCATTCTTAACTAAAGCCTCAGTGATCCAACTCCATCTTCGGTGAGGTACGCCGTCATGAGGCCACCAATACTGCGTTATCAGCTGAACTCTCATTTGGAACCTCGGTTACTTGGATAGGCATAACATTTACTACCCCCGCGTATTAACCTGCACTTAACTTAGTGGGGCCAGCGGGGCTCGAACCCGCGACCAGCGGATTATGAGTCCGCGGCTCTAACCGACTGAGCTATAGCCCCTTTACCAAACTGTGCGCATCTAACTATAACTCGCAGTTTTTCGATACAGAAATACGATTCGCGACCAGTTAGTAGTGGGGTTCAAACTCAGCATTTCGAGCGCCCACACCAGTTAATTCAGCAATCGCCGCAATCGCGCGAGGCGCCGCTTTGCCGTCACCATAAGGGTTGACAGCATTCGCCATTGCCTCATACGCGGCCGATTGGTCAAGCAAATTCCTGGCTTCTGCCACGATACGCTGGCGATCCGTCCCGACAAGTTTAACTGTTCCAGCAACCACAGCTTCAGGACGCTCGGTGTTCTCACGCATCACGAGGACAGGCTTGCCAAGCGACGGAGCCTCCTCCTGCACTCCGCCAGAATCGGTGAGCACCAGGTAGGCACGGCTCATCAGTGCCGTGAACTGGTCATACGGCAACGGATCCGTGATGATGACGTTTGGGAGGTCTTCGACCTCGGGGAGAACCGCATCCCGCACCTTCGGGTTGAGGTGCAGTGGCAGCGCAAAAATGTGGTCCGGGTAGGACTTTGCCAGATCCTGGACAGCGCCACCGATTTCCTTCATCGCGTCAAGGTTCTCGCGGCGGTGGGTGGTGACAAGGACGAGCTTCTCATCGGAGTTTCGAAGCTCCTCCAGTCGCGGATCCTCAAATGCAACTTCCCATTCCGACGCCGCGAGCAGGGCATCAATGACGGTGTTACCCGTAACGACGATGTCCTTGGAACGGAAGTTCTCTCGGCGAAGATTTTCGCGCGACTCGTTTGTAGGAGCCAAGTGGAGGGAAGCAATCTGGCCGATGATCTTGCGGTTCGCTTCCTCAGGAAATGGCGAGAAGATGTTTCCTGTACGCAGACCAGCCTCGAGGTGCACAACCTTTACGCCTTTGTGGAAACCAGCCAAAGCCGCCACCATCGCCGTCGACGTATCGCCCTGAGAAATGATGACGTCAGGCTTCTCTTTCTCGATAATCGGATCAAGCCCCTGAATCGCACGCGCTACCAACTCGTTAAGGGTCTGCCCCGGCTTCATCAGCGCCATATCGTGATCCGGGGTGATACCGAAACGCTTGTTCACCTGCTCAAGCATCTCTTTGTGCTGACCAGTAGAGACCACTACCGATTCAAAACGATCGTCGTTCTGGAGCGCGCTGACTACTGGCGCAACCTTAATCGCCTCCGGACGGGTGCCGTAGACAGTCATAATTTTCGGCTTTACCGACATGGTTTCCTTAAGGGTTGTTCGACACAGGGATACTCTCTACAACTTAGTACAGCACAGTGATCATTGGGACCCAAGGGCAACCACCCCGTCCCTCCTTTCCGCTGTACCCTGACCACCATGTACCAATACGTTGTCGGGGCCGCCGCCGGGTATGTGCTCGGCACGAAAGCCGGCCGGAAGCGCTACCACCAGATCGTCAACGCCGCGCAGGCCGTCGCTAATTCGCCGGTGACCAAGCAGGTCACTGCTTCTGCTCGCCGGGCTATCGCTAACAAGATCGATCCGGAGCCGCGCATGCGGGAGGTCAAGGACCTCCGCAAGGGTAAGAAGCTCCGTGGCGGTTCGTCTAAGGAGATCGAGGACACGATCTACGAGCCGGACCAGGATTAGGCCAGCCCGGCAACAATCCCGTCGAGGATATCTTTTTCGCTGATGATGAAGCTGGTAGCGCCAGCTTCGCGTTCGAAGGTGTCCATGAGCTGCTCCACCACGGTGGAACCGGAGCCGATCACGTCGGCACGGCCGGGGTGGACCACCGGGTTCTCACGACGTTGCGCTGCGGTCTTCACGCGCAGGTCCGCGGTCACCTTGCGCAGCCGGTCGAAGGGGATCTCCGACATGTGGATGCGCTCAGGGTCATAGGATTCCAGCCCCTGCGCTAGCGCGGAGAGAGTGGTGAAGGTACCGGCGCAGCCGACGAATGTTCGCGCATCTGCAAAAGGGACGGTGGACGCGGCGTCAGCGATCTTCGCGTCGATGAATACACGCGCCTCAGCAGCCTCCTCCGCTGTGGGCGGGTCGGTGCGCATGATGCGCTCGGTGATGCGCACACACCCCATTTGGGTGGAGATGGCATGGCCTTCCATGACGAACTCGGTGGAGCCTCCGCCGAGGTCGATCACGCAGAACGGACCGCGGGCAGGATCGATGTCCGCAGTGGCACCGGCGAAAGACAGCGCCGCCTCCTCCTCGCCGGTGATCACCTCGGCGACTGCGCCCGGCTGGATCTGGCCGAGCAGCTCCCGGGTCATGGCGAAGAAGTCTTCACGGTTTGCGGCGTCGCGGGTGGCGGAGGTGGCTACCATGCGCACGCGGGTGACGTTCTCGCGCTGCATCTCCTCGACATAGTCGGCAAGGGCCACGCGGGTTCGCTCGATGACCTCTGCGGCGAATTGACCGGTCTCGTCGACACCCTGCCCAAGACGGACGATGGTGTTGCGGCGGGAGACCTCGCCGGTGTCCGTGTCGTGGATGAGTAGGCGGATGGAGTTTGTGCCGCAGTCCACGGCAGCCACGCGCGTCATGCCAGCCCCTCCCCTGCTTCGGCGAGGGTGATGCCGAGGTCGTCGAGCGTAGGCCAGTCGGCCGGAATCGCGGTTCCGCGAAGGTCACCGTGCTCGGCGGCCAGAGCCACTGCCTCGGTGCCGAAGCGGACGCGCTCTGGTCCTTCCGCAAGCGCGTAAGCGATGAGCACGTGGAGGCACTTCACGCGCTCCGGCATGCCGCCGCCAGAGAAGTTGGTGCCCAGGTCCTCGATGGCGTTGCGTTCGGCGAGGAAATGCTCGTGGGCGGCGAGGTAGTCGGCGCGCAGGTCTTCACCCTCATCGCTGTCGGCGTTGAGGCGGTTTTCCATCCACTTCATCACCTGCGCGACCTCGAGGCGGGAGGCCTCGGCTGTTAGGCGGGGGTCGGTGAGGTAGTAGAGGGTGGGGAATGGGGTGCCGTCGTCAAGCTTGGGCGCGGTCTTCACCACTGCCGGCTGGTTGTCCGGGGTGGTGTACGCGATGGCGAGCACGCCACGCGGGGTGCGGCCGAGCTGCTCGGCAACGATGGCGAGTTGTTCGTCTGTGGGAGGAGTGTGCATGCGGGCATTATCTCATGGTGGTTGGCGGCAGTGGCGTCTGCAGGCGAGCACTAGAATCTTCAATCAGGCAGAACCGCGAGAGGGAGCAACGACAGTGCAACGCCAGAGAGACTTGAGCCGCTATATAAGCAACAAAGTTCCCCTCATTCACCATCGATCCGTGCAGTCATTTCTCCAAACGGATCTGAACTCCGGCATCCACGAGATCCGCTACGGTAGCGGCACGTTAGATTTAATGCTGGAGAAAGCGCCTAGCAAAAACCTATTGGTCATCTTTCATGCAGCAGCTGGGCCTTCGCATACAACACCTATTTTCACGGGTAGACGAATAGCACAGAGCGCAAATGCGTCCAGACTTTTTGTATCGGATCCTTCGCTTGATCTAGGGGTGCGAATTGGGTGGTTTGCGGGCGACGAAGACCGACCGCTCCAGATCGATTTACCGTGCTTGATTCAACACGCCGCGTCGAGCTCCGGCGCCGAGCGCATCATATTTTTCGGTCCTTCCGCAGGTGGGTTCGCCTCGCTCTATTACTCGCATGTGTTTCCTAACTCACTGAGCGTGGCTGTTAACCCCCAGACTGCGATTTCCCGGTACTACGGTCATTTGGCAGAGTCTTATTATTCCGCAGCCTGGCCGCACGAAGAACAGCGGCTGGGGCTCGTAGACGACATTGTTCCGCTCTATCAAGATGAGTCCACGAACTATGTCGTCTACATGCAAAACTCGCAGGATGATTTTCACATAGAGCACCATTTACGCCCGTGGGAAGAAGCCACCTCAAACAGTCTCGGCAGCAGCTGGTTTCTCCTCAGCGATGACTGGGGCGACGGCCACACACCACCACCAGCATTTTTCCTGGAGTCGGTTCTCCAATATGCAACGACTTTCGAAGGAGGATGGGACGACCTCATTGAGTCGCTAAAGGAGGAATTCTAGACCGCCTACTGGGCCGGTTCCTGGGTGTCAGGCGCCGGCGCTTCGGGCGCGCCAGACTCGGGCACAGGCCCCTCCGGCGCCGGCGCTTCTGGCGCTGGGGCTTCGGGCGCGGGGGCGGGCGGAGCGTCGTCGATAGGCTCAAGCTCCTCCCCCGGGACCTCGCGCAGGGAATCCCACATCACCTGCGGCCAGGTGCGGGTGTCGGGGATGTCGTCCTTGCCAGTGGTGATTGCCTCGGGGGCGGTCATGCGGGGGTCGATGATGCGCCAGGCGGTCTCGCCCTCTTCCATGACGCCGAGGCGGCGGCGGGCTTCCTGTTTGAGGAAGGCATCGTCGTCGTACATGGCGATGTCGTCCTCCAGCGCTTTCTTCTGGGCCTCCAGGCGGGCGATGGATTCGTTGGCGCGGGCGATCTCGGCGCGGCCCTCGTAGAAGT
>ERZ1031421.89-NODE-89-length-8169-cov-4.298373_pt1 | contig 8169 bp, 5 predicted proteins | sample MGYA00518050_ERZ1031421 | MGnify/ENA primary metagenome ERZ1031421 (study PRJEB33718, sample SAMN03159897) | human skin metagenome | collected 2013-10-01 | study: EMG produced TPA metagenomics assembly of the PRJNA266117 data set (Human skin bacterial metagenome and...
CTCGGCCGCCGCGTCATCGGCGCCATCCGTACCGCGGCGTCCGTTGGCCTGGCGGTGCCGGCGGTGCGCTTGCTGCTCGGCGGGGCGGACCCGGAGCGTGTGCACGCGCTGCTGACCGCTGGCGCGGACGAGGCGCAGCAGGGCAATTCCGCGCCGGCGATCGCGCAGTGGGCGGACATCACCTCCGCCACCACGATTGTTGCCGGCCCCGGGTTGGCGCTCGCGGCCGCGCTGCTCGGCCTGGCCGGCGGGGTGCTGCTGATCGCCCGGCCGGGCGAGGATTCGCCGCGGCAGAACAAGTACGAGAAGGAAACCGTGCGCCGGGAGAAGGTGCGCGAGGACTTGGAGGAGGACCCCCAGTCCGGCCGCGTGCTGTGGGACGCGATCAGCGCGGACATCGACCCGACCGATCCGCAGAGTGGACCGGATTTCCGATCCTCTAAGGGCACCCGCTAGCCTTATCCCTGACAGGCCAGGCCCCTTGCAACTGGGAGGTAGCCATGCCGGCTCCGAGCACACTCGACGACGTTGTCGCTGGTGTGCTTCGCGACGTTGCCAAGCGTGAGGCCGCCGTTTCCTTCAAAGAGATCAAAGCGCGCTCGCGCGATATGGCGCCGACCCGGGATGCCCGGGCGGCGCTTTTGCGTCATGGCTGCAGCGTGATCGTGGAGATTAAACGCAACTCTCCGGTCTTCGGCCCCACCGGCGCCGGGCATTCGAGCGTCGAGACGCTCGCCCAGAACATCGAAGCGGGCGGCGCCCACCTCATCGCGTGCCAGACGGAGCGTCTGCGTTTCGACGGTTCCCTGGCAGACATGGCCCAGGCCAGGGCAGCGGTGGAGCTGCCGATGGTGTGCCGCGACGTGATCGTGGACCCGTACCAGATCCACGAGGCCCGCTGCTACGGCGCTGACGCCATCCCGCTGCAGGTGGGGATCCTGGACCAGCCCCGCTTCGAGGCGCTGCTGGACCGCGCCGAATCCCTCGGCATGGCCGCCGTGGCGGAAGTGCGCACCCCGGAGGAGGCGGACCGCGCGCTGCGCGCGGGCGTGTCCGTGGTGGCGGTCAACTCTTGGACCTTCGACACCAACAACTTGAACCGCAACGCATTCGCTGAGATCGCGCCGGGTCTTCCCAGCGAGGTGATCAAGATCAGCCTCGGCGGCGTGGCCACCCCGCGCGATCTGATCAACGCCGCCTCCTGCGGCGCGGACGCTGTGCTGGCGGCGGAGGCTGTCATGGCGGCGGGCGATGTGCTCTCCGCGACGCGCTCGCTGGCCACCGCGGGCCAGCACCCCGCGTGCCCGTCGCGACGCTAAATGGCACACTGTTTGGCGTGCAAACGCTGAATTTGGCTAACATTCCGTCGCCGCCGCAGGGCGTGTGGTACCTGGGGCCCATCCCCATCCGCGCCTACGCGCTGTGCATCATCACCGGCATTATCGTCGCGATGGCGGTCTCGCTGCGCCGCTACAAGGCGCGCGGCGGCAACCCGGAGACGGTGTGGGACGCGGCGATTGTGATCATCCCCGCCGGCATCATCGGCGGGCGCCTGTACCACGTGATCACGGACCACCAAAAGTACTTCGGCGAGGGCAAAAACCCCTGGCAGGCCTTCAACATCACCGCCGGCGGCTTAGGCATCATCGGCGCGGTGACGCTTGGCGCGTTGGCGGTGTGGGTGATGATGCGGCGCAAGGGGCTGCCGATAGCGCCGCTTGCGGACGCGATCGCGCCGTCGGTGATCCTCGCCCAGGGCATCGGCCGGCTGGGCAACTACTTCAACCAGGAGCTCTACGGCGCGGAAACCGATGTGCCGTGGGCGCTGGACATTTACTATCGCGTCAACGAAGCCGGCCAGTACGCCCCGCTGACGGGACGTTCCACCGGCGAGGTGATCGCGAGCGTGCACCCGACGTTCCTCTACGAGCTGATCTGGAACGTTGCGGTGTTCTTCGTGATCGTCTGGGCGGACCGCCGCTTCCGCCTCGGCCACGGCCGCGTGTTCTGGCTGTACGTGGCCGGCTACACGCTGGGCCGGTTCTTTATCGAGTTCATGCGCCGCGACGAGGCGAACCTCATCCTCGGCTTGCGCGTGAACACGTGGGTCTCCGCGATTTTGTTCATCGTCGCCGTGGTGATCTTCTTCATGCTGCAAAAGGGGAGGGAGACCCCGGAGGAAGTGGACCCGGAGTACAACCGTTCGTCCACGGCAGACTCCCAGGATCGGGAGTACCGTGGGGCGCTGAAGAACACGAATGGCACCTACGAAGGTGAGGTTGGTACACGTGGATAGAAGGACAAAGATCGTCTGCACCCTCGGCCCGGCTGTGGCCAGCAAGGATGCGATTTTGGGGCTGGTGCGCGACGGCATGGACGTGGCGCGCCTGAACTTCTCGCACGGCGACTACCCGGACCACGAGCAGAACTACCGCTGGGTCCGCGAGGCTACCGACGAGACCGGCCACGCAGTGGGCATCCTGGCCGACCTGCAGGGCCCGAAGATCCGCCTCGGCCGCTTCGAGGGCGACGGCAAGACGTACTGGGAAACCGGCGAGACCGTCCGCATCACCGTGGACGACGTTGAGGGCACGCACGACCGCGTGTCCACCACCTACAAGCAGCTCGCCCAGGACGCGAAGCCGGGCGACCGCCTGCTCGTGGACGACGGCAAGGTCGGTCTGGTCTGCACCGAGGTCGAGGGCAACGACGTGGTCTGCCGCGTCACCGAGGGCGGCCCGGTGTCCAACAATAAGGGCGTGTCGCTTCCGGGCATGGACATCTCCGTGCCGGCGCTGAGCGAGAAGGACAAGGCGGACCTGCGCTTCGCGCTGGAGCTCGGCGTGGACATCATCGCCCTGTCGTTCGTGCGTTCCCCGGCCGACGTGGAGCTGGTGCACGAAATCATGGATGAGGTCGGCCGGCGTGTGCCTGTCGTCGCCAAGCTTGAAAAGCCCGAGGCTGTGGACGCGCTGGAGTCCATCATCCTCGCGTTCGACGCAGTGATGGTTGCCCGCGGCGACCTGGGCGTGGAGATCCCGCTCGAGCAGGTCCCGGCGGTGCAGAAGCGTGTGATCCAGATTGCGCGTGAGAATGCCAAGCCGGTGATCGTCGCCACGCAAATGCTCGACTCCATGATCGAGAACTCCCGCCCGACCCGCGCAGAGGCCTCCGACGTGGCCAACGCGGTGCTCGACGGCGCGGACGGCGTGATGCTCTCCGGCGAGACGTCCGTGGGAGTGGACCCGCACAACGTGGTGCGCACCATGAGCCGCATCGTGCGCTCCGCGGAGCAGATGGGCAACGTGCCGCCGCTGAACCACATCCCGCGCACGAAGCGTGGCGTGGTGTCCTACTCGGCCCACGACATCGCCGACCGCCTCAACGCGCGCGCGATTGTCACCTTCACCACCTCCGGCGACACCGCCCGTCGCGTGGCGCGCCTGCACCCGGACTTGCCGCTTCTGGTGTTCACGCCGGTGCAGCAGGTGCGGTCGCAGCTGGCCATGACGTGGGGCGCGGAGACGTTCCTGTGCGAGCATGTCCACAGCACCGACGACATGATTAAGGTGGTGGACCGCCAGCTGCTGGCCATGGAGCAGTACAACGAGGGCGACACCATGGTTGTCGTCGCCGGCACCCCGCCCGGTGTTGCGGGCACCACGAACACCATCCACGTGCACCAGCTCGGCGAGGACACGCGCAACCCGTAAGTGGTTACGCTGGTGGGCATGCCTGAAACCGGAATTGAAGTTCGCGACGCCCACCTGCACAACCTCCGCAACGTGGATGTGGACATCCCGCGCGGCACGCTCGTTGCGGTGACTGGGGTGTCCGGCTCCGGCAAGTCTTCGCTCGCCTTCGGCACCATCCACGGCGAGGGCCAGCGACGCTACCTCGAGTCGGTGGCACCCTTTGCCCGCCGCCTGATCGGCTCGGCGGTGGACCCGCAGGTCGGTTCCGTGGAGGGCCTGCCGCCGACGGTGGCGCTGGAGCAGTCCACCTCCGGTGGCGGCGCGCGCTCCACCGTGGGCACCGTCTCGGCGCTGTCCAACAGCATCCGTTTGCTGTACTCGCGCGCGGGCGACAACCCGAAGGGGCTGTACTCCGACTCGTTTTCCCCGAACACGCCGGAGGGCATGTGCCCGACGTGCCAGGGCACCGGCGTGGTGCACGAGCCCACCGAAGCATCGATGGTGCCGGACCCGATGCTGTCCATCGAGGATGGCGCGATCCAGGCCTGGCCGGGCGCGTGGGCCGGCAAAAACTTCCACGACATCCTGGCCACGCTCGGCTACGACCTGGACTCGCCCTGGCAGGACCTGCCCAAGGAAGACCGCGAGTGGATCCTGTTCACCGAGGAGCGCCCCGTGGTCACCGTCAAGCCGCTGCGCGGCGAGGACCAGATCCAGCGCAACTACAAGGGCACGTGGCGCTCCGTGGCGTCGTATCTGACCAACACGCTCGCCGAGACCCAGTCCGACACCCTGCGCAAACGCGTGCTGTCCTACATGGAGTCGCGCGTGTGCGAGACCTGCCACGGCCGCCGCCTCAACCCGGAGGCGCTCAAGGTCACCTACGCGGGGATGCCTATCGACGAGCTCGGCGCCCTGCCGCTCGACCAGGTCCACGAGGTGCTGGCAGCGCAGGAGCCGACCGAGGGCTCCGCCGAGGACCTGCTGCTGAAGCAGATCCTGCCCGCGCTGCAATCCGCGCTCGACCTGGGCCTGGCGCACCTGAGCCTGGACCGCCCCGCGCCAACCCTGTCCGCCGGCGAGCTGCAGCGCATCCGCCTATCCGCCCAGCTGCGCTCGGGCCTGTTCGGCGTGGCGTACGTGCTGGACGAGCCGTCCGCCGGCCTGCACCCCGCCGAGCGCGGCGCGGTGCTGGACATCTGCCGCCGCTTCATCGACGCCGGCAACTCGGTCCTGCTGGTCGAACACGACATGGAACTCGTCGCCCAAACCGACTGGCTCGTGGACGTCGGCCCGCTCGCCGGCGAGCGCGGCGGTGAGGTTGTCTACTCCGGCCCCACCAGCGACTACACCGGCGACGCGCCCACAGCGAAGGCGCTGGCGAACCGGACACTTTCGCCTAACGACGCCCCACGGTCCGCCACCGGCGAACTGCGCCTTTCCGGCGTGTCGGCCCGCTCGATTGAGGGGCTGGACGTTTCCTTCGGGATGGGCCAGTTCACCGCGGTGGCCGGTGTGTCCGGCTCCGGCAAGTCGACGCTGGTCAGCACCGTCCTCGCTGGTGTGCTCCGCGACGCCGCGTCCACCGTTGTGGAGGAAGAGGACGACTCTGCGGGTGATGCGGGGGCGGGGGAGGCCGGATGGACCGTCGATAGGCAAGAAGGCTTCGACGCAGTGAGCCGAGTCGTGCAGATCACCCAGAAGCCCATCGGGCGCACCCCGCGCTCGACGCTGGCGACCTACACCGGGCTGTTCGACGGCGTGCGGAAACTGTTCGCCGGCACCGACGAGGCGAAGCGGCGCAAGTGGACCGTGTCGCGCTTTTCCTACAACGTGAAGCAAGGGCAGTGTCCGACCTGCGGCGGCGCCGGCAAAATCGAGGTGGAGCTGGTGTTCCTGCCCGGCTCGTACACCACCTGCCCGGACTGCGGCGGCGCGCGCTACAACGACGAGACCCTCGAGGTGACCTGGGAGGGGCTCACCATCGCGCAGGTGCTGGAGCTGACTGTCGACGAAGCCGCGGACGTATTCGCCGACGAACCGAAAATCCTGCGCGCCGTAGAGACCCTGCAGGCGGTGGGGCTGGGCTACCTGCGCCTGGGCCAGGGCGCGCCGGAGCTTTCCGGCGGCGAGGCGCAGCGCATCAAGCTGGCCACGGAGCTGCAGCGCTCCCGCAACTCGCGCCGGGGCCACACCGTGTACCTGTTGGACGAGCCCACCACCGGCCTTCACCCCGCCGACGTGGCGCTCTTGGTCAAGGAGCTCAACAGTCTTGTCGACGCTGGCCAAACCGTGATCGTGGTCGAGCACGACCTCTCCGTGATCGCCCAAGCCGACCGCGTGATCGAGATGGGCCCCGGCGCCGGCGCCGACGGCGGTCAAGTGGTGGCTACCGGCACCCCGGCCGAGCTGGCGAAGTCTGATACTGCAACCGGAAAGGTGCTGGCCGAGCGTTCGGCGTAGGTCGCCGTTGGTGGGGCTATGCAGCGGCATAGTCGCGGAGCCCCTGTTTTCTAAGTTGCGTTAGAGTGACCAGCAAACGAACTTTGCAAAAGTTGACAATTGGTACGGTCGTTCAGATTTAAAGGTGCAGGTCAGAAGCTTATAAGGTTTGCCGCATGTAAATTCGTACAAAACCGAGGGGGCAAGCGGTTTGAATCGCTATGCAGCTGCATAGTCGTGCTGGCCGATTCCACTATGCGACGGCATAGTCTTGCTGCCCGGTCCCGCTATGCAGCGGCATAGTCCCGGCACGGTCGTTGACTATGCAGTGGCATAGTCCTGGGGGCCTGGTCACTATGCAGCTGCATAGTTTCTGCGATAGCCAGCCCGCCTCAGAAACGTTCTACTCAGCTTCGTCGACTATGCAGCGGCATAGTCTCGCTGGTCGGAATTCACTATGCAGCTGCATAGTCGGGAGGGGTCGGCCACTTTGAGACGGCATAGTCGCGGAGATACCGTCCAAGTAGTAGTGACTATGCAGCGGCATAGTCCTTTGGGCGGTGGTCCACTATGCGGCTGCATAGTGCCGCGGGCTTGGATTCACTATGCAGCTGCATAGTCGCGCGGGAACGGATCTACTATGCAGCTGCATAGTCAAACGAAGTACGTCATCGGATCACCGCTACCTGTCTTGCCAAATGCGAAGCAGCTGATTTTCGGTGTAGGCGTAGTCCGGGTCGACCGCCTCGATCGCGCGGGTGAGGCGTTCCTCCCAACGCTGCATGGTTTCCGCACCAAGTGGACCGATTGGGCCGTCGGGATTTTCCACGGCGGCGTCGAGCACGATGCCCGCAATTGCGATGTCGGGCCGCGTCCAATTGCGCCCGTCGCTAAGTTCAAGAAATGCACGGCAGGCCGCGATCGCTTCGTCAGGGTCGTCGAGCGCCTCGTGGAACAGCACCGCGGTGGCCCAGTGGTGCATGGCGAGGAGCTCATCGCTTTCCGACGGAGCCTCCGCCGCCTCAACGAACCTGTACAAATCCAACGGTGAGTAGTGCGCTGCGTCGTAGCTGCTCAGCGTCATTGCCGTCCACCGCGCCAACGGCGAATCGGCGAACACCGCGTTTGCTTCCTTGCCACTGATGCTGCGTGAGTTGATGTGGTTGCGGGCGAGCGCGTGAACGACGGTGACTTGGGTTTCCACGTCGTCGGATTCGGCCAGGATCGACTGTGCCTCGTCCCATGTCAGGTCGGGAATCGGGGCGGGTTCGGCGTCGGCGAGGTACTGGTCAAGGGTGATTGCGGGTGGCAGTTGGCTGCTCATGCGGCCGAGGTTACATAAACCCGCCCCACCACCAGTCGCGCCACTCGTCGAAAGAGGGGTGCACCGGCGGAGTGATCACGGCGTCGCCGACGTGCAACTCGCTGACCGGGCTGATGCCGTGCAGGGAGTTAAGGAACCACAGCGGGTGCTCAGCGGCGAGTTCGGGTTTGAGCCGACGCCGCTTAACAGACACGCCGAGCTGAGCCGCCCGCGCAGCCACCTGGTGCAAAGTCACGCTCGGCAGCCACACGCCTTCGGGGACGCACAGGGTGTCGCCGTCCCACATCACCAGCGCGCCGGTGGTGGTCTCCAACATTGCGCCGTGCTTATCCGCGATCACTGTGTCGTCGGTCCCTGCCAGCTGGTACCGCGAACGGTGCGCGCGGAACGCGGCGAAGTCGGGGCCTTTCACCTTGGGCTGGGTACGCGGGTCAGGGGCCTGCGCATATGTCAGTGCAGTGGTGGGGCGCGGGGGAGGGGCGGAGCGGACGTCGAGAAGCAAAAGCCCCTGCGACAGGGCGATGCGGGGAAACAGTTCGCCCTCGGACAGCAGTGGCATGAGCTTATCGACGAAGCCGGCCGGCAGCGGGCCAGCAGCACGCGAAAAACGCTGAAGGTGCAGGTCGAGGCCGTTGGTGCGGCCGGATGAGTGGCGCCAGGAGTCGGCGACGTCGAGGGGCCCGTCGGGGACATCGCGCGGGATGAACG
>ERZ1031421.98-NODE-98-length-7974-cov-6.120596_pt1 | contig 7974 bp, 10 predicted proteins | sample MGYA00518050_ERZ1031421 | MGnify/ENA primary metagenome ERZ1031421 (study PRJEB33718, sample SAMN03159897) | human skin metagenome | collected 2013-10-01 | study: EMG produced TPA metagenomics assembly of the PRJNA266117 data set (Human skin bacterial metagenome and...
GTTATCTTCGTGCTCATGTCCTTCCGCCAGCTCAACCGCCCGTGGCATGGCTGGACGGTGGGCGCAGTGGTGGGCCTAGGCTTCGAGGCCTGCGAAAACATCCTCTACGGCGCCATGGGTGCCACCATGCATCCCGATAGCGATATCCAGGGCTTATTTGAGATGTGGGGCCTGCGGCTTATCGCCGGCCCTGGCCTGCACGTCTTGCTCACCGCGCTGGCCGGCTGGGGCATCGGCTGGGCGCTCTATGCCGCCGCCAAACCGCTGTGGTGGCGCATCGGCGTCTTCCTTGGCTGCCTCGCCGCCGCTTTCCTTCTGCACTTTTGCTGGAACTACATGCACGACTCCGAGGTGGCCGCCATCATCCAGGCCGTCACGGTAGCGCTTATCCTCTACCCGCTGAGCATATGGCTGGTGCTGCGCGGCAATAAGCTTGCCAAGACCGACGAGAGCTATAGCCACAGCACTGCAAAAGACGCGCTAGCCTTCATCCGTTAGCACCTGCACAAAAATATTGAGGTACCCCAAGTTTCGTTGTATTTAACGGGAAAACTTGGGGCACGCTACTCACCTATTTTCAATGACGCGTTTTCGTGCTTGTCCTATTACGCCATCGCGGCGGCCAAGAAGCTTCGCAATTCTTGTCCCAGTTGTTCTAAGTCCGTGCAAGCAAAATGGCCAGGGTTCCACACCAAATACAGCGGTACGCCTTGCAGGCTTTCATTCCCCGCGGTGATTCCTAGCGGTACCAAATCAGGTTCAGCGATTTCAGTACATATAGCCAACGCTCTTCCCGCTTTAGCCAGAGCCAATAAAGTTGCGGTGCCATCACATTCAATTATTTCTCCAAGCGAGGCACCGACAGTACCGAGGAAAGCATCAAAAAGCGTCCGAGACACGCTTCGGTGGGTAGGTAGCGCCACTCTATATTGGGTTAGCTGCGAAATATCAACACTACTTTGATGTGCGATCTCACAATTTGGAGCTACCCAAACCCGAATAGGTGCATACCCCAATGCGTGGAATCTGAGGCCTTCCCGCGGCGGTAGCGGCGATACCACTGCGTCAGCACAACCTTCCAAGGCCTTAAAAGCCGCGTAGTGTTCTATCGGTTGGGTAGTGAGGACTGGAGTTCCTACTATTGCGGTGGCAATCAGCGGAGCCAAGGGGGGTCAAGTCCGTGTAGGTGGTGTATGAGTTCTTTCGAATCATCGGTGATCTGTTAGCAGAGATCGAGTCCGGCACGGGGACCTGACCCCTGTTCGGTAGACATCTAGATTCTCGGCTAATGTAACCATGACGCCGAACAATGCATCGGAGCTAACTGCCGTGCCGGGCGCCGACGTGGTGAACTTGGACCTCGGCGAAGTTTGCGGCGTGCAGCCGCAGCACCCGCAGCTGCCGAAGACCAAGGAAGCTATCGCCGAAATCGTGTGGGGTCTGAACCACGGTAAAGGTGAGCAACCTGGTGCTGGAAGCTGTGCTGTTTAGTCTCAGCGGGCCTTGGGCTTAGCCCGACAAGATATCCGCGGCGCAATATTGTGCGCTAGTCGTCTAGGACCTCGCCGTCAATGATCTTTGCTTCCTCTTCTTCGAGTTCCTTTAGGAACTCGGGGTTGAGTTCGTCCTTGAGATCTACTTGGGGGTCGAAAGCGCCCTTGAGGTTGTTGACGAAAACATCGGTAAGGCGTTGTCCCATGGGGCGGAAGGTGGCATAGGTAAGCGTGCCGGCGACGACGCCGCCGAGGACCGGGACGACTTTGGTGACTGCAGAGCCGACGCTTTGCTTGGTGATTTTCTGACCGAGCATGGCGGCGACCTTCTTCACGACGGGGTACCAGACAGTCTTGGTAAGCGCCTTGTTCGAGACCTTCTTGCCGGCTTGCGCAGCGGCCATGCCGGCGGCCTTATTGATGAGGGCAGCGCCGCCAGCAATACCGAACATGGCGCCGAGGTAGCCGAGAACGCGAACCTTTGCATCATCGTTAAGCATGGAGTCCTCGCCAGTGAAGAGGTCTTTCTCGCCGAAGAGATAGCTGATTTGCTGAGCCATACGGAGCGCGAAGCCGAAAAACTGGGCGACATCGGCGCCAGCGGCTGGGACGGCGACGAAGGCGTTAGCAGGCAGGCCAGTTGCGAAGGATACCGCGGTGGTGTTGCGGGTGTTGGTGGAAACGAGACGCTTGGCGCGCTCAGCAAGGGCTTCTGTGGTGAAGACGGCCTGTGGCCCGCGCTCAAGAATAATGTCGAGGTGTTCGTGATCCTTGAATTCGGAACGGAGGAATTCCTCGCGATCGACCTTGACGAAGGGGAGCTTGATCGCGGCGGTGATGGTGGCCATCGCGGTTTCTGCAAGGGCTTCCTCGTCCGGTTTGAGTTTTGCGAGGGCTTCATTGTTAGGGAGCTTGGCTTTGACGTCAGAGAGCTGGACGTCGTCGAGTTTGGCTTTGATGCTGGAGAGGTTGGGCTTGGGGATTTGCATGATTCTTTCCGGGGTGGATGGGTAATTGAACTGATTTTATCGCGTGGGGTGGTTGTTTCTCTGGCGGTAGAGTCCTTGTGGCGGGACTGTATCTTCGTTTAAGTCTCGGTTTTCGGGATGAAAAGGATTCTCGGTGAATCGTTGGCTTTCTATGGTGTGCTGTGTTCCGCTCGTTGCGGCATTTTCGGGGTGTAGCGGCTCTGCGGAGTCTGGGACAATGGCAACGAAGACGGTGTTTGTGACGCCGACGTTGAGTATTGCTGTCGCATCGAGCTCGGATGCGGCTTCGATGCCTAGTGCCTCTGTGCCTCGTGCTTCATCGCCGGCGGAGTGGGCTGGTGATGCTCAGTCTGGAGATGCTGGAACTTCGACGGCCGAGGCGGGGAGGGTAGTGCGAACAGCCCCGCAGCTGACGGTTCAGACTGTTGCGCCGTTGGAGACGATGCCGGTAGTGGAGGAGCCGACAACCCCGGCGTACTACACGCCGGAGGCCGGCGACGCGGAGTACCCAGGACCGCCGGGTGGGGTGAACCCGCAGTGGGCGGAGAAGGAGATTCTCTCCTGTGGCGACCCAGAACTCATGGAGACAGGAACGACGTGCTCCACCGATGGCACTTCTGGATGGGCGCAGATGTGCGCGAGCCAAATGATGGCGGCGAGGGGATAGGTTGTGGGTGATGGAATCGAAGTCTGAAAAGTGAGGTAACGGTAGATAATAGGGTCGGGCAATGAAGTGCCCCAGGTTTTGTTCCGTTTGAGTAGATTGAAAAATCTTCGAACATGCCGAAGAAGCTTGCTCAGGAGGCGAAGGACTGAGTCGTCCGCTTGGTAGAAAATCGCATTCTGGCGGAGAACCTTTCCATGCAGGAAGCATGCAAGATCGAGGCATCCAAACTGGGCGTTTCGTGGCACACAGCGAGGTAATGGACGCAGGCCGCTCGACGTGAGGGACGCGTTACTGAACGGTTGCCTGAGGACCTTGTGGCAGAGGTCGCCAGGCTGCGTTGTGAAAATCAAGAGCTACGGGGCACTAACGTTTTGTTGAAGGCCGCTTCGGCTTTTTCACGCCGGAACCAGACCCGGAACGTCGGAAATGATCCGGGCCATTGATGAGTACCGGAATCGTTTCACGGAAGAAAACCTGAGGCACTTCAATCGCGCTGGTATTGGTACTTCCTCCACGCATCAGATGGAGACAAAAACTATCAATGCGGACAGTGGCGGAGAGGCTACTGACGTGTTGGGTGACAATACCCTGCGCCCTGTTAATGAGCTCCTTGAGCCCAGGTCATTTTCTGACCTTGAACAGGCGTAAGCTGCCGCGTGCGAAGTCTATGCCGTAAAGGGAGCCACCTCGGTCACCGACGCAAGCACCGCCCGCGGTTAAATTGGTCATTCTCCTGTGTGTCAACACGTCCGAGTTAAAGATTTACTGCGTCATCGCGGGCAAACCATGATCACGATAGATTCCATACATGGCCTCCCCACCATGTTGAGGACCCACGAGCTCTTCCCCTCGATACCGGCATGCGTACAGGTTTGGGAGATAACCAGTTGCACCTTGGTCTCGCGAAGATTTTTACAGGTGGCTCCCTCCGCAGGACGACTGCGGCAATATCTTGTGCCGGAAACGGCCTCGTCTTCATCCGCGAAAGCCGCCTCCGCCATCCAACCCCAGCACGCTTTGTAGTTCTGTCGAGCTCTGCAAGTCCTAGTTGCACACGCGCATCGGCGTTACCTGCGCCAACGCCTGGTTCGCGCTCGCGCAAGCTTGACGCTCGTAGTTCGCTGCCGTGCGGGTGGCCTCACGGACGGCCTGCCGCGCGGGGCCTTGTAGATTTAAATCGTGCTCGATGCGTGTGCCAATGGCTTGGCTAGAACCACCCGGTCCGGGTAGTGCGCCTGGGGCGTTATGTACGGCACGGGTGACATCTGCGGTATGGGTGCCCGCGTCACCGTAAGTATTGGCAGCGACGGTAAAACCAGGGGCGGTGGATACCGAAGCATGGATGCGGCGATTATCGGACCAGCCAAACTTGGTACCGATAACCCCGGGAATCCGGGAGGTACCAAAATCTTGGCGGTAGCCATCGGCAGCCACAGGGGCGGCATTAGCCATGCCGGTCATAATGGGTGCGGCAATGGGATCGTGCTGGATACGCGAAGTAAATCGCGCTACGTCCTCGGTGGAAGTAGTGGTCGTTCCCCAATACCCGGTGTAATGAGTTTCGCGCAGACCGAACTCGTGGATGGTACTGGGGATGGCCTGCGGGTAGCGGCGGTCCAAGTCGGTAGCCACGTTGTCATCGCTTACACGGATCATGTGCTCCACGCGGGCTTTATCGGCCGGCGCGCCGTATTTGAGGACCCAATAGCCCAGGTAGAGCTTGCTCAAAGACAGCGCGGGACGAGACTCATGGGAATTCGCGGTGGAGACCGTGGCCCCAGAATCGTGCCGGACGGTGATTTGGGTGCGCGCGGGCACAGCGTTCGGGTCGAGAGTGACAGCCTGGGCGGCGGGGATGGTAACGAGGGAGAGTGCGGTAACCAAGGAACCTACCGCCAGCTTTTTCATCATGAAAGTATCGTAGCCTCCCCATGGACGCTACGCACCGGCTTCTACGAGCAGCACTCCCCCGACAATCAGTACCACTCCGAGGGATTTTAGCCAGGTGAATGGCTCCTTAAACAGGAGATACGAGGCAATCGCGGTCAAGGCAACACCGGTAGCCGCCCAAATGCCGTAGGCTACACCCAAATCCATGCCGGCCTTGAGCACGAGCGCCAAGAACCCATAGGCGCTGACATAACACAGGGCGACGAGCACTACCCAGAAGCGACGGCCGGTCACCGCGGACATGCGCAGGCACAGCGTGCCGGAAACCTCGATAGCGGTGGCGAGGAAAAGAAGGAACCAGATCATTGCGGTGCCACCTCCACCGTGTGGTCTTGATCCTCGTCTGGTTTCGCACCCATTTCCACGCAGAATACGCCGGCCATAATGAGCGCGATTCCGGCGAGCTTTACCGCGCCGAGCGGCTCGCCAAATAGCGCGGCGGACAGCAACGCGGTGGAAATGACCCCGCCGGATGCCCAGAGACCATAGGCCACGCCCACGTTGACGCCTTCTTGCATCACGCGGTGCAACAGCACGAAGGCAAGGAAGAAGCAAAAAGCGGCCACGCCGTAGATCCAGAAATGGTCCACGGCGTATTTCAGCGCGACGGTGCCCACGACTTCGCTGGCAATCGCGAGAAAAAGAATGACCCAGGCCCTCACTCCATCAACTCCTGTAATTCGCGGGCGTCGATTCCGTGCTCGTGCATTTTAACGCGGCCGCCAGCGTGCGCGATGGTCTCGCGATCCCAGGACTTTGCGGCGCGGGCGGGATCATGGGAGGTGCCATCCGCGCGGACGACGCGCCACCAGGCGGTATCGGCACCACCGCCGTGGCGCTTTAACACGGTGCCGACGTTGCGCGCACCGCAGCCGGCCACCTTGGCCACCTCGCCATAGGAGGTGACATTGCCGGGTGGGACTACAGCAACGACCGCCAATACGCGCTTGACCAGTGGCGACTCACTCATCGCAATTATTGCGGGTCGAGTCCGAGCACGTCATCCGATTCGGTCGGTTCCTCTTCGGGGGCGTCTTCGACCTCGGTGAGGGTGATGGTTGCACCGGTGGAATCGGCTAAAAGGCACATGCGGCCAAAGGGCGAATCCCATGGTTCGCGGATAACCTCGCCACCTAATTCCACGGCCTTCTTCGCAGCGGCGTCGATATCGCGCACGCCCAAATAGGTCTGCCAGAAGCTCGGGACCTGCGGCGGGAACTGCCCCTCGGCGTTCCACAAGCCGGCAAACGGTGCACCGTCTTCTTCCGCGGTGGCATAGATGAAGTCCTCATCCTCGGACTGCATGGCGCGGATCTCCCAGCTGAATAGCTCGCCATAAAAATCCATCGCGCGCTGGAAGCCCGAGGTTGCGGTGAGCTCGTGCCAGACCGGGGTGCCGGGCTCTCCGGCGGCCACGAAGTGCTCCGGGCCGGCGGGTTGGATGAGGCCGAACATGCCCCCGGCGGCGTCGACAAGCAGGGCCATGTGCCCCAGCTGCACCTGCTGCGGCTCCGCTAGGGTGCGCCCGCCCAAGTTCTGCGCGCGCTGGCAATCGCCCGCGATGTCCTTGGACAGGAAGTAGGTCACCCAGGTATCCGGCATGGGGGCCTCCTCCGGCTGCGGGATCAGCCCGGCGATGGGCAGGCCCTGCAGGCGCGCCATCTGGTAGGGCTTTTCCTCCGCGGACTCGGCGGAAATCTCCCAGCCCAGCACCTGCTCGTAAAAGTGTGCGGACTTGCGCGGGTCCGAAGTGGTCAGGTCAATCCAGTAGGGCATACCCACTTCAGCTTCGAATGCTGGCATCTACATATTCCTCCACTTTTCCGGATCAAAGTCATCGTCGGCCGTGGCTTCATCAAAGTAATCATCGTCATCATCCGGCTCGCCCACGCGCGCGCAGGCATCCTCAATGCACACCTCGTCGCCTGGGTGGAGCGTGGCGCCCCGGCGCGTTTCGGGCTCGCCATTGACCGTAACTACGCCTTCTGCGATGAGCTCTTTGGCTTCGCCGCCGGTAGCCACCAAGCTGGCCAGCTTGATGAACTGGCCCAATTTGATGGAGTCTCCGTTGATAGGAATGTCTAGCATGTCGCCCAGCTTACCCAGCCCGCGCGCGGCTATCGCTACGGGTGGGCGATATGGAAGAAATCCAGGACCGTATCGGTAGTCCACTCCGCCCTGACCAGACCGGAATGGTCCGTGGCCCCGCCATTCCACGTGTGCGTGCCGCCGTGAATGGTGTACTGCTCGGTGCGCGCATCACATACCCGCCAGGTAAAATGCTCTACTGCTTCTTTCCGACGCCTCTTTGGAAACGGATTGCACCCATTCTCCTTCGCTATCCCGCGCAGCGATTGTTTGACCGAGTGGTAATGCGCACCATGCTGGCGCCCACCGCTATATTTCATCAGCACGTCCTCGGTGCCGTGGATATCCAGGTAATCGGTGGGCTCGCTGGCGCAGTCTTTTTCCACGCGGTCATACTTGGCCGCCGAGACCGTGGCCACCGCCTCAAACAACCCCGGCCGCTTACACGTCACCGCGCGGGCGAATCCACCACCATTGGAAAAGCCCACGCCATAGGTGGTTTCAGAGGCGGGATAGTGACGGCGGACGAAATCGATGGTGTCATCGACGTATTTGAGGTCATCTTCCAAGCTGGTTACCGCATACGGCGCCGGTGCCCATGCCTTACCCGCACCCTGGACGAAGACGGTAATGGCATCGCCCTGGGATAAGTCAGTGCCTTTAAACATATTGCCGGCATCCATTTCATAGCCGTGCATAGCCACGACCACGGGCAAGCGATGGTGCTTGTCGGCATTAAACGGCACGTGGACTACAAAACTGCGATGATTTTGTAGGTTAATGATCT
>ERZ1031421.103-NODE-103-length-7892-cov-4.008166_pt1 | contig 7892 bp, 7 predicted proteins | sample MGYA00518050_ERZ1031421 | MGnify/ENA primary metagenome ERZ1031421 (study PRJEB33718, sample SAMN03159897) | human skin metagenome | collected 2013-10-01 | study: EMG produced TPA metagenomics assembly of the PRJNA266117 data set (Human skin bacterial metagenome and...
GGGCGGTGGTGTCGTCGATAGGCTTGGCTATGAGCGGCTGGATCTTCTTGCTGCGGGTGACCTCGGTGAGGATCGCGGCGTCGTCCGCCTCCAGGATCAGCCCGTGGGCGGGGTGTTTGACCAGCTTGAGGCGGCCGTAGCGGGCCATGGTTTCGGCGACGTCGACGAGCAGCGCCTGCGGGACGGGGAAGCGGGAGTAGCGCTCGAGCACGTCCACGGCCTGCTCGGCGTCGAAGCCGGCCGCGCGGGCGTTCCACAGCGCCAGCGGGGTGATGCGGTAGGTGTGGATGTGCTCGGGCGCGCGCTCGAGCTCCGCGAACGGAGCGAGCGCGGCGCGGGCCTTGGGTGCGTCCGGGTGCGCGACTTCGAGCAGGACGGTCTTGTCCGATTGGACGATCAGGGGGCCGTCGCCGAGAGCCATGCGATCTACTCCTAAATGTTGGTAGCGTGCCGTGTATGGCTAAGAACACTTCAGTTGTACTCGGCGAACGTTACGACAAGTTCATCGCCCGGCTCATCCAGGACGGCCGCTATGCGTCCGCCAGCGAAGTCCTGCGCGAGGGGCTGCGGCTGGTGGAGGAGCGAGAGAGGAAATTCGCTCTTCTTAACGCCGCGCTTGAAAAGGGGGAAAACAGCGAAGTCGTCCAGGACTTTGACCCGGGAGCGTTTATAGAGCGAATGAAGAACGAGCATGAAATATCGGCTTAGGCGCCAGGCAGAGGTCGATCTCGAAGAAATTTGGTCCTACACGGCCACACGATGGGGGCTGGATCAAGCTGAACGATATGTTGGCGGGATTCTCCAGATGCTGGACTTCATCAGCGAAAATCCACGGCTCGGGCGATGGGCGGACGAAGTGCGCCCTGGCTACCGGAAGAAAGCGATAGGAAGCCACATCATCTTCTACCGTGAACAGGACGCTGCGATCGATGTGGTCCGTGTGCTTCACCAAAGTATGGATCTAGTGATGCACATCGACCCCTAGCCCCTGCGCAGCAGCTGCGACCACTTGGTCACGCTGCCGTTGTTCAGGATCGTGCGCTTGTAGATGCGGGCGGCGGCCCACACGGCCAGCGCCGTCGCCAAGGCCGCGAGGACAAACGAGCCGGCCAGCTGCAGCGCGGTGAAGTCTCCGGCCGCGTACGACAGCGGCGCGGCGAAGATGGAAAACGGCGGGATCCAGCTCATCACCTGCATCCACGTGGCGTCGGTGTTCATCCAGCCGAAGCCGGGGATATAGGCGGAAGCCATGATGAGCAGCAGGATCGGCATCTGGGTGGACTGCAGGTCCTCGGTGCGCTGCACCATCGCGCCGGCCGCGGCGTAGAGGGCGCCGAAGAACAGCATGGCCAGAAGCCACGCGATCAGCAGGACGGGGAGGACGGACCAGTCGAACGCGATGTCGTCCACGAGCCCGGAAACCTTCAGCCCAACGCCGCCGACGATCAGCAGCACGGCGGTGGCGAGGAAGCCCAGCACGAGCGTGCCCAGCAGCTTGCCCGCCAGGAAATCCAGCGGGCGCACGGAGGCCAGCACGAGCTCAACCACGCGGGAGGACTTCTCCTCGGTCACGCGGCTTCCCACCTGGGCGGCGAAGGTGATCACGGTGAAGATCACCACCATCAGCGCCACGAACGTGGTGAGCAGGCGGAGCAGTTGCTGCTCGAAGTCTTCGCCACTGGCCTCGTCCACGTCCACCGGCACGATGTCGATGCTGCGGGACGCCGCCTCGTAATCCGCGGGCGAAATGCCCAGCGTGTTCAACGTTTCGGCGCGGGTGTAGCTGTCGGCGAGCGCCTCCATCCCCTCCATGAGGCCCGCCGACGGGGTGCCGTCCGAGATCACTTCCCACTGGTCGCCCTCGGCCACTAGCGCGGCCTTGACGTCGCCGTCGCGCACCAACTGCACTGCGTCGTCGCGGCTCGCAGTTTCGCGGGCGTCGTACCCGGCGCCGTCGAGCAGTTGCTTATCGACGCCTACGGTCGCCACCGCAGTCTTTGCATCGCCGCCGTCAGCGTCGTCCTTGCTCTTCTGCCAAGAGGCGAAGCCGATGAAGCCGACCATGGCCAGAAGCAGGATGACGAAGGTGATGACCACGCCCTTCTTCAGCAGCAAGATCTGGATCTCGCGCGCCGCGGTGGTGGTGATCGTGTGCATGGGTGAGTAGGCGTTTTGGGTAGCCATTACTGCACAACCTCCTTGAACAGGTCGGCCAGGTCGGGCACGACCCGGGTGAACTCGTGGACGGGGCCTGCGGCCATGGCGGCTTGCAGGATGCGCTGGTCGTCCTCGACGCTCGGGGCTTCGAGGATGACGTGGGTGGCGGAGTCGTCGATAAGCGAAATGCCCTCCGGGATCCAGCCGCGCGCCTGGGTGCCCACCTTGAAGCGGATGGGGCCGTGGGCGCGCAGCTCATCGACGGTGCCCTCGGCCACCATGCGGCCGCGGGTGACAATGCCGATGCGGTCGCACAGGCGCTGCACCAGATCCAGCTGGTGGGAGGAGAAGATGACAGGCACACCTGCCCGGGCGCGGTCGGTGAGCATCGTGCTCATCACGTCCACGGCGACGGGGTCGAGGCCGGAAAACGGCTCGTCCAGGATGAGGATGTCCGGGTCGTGGATAAGCGACGCGGCGAGCTGGACGCGCTGCTGGTTGCCTAGGGAGAGGTCGTCGAGCTTGTCGCCCAGGCGCTCGCCGAGGCCGAGCTGCTCGAGCAGCTCGGTGCCGCGCTTCTTGGCGGCCTTGCCGTCGACGCCGTGCAGCTTGGCCAGGAAAACAAGCTGGTCCAGGATCTTTTCCTTGCCGTACAGGCCGCGCTCCTCGGGCATGTAGCCGATGCGGCGGCGGGTGTCGTCGTCAAGCGGGTGGCCGTCGAGGAGCACCTCGCCCGAATCGGCGGCGAGCACGCCGAGCGCGATGCGCATCGTGGTGGACTTGCCGGCGCCGTTCGAGCCGACGAAGCCGTACATCTCGCCGTCGTGGACGGTGAAACTCATGCCGTCGAGGGCTTGGACGTCGCCGAAGCGTTTGTTCAGGTCGCGGATTTCGATGGTGGTCACTTGTCCTCCTTGCGGTTAAACGTAACAGCGAAGCCGACCATGGGCAGCGGGTAGACGATGAGGAAGGTGAACAGCATGAAGTACCCGGCAGCTACGAAGGCAGTGCTGCCAGGTCCGTCAAGCAGCTCCCCGGTAAGAATAAAACCGAAACCGCCGATGCCATTGAGCAGAGCGAATGCTTTCATCGCACGCTTGCGCCAGGTGTCCAGCACGCTGCGCTCGTACTCGTCGAGCAGGTCCTCTGGAATGGTGTCGGCGTTGCCGTTCTCCGCTCTGATCTGTGCTAATGCGATCACGCCGATTATGGCGGAAGCGAACGACAAGGTCGATAGCCACCACTGGTTCAGCGTCAGCTGGAGCGCGGTGCAGACGATGAAAAAGAGCATGGCTAAGAAGAAAATGGCAATGAGCGCTTTTGTTTTTCTCTCACGGTCCATGCGGTTCATTTGGCGTACAGCTCCTTCGACATTGGGGCGAACTCGGTACGGGAAAACACGGCCTCCACGGGCAGCCCGAAGACCTCGCAGATGCGGAAGGCCAGGTCCAGGCTGGGGGAGTGGTCGCCGCGCTCGAGCGCGCCGACGGTTTGCGGGTTGACGTTGATCAGTTCTGCGAGCTGGATTCGTGTCATGTCGCGCTCGGCGCGGAGTACACGAACCCGGTTATATATCGGGTCCTTCGGTAGCTTCTTCGGTGACACGCAATGAAGTGTTGTATAAACCCAACACTTTGTCAACGGTTGTGAAATGCATTCTGTGAATTCACAGGGGGCTAGCATGGATTTATGACCACAACCATTTCCTCTCCCGCAGAGCATTTGTCCCGCGAACTCGGCTCCGACCAGGCGCTTTCCACCCGCCCGATCGACCGGATCAAGTACGCCCACGACGCGTCACACTTCCTCTACACCCCGGACGTGGTGGTCGAAGCCCGCACCGCCCACGACGTGGCGGCAGCCTTCCGCGCCTCCGCCTCCTTCGGCGCCCCGGTGGTGCTGCGCGGCGGCGGCACCTCCCTGTCCGGCCAGGCCGGCGGCGCGGGCATGCTCGTGGACGTGCGCAAGCACTTCCGCGGCGTGGAAGTCCTCGACGGCGGCGCGCGGGTGCGCGTCCAGCCCGGCTCCACGGTTCGCCAGGTCAACGCACACCTCGCCCCGTACGGCCGCAAGATCGGCCCGGACCCTGCGTCCGAGGGCGCGGCGACCATGGGCGGCGTGATCGCCAACAACTCCTCCGGCATGGCCTGCGGCACGCAGTACAACACCTACAACACCATCGAATCGATGACGTTCGTGCTGCCTTCCGGCACCGTCATCAACACGGCGCATCAGGACGCGGAGGCGCAGTTTGCGCGGGAGGAGGCGGAGCTCGTCGCAAAGCTGGAGCACCTCAAGCGCCGCGTGCGCGAGAACAAGGAATCCGTGGACACCATCGAGCGCCACTTCGCGCTGAAGAACACGATGGGCTACTCGTTGAATGCGTTCCTGGACTACGAGTCGCCCCTGGACATCTTCATGCACCTGCTGGTCGCGTCCGAGGGCACGCTCGCGTTCATCGCGGAGGCTGTGCTGCGCACCATCGAGGTGCCGAAGCTGAAGACCACCACCATCGCGGTGTACCCGACGTTGGACGCGGCGACGCGCTCGCTGCCGGCGCTGTTCGACTCTAAGGCCGCCACGCTTGAGCTGATGGACTCGCGCTCCATCAAGGTCGGCCGCACCTTCGACTCGGTGCCGGAGCAGATCACCGGCTTCGAACTGTCCGGCCAGGCCGCGCTGTTGATCGAGTACCACGCCAACGAGGCCGACGAGCTGCGCGAATACGAGGCCGCCGGCGCGAAGCTGCTGGAGGGCTTCGAGCTGCAGACCCCGGCCGCGTTCACCACCGACGCCGCCGAAGCCGCCAAGGCCTGGGCCTTCCGCAAGGGCCTCTACGCCCAGGTCGCGGAGGCCCGCCCGTCCGGCACCACCGCGCTGCTCGAGGACATCGCGGTACCCGTGGGCGACTTGGCCGACACGTGCGGCGGGCTGCAGCAGCTTTTCGACGCCTACCGCTACGACGACGCCGTCATCTTCGGCCACGCTAAGGACGGCAACATCCACTTCCTCATCACCGACCGCTTCGAGGGCGATGAGAACCTGGGCCGCTACGACGGCTTCAACGAGGAGATGGTCGACCTCGTGCTCGGCGCCGGCGGCAACCTGAAGGCCGAGCACGGCACCGGCCGCGTGATGGCGCCGTACGTGCGCCGCCAGTACGGCGATGAACTCTATGAGGTCATGGTGGAGCTCAAGCGCGCCGCCGACCCGCGCGGGGTGATGAACCCGGGCGTGATCATCACCGACGACGAGCGCGAGCACATGAAGAACTTCAAGCTCAACCCGCAGGTGGAAGACGAAATCGACTCGTGCGTGGAGTGCGGCTACTGCGAGCCGGTGTGCCCCTCGCGCGACATCACCATGACCCCGCGCCAGCGCATCGTGGTGCGCCGTGCCCGCGCGAAGGCGATCCAGGAAGGCGACACCGAGCTGGTCAAGCACCTCGACGAGGCCTACCAGTACGACGGCATCGACACCTGCGCCGTGGACTCGATGTGCGTCACCGCCTGCCCGGTGAAGATCGACACCGGCAAATTCATCAAATCCCTGCGCCGCGGCCAGGCGGGCGCCGCGGAGTCCGCCGGCTGGGCGGCCGCGGCGAAGGCGTGGGGCCCGGGCAACACGCTGGCCTCAGCGGCGTTGACCGGCGCCTACTACATGCCGACCAAACTGGTGCAGAAGGTCACCGACGTCGCCCGCGCCCTGGTGGGCGAGGACACGGTGCCGCAGTACCGCCCCGAACTGTCCAAGGGCGGGGTGAAGCGCTCCAAGGCGTTCGGCACCCGCATCGGCGCGCCGGGCGCGGAGCCGGCGGGCGTGTTCGTTCCCGCCTGCGTGAACTCCATGTTCGGGCCGCAGGGCGAGGGCGTGGGCGCCTCTGAGGCGTTCGCCACCCTGGTGGAGCGCGCCGGGCTCGCGCTCGTCGTCCCGGAGGGGATCGACGGGATGTGCTGCGGGACCCCGTGGGCGTCGAAAGGCATGAGCACCGGCCACGACATCATGCAGCGCCGGGTCAACGACCAGCTCATCGCCGCCACCGACGGCGGGCGCCTGCCGGTGGTTGTGGACGCGTCGAGCTGCACCCACGGCTTCCGCGACATGGCCGAGGGTATCGGCATCAAGGTCATCGACGCCATCGAGTTCGTCGAAGACCAGGTGCTCGAGCGCCTCGAGGTCAAGCACAAGGTGGACACTGTGACGTTGCACCCGACGTGTTCGGCGACGCACCTTGGGATCGTCGATACGCTCGCGCGCGTCGCGGGTGCTGCGGCTGAGGACGTGCGCGTGCCCGCCGAGTGGAACTGCTGTGGCTACGCGGGCGACCGCGGCATGCTGCACCCGGAGCTGACCCACGCCGCGACGAAGCGCGAGGCGGCGCAGGCCGCCGAGCTGGGCTCGGCAACGCATGCGTCGTCCAACCGCACCTGCGAGCTGGGCTTGACGGCCGCGACCGGTAAGGACTACGAGCACATCCTGGAAATCCTGGAGCGCGTCAGCCGCTAGGCCAGCACCACTTTGGTGATGCGCGGCAGGGCGATGCGCACCACGCGATCGGCGGCCTCGTCGAGTGCGTCGACCTGCCCCGCGCTCACGCTCAGCGGCAAGACGGTGAGCGTGCGGCCGCGCCCTTGCTTATCCACGAAACCTACGGCCACATGCCGCCTCGCTCGAGCCGCCGCCCGCAGCGTTTCGAAGATGTCGCCGGCCCCGGCGTCCGCGTCGGAGCCGGAATCGGCGCGCAGCTTGGCCACGATCGCTTCGACCTGCTCCTCGGTGGCCTTTGGGGTGCGCGGCAGGGTAGACGGGGTAGCGGCGACCAGCGCGGGTTCGGGCGCCATGTTCAGCGTCGCGCCGGTGCCGTCCTCCGCGGTGGGCTGCATCCCTGCCGCTCGTAATTGCGCCATGAGCTTGGTCAGCGGCTGGTCCGACACCGCGACGGTGGGGGCGAGGACGCGCAGGCCGCAGCGCTCGGCGGCGGTGGCGATCAGCGCCGGGTCCGCGGAGCGGATGTAGCTCAGCGCGCTGCCTGCGCGGATGGCGCCGTGGGTGCGGGCGGTGTCGTCGATAAGAAACGCGATTGCCTGCGGCACCTCGCCCATGACGTGCCGGCCCAGCCAGGCGTGGACCTCCTCGGCGGTGAGCCCGCCGTCCAGGCCGCGGCGCACCGACGCCTCCGTGACCCGCCACACGCTGGCCAGACCCGGCGATTCGAGCTCGGCGATGCGCTCCAAAAACGATGCCATGTCCGGCTCGAGCGGGCCCGGGGCGAGCATTGTCATGTCGCCCTGGGCGATGAGCGTGTCCACCGACGCGGGCACGAGCTCCCTGGCAGCGGCGGCGACATCCTCGCCGCCCAACAGCGCCAGCAGGGGAGAGGACTGCGCCGGCTGCGGGGAGCCGGCGAGCGCGCCGACGAACTGGGCTTCATCCACCACCGCCTGGATGAGCTGCGGCGAGAACCCGCTGGCCTCCAGCGGGGCGTGGAACAGCAGCTGGTCGACGCGGCCCGCGTGGCTCAGGATGGTCGTGCGGGCGTGGCGCACCGCGGGCGCGTGCATGTCCGCGGACAACAGCTTCGCGTCGGTGTCAGAGCGCCACGGGGAGGCGGCCCAACCGACCATCAGGATCGCCCACTGGTCCGAAAGCGTGGCGTCGATCCACGTCAACGCGTCGCGGGTTGCGGCGAGCACGTCCTCGTCGTCGACGTTGCCGCGGCCGACAAGCCCAGCGGC
>ERZ1031421.105-NODE-105-length-7859-cov-6.707714_pt1 | contig 7859 bp, 3 predicted proteins | sample MGYA00518050_ERZ1031421 | MGnify/ENA primary metagenome ERZ1031421 (study PRJEB33718, sample SAMN03159897) | human skin metagenome | collected 2013-10-01 | study: EMG produced TPA metagenomics assembly of the PRJNA266117 data set (Human skin bacterial metagenome and...
TTGCCTCACGAACCTTGGTCTAGGTTTAATGCGAATTTCGCATTAAATACAGCCCTTTCAGGCTACCATTCCCGCCAAGGTCAAACCACATTGCAGCACTCCCTACCGATTCATAAAAGGCGAGCACAACCGCCACAATTACGCTCGCAGGCAGAGAATTCACAGGCGCTCAGCAGGACTTTTTCCCGCGCCAATTGCATAGGCCTTTTTGCATAGTCTGCGAACTGACAGCGAGAGGAGAGCGAAAAGAATTCGCGAGATTGCTGCACGCTATAACTCTCCCATGAAAACGAAGGACTCCCCCAGCACACCGTGGTGCACGTACGTGGCACCCGATATGCAGGGGGAGTTAGAAAGGTTAGCTGCTACTTCTCACCCAAGAGGGCGTCGACGAAGCCTTCAACTTCGAATGGCGCGAGATCATCGGCGCCTTCGCCCAAGCCCACAAGCTTGACTGGAACACCCAATTCTTCTTGTACTTGGAAGACGATGCCGCCCTTGGCAGTACCATCCAGCTTGGTAAGAACCACACCGGTAATATCTACTACCTCGCGGAAAATACGCGCCTGAGTAAGGCCGTTCTGCCCCACCGTGGCATCCAATACCAGCAGGACCTCGTCCACATCGGTCTTCTTCTCCACCACGCGCTTGACCTTGCCCAGCTGGTCCATCAAGTCCGTGGAGGTGTGGAGGCGGCCTGCGGTGTCGACCAAGACCACATCTACTTGCTGTTCCACGCCGGTTGCTACCGCGTCGAAGGCTACCGATGCTGGGTCAGCGTCTTCCTTGCCGCGCACGGTATCGGCGCCAACGCGGCGACCCCACGTCTCAAGCTGATCAGCGGCCGCAGCACGGAAAGTATCGGCCGCACCCAAAAGGACCTTGTGGCCCATGGCTACCAGCACGCGAGCAAGCTTGCCGGTGGTTGTGGTTTTACCGGTGCCATTGACACCGACGACCATCACGATGGCCGGCTTGCCCTCATTCGGCATGGCCTTAATGGAGCGATCCATCTCTGGGTGGCCTGCTTCAATCAGGCATTCGCGCAGCATGGCACGTGCCTCATCCTCGCTGGAGACGCCGCGCTCTGCAATCTTCTCGCGCAGGGAATCAGTCACCTTCATCGTGGACTTGGTGCCCAAATCCGCCATGATGAGCGTGTCTTCGACTTCCTCCCAGGCGTCTTCATCCAGATCGCCTGCGGACAAAATTCCCATGAGCCCTTGGCCGATGGCATTTTGCGAGCGCGAAAGGCGCCCGCGCAAACGGCCAAGACGCCCACCGGCGGGTGCGATATCATCCTGCGGAGCTGGCGCTGGAGCAGGTTCGCCCTCTGGAGCCTCGGTCTGTTCCTTGGCAGCTTCGGCTGCACCGGTTTGCGCCTCGGCAGCAGCTGCGGCCTCTTCGGCCTCCTCGCGGTCGTCCACCCGCTCCTCGATGTCTTCCGCATCATTGTCTTCAACAACCTCGTCGAAGACTGGGGACTCCTCTTCTACCTCGGCATTTTCCACGGAGACAACGTCTTCCGGCTCTTTTGCCTTTTCGGCAGCTGCCGGCTCTTCCGGCTTGGGTGCAGCTTCTGGCTGTCCAGCTGCTTCCGGGGCACGGTCCGCGTGCGATTCTTCGCTTTCCGACGCCCCAGCTGCCGCACCCGCTACGCCTGCCGCGCCAGCAGTCGTCGCCGCGGCCGCAGCGCCAGTTCCCTTAGACTGTGGCTTGTCTGTCTTATCAGCGGAAGATTCTGCCGCTTGCTTCTTCTCCTCCGCTGGCGCTTGGGCCTGGGCCTGCTTAGTAGGCTCTGCCGGCTTGTCGGTCTTCGCCGGCTTCCCCTGTTGAGGTGCCGGCTTGGTTTCTGGTTCCTCTGCCACAGACTTGTCTGCCATAGGCTTGTCGGCCACGGGCTTGTTTGCCGCGGCATCAGTCGTGGGCTGAGCAGACTGTGGCTTATCAGCCTGCGGCTTAGCCTGTGCCTGCGACTTTTCCTTAGACTGTGAGGTCTTGCCGCTGAGCTGCTCGTTGGCGATGGCGGTAGCATTCGGCTCTGCCTTAGCGGCCTGCTGCGACTGAGCGTGTTTTTCTGGGGCAGGCTTGTTCGCGCCGGGTTTGTCCGCCTGAACCGGGGCTTTCTGCGCTTCCTTAGCGCCGCCAGCAGGAGCGAATTTAAAGCCGGACTTGGCTTGATAGTTGCCGGACTTTTGCTCCTGGGTCAGCTGCTTCGGTTCTTCCTCAGCAGGCTTATCAAAGGACACCTTCTTGGCGTCGCCGCGCTTTTTGCCGATTACCACGAAAAGAATAATCAGCACGATGACGACGATCGCAATGCCGATCCATAACCATAAAGAATTCATGCCTCTATAGTGCCAGTCTTCTCAGCTCGCGGCACGCCAAACCCCCTCCTATAGCGGGAAGGGGTCCTGCGGGAGGTCGGAAAACCCAGGCTACTTCCCCGCCTCGTCACCACGAGAAGCATCTACACCCAAGCGAGTGGCATCCTCGCTGGCTTGCTCCGTTCCGGGGGCGCTGCCTGCGGGATTCATGCGCTGCGAAATCACGCGAGTAACACCATCGCCGCGCATGGTTACGCCATAGAGGACGTTGGCGACATCCATCGTCGGCTTTTGGTGCGTAATGACGATGAGCTGCGAGTCCTTCCGCAGCTCCTCAAAGAGGGCAATGAGGCGGCGCAGGTTGACGTCATCAAGCGCTGCCTCAACCTCGTCCATGACATAGAACGGGCTGGGGCGGGCGCGGAAGATAGCTACCAGCATCGCAAGGGCAGTAAGCGACTTCTCGCCACCAGATAGCAAGGACAGGCGCTTGACCTTCTTGCCCGGTGGGCGCGCTTCCACCTCGATGCCGGTGGTGAGCATGTCCTCCGGCTCTGTGAGGATGAGGCGCCCCTCGCCACCGGGGAAAAGGGTCTGGAAAACCTTTGGAAATTCTGCTTCGACGTCGTGCCACGCATCGGTAAACAGCTGCAAAATCTGCGCGTCTACATCTTCGATAACACCCGCAAGATCCTTGCGGGCTTGGATGACATCCTCCAACTGAGTGGACAGGAAGGAATAGCGTTCCTCCAAAGCCTTGTATTCTTCCAGCGCGAGCGGATTGACCTTGCCTAGTGAATTGAGGTCCTTTTCTGCTTGCTTCAAGCGCGCGTTTTCCGCCCCGCGGTCGAAATCTTCGCCTGGAGTGTAGTCCTGCAAGAGATCCGAAATCGCAATGCCCAGCTGTTCCACAATCTTGGCTTCCGCTTCGTCCACACGCACCTGCGCTTGGGAGCGAGCAATTTCCGAGTCATGGGCGCGGTTGGTCAGCCGGTCCAGCTGCTGCCGCGCGGCCGAGACGTGTTGCTTGACCTGCTGTAGCTGCGAGTTGAGGGAGGTGCGCTGCGCAAAGTAGTCATCGCGCTCAGAGGTGGCGCGCTCAAGCAGCTGCGTGGCGCGCGCGGACAGATCGCGTGAATGCTTGGCTACCGCCCCGGCCAATTCTCCCTGGGCCTTGCGCCGCGCCATGGCTTGCTCATGGCGGGCCTTAGCTTGGCGTTCATGCTGCGCTTGGCGACGCAACGCCTCACCCTTTCCCGCTACCTGACCCACGTGGTCTTGGGCCGAGCGGGCTGCCACCTGCGCCTCCATTTCCATGGACTTGACCTGCTCTAATGCAGCGGAGGCCTCGTCGCGCTCCACCGAAGAGGGCTCGTCGGGCTGCTCGTCCGCATCGACGCGGGCGAGCCTATCGCGGGCGTCGGCAAGCTGCGTGCGGGCTTCGGTGAGCTTGACCTCGATCTCGGTCGCCCGCGCCGCGGCCTTCTCGTGCTCGTTCTTATTGGCCTCGTACTGCTTGAGCAGGCGCTGGTGATCGCGCTTCCACGCATCAACTTCAGTATCATGCTCGCGCAAGGCAGCCTTCGCCGAGGCTGCAGTCACGCGGGCATCCTCCGCAGCGATCTTCGCGCCCTCGAGCGTGCCGGAGAGTTCTTCCAGCTCCTGCGTGGCGGATTCCAGCTGCTCCTCTGCCTCCGCGATGCGAGCGGAAACCTCAACGGTGGATGAAGCACCGGTGCCCACTTCTACCCAACCTTCACCCAGCACCACGCCGGATTCGGTGACGGCACGCAGGCGAGGGTCCTCGGCCACCAGCTTTTTCGCCTCCGCGACATCGGAGACGAGCACGACATCCGCAAGGAGGCGGTGCAGCGCTGCAGAGACTTCTGGGACTACTGCAATGTGGTCGAGCAACCACGAGGCGCCTGTGGGCAAAGTCGCATCCACGCGCCAGGAAGTGGCGGGGGCGGCCACGGAGACGTCGATAAGCGCGGAGCGCGTGCCCTTTTCCAAGTCCGCAATCAGCTGGGCAGAAATCTCGCCCGCCTGGGCCTCTGCAAAAGCACCCAACGCGGCAGCTACCGCGGTCTCGTACTTGGTGGTAATGAACTCCGCCAACGGTTGGAAATGCTCGCCTACCTCAATCTTTTCCGGCGCGGTCTGGGCCAAGGTATCGATGCGGGAACGCAGGGTATAGACAGCGCGCTCACGCTCGCGTTGCTCGTCGCGAAGCTGCTCCAAACGCTTATCGGCCGCACCCGATTCACTGGCCGCCCGCACATGGGCTTCCTCGAGCGGCTCACGCTCGCCGGCCAAAGACTGCAGCTTATCCGCCACCTCATCGGCTTCCGCCTGGGCGGCTTGGGTGCGCTGCTTGGTAGAAGTCAGGGTCTCCTCTTGGCGCGCCAGCTCCTCTTCGGCCGAAGTAACCTGGCCTGCCGCCTTTTCCTCTGCGGCGATGAGGCGGACGACGCCCTCGCGCCTATCCGCAATGGCACGCAGCTGCGCCATGTGTTCGCGCTCCGCGGCCTCGAATGCCTCACGGCGCTCTGCTACCTCTTCGCGGATAGCCTCCAGGCGTTCCGCAGCCTCCTCCGCTGCGGCGAGAAGCTCTGCATGTTCTTCGTCCGCGCGGGCAGCCCGTGCCTCTAGGTCATCCGGATCCTGGCCAGAATAGGCCACCTGCGCGCCGGCATTGGCTGCTCGTTCCTCCGCAATGCGCTGGGTCGCGGAAATACGCTCGGACAGCGTGGACAGGTCGAACCACAGCTTTTGGGCAGCATCCGCTTTGGGGTTTACCTCCTCTAGCTGGGCTTCCACTTCTAACTGAGAACCCGTTGCTTCTTCCAGCTGCGCGGTAACTTCTTCTACCTGCTCGGCTAAGACCTCTGCCGCGCGCTCGGCCTCCTGGAACTTGCTGCGCAGGCGCACCACCCTATCTCCTGCCAGCCGCAGGCGGGCGTCGCGCAGATCAGCCTGCACAGTGGCGGCGCGCTGCGCGGCCTCAGCCTGGCGGGCCAAAGGCTTGAGCTGTTTTCCCAACTCATCAGTAAGGTCCTGCAGGCGATCCAAATTGGCCTGCATGCCGGTGAGCTTGCGCTGCGCTTTTTCCTTGCGGCGGCGGTGCTTGAGTACACCCGCGGCTTCTTCGATATACGAGCGCCGATCCTCAGGCCGCGATTCTAGGATCTCAGAAAGCTTGCCCTGGCCGACGATAATGTGCATCTCGCGGCCAATACCGGAATCAGATAGCAGCTCCTGAATATCCATCAGGCGCGCTTTGGAGCCATTGATTTCGTATTCGCTGGCACCATCACGGAACATGCGGCGGGTGACCGACACTTCCGAGTATTCGATCGGCAGCGCACCGTCCGCATTATCGATGGTGAGGGTGACCTCGGCGCGCCCCAGAGCCTTGCGGTCGCCGGCGCCGGCAAAGATGACATCTTGCATCTTTCCGCCGCGCAGCGTCTTGGCGCTTCCCTCACCCATTACCCAGGCCAGAGCGTCCACCACATTGGACTTGCCGGAGCCATTCGGCCCGACGACGGCGCAAATTCCTGGCTCGAATTTCAGAGACGTCGCCGACGCGAATGATTTGAAGCCTTTCAGCGTCAGCGATTTCAGGTGCATTTGGGTAAGTTTAGCAAGCCTTGAACGCAGCTGCCCAGCCGAGCCTCGGGGTTCGCTCGACCCGGCTTGTGCTGCGAGTTAACGTTCGATGAAACCAGATTCGCCCTTAGGGGCAGCCCATTGTTCGACAACCAAGTCCACCGTTCCCGGGCGGCGGGTCGTACTCGGCTGCTCATTGAGGAGTCCCAGCAATTCCTCGCATTTCTCCCGCGGACCTTCTGCTACCACCTGCACCCGGCCATCTCTCAGATTGGTGGCATGCCCGCTCAAACCGAGCTCCAAGGCCCGGGAGCGCGTCCACCAACGAAAGCCCACTCCTTGGACGTGCCCATGGACAAAAGCGGTCATTCTCTCCAGTGCCATGCGGCCTCCCAAATTTCTAATAGCGGTCGTGGTGTCCCTTATCGCGCAATACGCGGCGATCCTCTTCGCTGCGGCGAGTAACGGGATCGGATCCGTCCCAGCACTCTACGCCCTTCAGTTCCGGCATCATATCGCGGTGGAATACCGGGTCAATGCCGTGGCTGCGCTGTTCGTTGTAATTCTTGAGCAGCTTAATCGCCACACCGGATAGCGGCACGATGGCGATGATATTGAGGATCACCATGGTTGCCGCACCGGTATCGGCCAACGCAAAGACCAGCGGCAGGGAGCCCACTGCGCCAAACCAAACGAAGAAGAGAACGACGAGGCGGAAAATCACCAACGCAGGCTTGCTCTGGGTGAGGTATTCCAGGTTAGATTCCGCCAAGTAGTAATTGCCCAGGATGGAGGAGAAAGCCAGGAAGAAGAGGATGAAGCTAACGAAGTGGATGCCCCAGTCGCCCACCTCAGAAGACAGTGCCGCCTGAGTCAAGGAGACGCCTTCTGCTTCGGCGCCGTAGGCAATCTCTGGTCCCAGCAGGATGATAAAGGCGGTGATGGTACACACCACCAAAGTGTCAAAGTACACGCCGAGGGTTTGAACCAAACCCTGCTTGACCGGGTGGGACACTGCCGCGGTAGCGGCTGCGTTCGGAGCAGAGCCCTCACCAGCTTCGTTGGAGAACAGTCCGCGCTGAATACCCTTCATCATGGCCGCACCAAGACCGGCGCCAGCGATTTCCTTAATACCCAGAGCGTGGCCGACGATATCGCCAATCATTCCCGGCACCTTGTCAAAGTTGGTGATGACAACAAACCCACCGACGAGCAGGTAGGCCACCGCCATAAATGGCACGATGATCTGGGTGATATTGGCAATGCGGTTGACGCCGCCAAAGATAATGAGGCCTGCAACCACGGCAATAACAACACCGATGATGGAGCGGAACATGGTGTCATCGCGGTCAAAGGAGAAGGACACCGCATCTGCAATGGCGTTGGTCTGGAAGGCGTTGTAGACCAAGCCAAAGGTAAAGGCAATAGCGATGGAGAAAAGAACACCGAGCGGGCCCCAGCCCAAACCGCGCTTCATGTAGTACGCAGGGCCGCCGCGGTACCCGTCACCATCGCGCACCTTCCACAGCTGCGCCAGGGTGGATTCGATGAATGCAGTTGCGCCACCGAGGATGGCGATGAGCCACATCCAAAAGACTGCACCTGGGCCGCCCACGGAAATGGCCACAGCCACGCCGGCCACGTTGCCGGTGCCAACGCGGGAGGCGGCCGAGATAGTAAAGGCCTTGAAAGCAGAGATGCCGCCATAGTCCTCATCCTCATCGCGGCCCTCCCCCTTTGGCCGCTCGACGACCGCGCGGAACATATCCGGCACCATGCGCACCTGCACCAAAGCGGTACGGATGCCGAAGAATAGGCCCGCAGCGATGAGCAGCCAGGGCAGAATCCACGACCATACGCCGTCATTAAATGTCGTTACGACATTTTCAAGAAAATCCATGCAGAATAATTTACTGCCTT
>ERZ1031421.108-NODE-108-length-7755-cov-4.092338_pt1 | contig 7755 bp, 9 predicted proteins | sample MGYA00518050_ERZ1031421 | MGnify/ENA primary metagenome ERZ1031421 (study PRJEB33718, sample SAMN03159897) | human skin metagenome | collected 2013-10-01 | study: EMG produced TPA metagenomics assembly of the PRJNA266117 data set (Human skin bacterial metagenome and...
ACAGGTGCTCCGAGATGGATCCCCCCGTGATCTCGGCGGCCATTTCCGTGGCTGCCACCCCGGCGTGCGCTTTGTCGTCGATAAGCGATTGCACCGCATCCACGATCTCCTGGCGCCCGCCGTAACCGACCGCGATGTTGACGGTGAGACCGTGCTTGGTGTCGGTTGCGGCCGCACCCTCGCGCATGCGCCTAGCGACGTCCTCCGGCAGCAGATCCAAATGCCCCACCAACCGCACGCGGCAGGTGTAATCCTCCGTGGCCAGATCCTCGATGACCCCGGAGATGATGTCGAAGAGCAGCTCCACCTCTTCGGTGGTGCGCTGCAGATTCTCCGTGGAAAGCAGGTAAATGGTGAGCACGTCCACGTCCATCTCCGCGGACCAGCGCACGAGCTCGCCGATCTTCGCGCCGCCGACGCGGTGGCCGTGGGAGATGTCCTCGAAGCCCGCCTCACGCGCCCAACGACGGTTGCCGTCGGCCATCACGGCGATGTGCTTCGGACGCTTTTTGCCGCGCAGCTCGCGCTTTAGGCGCGCCTCGTACAGCGGGTACAGCGGGTATCGCAGCTTCGAAAGGACAGACACGGGATAAATTCTAGCCAGCTAGAACGCGTTTTTCTTCCGCTGGTCCTTCAGACCAGCCTTTTCCATGGCCTCGTCGATCGTCTTCTCGTCGAATGGGTCGATGCCGCGCGCCTCCGCGAACGCCTGGCGGCGCTTGAAGCGGGAGAAGCGGCGGTGGAACGACCAGCCGATGAACAGCACCACGATGGCCAAGACCACCAACAGAAGCAGACCGATCGGCGAGGCCTTGCCAAAGTCCGGGCCCACCGGGGTCTCGCCCGGATTCTGGGCCAGCACGAAGCTCGCGGCGTTGGCGGCGGCGACAGTAAAGGTTGTCATTTAGCTTTCCTCCTCGATGCCGGCGAACAGGTCGGTTTCCGGCAGGGTGGTCTCCACCCTGGACGCGGCGAGCTCAAACTCCTCGGTGGGCCAGACGTCCTGCTGGTCCTCCACCGGGCTAGCTAGAAACGCGCCGGCGGGGTCGATCTGCGTGGCGTGCGCAGTGAGCGCCTCGGCGCGCTGCTGGAAGTAGCCGGCGCACTCGACCTGGGTGGTCACGCGGCCGAAGACGTCGCCCTCGTTTTCCTCCCAGCGCTTGATCATCAGCTCGTACGGGCTCTTCTTCCCGCGCTGGATCAGGCGCTCCTGCAGCAGTTTCATCCGCTGCAGGATGAATCCGTGCGAGTAGTACAACTTCAGCGGCGTCCACGGCTCGCCGGTGCCGGGCGCAAACTCCGGGTCGCCCGCGCGCTCCCAGGCGATCATGGAAATCGCGTGCACCATCAGGTGGTCCGGGTGCGGGTAGCCGCCGTTTTCGTCGTAGGTGATGATCACGTGCGGGCGGAACTCGCGGATCTGCTCCACGATCTTCACCGCCACCTCTTCCGGGTCCTGCACCGCGAACGAGCCTTCCGGCAGCGGCGGCAGCGGGTCGCCTTCGGGCAGCCCGGAATCCTCGTAGCCCAGCCAGACGTGCTCCACGCCGAGGGCTGCCGCGGCGCGCGCCATTTCCTCGCGGCGCACCTCGAGGATGTTGTCCAGCACGCCCGGGCGGTCCATTGCCGGGTTGAGCACGTCGCCGCGCCGGCCGTCAGTGCAAGTGACGACCTTGACGCGGTTGCCTTCTGCGGCGTACTTGGCCATGGTGGCGGCGCCCTTGGAGGACTCGTCGTCGGGGTGGGCGTGAATCGCCATGAGACGCAACCCGGTCACTCGATCAATCCAACTTTCGTAGGGGTCAGTTCTGTACCTCCGCGTCATCTTAGTACCATCACCCCAGAAGTCCTTACCACCTGCAAGGAGCCGTTTCCGTGAGCACCGCAACCACCCCCCGCCCCGCCAACCGCTACGGCCGTTCCAACCGCGCCGGCGGCTCCATCGGCGGCAAAGTGGTCGCGGTTGTCGCCGCACTGCTCATGATTGCCCTGCTCTTTATCGGCGCCCGCACCATCATGCAGCGGTTCAGCGAGCCCGTTCGCGCGGAGTTCATTTCGCAGGAGCGTATCGACGACAACACGGGCCGGCTCTGGATCGATGTCAACCGCAAGAACCCGGACGTGCCTGCGTACTGCATCGTCACTGCGGTAGACTACTCGCATTCGGAGGTGGGCCGCCGCGAGGTGGTGCTGCCGGCCGGCGGCGAGCAGCACTCCCGCATCGCGGTGGACCTGCCGGTGCGCGAGCCGCTGGTGTCTGGCCGCATCTACGGTTGCTCCGAGAATCTCCCCTTCTACATGGACCCGGAGAGCAGCTTCTACGCAGCGCGCTAGCGGAAACTAGCCGGAAAGCGTGTGGTAATCTTCCGGCTGTATATCTGCACACATTGGCCCGCTAGCGGCGGGCCGATTTCACGTATCAGGGAAGGTTTAGACCCCTATGGCTGAATCCCAGCAGCAGTACATCACTCCCGAAATGAAGGCCAAGCTCGAGGCCGAACTGCAGCAGCTCATTGATAACCGCCCCGCCATCGCGGCCGAGATCAACGAGCGGCGCGAGGAGGGCGACCTCAAGGAGAATGCCGGCTACGACGCGGCCCGCGAGCAGCAGGACCAGGAGGAGGCGCGCATCAAGCAGATCTCCGAGATCCTGTCCAACTCCACCACGGAGCGCGCTGGCATTGTCGAGGGTGTCGCCCACGTCGGCTCCGTCGTGCACGTCTACTACGACGGCGACGAGGACGACCGCGAGACCTTCCTCATCGGCACCCGCGCCGCCTCCACCGACAACGCGGATTTGGAGACCTACTCGGAGCAGTCCCCTCTCGGCGCCGCCGTCGTCGGTGCCGCCGAGGGCGAAACCCGCAAGTACACCGCACCGAACGGCCGCGAGATTTCCGTCACCGTGGTCTCGGCCGAGCCGTATGATTCAGTCAAGGCCTCCACGCCCCGCGCGAAGTAGCCAGTACGTTTCTCTTTTCAATACAGAAGGACCATTCCTGTGATTGCCACCTCTTCCCGCAAAGCAGTAGCCGGCGTCGCCGCCCTGGCAGCTCTCGCCTTGGCAGGCTGCACCCCGCCGCACCAGAACCCCTCCTCCGAGAAGGTCGACACGGCCACCACCCAGGATCCGAACTCCCTGAAGGGGGCCAGCACCGCGACCACCACCGGCACCGCGACGGCGACCAACGTCACCGCGGCGAATGCCGTGAAGGAGCAGAAAACCTCCGAGGCCGCTGTCGCCGCCGCACCGGTGTTCAATAACTGCGGCGCAACCGACCTGGTGCGCCCGGACCGCCTGACGGTGGACTGCGAGAACCAGGACGACTTCCTCGAGAACATCGTCTGGGACCAGTGGGGCGAGGACCTCGCCGAGGGCACCGCAACCCGCGTTGTCACCTCCCCGGACAACCGCGAAGAGGGCGTGAAGGTTGTGCTGGGCAACCCGGAGATCGTCGACGGCAAGCCGGTGTTCACCACCGTGACTGTCGACGGCCAGCCCGTCGTGCCGGACAACAACTACTAAACCGCGCGCACGACAAAGCGCCTCGCCCCGGAGATGATCCGGAAGCGAGGCGCTTTGTGTTTCTGCGAAGGCCCTAGCGGTCGTTGACGTAGGACAGCAGGCGCAGGATCTCGGTGTAGAGCCACACCAGAGTCACGGCGAGACCGAGGGCGACGCCCCAGGCGGCGCGCTCCGGCGCACCGGTGCGGACCAGCTTGTCGGCCAGGTCGAAGTCCTGCAGGAAGGACAGGGCCGCCAGTACCACGCAGACCACACCGAAGATGATGGACAGCGTGCCGCCGTCGCGAAGCGGGGAGATGCCGGTGAAGATAGCCAGCAGGAAGTTGCCCAGCGCCATGATGGCCACGCCGAAGATCAGGCCGGTGAGGATGCGGTTAAAGCGCGGGGTCACGCGGATCGCGCCGCGGCGGTAGACCACGAGCATGCCGATGAACACGCCGATCGTGCCCAGGATGGCCTGGAAGATCAGTTGGCCGGCATCGGCGCCGCCGACTGTAAACCAGCCGGAGACGGTCAGGGAGAAGCCGCCGAGGAACAGGCCCTCAAACGCGGCGTAGATCAACGTCAGCGTCTTAGAGCCGAACTCGCGGCGGAACGCGTTGACCAAGGTGGTGATGAAGCCGCCGATGGCGCCGACGATGGTCAGGATGAAGCCGAGCTGAACGTTGCCGGTGAGGAAGATGCCGAAGTTCGCTGCGGCGAACGCGATGATCACGGCGAGGGTGATGCCCGTCTTGGTCACCACATCGTCGACCGTCATCGGGCGTTGCTGATCAATTTCGGGCGCGTGCCCCGGAAGCGTCGTGGTCTGGCCATCCTGGTAGCCGTTGTCCGCGTCCGCCCCCGGAATGTTGCGCAGAACGGGGTTAGTGCTTCTCACGTCGTACAAATCCTTTCCAATGGGTTTTCGTACCGTTTGTCCCGGACCCGATCTTGAACCAGAGTCCAAAGAGTTCACCGGGTATAACGCCACACTTACCAAAAAGGTTCCCGCGAGCGCAGTGTTCGCTGAAACCACGGCTGAAGCCCACCTCGCCGGGGCGGGGTTATGGTGGAATTCCATGGGAGTTTTCGACAGCGCCCGCCGCGGCCCTAGAACCGGCGGCGAGGTGGTGCGCAGCCACATCGCTCAAGCTGCCGGTGGCACGGACGCGTACGTGTTTTCCTACCGCCACTTGGAGGTCCACGCGTACGTGTTGCCCGAGCCTGTCCCCCACGTGTTGTACTGCACCTACGGCAAGTCCCGCGTGGAGTCTTCCCAGCCGTCCGCGGGCACACAGACGGAGCTCACCTTGCGGGTGCCGGGCACGCCTGCGCTTCCCGACGAGTGGCCGGCGAAACTGCTCGCCCGCGCCGCCCGCGACGACATCGAGCCGGGCCACTACCTCGTGCTGGACCACCCGCGCGGCACGTTGGCCGGTTTCGCGTTTGTAACCGACCCTGTCCTCGGCACGCTCGACGGGCCCACTGGCCGGATCCGCTTCACCTACGCCGTCGGCCTCAACGGCGACGACGTGGAGTACATGCTGTCCTGGGACCCATTGAAGTTCGCGGCCTTTGTCGGCGACCGCGTGCCGCTGGGGCTGAGCTCCACGGACCGCGATCCAATCGGCGCCGATCCGCAGGCCCGTGCGTTGTTGGATGAGGCGGTGGGGGCCGAAGGGTCGTCGATAGGCGCGATGTACGCCCGCTACCTCGAGGTCGACGCCGGGGGACGCGTGGACCTGGACCCGGCGGCTGCGCGCGCAATCATCCGGGCGGCACGCCACCGGATCCTGCATGGGCGAACGTTTGCGCTGCTCAACGGCGACATTTGGTTCCTGCTGGACCCGCAATTGTCGGCGGCGGAGCTCACCGACGACCACATCGCAGTCCCGGCCACCACGGCGCTCGCCCACGAGCTGCTCGCAGTGTTCGACGCGGTGCCAGGCCTCTACCGCCTGCGCACCGCGCCGCTGGAGATTCGGGTGGTGGACCCGACTACTTAAAGACGGTGCCCCACTCGTCGCGCTTGTCCAAAAACGCCTGCGCCTCGCGCTTGGCGGCCTCCAGGTCGTGGCTTGCGCCCCAGCCGCACTGCTTCTCGTTGGCGGCCGGCACCTCGTTGGCGTTGGTGATGTCGGTGAGCGTCTTTTCCACCAGCTCGGCGACCTCCTCCTCAGCGACGTCGCCGGAAAGCATGAGGTAGAAGCCGGTCTGGCAGCCCATCGGGCCGAAGTCGATGACGTTGTCCGCGTGGTTGCGGGCGTGCTCGGCGAACATGTGCTCCAGCGAGTGCACCGCCGGCATCTCCAGGTGCTCTTCGTTGGGCTGCTTGAAGCGGATGTCCCACTTCACCAGCGTGTCGCCCTTGGGCAGCTCCTTGCGGTCCGCGAGCCGGATGAACGGGGCGGCCACCTTGGTGTGGTCGAGGTTGAAAGATTCCACATTCATACGATCAGTCATGACCTTGACTCTACTGATCGGAGACGCACATGCCCACCACCCTTGTTTGGTTCCGCGACGATCTTCGCGTCACGGACAACCCCGCGCTGTCGTGGGCGGCTTCGCGCGGGGAGGTCGCAGGTGTGCTTATCGACGACACCTCCGGCCCCCGACGACTCGGCCGCGCCGTCTCGTGGTGGCGCGACCACAGTGTGGCATCGCTAAGCACGAAGCTCCCAATAATCCGCGAGCAGGGCGATCCCCGCGAGATCATCCCTCGCTTGGCCAGGGAGCTCGGCGCGGAGGTGGCGTGGAACCGCCGCTACGACGCGGTCGACGTGGACGCCGAGGTCAAGCGTGCGGTGGGCGCGCGCACGTTCCCCGGGTTCCTGCTCGCGGAACCGTGGAAGATCAACACCGGCGCCGGCACCCCGTACCGGGTGTTCACGCCGTTTTATAAGGCCGTGCAGCAGCACCTTCTCGCGCACCCGCCGCAGCCCGTTTCCGCGCCGGCGTTGCCGGGCGGCACGCGGCTGGTGGTTCCGGAGGCGCCGTCGTGGGCCGCTGGCCTGGCCGAGCACAACACACCCGGCGAGGAGGCTGCGCTCTCACGCTTCCACGAGTTCTTGGACGGGCTCGCGGACGGGCACAGCTACGACAACAACGACTTGAGCCCCGGCGCGACCTCGGGCCTGAGTGCGCACCTGCGCTTCGGGGAACTCTCCCCCGGTTATGTGTGGGCCGAAACGGTGGCGTTTGCGGAGGCGCACCCGGCAGCCGCGCCCCACGCGTGGGCGTTTTTGCGCCAGCTGGTGTGGCGCGAGTTCGCCTGGCACCGCCTGTACCACCTGCCGGATCTGGCGGTGCGCAACGTGCGCAGCCAGTTCGACCGGTTCGAGTGGGCGTGGAGTTCGCACGCGGCGCCGTGGGATCACGCCCTAGCCTTCGCGGATCCTGCGATGGAGCCGGACGTCGACGCCGCCCAGCACCTGGGCCAGTTGGCGCAGTGGCAGCGCGGCGACACCGGCGTGCCGCTGGTGGATGCCGGCATGCGCGAACTGTGGGAAACCGGACGCATGCATAACCGGGTGCGCATGGTCGCCGGCTCCTGGCTGACCAAGAATCTGGGCATCCATTGGCGCCACGGCGAGGAGTGGTTCTGGGACACGCTCGTGGACGCCGATGCCGCCTCCAACCCGTTCAACTGGCAGTGGGTGGCCGGCTCGGGTGACGACGCCGCACCGTACTTTCGCATCTTCAACCCGCTGACCCAGCAGGAGAAGTTCGACCCCTCCGGCAAGTATGTCGGACGCTGGGCGCCACAGGCGCTGCTGCCCGGCTACCCGGAGCCGATGGTGGACGTGAAAGCATCGCGCAAAGTCGCACTCGAGGCGTACAACGACATCAAAGGCGGCGTATAGGATCGGCCGCGTGAGCCAACTGATCCGCCGTACCGTCATATTCCTCGTCGCGCTGCTTGTTGCCACGACCGCCTCCCCCGCTACCGCGCAGCCCGCGGGCAATGTGGTGGTCTTCGGCGACTCGTTCGCAGCGAACCCGGACCAGTATCTCAACACTGTGCTGCGTTTCGCCGACGGCACAGGCCTTTCCTCCACCTCCTCCGAGCGCGTGCTCCGAAACAACCCGAGCGAGTCCGGATGCCTCCACGGCCCGGGCAATTGGCCGAGCCAGCTCGGGGCACGCACCGACGCCGCGGTTGCGGACTGGTCGTGCGCCGGCATCACCTCTGGGCAAATGCTTGGCCGCATCGACCACGCTGTGCACCCCTCCTCTTTGAACAAAGG
>ERZ1031421.116-NODE-116-length-7493-cov-4.277225_pt1 | contig 7493 bp, 7 predicted proteins | sample MGYA00518050_ERZ1031421 | MGnify/ENA primary metagenome ERZ1031421 (study PRJEB33718, sample SAMN03159897) | human skin metagenome | collected 2013-10-01 | study: EMG produced TPA metagenomics assembly of the PRJNA266117 data set (Human skin bacterial metagenome and...
GTCATCGGCATCGTGGCCGCGCTCGGCGGGGCCCTCGCGTTCGTCGCCTCGCAGTTTGGCGATCAGCTGCGCGGGTTGCTCCCGGGGCTCCGATAGCGCTGAGGGGAACACTCGGCTGCGCGTCGACGCAGCGTTTGTTAAAGTTTGCCCCAACATCAAGGGGGAATGGTGGGGAAACGTAAACGGTTGAAATCGCGCGAAAGGGCTACACCGCGGCTTTCGTCCGACGCATCGCACTCGGTTGAGTTCTTCATGCGTCCTGATGATGGTGCAGTGCCGTCTCTTGAAACCTTTGCCGCGTGGCCAAATAAAGCAGCGAGGAAGCTCTTACCTGTCCTCGCTGCTGTAGCAGAGGCTCCTCCGAAAAAGTTCGCTGGTGGTGGTAAGTGGGAAGCAATGCATGGCACCTGCACTGGGATGTATGAGGTGAGGGCGAGGATCGACGGCGTGCACTACCGCCTGTTCTGCGTGCTCGATGTTCTTGCGGAGAACGTGGACCGGCCACTGTTAACCGTCATCGACGCAGATTCGAAGCCGAATGGCGAGGTATTCGCGGAGAGCCGTTATGTGGAATTAAGTGAGCTTCGAGACGAGTACTTCAGGCCCGACGAAAACGGTCGGCCAGTTCGGTCTCTTGCCCCGGCTAGCCTGGTTGCGAGTTATATTGCTCGGACGTGAACCTACGAATGTGTTTCCAAGCGTTCAGCATCAGGCTCTAGCGTGAGACGTAGATTTACAGATGCTGCCAAGTCTGCGAGCGTGCCAACAGTTGGATTCACTTCACGCCCAGACGAGGTAAGCAACCGGCGAACGGAAGAGTAGGGGATGCCGGAATCTTGAGCCATGCGCTTTTTGGTGAGCCCCAGATTTTCGCGGTGCTCCTCAATCGTGTTGACGATCCGGTCGTAGGTTTGGATCCGTTTCAGCTCACGCTCATAGACTTCAGCGAACGCTGGGTCCTTCTCTGTTTGTGCCCGCAGCAGTGCGTTGAATGTATCGCTCACAGGACTCCCCCTTCTTGTCACGGTTTGTATCATTTATGGTACAGAAGTTGACCGCCTGGGGCAACGGCTAGCATGCTTCGGGCCGGCACTGACGCGCCCGCGCTCGAGCCTCCCACCGCCGAAGCCCCGCGCCGGACCGCTTGATTCCGCGGTGGGTGCAGCAGTAGGGGACTAGAAAGACGCAGCTCAAGCGTTTAAGCTGAGTTCCACTTGAGCCGAGAGGCCAGAAAGGAGGGCAAGCGAGATGAGGGTTACGTTAGCGCAGGCTGCCGACTACTTTCGCTCTGATTTCGATGAGATCGCGCGTGTCGTTGAAAGCGGTTGCGTGGCTCTGGATGAGCAGGGGACTGTCAATCTCATGCTTGCCCAAGCGTTGGCGCGCTATGTGTCCGACGAGTTTGTTGAGTTTTTCGGTACGGATCAGGCTTTCGTTGCTCGGGATATCGGCTTTGTTGAAGCGGAGTGCTTCAACCACGCTGATCGGCTGCTCCCGGCTGAACTCGGACTGTTGGATGCCAGTGCGTTGGGGCTTGCCCCAGGGGGTCGGAGGTACGTTCAGGCAGCTGGTTTGAGGGACCTCATCAACGCAGGAATTTTAGGGCTGAGCGATCAGACATCGCGCGTAGGTGTCCTCGTCAGAGAGCCAGATTGCTCAGAAAAGCAAGCGCTCGCAGATGCCTACATGCTTGGGGGAGCACGTGTGCAAGGTGCAGTCCGGACATACATCAGAGAGAACGCGGCGAGCGCGGCATAGGCATGGTGGGCGGCGTGTACCCCGGGCTACACCAGGTCGCAGCTGTGTTGGATGGTGAGGACTGGTTGCTCGTAGGTGGGGCAATGACCCAGCTGCATTGCACCTTAAATGATGTTGGCTACGGAAGATCCACGGAAGACGTGGACGTCGTCGTTGATCCGATGAACCATTCGACGCTGGTCGGCGTGGCGGAAGCGCTGGAGAAGGGAGGGTACGAGCAAATCACGCCACTGAGGCGGGAAGGGTTTCTCCACCAGTTTCGTCACCAAGAGGGGCCCCAAGTGGACGTGATGGGAATCGACAGCGACCGCACGCCCGACCGATGGCGTGGATACAACGTTGTGAAATGCCCTGGTTCCAAGTCAGCACTCGGGAAACTTGCAAGCGGCACGCCGAAAGACGTGCTTGAGGTTCCGGTCAGCGCGGCACATACGGTCAGGTTGCCTAACGCCTGGTCCGCCCTTGCGATGAAGGGCCATGCCCTTCGGCTCCCCGATGCGAACCGGGAGCGCCATGTCCAAGATGCGCTCGCCTTACTCGCGTGCGCGGATAGAACTGAGGCGAAACGAGAGCTGACAAAGTCTGAACGCGCTGGGGTAAACAAGATCCTCTCCAGCTCGTACCTGTCCGAGGTTGAAAATTGGATGCCCCTTGATCAGACGCATTGGGGCGAGGCGCTGCAAGAGATGAGACGTTTACGGCCCCAGGGGGTCATCCCGGTACCACCACTGCTCCAGACCGAGATGCCACTTGGGCGATAAAAAGAACACAACCGCCCTAGGTTTCCGGCCTCTCACCGCGCGCACTACGATCGCACCCACACCGAACCGGGAAGGAGGCCTGTCATGGCGGCTCGCCATTCCCACGCGCCACGGCGCGGCGGGTCCGTGATAGGACCTTTGGTCGTCGTCACGCTGCTGGCCCTCGTATACCTGTGGTGGACCGGCAACGACCAGCCCACCGACGAGCCCGCGCCCGAGCCGCCCGCCGCCGAATCCCCGGCGCCGCAGCAGCAGGCGCCGTTCATCGCGGACAGCCGCCCGCTGGAGATGTACATTCCCGCGATTGGCCTGGTCGCGGACTTCGAGCCGAATGATTGCCGCGCGCACGACGGCACCATCGACCCGGCCACGCTCGACCTCGCGTGCGCGTACACCTCACCCGACCGCCCGTACGCGCTGCCGGGCTCGCAGGCCGAGGACATTGTGGTCATCGCGGGTCACACAGGTTCCGGGGTGGAAGCAGTCTTCGACAAGCTTTACGACGGCTCCGCCGACCACCACACCGTCCGCGCCGGCGACGTGCTGTACCTGCGCACCGAAGCCTCCGGCGAGGCGTGGCTGAAGTACACGGCGACGGATTTCCACGACCCGGTGAAAGCGTCACTCAGCAGCGACACCTCCATCTGGGGTGAAGGCCCCACCCCTGGCAGGTTACTGACAATCAGTTGCATCCAGCCGCCGTTCTACCAGCAGTCGGTGCGGAATGCGGTTGTGGGCTGGCAGTTTGCAGGAGTCGCCGGGCCTATCGACGGCTCCGCTGAACCCGCCCCCTCCATCCCCCGGGGATAGCTTTTCGGCCCCGCCGTGCGGGTATTTCGTACCGTTCTGACAGGGGGCGTGGAGGACCCGGTTGTAACGTGACCCCGCCACCTGGCCGATGCACTAGGTGGGTGGGATGAACAACCGAAAGTGAAGGAGCAGACAATGCGAATGAACAAAACTGCGATCGCACTGACGACCGCCGCGGCACTTGGTGCAGGCGTAATCCCGACCGCGGGTGCCCAGGAGTCCAACGCGCCCAAGCTCGACGACGGCGTGCAGCAGGCCACCGACAGCCCGAACGATGCCGATATGAGCATCTTCGGCAACGGCACTGGCGACGGCGCCGCGCAGGCGACCGGCAACGCCCCGGAAAACCCGAACGACCAGCTGCTTCCGGGCGCCCCGGAGGGCTCGGAGCCGGCCTCGTCGAACTCCCTGGGCACGAATGAGCAGGCTGCGACCGAGACCGAAACCGCCACTGCTACCGCGACGGCCACGGAAACGGCAACGGCAACGGCGGGCGGCCCGGGCGCTGCCCCGGGCCCTCGGGGCGCCGCCCCCGGCCCCCCGACGGCAACTGCGACGGAGACCGCAACCGGTACCGCCACGGCCACGGCCACGCCGACCACCAAGGACAACACTGCCGCGATCGTGCTGGGCTCCCTGGGTGCTCTCGCCGGCCTGGGCCTGATCATCGCTGGTGTGCAGTACTTCGTGAACAAGGACGGTGACCTGGTCAAGGACCCGAACCGCGTCGACCAGCCTGCCTCCCCGGAGGAGAAGGCCGAGTCCGACCAGGTGAAGAAGGACCACGGCGAGGAGATCGCCCAGCAGGTCGAGGCCAACGGCGGCGCCCCGGCCGCCGGCAACGCCGGCGCTGGCACCGCGGCGAACGGTGCCGGTAATGCCGCCGCAGCGAACGGCGAGCGCGGCATGAACGCCTCCACCGGTGTGGCAGAGCTGCCCGCTGGCCTGGTCGCGCTGCTGATCCTGTCCATCGTGGGTGCTGCGGGCTACGCCTTCAGCCGCCGCGAGACGGTCTAAGGCTCTATAGCGCCGAAGCGCTCTGAGATCGTCGGCCCCGCTTTGCGATTCGTCGCAAGGCGGGGCCTTCGCTTGCCCAACCAAGTAATCTGTTGCTCATTAGGTTGATTGACCTCGGTGGAAGGAGGTGTGGTTGTGGAACGGCACTATTCGTATCCCAAATTCGCGGACTGGTTGCGCAACGAAATTCAGACCGAGAACGACCCGTCTTTCGCGGTTCGTGTGCTCAAACGGGTGGTCTCTGACATCCGAGATATACCTGAAGACGAAGAGTTTTTGCTCGCGCACTCTGCTCCACAATCGACTGGAGACACCGATTGGGATCGATTAATTAGAGCTGCAGCTGAGATGACGTACTCCGACCGATTCGCGGGATCGAAACTGGAATGGTTTGAGGAGCAGGAGGAACCTCCGCTGCAGTGGTTTTACCCAACAAGCAGGCGTTCGAGGTTTGCTTTTAACCTTGAAAGGACGCCTGCGCCGTTCCGGGATAGGAGAGTATGTCTGGGGGAAGGCAACCTCCGCACAGCCAAGGACCATGACCGGCCATGGAACGTGTACAAACTGTCATACACAGGAGGCAGCGATGGAAGAGAAGCAGATTTTCCTCTCCGAAGAGGACTTTCGCCAAGTGCAGCGGATTCTGGAGGGGTCAGCTGAGACAACGAAGCTTCAGAAGTTGTTCGATGCAGAAAGCCCGTTCGGCAAACCGATGAGTTTCGGGAGCGGTGACCGCGGACGAAACCGCGCCGTAAACCCCTACTGTGGCTCCACGGGATTGCCCTGCCACACGGTCATGGCCGGCACCTCGTCGCCACGCATGACCAGCGAGCCCGGCCCCACCGTCGCGCCGGTGCCGATCGCGGACCCCGGCAGGGACACCGAGTGCGCGGCCAGCGTCGCGGATTCCAGGATCGACACCGTGTCCAGCGACATCACGCGGTCCTGGAACAGGTGCGTCTGCACCACCGTGCCCGGGCCGACCGACGCCCCGCGGCCCACCACGCACAGGTCCGTCTCCGGGAACCAGTAGGACTCGATCCACGCGCCGCGGCCGACGCGCACACCCAGGGCGCGTAGCGCCAGGTTCATCTCGCCGGCGCCGGAGGCCCAGTTGAAGAACCACGGCGCGGCGACAACTTCGACGAACTGGTCCTGCAGCTCGTTGAGCCACACGAACCAGGAGTACAGCGGGTGCTCACCCGCGCGGTGCCGCCCGACCAACACCCACTTCGCCACCACGGCGGTGAGCACGGCCAGCACGCCCACGGCCATCCACACCAGGCCGCCGAGGAGGTACGTCCAGAAGCCGAAGCGCTCCAGAAGCGTCACCACAACAGCGGCGAACACCGCGGCCAGCACGGCTTGCGTCATGGGCGCGAGCAGGCGCAGCGTCTCCACAAACCCGCGCTTGCGCATCAGCGACGCGGACGGCTTGTAGGTCGCCTCGCCGGCGGCTTCGACCTCGACGCGGCGCATGCGCTCCGGCGGCGAGCCCCACCAGTTCGAGCCCGCCTTGGACTTTTTCGGCGACGCGGACAGCACCGCCACCAGCGACTGTTTCGCCAGCTTGCGGCCGGGCGCGACCATGCCGGAGTTGCCCACGAAGGAGCGTTTGCCCACCACGGTGTGGTCGGTGCGGATCCAGCCGTCGCCGAGTTCGTAGGTGCCGACCATCGTGTCGTCGGCAAGGAATGCCCCGTCGCGCACCTCGGTCAGCTTCGGCACCATCACGGCGGTGGACACCTCGGCGCGCTCGCCGATCTGCGCGCCCAGCGACCGCAGCCACACCGGGGTGGCCAGGCCTGCGTAGATGGGGAAGTAGCGGGTGCGGGCGTCGTCCATAAGCCTGGTCACGGTCCACAGCGCCCAGCCGTGCACGCTGCGCACCGGGAACACGCCGGGCTTCACGCCTATCGACGCCACCCTCACGGCCAGCCACGTCAACAGCAGACCAGCTCCGATGTAGACCAGCCCGCCGACCGGGGCGAACACGAGCAGGCCCCACACCGACGAGGTATGCGCAATGTGAGCAAGCCCCACCGTCGCGGCGGCGCCGGCAACACCGGCAGTAGCCGGCAGCAGCGCGAGGAACAGCGACGTCAGGCCGTATCCCAGCGCCCACAGTGGTCGGCGCGGCGGGCGCTCGTCGGGGAAGCGGTGCTTGGAGCGGCCCACCTTGCGCGCGGGCGAGCCCGCCCAGCGCGAGCGCTTCTTCACGGGCTTGCGGCCGGTGACGGTGGAGCCCGGCTCCACGTGCGCGCCGTTGCGAATCTCGGTGCCGGGCATGAGCGTGGAGCGCGCGCCGACGCGCGCCTCCGCGCCGATGGACACCTCGCCGACGTGGAATTCGTCGCCGTCGAGCCACACACCCGACAGGTCCACTTCCGGCTCGATGGCGGAGCCTTCACCAATGGTGAGCAGGCCCGTCACCGGTGCGAAGGCGTGCATGTCCACGCCCTTGCCGATCTTGGCACCCAACATGCGGGCGGTGATTTTCGCGGCGTTGGCGCTGGAGATGTTCAGCGCGCCGGAGGCCGCAAGCCACCGCTCCGCCGCCCACAGGCGCACGTGCTGCGCGCCGCCGCGTGTGTACACGCCGGGCTTCACCCGCCCGCGGATCAGTCGGGCGCCCAGCGCGCCGATGGGGATGCGCCCGAACGGGGTGCACAGCACCACGAACGCGGCGGCGAGCCAGGGCCAGCTCAGCTCGGTCAGGCCCAGCAGGTTCGCCGCGATGGCCACCCAGGTCACCGCCGTGGCTGCCTTCAACGTCATCACCGGCACCAGGGCCAAACTCTGCGCCACGCGGGTGCCGGCGCCGACGGGCGCTACCTCGCGTTCGCGTTTGGCGGTGCGGTTGGAAAGCGTGAGCTCGTCGATAAGCGAGGCAAGCGTTTCCAGCCTGGGGTGGTCGTAGAGATCGCGCACCGCGATGGTGGGCACGCGCTCGCGCAGGCGGGTGATCAGCGCGGCGGCCGCGAGCGACGAGCCGCCGAGCTCGAAGAAGTCCGCGTCGCGTCCCGGCACGTCCAGGCCGAGGACCTCGACCCACTGCTCGGCCACCCACGTTTCAGTCTCGGTCAGGCCGACCGCGTCCACGCTGGCGGGCAGCGGCCCCGGCAGGGCCTTCTTGTCCACCTTGCC
>ERZ1031421.120-NODE-120-length-7376-cov-3.985248_pt1 | contig 7376 bp, 7 predicted proteins | sample MGYA00518050_ERZ1031421 | MGnify/ENA primary metagenome ERZ1031421 (study PRJEB33718, sample SAMN03159897) | human skin metagenome | collected 2013-10-01 | study: EMG produced TPA metagenomics assembly of the PRJNA266117 data set (Human skin bacterial metagenome and...
GCCATGAGCGCGTCGCCCAGCATCTTGGCGCGGCGCTCGGAGCGGATGACCGGCGGGATGCCGAACGCGGTGAAGGAGAAGCCGACGCCGCGGGCTTTGCGGGCCGCGAGGACCTCGTTGGCGGTGGCAAGGGTCAAAGGGATGAGACGGATTGTCAGTGCGATAGTGAGGGAGATCAGTTCCCCGGTGCGGCCGAAGGGGGCCAGTGCGCGGTCCAGCGCCGCCAGCAGTTCCTCCACCGGGGTGGTCAGGGTGAGCAGGTTCGCCGCGGCGATGGTGGCGAGCAGTCCGATAAGCAGCGTAAGTGCGGATTGCACGCCGTTTTGCCACACCATGAACACGCCCAGAAACAGCAGCACGGGCAGCAGCGGCACGAGCTGGCGCCACGCCACGCGCGCGGGGATGCGCGCCCACACGTAGAGGACGAGCACAAACACGAGTGCGGCGAAAGAGTGCCACGGCTGGGTGGGCAGGGCAGTGACGGCGATGATGAAAACGACCAGCAGCACGAACTTCAGCGGCGCGCCTAGGCGGTGCAGCCACGTGTCGCCGGGGATGTAGACGCCTAAGGGGAGTTCGCGGATCACGGTTTCGCATCCATGAGGTCGGTATAGAACGCAATCGCATCATCGGGGGCGCCGTCGTAGGCCAAGGAACCGTCGTCGATGACCAGTACGCGGTCGAAGCCGCGCAGCATTTCCAGGTCGTGGGTGACCACGATCAGCTGCTGGTCCAGCGACATCAGCTCGCGCACGATGCGGCGGCGGTTGCGCAGGTCTAGCAGAGTGGTGGGCTCGTCGGCGATGATCGTGTCCGGCTCGATCACGAGCACCGAGGCGAGCGCCAGCATCTGCTTCTCGCCGCCGGAGAGGGTGTGCGGGGAGTTCTCGGCGCGGTCGGTGAGCTCGAAGCGTTCGAGCGCCTCTGCCACGCGCCGTTTGACCTCCTCGCGCGGAAGCTTGAAGCGGCGCAGGGAGAATGCCACGTCGTCGGAAACGCGCGGCATGACAATTTGGGATTCGGCGTCGGAGAAGACAAATCCGACGCGTTTGCGGATGTCTTTGCCGCGTTTGTTGGGCGTGAGCCCGTCGTAAAGCACTTGCCCTGATGTCGGCTCGATGAGGCCGTTGATCAGGCGCACGGTGGTGGATTTGCCGGAGCCGTTGGAGCCGATGATGCCGATGCGCTGCTCCGACAGGCTCACGGTGAGCGGCGCGAGGATCTGCTCGCCGTCATACGCGACGGCAGCGCCGCGGAACTCGATGAGGGGCATGGCGGTTACTTGCGGGCCCCGCGCAGATCCGGGAACGCTTGGTGCACGGCGAACGCGATGGCGATCATGAGCGCGACCTTGCCGGCGTCCGGCAGCAGAAACGGCATCTGCGCCGCCCAGGCTGCGCCGAAGGTCATGTCAGAGCGCCACATCAGGCCGAACACGCCGCAGAGGTATTGGAAAAACAGGCCAAGGTAGCCGGCGAGGATGAGGATGCCGATGCTCGCCGCTTTGTTCGAGCGGAACGGTGCGGTGTAGGCGATCGCACCGGCGACGGCGGCGGAGACGAGGTAGCCGGCCAGGTACCCGACGGTCGGCCCGCCGAGGGCGGAAATCACGGTCCGGCCGCCCGCGAGCACCGGCAGCGCCAGGCCCACCAGCAGGAAGATTGCGGCGGCGGAGAATCCGCGGCGCCACCCCAGGACGAGGCCAGCGAGGATGACCGCGGCGTTCTGCAGCACGATGGGCACGCCGGCCGCGCCGACCGGGATGGACACGAAGCCCAGCACAATGACGATGGCGGCAAAGACCGCGATTAGCGCGATATCCTGCGCCGTAGAGTTTTTCTTCATGCGCGGGAGTGTACCGCGACGGGTGGCGTGTACTGTCGGGCGCATGCGTTTGACGGAGTTTCACCAGCTTGTGCGGGACGAATTCGGCTCGGAGCGTGCGCAGTGGATCATCCAGACCCAGGTGCTGCCCGGGTTTGAGCAGACGTCTGCGCAGCTCATCGATGCCGGAGCGGACCCGCGCGACGCGTGGCGCGGGCTGTGCGACGCGTTCGACGTCCCGGAGGAGCGCCGCCTCGGCGTCGACCGCCCGGGCTTTTAGGGGCCGTTGCTTATCGACGGCTCCGCCACCCCGGCGTGTCGTTGAATTTCGAACACGTTTGCGTGTATTCTCTGGGGTGTCGCCGTCGCGTTCTACAGTGTGCCGTGTTTTCCGCTTGGGAGAAATTTCTTCGCGTCCGAGGGAACCGAAGCGGTATGGCGATACGTCTAACTAGGAAACTGTGCACGCGACGCGCCCAGCGCCGCCGAATACTTGGAGGTAGAAACACCACATGGCAACGAAGAAGAAGTCCGCGGCTTCGGCCGGCAACGACCGCAAGAATGCGCTCGATGCAGCGCTGGCAATGATCGAGAAGGATTTTGGCAAGGGCGCCGTCATGCGCCTGGGCGACGACAACCGCCCGCCGATTCAGTCCATTTCCTCCGGCAACACAGCCATCGACGTCGCGCTCGGCATCGGCGGCTGGCCGCGCGGGCGCATCGTGGAGATCTACGGGCCGGAGTCTTCCGGTAAGACCACCGTGGCGCTGCACGCGATTGCGGAGGCGCAGCGCGCCGGCGGCATTGCGGCGTTTATTGACGCCGAGCACGCCCTCGACCCGGACTACGCGCGCAAGCTCGGCGTAGACACCGACAACTTGCTGGTCTCCCAGCCGGACACCGGCGAGCAGGCGCTCGAGATTGCGGACATGCTGGTGCGCTCGGGCGCGATCGACATCATTGTGATCGACTCGGTGGCGGCGCTGACCCCGAAGGCGGAGATCGAGGGCGAGATGGGCGACAGCCACGTCGGCCTGCAGGCCCGCCTGATGTCCCAGGCGCTGCGCAAGATGACCGGTGCGCTGTACAACTCCGGCACCACCGCCATCTTCATTAACCAGCTGCGCGAGAAAATCGGCGTGATGTTCGGCTCCCCGGAGACCACCACCGGCGGTAAGGCGCTGAAGTTTTACGCATCCGTGCGTTGCGATGTCCGCCGCATTCAGACGCTGAAGGACGGCCAGGACTCCATTGGCAACCGCACCAAGATGAAGGTGGTGAAGAACAAGGTTTCCCCGCCGTTCAAGATCGCCGAGTTCGACATCATGTACGGCGAGGGCATCTCGCGCGAGAGCTCGATCATCGACATGGGCGTGGAAAACGGCATCGTGAAAAAGTCCGGCTCCTGGTTCACCTACGAGGGCGACCAGCTAGGCCAGGGCAAGGAGAAGGCCCGCATCTTCCTCAAGGAAAACCCGGAGCTGGCGGACGAGATCGAGGACAAGATCTTCCGCGCGCTCGGCGTGGGCAAATACGCCAACGCTTCCGACGAGCTGACGGACGAGCCGGTGGCTATGGTTCCGAACATCGACTTCGACGACGAGGACGACGTGGCGGCACCTGCAACCGCGGAGAAGTCGTTGTGGCGGACGCGGACAAGATTGCCCGGCTCCAGGCGGCGCTTGACGCCTACGAGCCGGGCACCGGTCTTTTCGACCGGACACACGAGGAGGCCCTGGCTCCCGTGCGCAAGCGGGCGCTCGGCCTGCTTGATCAGCGTGCGCGCTCCCGCGCGGAGCTACGCGAGCGGCTGATCAAGGCCGAGTTCGAGCCGCAGCTTGTAGACGAAGTCCTCGACGATCTTGCCGGCTCCGGCCTTATCAACGACGCGCAGTTCGCCCACGAGTGGGTGCGCCAGCGCGCCGCCCGTCGCGGCAAGTCCGCCCGCGCGTTGGATATGGAGCTGCGCGACAAGGGCGTTGGGGGAGCGGACCGCGCCGCAGCCCTGGAGCAGATCTCCGACGAAGACGAGGAGCACACCGCGCGCGCGGTTGCGGAGAAGTCCGCGCGGAAGGTCAAAGCGGCTCCTGTAGACCGCGCCGAGTACGACAAGCACCTGCGCCGCGTCGTTGGCGCGTTGGCCCGGCGCGGCTTCAACCAGGGAATGGCGCTTCGAATCGCCCGCGAGGTGCTGAACGGGCGCATCGCAGAGTGCGAGGAGTAGACCGAAACACTGAACGGTGTTCAAGGCGGTCTCCTAGACTTAACCGCATGGCTTTGTTCAGCGTGAAGATGCGCTCCAGCGCGCTCGGCTCCCACATCTCCGGCGCCGAGCGCATCGTGGAGGAGCGCGAGGTTCCAGACGTGTGCGCCGCGATGGGCACTCGCGCGTTGGCCCACGGCAAGGGAAAGCCGGATTCAATCACAGTGACGGTGACCGCCATCGACGGCGAAGTGGCACATATCCCGGCGTTGCCAATCACAGAGGCGCCATGCGCAGACCCGGCAGAGGCCCGCGACACGGTCATAAACGCTCTGGCTCCGCTGACCCCGCACGCCGCCGAAGCATGGGAGCTGCTCACCGGCGTGCGCGACATGCGCGGGGCCATCCTCTTCCACGCGACAACCGGTGCACGCCTCGAACCGGATCACGCCCGCGGCGTGCGGGTGACCTCCATGGACGCCGCCACCGCCACAGGGGAGCGCCCAGAGACGCACTCCGGCAAAACCCGCGTGACCGATGCGCTCGTGCTCGCTTCCAAGGTGGCGCACCACCCGGCTATGCTCGCCGAGGTCTGCATCTCGGACGATCCGGACTACACCACCGGCTATGTGGCCTCCAGAGAGATGGGGTACCTGCGCGTGCCCAACATGAAGCCGGTCGGCTCCGAAATGGGCGGGCGCCTGTTCGTGGTAGACACCGATGACCCTGCGGACCTGATCGATTACCTCGAGCACACCCCCGTGCTGGTCGGGGAAGCCAAATGAGCTGGCTCGACAACGCCGCCAAGCAACAGTGCGATACCTGGCGTAGCCAAGGCCTTGAGCGCACCCCCGCAACCTTCAGCACTGGCCAGACCCCGGTAGCGACCATCGACGGGCGCGAGTACGTCCTGTTCAGCTCCTCGAACTACCTGGGGCTGGCCGAACACCCCGCCGTCACCAAAGCGGCCGCTGACGCTCTCAACCGTTTCGGCGCGGGCTCCGGCGGTTCACGCCTGACCACCGGCACGACGGACCTGCACAGCCAGGTTGAGCGCGACTTCGCCGGTTTTCTCGGCTACGAGGACGCCGTGTTTTTCTCCGCCGGGTTCATGGCCAATGCTGGCGTGCTGCAGGCGCTCGCCGGCCCGGGCACGCTCATCGTCTCGGACGAGCGCAACCACGCCAGCATCATCGACGGCTGCCGCCTGGCCAAGGCGCAGGGTGCCACGGTGCGAGTGAGCCGCCACCGGGACCCCGCGCACGTCGACGAGCTGCTACGAGGCCACTCCGGAGAAGCAATCGTGGTCACCGACGGGTTGTTTTCCATGGACGGCACCCTCGCGCCCGTCCCCGAACTCCTCGCAGTCTGCCGCGCCCGCGGCGCCGCTCTCATGGTCGACGACGCGCACGGCACCGGCACCCTCGGCGCCACGGGCCGCGGCATCGCGGAGCACTTTTCGCTTGTCGACGACCATCCGGACATCCTCGGCGCCACCTCATCCAAGGCACTCGGCGTCGAAGGCGGAGCAGTGGCTGCCTCCGCACCAGTGGCTGCACTGCTGCGGCAGAAAGCCCGCACCTTCGTCTATTCCACCTCGTCCACACCGGCCACGTGCGCGGCGGTTTCTGCGGCAATCGGCGTGCTTGAGGGCGAGGACAGTCCGGTGCTTGCGCTGCACCGGAACATCCGTCGCTTGGCAAGCCAGCTCGGGATGGACGAGTGGGCCAGCCCGATCATCCCGGTGCCCATCGGCGACGAAACGCGCGCGGTGAACGCGTCCGCCAGGCTCCGGGAGGCCGGGTACTTCGTGCCCGCCATCCGCTGGCCGACCGTCCCGCACGGTGCTGCGATGTTGCGGGTGACGGTGATGGCCACGCACACCGACGAGCAGATCGACGGGTTGACTCACGCCATTTCGCGGTTGTAGCTCACCTGGTTAGACTGTCTCGCCGTGACTACGGCGAGCACCACCCAAAACAGCAATCCCCGCACCTACGAGGTGCGTACGTTCGGTTGCCAGATGAACGTGCACGACTCCGAGCGTCTTTCCGGCATGCTCGAAGACGCGGGCTACGTCGCAGCCGATGCCGGCGAGGAACCCGACCTGGTGGTCTTCAACACCTGCGCGGTGCGCGAGAACGCTGATAAGCGCCTCTACGGCTCGCTAGGCCAGCTGAAAAACGTCAAGGCCGACCACCCGGGCATGCAGATCGCCGTCGGCGGGTGCCTGGCGCAAAAGGACCGTGACACCGTCATTGAGAAGGCGCCGTGGGTGGATGCAGTCTTTGGCACCCACAACATCTCCGCGCTGCCGGCGCTGCTCGACCGGGCGCGTGTGGAGGATGAGGCCCAGGTGGAGATTGTGGAGGCCCTCGAGGTCTTCCCGTCCGTGTTGCCCGCCAAGCGCGAGTCCGCCTACGCCGGCTGGGTGTCCATCTCTGTGGGCTGCAACAACACCTGCACGTTCTGCATCGTGCCCAGCCTGCGCGGCAAGGAGGTGGACCGCCGCCCGGGCGAGATCCTCGCCGAGGTTAAGGCGCTGGTGGATCAGGGTGTCTCCGAGGTGACCCTGCTGGGGCAGAACGTGAACTCGTACGGCGTGAACTTCGTCGACGAGGACATGGAGCGCGACCGTTCTGCCTTCTCCAAGCTGCTGCGCGCCTGCGGCGACATCGAGGGCTTGGAGCGCGTACGTTTTACCTCCCCGCACCCGGCGGAGTTCACCTCCGACGTCATCGACGCGATGGCGGAGACCCCGAACGTGTGCCCGCAGCTGCACATGCCGCTGCAGTCCGGCTCCGACAAGGTGCTCAAGGACATGCGCCGGTCCTACCGCTCCAAGAAGTTCCTGGCCATCCTGGACGAGGTACGCGAGAAGCTGCCGCACGCCGCGATCACCACCGACATCATCGTCGGTTTCCCTGGCGAGACCGAAGAGGATTTCCAGGCCACCCTCGACGTGGTTGAGAAGGCACGTTTCACCTCAGCGTTTACTTTCCAGTACTCGCCGCGCCCCGGCACCCCGGCGGCGGAGATGGAGCAGCAGATCCCCAAGGCTGTGGTCCAGGAGCGTTTTGAACGCCTCCACGCGCTGCAGGAGCGGATCAGTGCGGAGGAGAACGCGAAGCTCGTCGATACGCAACAGGAACTCCTCGTCCAAGAGGATGGCCGCAAGAACGACCGCACGCATCGCATGTCCGGCCGCGCCCGCGACGGCCGCCTGGTGCACTTCGCGCTCGAGGGAAACATCGACGGCGAGGTCCGCCCTGGCGATATGGTCACCGTCACCATCACCGACGCGAAGCCGCACTACCTGATCGCGGACTCCGGCATCCACCAGCACCGC
>ERZ1031421.121-NODE-121-length-7337-cov-5.259544_pt1 | contig 7337 bp, 6 predicted proteins | sample MGYA00518050_ERZ1031421 | MGnify/ENA primary metagenome ERZ1031421 (study PRJEB33718, sample SAMN03159897) | human skin metagenome | collected 2013-10-01 | study: EMG produced TPA metagenomics assembly of the PRJNA266117 data set (Human skin bacterial metagenome and...
CCTGTGCTAGTTCTTCCACGCGCTCGCGGGTAGCTGCCACCTCTTCTAGGGCTTCGGGAGCAATTTCCACTTGCGCCCCATAGCGGGCAACGGCAACAACGTCCTCGATGCTCAGCGCACCAACGTTGACGGTCACGGTGGATGGGTAGGCGTTAGGCATGGCAAAAACTCCTTGGAGTAGGGATTGATAATCAAAAATGTGTCGCGCGACAGCCCAACGCGATAGATGTATGCTACATCATATTTTCACCATGCGAGGGTTCGGTCGTTAATCCGCCGTATTCTTGCCATAAATGCGACGCGAAAGTTCTGCAGCCAAGAGCGCCAGCCGGTCAACCACCACGGCTTCCTTGGCAAGGTTCTCCTCGTTGATGGAAAACGTGACCGCCAACGCCGCCGACGGCCGAGCGAGGTGATCCTTGACCGCCACTGCAACCGTGGCCTGTCCCTTAGACACCTCTTCCCTCTCCTCCGCCCAACCGCGCGCACGCAAGGTGCCCACCTGCTTTTTATACGGAGTGAAATAGGCAGATGCCCCCTTATCCGAAAATGCGGCGCGCACTTCACTCTCCGATTGAAAAGCCATCATGATCTTTCCGGAAGCAGTTTTATAGGCCGGCAATCGAACCCCCTTATCCGTCACCAGGGACACAGCGCCCGGCGCGCGAACCTCTTGCAGGTAGACAATTTCAGCACCAGACATGCGGGCGATGTGCCCGGAGCCAGCCACGAAAGTGGCAATGTCGCGCAGCTGGTTTGTCGCCAAGCGCACGAGGGGCTGCTGGGTCGAATAAGCCGAAGCCATGGAATATGCCGCGAGACCAAGTCCGTAGGTTTGATTTTCCTCAATATGCACTACGAATCCGGATTCCACCATTTCATTAAGCAAGTGATAAGTGGACGAGCGGGGAAGGTCCAGTTCAGAACGGATGCGGCTGGCCGAGATTGGGACATCAATAGTGGAAAGCAGCCGCAAGATAGCGAGCACATTTCTCGCCGCTGGAACATGAGATTTAGCCACGGTCACCCACCTCCACTATGGAAATAACTATTACTGTACAGAAATAAATTACTCCTTAACGGTCTCACATACAAGACTTTCCACCCGATTCGACTAGTGCTTTCCCATTCCGCTCACCATAGTCTATCTCACACAGAGTGTTGCAGGTTACATTCTGGCACCGAATGTGTGTTGCCTAACTGATTGGATTGGAGAACCCTATGCCCAGCCGCTACCCAGACGGAGACTTTTACGGATTCGAGCAGGACCTACCCGCGGAAGAACTTGAGATTCTCCACAAGGTCCGCGATTGGACCCACGACAAGGTTCGCCCCATCGCCACCGACTACTGGAATCGCTGCGAATTCCCCCACGAGCTACTCCCCTCTATCCAAGAACTCGACATCATCAGCTTGGTTCGCCACCAGGGCCGCTCCCATCTGCTGGCTGGCCTAGTCACGGCGGAAATTCACCGCGCAGATGCCTCCGTCGGAACGTTTTTCAGTGGCCAGGATGGTCTGTTCACCGGATCCATTGAGCTGCTCGCCTCCGAGGAACAAAGGGGGCGGTGGCCCCCAGACATCTGCGCGGAAAAGAAACCGGGGGTCTCCGCCACCACGGGGCCGGAGGCGGTTCCCGCCGGCGCGCAAGATATGTCCACCACCGCCACAAAGGTCGACGGCGGATGGATCCTCAACGGTGCGAAACGCTGGATTGGCAACGCCACCTGGTCCGATTACGTCGTCGTTTGGGCACGCGATCCTGAAGACAACCACGTCAAGGGGTTCCTCGTCGATACCTCCTGGGAAGGCTACAAAGCCACCCTCATGCGCAACCGCATTGCGCTTCGCGCTGTGCAAAATGCCGATATCACGCTTAACGACGTCTTTGTTCCAGATGATTATAAGCTGGCCCACGCCAATACCTTTAAAGACACCAACAAGGTGTTGAAGTCCGCCCGCTCGACGGTGGGCTGGCAAGCAGTAGGACTGCAAATGGGCGTATTCGATACTGCCTTGGACTACACCGGCAAGCGCAATCAATTTGGAAAGCCGCTGGCTAGCTTCCAGATTAACCAGTCCAAACTTTCCACCATTTTGGGCAACCTCATCGCTTCCGAATCCATGATGGCGGCCCTTACTCGCTTGGAAGCCCGGGGAGAGACCCGCGGCGAGCACTCTGCACTAGCTAAGGCACACGTATCCAAGTTGATGCGCGAGTCCGCCGCACTTGGCCGCGAACTCCTCGGCGGAAACGGCATCATTTCTGACTACACCGCCGCCAAGCACTTCTGCGATGCCGAAGCAATCTACTCCTACGAAGGCACCTTCGATATCAACCAACTCGTTGCTGCCCGTTCCATCACCGGCATTTCCGCCTTTGTCTAAACCACTTCCCTGGAAAGGAGCTCCCCCATGGTCGATACCGGACACCCACACTCCCTCGAAGGCCTGCGCGTGCTGGATATGTCACGCGTGCTGGCAGGTCCCTTTTGCTCGATGATTCTGGCTGACTTAGGGGCCGAGGTCATCAAAATCGAAACCCCCTGGGGTGATGACTCCCGCAATTTTGGCCCAGATTTCAAAGGTGACTCCGCCTACTACCGGCTATTTAACCGGTCTAAGAAAGGCATCACCTTGAACCTCAAAGAAGAGGCAGACTTGAACACGTTGCGCGAGTTGGTGCAGCGTGCCGACGTACTGGTAGAAAACTTCCGGCCCGGCGTAATGGAAAAACTGGGCATTTCTCCAGAATCCCTTATGGAACTCAACCCGCAGCTCATCGTCACCAGCATCAGTGGCTTTGGTCAAACCGGATCGATGAGCAAGGCACCAGCCTACGATCTCGTCGCCCAGGCTATGAGCGGCATCATGTCCATTACCGGCTGGCCAGGCGGGCGCCCCACCCGTGTAGGCATCAGTCTGGGAGATCTGATCCCCGGACTCTATGGTGCTATCGGCACGCTCGGCGCCTTGCAGGAGCGCCATCGCACCGGCCATGGACAGCATGTTGACGTCGCCATGTTTGATTCCTTGGTGTCCATCCTGGAATCGGTGGCCATGCGAGACCTGTACGAAGAAGAGGTACCCACGGCCGTTGGCAGTGACCACGCCATGACTGTTCCCTTCAGTACTTACCGTGTGGATGACGGTGAGGTGGTCATCGCCATCTTGAATGAGAAGCTCTTCGGCTGCCTCACGCGTGCCTTGGGCTTGGAGTACATGGTTGACGATCCGCGGTACAACTCCAACGCTGCCCGCAAGGAGCGCCGCGAGGAAGTCCGCTCCATTATCGAGGACGCCCTGCGGGGCAAGACCGTCGAGCAAGCGCTCGCCCTCTTCCAAGAACACGGGGTTCCCACCGCGCCGGTCCATTCCGTTGACGAAGCCCTGCACGGAGACGTAGGCACTGAACGCGAAGTTCTCTTTACCGAATCCGATGGATTTACTACCTTAAGCTCTCCCCTGCGTCTGACTGGCTCCCGCCAGCCGGAGCCAGCACCGCGCCTAGGAGAGCACAACGCGCATATCCCCGAATGGCTCGCTGAGCCGGTGCGCGGATGATTCTGAAATGGAAACACCATGACTGACACCACAAATCCTCGCACTAAAACCTCCACCCCTCCAGTGAAAAACACCTGGCGATTCTTTGTATATAGCGGACTCGGCATCTTTGCCTTCTTCGTCCCCTTTCCCTTCGGCGGAGAAAACACCATCCTGTTAGATCACCTGGTGGGTTGGATTTCTGACACCCTAGGTAGCGGCTCCAAGTACGTAGTGCTGCTGCTCATCGTTGCCGGTGCCATCGCCCCATTTGCCACGGGCACATGGAAGTCCTCTGCCGCACGCATGGTCTTCGCGTTCTTGAATATCTTGGCGGTGGTCATCACGGCCATGCTGGTGTTTAATTTCGGCCCCGCCTTCGTCTTTGAAGAAGACCTCGGTCCATTTCTCCTCAATAAACTAGTCATCCCCGTAGGCCTCTTAATCCCTGTGGGTGCCATTTTCCTCGCACTACTGGTTGGATTCGGCCTCATGGAGTACATGGGCGTGTGGGTCCAGCCCATCATGCGGCCGCTGTACAAAACGCCCGGGCGCTCAGCTATTGATGCAGTGGCCTCCTTCGTCGGCAGCTACTCGCTAGGCCTGCTGGTAACCAACCGCGTGTATAAGGCCGGTGGATATACCGGGAAAGAAGCGGCCATCATCGCTGCTGGATTTTCTACCGCCTCCGCCACATTCATGGTGGTCATCGCCCGCGCCCTTGACCTTATGAGTGTGTGGGGAATGTATTTCGGAGCCACCCTTATCGTCACCTTCCTGGTGACGGTAATAATGGTGCGCATTCCACCCATCGCTACCATCCCGGAGGATTACTACCCCGGCGCGGAACCCAACCCGGAATCCGAGGTCAATGACAGCCGTGCGCACACTGCCTGGGAAGAAGCAAAGGCAGTTCTCCGTGATTCGCCACCGCTCTGGAAGGTACTGTGGCACAACTTCCGCGATGGTCTGTTCATGACCATGCAGGTTCTACCAGGCATCATGTCCGTGGGCTTCCTTGGTTTGGTAGTGGCCTTCTACACCCCGTTCTTTACGTATTTTGGCTACCTTTTCTACCCAGTGCTGTGGATCTTGGGAGTACCGGATCCAGGCCTTGGCTCCGAAGCCCTCGCCATTGGCCTATCTGAGCTCTTCCTACCAGCCACCTTGGTTGCCGGCGCGGAATCCGATGTCCTGAGGCTTATTATCGCCATGGTGTCAGTCTCCCAGATATTCTTCTTCTCCTCTATGGTGCCTTCCGTGCTGGCCACGGACATTCCACTGAGCATTAAGAACATCATCATAATCTGGTTCGAACGCGTCATTTTGTCCACCATCATCGCCGCACCGTTTGCCTACGGCATCGCTGCGCTGATGTAACTCGCCGCCTAACATCGATAACCATGAACACCGAAAAAGCTGAACTTTTCACCCCCGCCCCCGAATGGTCCGGTCGCTCCGATGGCCCAGGCCCAGAGCATGCCCGCTGGCATAGCGTTATCAATCAGTCCACCGACTCCCCCGCCCCGGTAACCCTGGTGGGCTTTGCCTCCGATGAGGGCGTGCTGCGCAATGGCGGCCGCCAGGGTGCAGCCGCAGGCCCGGCCGCGCTGCGAGCTGCCCTAGGTTCCTTGGCAGTCCACCATAAGCATGCGCTTGCCGACGCCGGCACGATCACCACCCAGGCCGACGACCTCGACGGCGCCCACGATGCTCTTTCCGATAAAGTGCAGGAACTCGTCGAGGCCGGCACCCTCCCCATCATCCTCGGCGGCGGGCACGAGACCGCTTTCGGCTCGCACCGCGGCCTCTACCGTGCGGTAGGCGCCACCAAAATCATCAACCTAGACGCCCACTTCGATCTGCGCCGCGCTGATCAAGCCACCTCCGGCACCCCGTTCAAGCAGATTTCGGAGCTCGCCGATGACTTCGACTACACCGTGCTGGGTATCTCCCGCCCCAATAACACCGCAGTGCTTTTCGACGAAGCCGAGTCCCTCGGCGTGGCCATCACCCTTGACGAAGAGCTGGTCAACCTCTCCCCGGCCGAATGCGGCGAGCTCGCTGCCCGCGCCACGGAGGGCAAGGACAAGGTCCACCTATCCATCGACCTCGACGTTTTGCCAGCGTCCACCGCGCCGGGCGTATCCGCACCGGCGTCGCTAGGCGTCAGCTACGAGCGCATCCGCGCCATGGCCGTGGCTATTGCACAAACGGGCAAGCTGGCCCTGGTGGACGTCGTCGAGCTCAACCCCACCTTTGACATAGATAACCGCACCGCCAAGGCAGCGGCGCGGCTTATCGATGACATCGTCACGGCCCACCTCGGGGCCTAGCGCTTAGCTCAAAACAGCAGGTGGGCAATCGGCGTGGCGATGAGGATGGTCAGCGCCACGCGCTCAAACCAGATGATGACCAGGTGGGTGAGCTTCACCGGAATCTTGGTAGCCAGGATGCACGGCACCAGCGCGGAGAAGAAGATGATGGCGGAGACTGCCACCACGCCGATGACGAACTTGACCACCATGTTGTCGCTGTCTGCCACCGCGGTGGCGGGCAGGAACATCTCCGCAATACCCATGGCCGCGCCCTTGCCGGCCTGGACCGGCTCCGGCAGCTGCACTACCCACGCGAATGGGTAAAACAGGTAGCCAATCCACTCGAAGATGGGCGTAAAGCGCGCAAGCAGTAGGCCAATAAGGCCCACCGACATGATGGAAGGCACGATGGCCGCCGCCATGCGCACGCCATCGCGCAGGTTCTCCCAGATGGACTCCCACAAGGACGGCGCGCGCTGCAATGCCAGCATTGCTTCGCGCCACGCGTTCTTGATGCGCGAGCCCTCCACCGGCTTTTCCGGGTCTGGGTGTGCTTCGGCAAAGTACTCGTCCGGAATGGTGCGCAGCGGCGGAATGCGCACGGTAATGGCCGTCACCACAAAGGTCACGACGAGCGTGACAATGAAGTAGGTGCCCCAGATTTTCATCAGGTCCAGCTGCTTGGCCACAATGACCATGAAGGCTGCAGAGACCGTCGAAAAGCCGGTGGCGATAATGGCCGCCTCGCGCCCGGTATAGCCGCCCTTTTGGTAGACGCGGTCCGTCACCAAAATGCCCAGCGAGTACGAGCCCACGAACGAGGCCACTGCGTCAATGGCGGAGCGCCCCGGCGTCTTCCACAGCGGCCGCATGATGGGCTGCATGAGCACGCCGACAAATTCCAGCAGGCCAAAGCCAATGAGAAACGCCAGGAACGCCCCACCGATAGGCACAATGAGGCCTACCGGAATCGCGATGGAGTTCCACAGGAACGGCACCAGGTCTTCATCGCCCAGCACCCACGGCAGCGCATCGATGACCATGAGGAAGGAGACCACAGCGCCCACAATGTTGAGCACCGCAAAGACTGCCTGCAGCACGCTTTCTTTAAACGCGCCGGTAGTAAACCTGCGCACCGTCCCGTACACGGCCAAGGCAAAGATAATCCACGGCACCGCCGCAGGAATCCCCTCACGCACCATCGTGACCATGTGGTCCAAAGGAATGGAGCGCTTATCCTGATACGTCACCGGCAGGAAGAATACGAACGCGCCAATGGCGCTATATAAAAAGAGTTTCCACCGTCCCCCAGGCTGCGGGATCTCCCCGTCATGGCTCTGGTGAGAGGTATAGACAGATTCGGTAGAAGTCACAGTAAAACCGTCCCCTCAAGCTTGCATACAAAAATCAAGCCCGCGTGACAGCCTTACGCGAACATTGGGGATATGTTATCTAAGTAACAGCTCACTGTCTAGA
>ERZ1031421.127-NODE-127-length-7204-cov-5.772835_pt1 | contig 7204 bp, 8 predicted proteins | sample MGYA00518050_ERZ1031421 | MGnify/ENA primary metagenome ERZ1031421 (study PRJEB33718, sample SAMN03159897) | human skin metagenome | collected 2013-10-01 | study: EMG produced TPA metagenomics assembly of the PRJNA266117 data set (Human skin bacterial metagenome and...
CTCCAGCTTGGAACGCAAGCAGCCCTCCCTGGAAGAGGCCTACCTCGGCGCGACCACCGACCATGTGGCCTACCGCTCCGCCTAAACGCATAACTCAACCTTTAAGGACAGATTTCTATGAATACTGTGGTTTCAGAATCCCGCAAGCTCTTTTCCCTGCGCTCTACCTGGGTCTACCTCGCCATCGTGGCACTCGGAATGGCCGCTGGCGGTGTGCTTACGGCCTGGGGCTATGACTTCAACGGCACCGCGGACGGCAAGTTTCAATCCAGTGATGTCTTGGCAGCTAGTGACCTCGCCATGGTGGTGATGATCTTTGCATCTGCGATGATGGTCGGAGGTGACCTGGGAAAGGGAACCGTTGCATGGTCTTATCTTTCGTCCAATCGCCGCGTTGGCATAGTGCTCAGCCAATTTGTAGTCATCCTGGTATCACTCTTGCTCGCCGCCACGCTGGGTATAGCTGTGGGAACCTTGCTGATTGCGGCACTCGGCGGCGATATTGACTTCACAAGCTTTCACCAGTGGCCGGACTGCAACCGAGTGGTGTTTGCTTACCTAGAATGGACCGGCTTTAGCCTGCTGGCTATGGGGTTGGCTTATCTCTTGCGTAGCGGCACATTTGCGGCGATGATCCTCGTGGTGGAGTTCTTTGTTCTTGAAACTGCGCTTATGGCATTTGACGCTTCGTGGGCAGAAGCGTTGTTGAGCTGCTTGCCCTTCGCCAATATGCAGACCTTGGTCCTGGGTAGCGATTTGGCCTTGGACCATTCCCGCGGTGTGTCTGCTTTGATTCTGGGCGTCACGCTGGCAGTCTGCGTCGGTGGTGCGTGCGTAGTATCCCGCCGCCGGTCTGTCGCCAAATAACACCCAGAACTAGCTACGCTGGTGGGCATGAGTGATGCACTTTTTGCCCGCATAGAACCCATCCAGACCATGCGGGATGGCACGGTCAAGCAGGTCAACCCGTTCTCCGGGACCGAGGTATGGACCGTGCCAGGCCGCGGCAACCGCCCGCTGTCCACGCCAGTGGCTAACCCGCAGCCTCTGCAGGAAGAAGACTTCACCCACCGCTGCGCCTTTTGCTCAGGGCGCATGACTGATACCCCGCCGGAAAAGGCTCGTATCCTGCCATCCGGCGGGATTGTGCGTGGATTGCCCTTGAGCGAATACGGCCACACCGTGCCGGCCTTTCGCCGCATTCCCAATCTGTTTGAAATCGTCTCCTATGACTACTGGCACGCCAACTACGGCTTCGACATGGATGCGGAGACCCGCCAACGCATGGACAACTACCTTGCCGATCCTGCCGGCCGGGAACATGTGCTCAAGATCGTGCGTACCAAGCGCAAGGCAGCGCACCTGCCCGAGGCAAGCGAAGAGGAACTTATAGAACAGGCGGCGGGCTTTTTCGCAGGAGGCCACGACGTCATTGTGGCTGGGCGCCATTTTGAGCGTGGTGCACAGGATGATTCACAGCTAGTGTCCTCTGGCACCCTCAGCGCCGAAGAGCACCTGCTCTTTATGCAGCTGACTATCGATGCCATGCGCGACCTCTACGAGCGCAACCGCTACGCCCCCTATGTGGTGGCCTTCCAAAACTGGCTGCAGCCAGCCGGCGCCTCCTTTGAGCACTTGCACAAGCAGCTCGTTGCCATCGATGACCGCGGCATGGCCTCCCACCGGGAGGTACAGATGCTGCGCAGCAATATGAACATGTACAACGAGTGGGCCGTGGACTATGCCGCTAGCCGCAACCTCATCGTTGCAGAAACTGACCATGCTGTGCTCTTCGCCGGCTTTGGGCACCGCTATCCCACCTTGGAGGTCTACTCCAAGTCCGCTACCTGTGAGCCCTGGCGGCAGTCAGAAGAGGAAATTCGCGCCATGAGCGACCTTGTTCACGCCGCCCACGCCGCAGTGGGCCGCGAGGTACCCTGCAATGAGGAGTGGCACCACAAGCCTGCCGACGTCGACGTCGCTCAGCCATGGCGCATTCTCATCAAGCTCCGCATTTCTACCCTTGCCGGATTTGAAGGCGGCACCAAGATTTATCTCAACACCATCTCGCCCTGGGATCTGCGCGATAGGGTAGTAAGCCAGCTTTATTCCCTGCGCGAGTCCGGGCATGTTGCCCGCTCGGTCCGCGTAGCTACCGAATGCTCGGTACAGCGCAATAGCCTGCTGTATAACCCACAGCTGCGCTAGGCACGCTGTGGTGAGTCGTTCAAGGTGGGCTTAGCGCTTGACGACGAGCGTAAGCTCACTCGACCCAGGCCCCGGCTCCTCAACGGTCATTCCCGCGGCGCGGGCGATGGCGGCAACGTCGGCGGCGCTATAGGCGTCGGCAGGCGAGAGCGCCAACTCGCGGGCTAAAAGACCCTTGTAGTGCTTATTGAAGTGGCTGACCACCTTGCGCGATCCATCGTCCTGCACGCTTTCCACCCGTACCGTTACCGCATCCTTTACCCGGCCGAGCTGCTGGTAAGTGCCCGAGCGCAGATCCACAATAAGCTCGTCCACCCCCTCGAGCGCCTGGGCAATCTGCTTGCCCCAGCGTGACTTCATGGTGCGGCCGTCAAGCTTGGAGCCACCCGAAAGACGGTAATGCGGAATGGGGTCGCTGGCGCGGAGAACTCCAAAGAGGGCGTCGCCAATAGCAAGGCGATCCCATGTGGGCAGGGAAGGGGCATCCAAGGCATCAAAAAGCACGCCGGTATAACGCAACACGGCCGGCATGGTGGGGGTGGTAAAAAGCCCCTGGTTGGATTCGGCCTCACCACGCAGCTTTTCCGAAAGCTTGAGTACCTCCATGGCCTCGTCTACCGGAAGAGACTGCAGCTCAGCGGCAATTTCTTGCCGGGTGGCGTGCAATTGCGGAAAGGACAGTTGGCTGAAGTCAAGGGGCTGTCCCGTACCGCCATGGGCCTTAGTTTCTGAAGGAGGGAGGATAATGAGCATATATACAGGGTAGCGGGGTATATTTTTGTGCATGATTACCCGCCTTTCTGAACTATTTCTCCGTACCCTCCGTGAGGACCCCGCCGATGCCGAGGTCCCTAGCCACAAGCTGCTCGTACGCGCCGGCTATGTACGCCGCGTCGCGCCGGGTGTATATACCTGGCTGCCGTTGGGTCTGCGCACCCTGCGCAAGATTGAGGATGTAGTCCGTCAGGAAATGGACGCCATTGGCGGCCAGGAGATGCTCTTTCCTGCTTTGCTGCCGCGCGATCCTTATGAAAAGACCAACCGCTGGGTGGAATACGGCGATAACCTCTTCCGCCTCAAGGACCGCAAGAACGCAGATATGCTGCTTGGCCCTACCCACGAGGAAATGTTTGCCAGCGCGGTCAAGGATATGTACTCCTCCTATAAGGATTTCCCGGTCACGCTGTATCAGATTCAGACCAAGTATCGCGATGAGGAGCGCCCCCGCGCTGGTGTGCTGCGTGGCCGCGAATTCACGATGAAGGATTCTTACTCCTTCGACATGACCGATGAGGGATTGGACGAGTCCTACGGCCGCCACCGCAAGGCGTATCAGAATATCTTCAACCGCCTAGAGATCGATTACGCCATCTGTAAGGCCACCTCTGGTGCCATGGGCGGCTCCGCGTCCGAGGAATTCCTCGCCGTCTCTGAGGTGGGCGAGGATACCTTTGTGCGCTCCACCGAGGGCGACTACGCAGCCAACGTCGAAGCCGTGGTGACACCAGCACCGGCGGAAAAGGATATCGAGGGCCAGCCAGAGGCACAGGAGCATGACACCCCGGGAGCAGAGACCATTGAGAAGCTGGTCGAATGGGCCCAGGGCGCAGGCATTACTGTCGACGGCCGCGAGGCCACCGCGGCAGACACCCTCAAGTGCATGATGGTCAAGCTCTTCCACCCGGCCGTTGAGAGCGAAGAGCGCGAGTCCGAGTTGGCGGCCGTTCTCATCCCTGGCGACCGCGAGCTGGATGAAAAGCGCCTTGAGGCCGCACTCGAGCCGGTGGAGTTTGAGCTGGCCGGGGACAAGGACTTCGCAGACAATGACTTCTTGGTCAAGGGCTATGTGGGCCCGCGCGCTTTAAACGCCAATGGCATCAAGGTCCTGGCCGATCCGCGCGTGGTCAAGGGTACGGCGTGGATTACCGGTGCCGATGCGAGCGAGCGCCACGTGGTTGGCTGCGTGGCCGGCCGCGATTTCACCGTGGATGAGTTCATTGAGGCCGCTGAGGTTAAAGAAGGCGACCTGGCTCCTGAAAACCACGGCACCTTGACCTTGGAGCGCGGCATTGAGCTCGGTCATATCTTCCAGCTGGGCCGCAAGTACACCGAGGCCTTCGATGTCCAGATTTTGGACGAAAACGGCAAGCGCGCCGTTCCTACCATGGGGTCCTATGGCATTGGCATTACCCGCATGCTGGCCGTCCTGGCTGAGCAGCGCCACGATGACAAGGGCCTCAACTGGCCGGTTGCCGTCGCTCCTTACCAGGTACACGTAGCCGTTGCCAACAAGGATGCAGCAGCCATGGAGGCCGGCGACAAGCTGGTAGAAGAGCTATCTGCCAAGGGGCTCGAGGTGCTCTTCGATGACCGCCCAAAGGTCTCCCCAGGCGTGAAGTTCAAGGATGCAGAGCTCCTTGGCATGCCCTTCGTGGCAATTCTGGGCCGTGCCTTCAAGGAAGGCAAGATTGAGCTGCGCATCCGCGGGGGAGAGACCCTCGAGGTTCCAGCCGAGGACATCGTGGACAAGATCCTCGAGCTCGTGCGTGGCTAAATAGGACCCAACTTTGCGCGGCGGGGTACCGTGGAAGGCATGAACTTTCAAAAGAATGGGCTTTCCACGGTGCTTTCAGCAATGGGCGTATTGCATTTTGTGAAGCCGAAGACTTTCGAATCCATTGTCCCGCCGCAACTGCCAGGTCCTGCGCGGTTCTATAACTTTGCTTCGGGCCTGTGGGAGATTGCCACCGGTGCCTTGCTTCGCCGCCGCGCCACCCGCGGCTTCGGCGGTGCTTCCGCACTTGCACTCTTTGCCGCGGTGTGGCCGGCCAATATGTACCACGCCTGGATTGAACGCAAGGCAGGGTGGCCAAAGAAGCTCTACCACATCATCCGCCAGCCGCTGCAGGTGTTGTTGATGATGTATGCCTGGAATATCGCCAAGCATGAGGCCTAAAGACACATTGGCTGCATGCTAGCCAACTAGGTGAAACACAAAAGCCGGCCTCCTCCCTTACTCCGCGGGGTTTCGCGGGATGGGGAGGAGGCCGGTTTCGTGTTAAATGCCGAGGCTAGAAACTAGCCGGCGACGGGGCCGCCGCAGTTAGGCCAAGCGCCAGCACCCTGGGTGGCTAGGACGCTTTCGGCCACGGCAATTTGCTGCTCGCGGGTTGCCTGGTCAGCGGTCGGGGCGTACTGAGTGCCGCCATTGGCGGCCCAGGTCTGCGGGTTGAACTGCAGGCCGCCCTGGTAACCGTTTCCGGTATTGATGTGCCAATCACCGCCGGACTCGCAAGCAGCTACCTGATCCCAGGCGCTAGCCGGTGCGGCGGTAGCGGCAGGCGCGGCCAAGCCAGCAAGGCCGAGTGCTGCGGCGGATACGGTCAACATGGTCTTCTTAGAACGCATTGAGAGGAAACTCCTTCTCTTTGTGTCTGTCTAGCTTGCGGAATCTCCTGCAAGCTCATGGTGAACCAACCTACGCACGCTAGAGGAGTCGAGGCAATGCATAGGGCCGTAGAGGTTGCTGCCATTTCGCTGGCCCGTTGTCAGGGGATGGACAGGTGGGGGCTGGCCGGGGCGGCAGTGGCCTAGTGCATGCCGTGGGACTCTGCCGCGATGCCAATGAGCCAAGTAACCCATTCCTGATCCGGGGATTCTTCTTGCGCTGCACCTGTGGCGGCGGCGGACCACTTGCGGCCGTCGTGTTCGGCAAGGCCATCGATAAAGGCCAGGGCGGAAGCAGAATCGTGGGGCAGTTCTTGCTCTCCGGAAGTATAGGCCGACTCCGGCTGCGGAATGTTGCCGTAGCGGGCTAGTGCATCCTGGAGGGCGTCGATGCGGCGATGATGAACAGCTAGGCGATGATCCACCTTGTCCTCGTGCTCGGGGCCAACGTAGGCGCGGGCGAAATCTAGACCGTATACCTGCTCATACTCCCAGCTCAGGAGATCAGCAGCGCTTTTTTGCTCCGGTTGGGAAAGCTCGGGAATATCGGGGGCATCGCCAGGCAGCCAAGCATTGAGCGCGATGGCCTGCTCGGTAACTAGGGTGCGCGATTCAACGGTGACCTCATCGGCCGCCTCTGTCGTCGCAGAAGCGGCATTTTCCATAATTTCGCCAGAGTCTGCGGCGTGATTGGCCTCGGTAGGACGCTCCACCTCACAGGAGCGTGGGGGATTGCCGGCATCATCCGTGCCGCATAGCCGTGTAATTTCGGCATACAGGGCGTCCGCCTGGGAGCTGCGCAGCCCTGCGGCATGGTCATCGACGCCGCTGAGGGACAAGGCGTCGGTAGCGGCGGCGTCGGCAAGCGCCAGCAGCCTGCTTTCTGGCCGCGGGCCAAAGTAGTCGACGACGGAATCAACCGCTTGGCACCCAGCCAAGGCGGGCAGGGTGGCGGTTGTGGCTACGAGGGCTAAAGCTAAACGTCGGCGGTTCACGCAAAAGACTGTACCCCGTAGCACGTAGGCTAGTGGGCATGGCTTTCCCAGATGCACAACAATTGACCGATCTCTTGCAGCCAAAGCTAGCTGAGCGGGGATTGGATGTAGAAGACATTAAGACCACCAAGGCGGGGAAGAAATCCCAGGTGGTTATCCGTATTGATGGTGATAAGCGCCCTAGCTCGGACGTGCTGGAGGAAGTATCTAATGAGATTTCTGCTTTCTTTGACGCCAAGGAAGAAGCAGGCGAGCTCAATTTTGGTGCCGGCTACACCTTGGAGGTTTCCACCCCTGGAGTGGATTTGCCGTTGACCGCCCCACGCCACTGGCGCCGCAATCGGGGGCGCAAGGTTACCTTCGACCTTGGCGATGGCAAGTCTCAGACAGCTCGCATTGGCGCGCTTAACGACGCCGCCGATGCCGTAATCCTCATCACGGCAAATAAAAAGGACGTGCAGACGCGCGCAGAGCGATTGGAAAACATTGCCCGGGCAGTGGTAGAAATTGAATTTGCGCAGCCGTCCGAACAGGAAATAGAGGCAGTGCACAAG
>ERZ1031421.135-NODE-135-length-7016-cov-3.289614_pt1 | contig 7016 bp, 6 predicted proteins | sample MGYA00518050_ERZ1031421 | MGnify/ENA primary metagenome ERZ1031421 (study PRJEB33718, sample SAMN03159897) | human skin metagenome | collected 2013-10-01 | study: EMG produced TPA metagenomics assembly of the PRJNA266117 data set (Human skin bacterial metagenome and...
GCCCTCCTTCTGTCCGACCATGTTGCGCGGTGTCGGCTTCTCCGTCCCGGTTGCGCCCGCGCGCCCGAAGCCGAGCTGGGTCCAGCGCAGTGTCGCGGTGGGCACGGCGAGGCGGGTGAGGTTGCGAATCGCGTGGCTTGCCACCTGCGGGTCGTTCGCGCACGCCTGGATGCAGATGTCGCCCTCGGAGAACTCGGGGCGTAAAAAGTCGTTGGTCATCGTGGGCATCTCGGTGAACTCGGCGGGGAGTTTGCCGGCGGTGCCCAGCTGTTCGCGGAAGAAGGAGCGGCCGAAGCCGAAGGTCAGCGTGAGCCCGGAGGGGCCGTGGTCGACCGCCTCGCCCGAGTCGTCCGGCGGGAAGCTATCGCCGGTGCCGAACGCGCCCTTGGCCGAGACGTCGCCGCCGAGCGTGAGCCGGCGCGCCGCCGCGGTCCAGCGCTCGAGCAGGTCGATCACGTCCTCCCGATCCGCCTTCTCCGAAATGTCGAACGCCGCGAAGTGCAGGTTGTTCTGCATGGGCGTGATAATCCCGGCTTGGTGCTCGCCGGCAAAGTCCACGATGAGCTCTTCGCTTGACGACGAACCCCCGGCCCCACCCGCCGCATCATTGTTCTTCGCCCCGTCCTCGTTCGCGCACCCGGCGAGGGCGGCCGCGCTGGCCGCGCCCAGGGTGCCCAGGCCGCCGAGGGTGAGAAGCTGTCGCCGGCTGACCATTAGCCCAGCCCCAGTACGGTGCCGGTGAGCTGGGACAGCGGCTCGCGCAGCGCGTCGAGCGCCCGGGTCAGCTCCGCCTGCGCGGCCGCGTCGACGGTGTCGTAGGAGACGAACCCGGTCTCCAGCGAGCCGTACTCCTTGAGCAGCTCCTCGACGTCGTCGTAGCGGTCGTTGATATCTTGGACCAGCTTGGCGCCGTTTTCCCCGCGGTCCGCGGCGATGGGGGCGACCAGGTCGAACGCGATGCGCGAGCCCTGGATGTTCGCCGCGAAGTCGTAGAGGTCGGTGTGGCTCCACCAGTCTTCCTCGCCGGTGACCTTGGTGGTGGCCACCTCCTCCAGAAGCGAGATCGCGCCGTTGGACACCGAGTCGATGGTCAGCTGTTGGTCCTCGGCGAAGTTTGGGTCGTTAACCGTGTCAAGCAGCTGGTTGACGTCGGCGACGAACAGCTCCGCGACCTGTGTGCGCTGGGCCGGGGTGGAGGGTTCCCAGTCCTGCCAGGCGTCGGCGCCGTCGGCATTCTTGGCGTCCTTTTCTGGCACCCACAGATCCTTTTCCATGCGGTGGAAGCCGCGCCACTGGTCGAAGGCGGGGTCTTCCGCCTTCAGCTCATCGGCTTCTGCGATGTAGTCCACCTCGCGGTAGTCAATCTTCGGGTCGAGGATGCCCAGCGCCTCCGCGATCGGCTCGATGCGCTCGTAGTGCACGCGCGTGGTGGGGTAGAGCTCGCGCGCCTTCTCGTCGTCGCCGGAGGCGTAGGCGGCGGCGAACTCCTCGGCGAGGGGGACGAACTCGGCCACTTCGTTCTTAGCAAAGTTGACGTAGGAGGCGACGGCGTCGTCGAAACGCTGCTGGTCCGACTCGTCGACGGCCACGGCCTCGCCGGTAACCGTGAACGCGCTTTGGCCGACGTTCGGCCCGCGCAGGCCCGGCTTGCAGGCGGTGAAGTAGTCGCCCGGCATGAGCGAGACCGTCAGGTCGGCCGTTTCGCCGGGGGCGATGTTCTCGCGCTCGGCGATGACGCGCAGGCCGTCGTTGGCGAGCAGGTAAAACTCCGTCACCTGGTTGCCGGTGTTGTTGATCTTGAACGTGCGCGCGCCGGATTCGGTGCTGTCGGTGCTCACGGCGCAGGTGTCGGCGTCGGAGGTGACCTCGATGCTGTCGGCGTTGGCGGCGTTTTCCACGCACGACGTGAGCGTCAGTGCCAGCGGCAGCGCGGCCACGGCGGCGAGGGTTCGGTGGTGTGACATTAGACTTCCTTTCCTACGAGAGCAGGGTGCGTATCGACGACCTCCGGCCGCCCCACCCCCTGATCCCGGCGAACGTGGTTGACAAAAATTGGGACAATGACCGCGATGTAGATGGCCCAGCCGATGACCTGCAGCCAACTCATCTTCGGCTCGAACCCGGTGAGCGCGTTGACCAAGGTGGCGATCGGCCCCGTGGGGTCGATGGCGGGCTGGAAATCGAATGCCCGACCGAAGGGGAACGACGCCATCCAGAACGGGTACGTCGCAAACCCCACGAGCACCTCCCCGGTGCGCGGGTGTGTCGGGGCGATCGGCGCGCCGGAGAACGGCCCCGGCAAGAACTGCGCCTCTTGAAGGTCGTGGATGGCGTAGGCGAGGATGCCCGCGGCCACGACGATGAGCAACGCCGAGGACACTTGCATGAACGTGCGCATGTTCATCTGCAGCGCACCCTTGTAGATGGCGTAGCCCATCACCAGCGCCACGCCGATACCGAGGAACGCCCCGATGACCGCCGCCGGCTGCACCACCCACCCCCACATGAGCAGCGTCAGCTCGAGACCCTCGCGCGCGACGGTGATGAACGCGAGCCAGAACATCGCCCTCGCGCCGGCTGCGACGGCGTCGCCCGTCTTGGCGTCGAGGACTTTGCGCACCATGCCGTCTTTGTTGGACATGGACAGCACCATGCCGGTGATCATGGCCACCGCAACCAGCGACAGTGTGCCGCCGATGGCCTCCTGGGCGCGGAAGCTTAAGCCGTAGCGGCCGAAGGTGAACAGGGCGCCGAGGACGACGCAGATGACCACCGCGAGCCCGACACCCCACCAGAGGCTGCGCCGGGCCCCGGCGGCATCGCGCCGGTCCAAGCCGGCGAGCAGGATGCCGACGATCAGCGAGGCCTCGAGGCCTTCACGCAGGCCGACCAGGAATGCGGCGAGGAACATAGACTTACGCTAAACCGCCGCGCGTGATTCAGGCAAGTCTTACCTAACTTAGGCTAGGCTGGCTACCCCGAAAAGGTGTGCCAGCCTAGCGGCGCGTCACCTTGCCCGTGGCCTGCGCCACCGGCGTGACCACAGAGGGTCGGGCCGCCCACCAGCCGGCGGCCGTCACCGCGACGGCGAGAAGGAAGAGGATGAGGCCGAGCCATCCGGAGGCGTCGTCACGCGCGGCAAACATGGCGTTGAGGTTGCCGCGCAACCCGGTTGCGGCGACCAAGAATACGTGCACGGCGACGAAGATGAGGAAGTAAACCATGGTGGGGAAGTGCACCGCCCGCGCCCACGACACCGGGACGGCCTTCCAGGAGGCGGGCCACATTCCGCTCATGCGGAAACCGGACGCGATGGCCAGCGGCGCCGCCACAAACACGGTGACAAAGTACGACAGCTCCTGCAGGGCGTTGTAGTACACCCACCCGTTCTCATCTGGCCAGTCCAGCGAGAGGTACTGCAACCCCGCGGACACCGCGTTGGGGAACACGTCCCAGCTGGTGGGCACGATGCGCATCCACTGCCCGGTGGCGAACAGCAGCACGAAGAACACGACGCCGAGCACGACCCAGGCGACGTCCAGCACCTGGTGCAGCCACAGTGTCACGGAGATCTTCTTGCCGCCCTTCTTGGGCTGCCAGTAGGCGTCGGGGCGTTTCTCGCGGCGAACGTCAAGGCCCGTTTTCACAATGAGGGCCATGAGGAACATGTTGAAGAAGTGGGCCCAGTTCAGCCACGCAGGGAAGCCCACGGGGGCATTATCCGGCAGCGGCTGGATGCCGTCGTAGCGCTCGATGAAACCGGCGCCGGTCTCGGTGCCGACAAACCAGCGAGCGCCGAAGACCGCCGCGGCGAGCAGCAGTAGCGCACCGATCGCCCATGGGAGCCATTGCCTTGCGACGCCCTCCGGTTTCCCCGCCGTCGCCGACGCGGGTGCCGGCTGCTGGGCCGGTTTCGGAACCGGTTTCGGGGCTGGCTCGGGGGCCGTCTTGGCGACAGCGTCGTCCACCACCGTCGCCGCCACAGGCGCAGCGGGTTCTGTTTCGGTTTCCGGATGCGGTTCGGGCTCAGCTTCCGGTGCCGGGGCGGCGACGCGCACGGTCCCGGCGGGCGGCCACGGGTCGCCGCCCTCGACGCGGGGCAGGCCGCGGCGCAGCGGCACCTCGACCGTGTGCGCCGACTCCGCGTCGTCAACGGCGGCGGGTTCTGCGGCGGCACCGGCGGGCACGGCAACCTTCACGGTGCCAGCGGGCGGCCAAGGCTCGCCGCCCGGCACGCGCGGCAGGCCGCGGCGCAGCGGCACCTCGACGGTGTCGTCGGAGACCGGCGCCGGCGCGGCCTCAACCTGCGCCGCCTCAACCGGCGCGTCGGCAACGTCGACGGTGCCGGCCGGCGGCCACGGCTCGCCGCCCGGCACGCGGGGCAGTCCTCGGCGGAGTTCTACCTGCATTACTTACGCGCCTCGATCTCGGAGATGATGTCCGGCACCAGGTCGAACAGGTCGCCGATGATGCCGAAGTCGGCGATGTCGAAGATCGGGGCGTCCTCGTCGGAGTTGATTGCCACGATGGTGTCGGCGGTTTGCATGCCCACCAGGTGCTGCACCGCGCCGGAGATGCCGACGCCGATGTAGAGCTTCGGGCTGACCATCACGCCGGTTTGGCCGATTTGCGCCTCGTAGGGCACCTGGCCTTCGTCGACGGCGGAGCGGGTGGCGCCGACGGCGGCACCCAGAGCGTCGGCAAGTCCGCCGACGAGGTCTTCGAACATGTCCTCGTCGCCCAAGGACACGCCGCCTGCGACCACCTTGTCGGCGGTGACCAGGTCGGGGCGGTCGGAGGCGCGCTCCACCGGGGTCACGGAGAGCACCTTTGCCTCTCGACGTCCCGTCGGCGCCACCTCCAACTCCCGCACCTCAGCCGCGGCCGCCTCGGCGCGCGTTTCCACAGCACCTTTGCGCAGGGTGATCACCGGCGCGGAGTGCGTCGCCGCGGCAGAAGCAGTGTAGACGCCGCCGAAGTTCTGGTGCTCGGTGACAATGCCTTGGTCGTCGCGGCTCACAGACACCGCGTCGGTGAGCAGCGCCTTGCCTGTGCGTGCGGCGAAGCGGCCGGCGGCTTCGCGCCCGCGCACGGTGTGGGCGAACAGGACGGCGGCGGGGAAGAGGTCGTCGAACGCGGCGGCAGCTGCGTCGATAAGCGGGGCGTCAGACACCAGCACAACGGCGGCGCCTAAAGCACCCAGCTCGTCGGCCTGCGCGCTGTCCTGCGCCAGCACCACCGGGGTACCGAGAGCAGACGCGGCGCCGATGAGCTCGGCCGCAACGGGGCTGACCGAGCCGTCGAAGGAGCGGTCCGGGACAACAAGAATCTGGGTCATGGCTGCTCCTTAAATGAGGTTCTTGGATTTGAGGAAGTCCACCAGGCGGGCCGCGGCGGTGGAGCTCGCGTCGATGATCTCGCCGCGCTCGCGCTCCGGGCGGCGCTCGATGCTGGTCATGATGGCGCGCGGGTGGGTGAAATCCTCCGGGTCCACGCCGAGCTCGGCGAGGGTGACGGTGCGCAGTTCCTTCTTTTTCGCGGCCATGAGCCCCTTGAAGTTGGGGTAGCGCGGGTCCGCGAACTCGTCGGCGACGGACACCACGGCCGGCAGCTGCGCTTTCAGCTCGACGGTCGCGGCGTCGGAGGCCTGGGTGGCGCGCACGGTCTCGCCCTCGAGCGTGAGCTCGGTGAGGTTGGTCAGCACCGGCCAGTCCAGCAGCTCGGCCATGAAGGGGGCGATGACGCCGGTGCCGCCGTCGGAGGATTCGGCGCCTGCGATGACGAGGTCGTAGCCTTGCTTCTCGACGAGCTTCGCCAACACCTCACCAGTCAACGTCGCATCCGCGCCGGTGAGCGCGTCGTCCGAGACGATGTAGGCCTCGCTCGCGCCCATGGCGATGCCGCGGCGCACCGAGTCGACGGAGGATTCCGGGCCGACGCTTAAGATCTCAACCTCGACGTTTTCGCCGGCTTCGGCGATGCGCAGCGCGGCTTCGACGGCGCGCTCGCTGACCTCGTCGGCGACGACGTCGCCGGAGCGGTCCGTCAAACCCGTCTCCAGGTTCATTTCGCGGTCACTGTACGTGTCCGGCACTTCTTTCAGCAGCACAGCAATGCGCACGGCCACTCCTTGCTCTTGAGCTTTCTGGGGTTCGCGATCGCTGTGCAGTGTAACGCACGGCTAAAAGTCGAATCCCCCGAAGTCGAAGCCGCCGCCGTCGCCGAACCCGCCGAAGTCCCCGAAGTCGCCGCCGGCATCGCCCATGTCACCCATGTCGCCGGCGCCGTCCATGCCTTCCATACCGGCGCCGTCCATGCCGTCCATGCCGTCGCCGAGCCCGCCGGCCTCAAACGCCTCCGCAGACGCCACGCCGGCCATCCCGGCGAACATGGTGGAGTAGAACATCATGGAGCTTGCGGCCCACACGCCGGTCATCATCGCCGGGCCCCACCACGCGGTGGAGTACCAGCCGGCCGGGACCGGGCGGCCCGCAACGGCGCCGCCGGGGTAGTAGTGTGGCGTCTGCGCGGTCGCGTGCGGCGACGCCATGACCTGCGTGCCGTCCTCCTGGGTGACGGTGCGCTGCTCGGTCACGCGCCCTGCCTGGCGCTGGCCCTCCAGCTCCGGCAGCTGCGGGCCGGCGGGCAGCCCCATGATCTCGCGGGCGGCGTTGACGTAGTGCAGGCCCTCCAACGCGGACTCGCGGGCCAGCATCGCCTGCTTGACGGAACGTGCGTCGCTAAGCCCTGCGGATGCCGCGTTGAAGCGCTCGGAGGCATCCGCCATCGCCTGCTGCGACGCGGTGTCGTTGCCGGAGAGGTTCAGTACCTGCGAGCCCAAACGGTCGGTCCACCGCTTGGCGTCGGCGTACGCGTCGTCGAAAGTCAGCTGCTGCTGCCTTGCCACCTGGCGCCGCGACTGGGGCATCTGCCGCTGCCCGCTCATACTCGACAACACCACCAACGCGCCGATCATCAAGAAAATGAGCAACAGGGTGAACATGACTCCTCCTAAA
>ERZ1031421.138-NODE-138-length-6906-cov-4.070501_pt1 | contig 6906 bp, 5 predicted proteins | sample MGYA00518050_ERZ1031421 | MGnify/ENA primary metagenome ERZ1031421 (study PRJEB33718, sample SAMN03159897) | human skin metagenome | collected 2013-10-01 | study: EMG produced TPA metagenomics assembly of the PRJNA266117 data set (Human skin bacterial metagenome and...
GCGGGGTGTCTGCGTGGTGCGGATGCTGCCGAAGCTGGTCACGTTAAAGGGAAGGAGTCTAAAGGGCGCAAGGCTACAAGCATCATAATGGGCCGGTCTTATTCATTGTCGTTGGTTAGGGTGCTTGTGTGTATCTATAAGTTGGTTTCGTCTCCTGCCTTACCCCAGCAGACGCTGGTAGCGTTTTATTACATACCGCAACCGGCAGCCACGGGAGGCCTATTCTATGGACGGCGATATAACTGATCTGCTCTTATACGCCGGTTTAGTGCTGGTCATGGTGCTCTTTTGGGCCTACTACATTTTAGAGGTGCGCAGGAATCCCAGATCGGAAGAGTGGTACGACGAATTTGACTCTGAAGGCGCAGCAAGGGATGGCACTCTTTTCGTTTATCCTTACGGCTCGCTGTTTTTCGGTTTAGTAGGTATCGCAGGGTTGTTCGAAAATGTAAACCCTCCTGAGTTTGTCTCAGCGGCGCTGGCGTATGTGGGCATGGCAACTCTCGGCATCTGTCTCATTGGACTTACGGGCGCGATGGGGATTCCGCTTCCGTGGCCGTTTGTTCCGAAGTGGGTCGTCGACATTCGCAAAGCAAAGCGTGCTCGAAGGCGTGAGCGCAGACAAGCCAGAAAAAGAGAAAGGGAAGACTAGGCCTGGCAGCTTTTCCAGCATCAAGCTGAAGTATCTCGGGCTTTGTTCCTAGGCATTTGCCTTGATTTCTATTCGTGGTGTCGAGGGGTGAAGGACCTGACCCCTGTTTGGTAGACACCTCTGCTCCCCACCGTGTTGGGTCGGGGGAGAGGTAGGTTACCTCCATGCCTAGGGAGGCTTATTCGGATCAGGTCAAGCGCGACGCGGTCGCGATGTACGAGGGCCATTCACATGTTTCGCTCAAGGCCGCAGTCAAGGAGTTGGGGACCGACCTCGGTAGCCGAGGGGTTGGTTAGGGGGCGTCGGCAAGCTAGGTGGCAGAGGCCTCGATAGTGAGCAGGGCGAAAGCGGGTCCATCCGCGTGGCGCAAACGCTGTGGAGGCTAGACGCGCTAAAGGGAAGGAGTCTCCTGGTCGCAAGGCTACAAGCATCATAAAAGCTGGGTCTCTTATAAATCTTCCTTGACTCGGGTGCTCGTGCACATCCATATTTCGCTTTCGCCTCAGTCCTCTCTCCAGTGAACGCTGATAACGTTTAAATTACATACCGCAACCGGCAGCTATAGGAGGCCATGTTCTATGGACTTGGATACTGGGGATCTGCTCTTTTGCGCCGGGTCAGTGCTGGTCATGGTGCTCTTCTGGACCTACTACATTTTGGATGTGCGCAGGGATCCCAGATCGGAAGAGTGGTATGACGAACCCGCCTGGGAAGGCATGGAGAGGGATGGCGTCCTCTTCTTCTATCCTTACGGCTCGCTATTTTTCGGCGTTGGCGGTATCGCAGGGTTGGTCGAAAGTGTAAACCCTCCTGAGTTTGTAACAGCGGTGCTGATGTATGCGGTCATAGCAGCTCTCATCCTGTTCTTCATTGGACTTACGGGCCCGATCGGGGTACCGCTTCCGTGGCCGTTTGTTCCGCGTTGGGTTGTCGACATCCGCAAGGCAAAGCGTGCTCGAAGGCGTGAGCGCAGGCAAGCCAGAAAAAGGGAAAGGGAAGAATAGGCTTGGCAGATTTTCCAGTGGCGGAAGTGCGTTAAAAGTTTCCACAATCAAGCTGTGGTTCCTTCAGCTCCCTAGCAAAGCAACTGAAGATATTTTGGGATGTGTTGGAACTCGGTCTAGCCAGAAAGAGAATGCATCTCTGGATATTAGGTAGCTATTTCAGTGCCTGCCCTCTAGTTCGCCTCATAGCATGGTGGCGGTGTAAAGGTGCTCAGACAGAGATGCTAGCGCCACGGATTTAGCGGGACGACAAGGCCTGCCGGAACAAGGCTGATGAAGCTATTCCGCAGACGCAGGTAGAAAAGCCCTCGGTGAAGTCTGCGCTGCCAAAGCATGAAGTTTGGACTAGCTAGAGCGACGATAGCGAGAGCGGTCGTTGAGCTTAGTCTTTTCGAAGGGGAGGAGATTGTCGAACTTCGAGAGCTTTTCCCATACCCGTCGTGATTCGCCGCGGTCCGTGAGGACGTGAAGCTGCACGCAGCGGAGGAGCACTGCTTCGGTGGTGAAGACTGTTGCTGCCTGTCGTTTCCGTATGAGCTGTTTCGCTTCCTCGTCATCGATGATAATTGCAGTCTTTACAGTCGGATCATCCTCAAGAAGTGCAAGACAGTGGGCGATAGCGGTGTATTCGCCAAGGTGCTTTGCCATGCCACCCTGGATGGTGTAACCCGGCCCAGAGAAAAGGCGGATGTGTTTCCAGAGGAGAGCATAATCATCCTCGATCACTTTCACGTGACGGTGTGCAACTAGGGAAGTCCAAGTTGGAAAGCCACACTGGAACCTCGGAGTTTCTAGTTTTCTTTCCACTTCGTCTTGTACGGCCTTCGGTACGAGAAGCTGTTCATCTCCCACGAACTTGAGAAGGAGATCTTGCTCGCCAGCGCAGATGAAATTGAGCAAGACACTGGTGTCAGCAAAGATGAATCTTCTGGTCATGGCGAACCTACTAGTCAGCGAAGAACGCTGTCAGGTCAGCGTCGATATCGTTACTACCTGTGGGGTCATCGTTGGATGAGCGCTGCGGATCACCAGTTGAATCGATAACTTCCTCGATACTGACTTGTTCAGCGAAGGCAACCGAAGGAAGCGCAAGGAGTCCTTGGTTGTAGGCCTTGTATGCATCGGCGACGAGCCTTTCAGAGGAACGAGGTAATTCTGAAATCTTGGCAGCGTAATCGTAGTCGGCTTTCCAACCGAATTGAGAGGCGAGTCGCTTAGTGGAGTAGCTTTTGAGTTCTTCTTTAGTCTCCTCCGAAATAAGTTTGGCCTGGCAAAGCTGGATTGCTGCCACAGCGGGGGAAACTTGAAAGCGCTGAACGACATCTGACAGGAGTTCTTCCGGGGTCGAAGCCTGGGTAAGGTCGTTGAGTGCTTCCACAGGGCACAGCACGCATCGTGCGAAAGTGTTCGCGCGCGTTTCAGAAGGATGAGTTGTATCGCAGAGCAGGGCCGCCCCGTCTTCTGTGACGTCACCGGCGATGATGTGGCCAATCTCGTGTGCCACAGTGAGCCGTTGGCGATACGGATTACTGCTCGTTCCAATCCCCACTGTTAAAGCACCTGAGCTGGGATCCCGAAGGGTCAAGGCGTCCAAGTCCTGCGGCAATTTCAGGACAATGAAGTCCGCGTCGACTAGCTTCATGAGAGCATTAATGTCATAGATCGGTTCTGTACCCAGCAGGTGATCTTTTCGAAAGTGGGTAGCTAGTTCAACACCTTGTTGTGATGCGCTTTTCGATTTATGCATTGAGATCGTTCAAGTTCACGCGTAGTTGAAGATACGGCAAGAGCTTCTGCGTCGCAGCATCCACTCCGACGCCGTCCCCACGGGCAGCAACGCGTACGCGTTGGGAGAGCGGCGTGTCATCCACAAGTTCGGTGGCGTCGATGCCCAAGGCCCATGCGAGGGCCATGATGTGGTGGAGAGTCGGCCTAGAATCGCTCTTTTCAAGGCGGGCGAGAGTCGACTGGGACAGAATGCCGTCGGTCATGGCAGCAAGTTCTTGCTGGTTAAGCCCCAGCAGTTGGCGCTGGGTACGGACGCGCTCGCCAAAGTCAGTAGGTATGTTCATAATTGCGCTCCTTGCTAGCTTCGATTAAACGCGTGAATCAGAATTTAGTCAACATGATTCAGTATCCCCGAGCTTCCTGGGGAAGAGCTTGCCATGCGGGATTAACTAAAGCTGAGCTAGTCCGTATATCTCTCGAATCGCCACACTCGCATTCGCAAAACGGAATCCGCTCCTGTTCAATATTCAGCCTGCCTGCTGTGAAGGGGAAGTAGTAGGCACGCTGCTCTTCGGTGCTCAGGTGGGTTGGCAGTGGTGCCGGAGCCGTGGAGGGCGATGGTGGGAGGGGGACGTCGTAAAGCTTGGGCAGCGCGTGGAAGGTTTGTTTTTCTAGGGTGAGCATGCGGGATGGGTGTCCAGAAAGGCCCGCCGGAGTTAGGGTTGGCGCGCAGCCAGAACAGGCTCGATGCTCATGGTTGTTTCGGGGAGCATGGGTGCGCTGACTGAGCTCAATGGTTTCTACACTGCAGCAAGCCGAGTGCTGCTTACCTGTGGTCGGCCAACTTGGTCCCGCGCCGTTTGGGCGAGCTGAAGGGCAAGGAGCTCGCACCGTGCAATGCAATTCTCTTGGTTTGTGCGGTGCTGTTGGGGACGGTGTAGGCAAGCATGGGCAGACCCAAGCAGTGCAAGCTAATGCAGTCGAGATAGTAAAGGTGGGGTTATCTGCGTTGCCTTAGGTCGGATCCTCCATAGCGCAGTTGAGCTCACCTTACCCATGGAGTAGCCGGAATAAGACTCCTCGAGGAACAATAGGGGTACGCACTCCGTGTTTGAAATAGTATTACGTAAAAGTCGCGGAAACGGGGCTCTTCATTTTGCAGCCCCGTACTGAGGGGGTTGGAAGCAATACTGGGGCTTCGACGCCCAGTAGGTGGCGTACTTCGTCACTTCACGCTTCACGTTTGATTTTCCATCAATACTTCCCGAAGTAAGTGAGCGACCTCGACTTCACATACCGGCGTCCGCGAATCTTGAGCGCGAATACGTGTAGCTCTAGTAGAGACCGTTGGCTGTTTCTTCTAGGACATTGTCATCAGAAACGCCTACTGTTCCTACGCTTGGCCGGGTTCCGATCTCATTCGGTTTTGAGTTCTTTTACCTGGGAGTAGAGCTGTCGCAGGGCCGCATCGGATATGTCGATGATCGGTTCATACATGAACGCGTTGACGTGGATATTCTCTGATGTCATGAGGGAGACGCGCTCGAGTACTTCTTGGATTTCAGCGGTGCCCAGGTTTCGCTTTCTGAACTCTTTACGCAGCTTTTCTGTTTGGTTCTTCGTGATCATACCGGTAAATGAAGGATCGTTGATTTCGGATATCATATATTTTTCCGCAAGGATTCGAATGGCAATGGACAGTACGATCTTGTTCTCGAAGTTGATTCCTTCATCAGCATTGACTGCCTGTTCGGCTTGCCTTGTTAATAGCTCCATCACAGGTTCTTGTGGGGAACTCCAGGCTTTACCTCCTTGACCATGGAAAGTCTTTTTAAAGATTTTATCGAGGTCTTCATTCGTGATTGAAGCGGAGTCGCTCTTCCAATGGAGGAGCGATGTAAGGGTTGTGTAGTCCTCATCTTCTTCTCCTTTGGTGTATTCAATAATGTTTCGTACAAATGGGATTGATGCTATGCGCTGCATGCCACTGCTGAAGAATTGCCCTTTGAGCTTCTTGGTGAACGGATTTCTAATGTATTCTGCTTTGTTGAGGGTTACACCTGTATCGCCTTTCTGGGCCATAAAACACTGCCCATATTTGGCAACTCCTCGGCTAAGCACAGTGCGCAAGAAGTCAAAGTTGTGTGTCAGGAGTATGAGCTTGAAGTTTTCGCATTCTGTCATCTCCTTGAGATACTGAATAATGGCGTATTTGTTCTTATAATCGAACGAGTCAGCAAGATCATCGATAACAAAAAGCGTCTCGCTACCTGCGAGCTTTCGTGCCTCTACCTCGAATAGCACATTCAGGATGTAGAGAGCCTTTTTCTCTCCGTTGCTGAGTATTTTAAGTAGGTCTTCCCTCTCAACGTCGGTGGTCACTTCATCCTCTTTGAACTCGAAAGTAAGCTCTAAGACAGATTCTTGGCCAAGGATGACGCGGCTTCTATTTTTTGCACTGAGTTGGAACGGCACAAAGAATCGATCATTGAAGATCTCGATTACTTTTTCCCACTGGGTGCTTTCTTCTGCTGCTTGCTTTTCAATCGCTCGGCGACGCTTTTCCGTATCTTCGATGCAGGTTACTAGAGTTTCTAAAAGGTGTTCTTGCTCCTTCAGATACGATACCCAAACCTTTTGTTGGAAAGCCTCGACGTTTGCCAACTCTGGCAGTAGTTCCACTCGGCTCGCAATGAAGTCAAAGAAGCGCCGAGTGTCTACGTTCTTCTGTAGAGCTTTTTCAACTGTATTTAGCTTCCTTCGCAGCGAGTCGTCGTCGGTAATTTTCCTCTTCTCGTCAGCGACAAGCTTTTCCAGGTCGCTAGCGCTCGATATTTCGCGTAGCTCACCTTCTCCGTGTAGGCGCAGAGAATGCCCTGCGTTGAAAAAATCATTTTTGTTTAGACTTTTTGTTACATTTTCCGCATTGTATAGAGAAAATGATTCTCGACTGAAGAACTCGGATTCGTCGAGGAGTTCGTTGAGTCGCTCGACATATTGAGCTAGCGTTGATTGGATCTTGGGATCCTGAAGGATCGCAACGACCTTTTCGTTGAAGATAGTGTCGTGTGGAAGGTCAGCCCATTGTGATTCTTCCAATTGCGCAACTTCTTGCTTGATGCGCAGCACGGCGTCGAAGAATCTGTCGTCTTCTTGAGTAAATACTCGTGACACTGTGCTAACGATGTCTTGCTTAGTCTTTGAATCCTCTTTCAAAGCGGCGACAAGATTGTTGCGTGCCTCAATGAGTCCAATCTGGAGGTCTTCGTATTCCTTTCGAAGGCCCGGGTTCACTAGAAGAGTCGAGGTCAACTCGGTTGGCTGTAGTTCTTCATCATAGGAAGGCACAACTACCACATCGCTAGGATCAAGTTCCTTACCTTCTTCATCGTTGATGGAGCGCTCTGTCTGGCGATCTGGGAAAACATGATCAATGGTCGCTTCACCATTGGAAAAATCCGTGAGGGTTCGCGCGAAAGAGGTCTTCATTGTTCCATTAGGCGCGTATATCGCAACAGCCTT
>ERZ1031421.143-NODE-143-length-6742-cov-10.607597_pt1 | contig 6742 bp, 8 predicted proteins | sample MGYA00518050_ERZ1031421 | MGnify/ENA primary metagenome ERZ1031421 (study PRJEB33718, sample SAMN03159897) | human skin metagenome | collected 2013-10-01 | study: EMG produced TPA metagenomics assembly of the PRJNA266117 data set (Human skin bacterial metagenome and...
TCCTGCAGGTCCGGCTGCTCGGCAGCTTTAGCCACATGTTCTTCCTCCGCTCCAGCGACAACGTGGTTCTGCGGTTCATACTTGCTTGCGGTGGACTCATCTCCGTCCGCAGACGGCTTTCCGACCGGCTTGGACAGGCCGGCTGCACCTGCGGCACCAGCTGCAGCTGCAGCGGACTGCGAGGACTTGTCAGATTTAGCTGCCGAAGACGCGGTGTCTTTAGATGCTAGGTACTTGTATTCGTTGCGGTCCAAGTCGACCTCGTGGCCTAGTTCGTTTGCCATTGCTACGTACTCCTTTAAATAGATTTATCTTCTTCCTTCTAGGGTTCCAGAAAATTCAGGAGCGTGCACGGAAATGGGTATGGGAAAGCGTCGACCGGTGGAGGGATCAGTCATCTCTAAACACTCAACATGGAAGGTTTCGCGTACGAGTTCAGCAGTCATCACCTCCTCGGTGGCCCCTTCGGCCACAATGCGTCCCTCACGCATGGCTACGATTCTATCGGCGTAACGCGCGGCATGGACCATATCGTGGACCACCATGACCACTGTGACCCCGGTGCCATTGAGATCTCGAATCAGATCCAAAATGGACAATTGGTGCGCGGGATCGAGGTAAGTAGTCGGCTCGTCAAGCAAGGTAATTGGCGTTTCTTGGGCCAAAGTCATAGCGAGGAAGACGCGCTGGCGCTGACCACCGGAAAGATCTGCCGCGGGGGCGTCGAGAAGCTCGCTCACCCCAGCACGCGAGGCAGCACGCTCAACCGCTGCATGATCTCCGGCCCGCATCGTCGCTAGCGCCCCTGTATAGGGATATCGGCCGTAACCGATGACGTCACGCACTAATACCCCTTCCGGGGCCACGGGATGTTGTGGCAGAAAAGAAACTTCACGGGCAAAGGCACGCGAGGAATACTCACTGATTTTTTGGTCCCCGAGGTACACCGCGCCTGCGCTGGGCGTGAGTTGGCGGCCCAATGTTTTAAGAAGCGTCGATTTGCCGCAGCCATTCGGCCCGATCAGAGCCGTTACTTGTCCGCTAGTTAAGTGGAGATTTACTTCTTTGACCACATCGGGACCCCCGTAGCCCACGGTTAATCCGCTACACGTCAATGTCATGTCAAGCCTCCGTTTCGCACTCGGGTCAGCCGAGTCAATAGGAAAATGAAATAGGGTGCGCCAATCAGCGCGATGAGCGCGCCGACGGGGATTTCCGTGGGGGCGAAGGCCCAGCGACCGAACGTATCGCATACAGTCACAAGGACCGCACCGCCTAGGGCCGCCACGGGCATTTGCCGGCGCAGGTTTGCACCAACAATCAAGCGGGCAGCATGCGGGACGATGAGCCCGGCGAAACCCAAGACCCCGGCTGCGGCGACTCCCGCGGCGCCAAGGATAACGGCCAGGGCCACTGCTATTAGGCGCCATATCTTGGTGCTCACTCCGATGCCGGCCATGGTGGAATCATCCAGCGCGAGCATGTCCAGGTGCTTTGCCACCACCATCGCGATGGTTAGGGCGAGAAGGATAAAGGGGGCGACGATAGCGGCGTCGCCAAGCGAGCGGGCGTAAAGCGAACCTTTCAGCCATGTCATGGCCGCTCCAGCCTCTGGCGCGGCGCGCACCAAGAGCAGTTCAGTGATGGCACCCAGCCCGAAAGATACCGCCACCCCGGTAAGGGGCAGGCGCACCGGATCGCTTACCCCGCGTCCAGCAAAAAGGAGAACCACCCCAGTTCCAGCCAACGCGCCGATAAAGGCGATAAAGGTCAGCAGGTGGGCCGGCAGGGCGCCTACTCCCATGAGTACCGCAACGGCCGCGAGTCCACCGCCGGAGGTAATACCCACCGTATCTGGAGCGGCCAAAGGATTGCGTAGCGCGGACTGCAATAGACACCCAGAAACAGCCATGGCACTGCCCGCGCAAATACCTACCAAGATCCGCGGTGCGCGGTACTTCCAGATGAGCGGATCTCCGGTAAAGAAGCCAGTGGTCACCTCGCCCGGCGATTTCATCACCGCACCGACGCCCATGCCGATAACTGCGCTCAATACCAACGCCAGGATGAGCCCTACCAGAACCCCTACAAATCTCTTATGCCGCATGCCTCCCCCTCCCTAGGGCATGGACGGACCACAGCACTAAGGGCATGCCAGCCAAAGAAGTCACGATGCCTACTGGGGTCTCGGCCGGCGCCCAGATTGCCTGCCCAACTGAGTCGGCCACCAGAAGCACCGCTGCTCCTACAATTCCAGCCACACACAGCCCCATGCGATGGTGCGGGCCGCACACCCGCCACGCTACGGTCGCGGCCATCAGCCCCAAAAATCCAATCGGCCCGGTTGCGGCTACCGAAGGAGCAATGAGCACTACCGCCGCCACAATGGCAGCCAACCGAATGCGCTCCGGCTTCGCCCCCACAGCACCGGCCACGGCATCACCGGCTACGAGCAAGTCCAGCGTTTGCGCACCGACTAAGGTCAAGGGAACCACGACCAGCACAGCGACCAGTGCGGGCATAATATCGCTTAGGCGTACACCGGCAAGCCGGCCAGAGAGCCATGACATCACCGTCGCCAGTTGAGCTTCATCTATCACCAAGAAAATGGAGGTCAAGGCGCTACACAGCGCGGAAACAGCAACGCCCACGAGTACCATGCGCTGGATCGCACCGCTCTTGCCCACGCCCACCGTCACCCCCACAGCAATCCCCGCACCCAGCAGCGCACCGGGCAGCTGGTCAACGCTCGAGGTTTCGCTCCCAAAAAACATTGCGGTTGCGACTGCGCCGAGTGCCGCACCGGAGTTCACACCAGTGATGGACGGATCGGCGAGCGGATTCGCGGTTGCCGTGCGCAGCAATAACCCGCCTACACCTAGTGCAATACCGACCACCGTGGTAGCAAGGAGACGGTCAAAAGCCACGCTATGCAGCTCTTCTTCTAACCACGGGGTATCAACTGGCACCTGAACATGGCGGAGCCGCCACCACCACACAAAGGCAGCGGCAGCGGTTGCAAGGACCAAGCAGGCGCTGGCTTTAGTTCGAGGTGCCACTACTTTTCAGCGGCGATAATGTCATCGAGCATATGCTCGGCGGAAAGTGGCCCGCGAGCGCGCGACCAGATATCTTGGTCTACCTCTACGATGTCACCGCTGCCCTTGGCATAGGGCGTCTTTTTAAACGCTTCGACGTCCTTGTACATAAAGACTCGGTCAGCCTTCATTCCAGGGAGCTTATCGCCGGTCAGTTCCGCTACATCAGTCTTAGATTCGATGGAAGACTTCTCACCTTCGAAGGCGTAGTCATAGCCCACTTTACTCAGTAGCGACTGAGGGAAAGAGGGGTTGACCCAGGTATAGAGCATCTCGCTGGACCAGCCAGCCACGACCGCACGACTCCCCGGCTTTACCGTGTCCTTGGTCTGAGCAATCTTGTCCTCGATGCGCTGACGGACTTCTTTAGCCTTTTCCTCTTTGCCGAGTTTGGCCGCGATCTCATCCATCGAGTCCAGCACGTCCGAGTAGGTTTCATCTGGGTAGGATTCCGTCTGCGCAATCTCTTCCAGCTGCGGCATGATATCAGCTTGACGGGTAGGGCTAGCCAAAATCAGATCTGGCTCCAAAGACTGGATAACCTCTAGGTTCGGCTGCTTGGCTTGGCCCACAGAGGTCGCCTGACCTAACTGTCCCTTCAACGTAGTAGGTGCCTCCGACTTACCGATTTCTACGATTCCCACAGGGTCCACATCGAGGGCCTTGAGAATTTCCTCATAGCGCCAATCGAGCGCCACAACTCGCTCGATTTTCCTATCTTCACCCAGTCCCTGAGAAGAATCAGAAGAACACGCGGCAAGGCCCACGCCTAGGGCTAAGGTGGCTACGAGTGCGATAACCGCACGCGTTTTAGTGAAGTCTCTCTTTTGCATAGGCTTACCTTAGCTTTATAAGGGTTTACTGTCTAGAGCCTGATTGCTTCCCTCTCCATGACAGACCATGCAGCCACAGGATGAGTTCCATGAGGGATAGCGGTGAGGAGCGGAAACCGAAATCCGCTCTAGCCACGATCATCTACAGCCTCTGCGAACGAACTCCAAACTGCGGTCTTTGGTGTTCATCTTTCGAATGCTCTAGCCCTTGAGCACAGCGCGGGAAACGATGACGGGGGCGTCGCTGAAAGGATCGTCCCAGATTTCTACATCGATACCGTAGGCTGCGGCTAAAATATCCTTCCGCAGTGCTTCCTTGGGAGTCCCCCGGGCTATGACCTCGCCGTTGTTCATAACCGCCCTGGTGTCGGAGTACTGACCAGCCAACATGTGGTCGTGCAGCACAACAACGACTGCCTTACCAGCGCGGGCTTGCTTGCGAACGGGCTCCAAAACACTAATCGCGTGGGCGGGATCGAGGAAGGTCGTAGGCTCGTCGAGCAGCGGCACCGGCGCGCCCTGAGCCAGAGCCAGTGCAAGCCGTGCCCATTGGCGCTGGCCGCCGAAGAAAACGAAAATGGCCCTCATCGGCGAATGGGGAGCAGTTCATCAATCTAGAGGGGCTAACTGTAATTGGCCTTACAACCGTTCCATATCTATAGGCTATGCGAAGTTTCCATAGCCAGAAATGGTGCTCACCCATAAGAACGCGGATACGACGAAAGCCGCGGCGAATGTGAAGGCAAAAGCACGCCATGATCGGTCGCTAAGCCGATCCTTTTTCAACATGTAGACAGATATGGCTAATACACCCAACACCACCAATGAAGGTAGAGGTAGCCCATAGAAAACGAAAGGTATTGGAAGCCATGTGGACAGGAGCACTCCGCCATGAAGGGTTACGACACCCAAGACAATTCCAAAAAGTATTCCCGGAATGATCGTTCTTTCTTTCACAACAAATTCCTTACCAATCAGTTTATCTTGATCAGGCCACCGTTTTTAGCCTGCGCATGACATTCATGGGCCTGACCCCGGAAAGTAGACACGTCGGGGGTCAGGCCCCCAGTTTTCTATCTCCAAAGTAAACAGAACCAAACCGCTTTTGAGTGGCAGCTAGATGATCGGTGATTGTGAATTGTCGAGCCAGGCCACGATGTGGTTTTCGGCTTGTCTCGCAGACGGTAGTTTGTCGAGGTGGCGGTCTCCGTTATGGTTCGTGAGAAGAAGCGGGAAGTAGTTTCCCTTGGCATTGAACTTGACCTGGAGGGTCTCGCCTTGCGAATTCTGGTACGTAACGAAGCCAGCGGACGGAGTCTCCGACAAGTGAGTCAGCCACTTAGGTACGGCTTTGGCAGAGGCGTAACGTTGCTCGCCCAATACGGTAGACGAGGTGGAGATGTCAGTGGTTTCGTCGCCTTCCAAGATCGGAATGCCCAAATTCGGGACCGAAATGGCGATGCCCTGGTGGAGGCCGAGCGCTGACAGTTTTCGGGCGTCGCTCGAGAGATTTTCCGTGGGGATGTCGATTTTGGCTTGGCCGGGAGCTGGTGGTTCAACCTGCGCCAACTGCGCAATTGCGTCGAGTGCCGCCGTAGACTGAGGTGTATCTTCGAGGGCGATGATGGCCAAGTTGAGAGACTCGCGCTGCGACGTACTCGCCGTGTACAACTCGAGCGAGTCGGACTGATTCACTGAATCCAGCAGGATGCCGAGTATTTCGCCTTGGTAGGCGTAGATGGCCTCATCGATGGCGGTGGTGTCATGAATATTGCTCAACAGATGGTGGAGGTGCTCGGCGGCATCCGAGTCCATGGATTGGTCGTAAACTTTCGCATACAGTCGTCCGATGAGCAGCAGTGCGGAATCGCTATGCATAGTCTTTCGCTCCGTAAAAGTCGAAGGGGTACGGGTGGCTGGTCTTCCCGGCGAGGGGGTTTCGATCCTTTGGAGCGGAAAGCCATCCGGTGATGGCGCTGAGCACTTCGGCAGGCAGGCGCACTTCTTCTCCTTCTGCTGCAGCGAACCTGTAGCTGAGGGCGCCGGTTTTGTCAGCGTTTCCGTCAAGTCGCTCGGCCAGCTCGAATATTGTCAGCGCAGTGATATCTGCAACGAATCTGATTGCGTCATCAGATGACAGGGGCCCTGTTTCCTGGATTCGCGTGTGAAGCTGTTCAATGGTTGGCGTGACGACGTCTTCGAGGTCCGATTGAAATTGCGTCAGCTGTTCGTTGGTGGGCTGCGTTAACACTCTTATAACACTCCAGGGTTCCACGGGATATTTGTAGGTTGAGACAAGCCTTGTTGCTTGAGCTTCTCGATACCATAATCGGTTAGTGCTTCCGCTTCAGATTGGCTGAATCCGACCGAGGTGTGTGCCTCTAACTCGATGGCTCTCACTTCGTTCCAAGTATAGGTATCGACGTCAGGACCGAAATTCTTGGCAAAATCACCATATCCGCGTCGTTGTGATCCAGTGATCTCTTTGTGAAGCGCAGATCCGGTTGCGGGATTGCGCGGTGCAGGATTTTGAGCCTAGTGCACCAAATGGCGATTTCAGCATAAAACGAAAGAGACCCCTACCAGCGTTTCCACTGGTAGGGGCTTGGAAGTTGGTAGCGGGGGCAGGATTCGAACCTACGACCTCTGGGTTATGAGCCCAGCGAGCTACCGAGCTGCTCCACCCCGCGTCGAGATGACTTCCATCATCTGCGCTTGAACAGTACGTTAACACTAAGTGTATTCGCTCTGTCCTGGCGACTCATGTAACTATACATAGGGAAAGGCACCTACCCAAATCCGCTGGGCAGG
>ERZ1031421.146-NODE-146-length-6719-cov-4.268607_pt1 | contig 6719 bp, 6 predicted proteins | sample MGYA00518050_ERZ1031421 | MGnify/ENA primary metagenome ERZ1031421 (study PRJEB33718, sample SAMN03159897) | human skin metagenome | collected 2013-10-01 | study: EMG produced TPA metagenomics assembly of the PRJNA266117 data set (Human skin bacterial metagenome and...
TCGTCGTTTCAGGCCCAACGCAATGAGGAGTACCCTGACCCCGGTGACTGAGCAGATGATCGCCTCCGCCCACCAGCTCCTTACAGAGCGCGTCTCGTGCGACTACAAAGCCCGCAGCGAGGACCCAGACGACCCGCAGACGGTGCAGGCGATGCAGATGGCCATCAACCTGCCCAAGCAGGACCCGCCGAGCCGAAACCAGGTGCTTGCAGATGCCGCCCGCGCCGCCGTGGCCGTGTGCCTCGACCCGCGCGCCGGAGAGGACGGGTTTTGGCGCGACGCCCTGGACGCCTGGTACTCCCACCGCATCCGCAAAGTGGCCCGCCGCGCCCGCAACAAGGCCTGGGACGACGTGCAGGCGCTGCCCGGCGTCACCGTCGGCAACGTGCGCGCCTTCGTCCCCTCGGCGGTTGCAGACGTCCCGCACGCGATTGCGAAGCTGCAAATCAAAGGCACCGAGATCGAGCCGGGGGAGGTGCTCCCGCGCGACCCGCACGTGCCTCTGATCGCGCTCGACGCGTCGCTGCACATGTCCGCGGGCAAGGCAGCGGCCCAGGCCGGGCACGCCTCGATGCTGCTCGCGGCCGCGCGCGAAACCGCCTGGGTGCAGCGGTGGGCGGAGGCTGGCTTCCCGCTAAACGTGCGCGAGTTGCCCCGCGAGGAGTTCGCGGAGCTCGCCGCGCGCGCGGATGCGGTGGCGGTGCGCGACGCCGGTTTCACGGAGGTCGCGCCCGGTTCCACCACAGCGCTCGCTATTGCTTAGCGACGAGCCTCCGCAACGCCCCGCGCACCGTTTCCGCGTCCGTGGTGTCCCAGAACGCCGGCAGGCTGCGCCGGATGAACGAGCCGTAGCGCTTGGTCACCAACCGGTTGTCTAGCACGGCGACGACCCCGCGGTCGTCGACAGACCGCAAAAGCCTGCCCGCACCTTGCGCCATGAGCAGGGAGGCGTGCGTGGCGGAGACCTCCATGAACCCGGAGCGGCCCGCGGCGTCGGCGGCGTTGGAACGCGCCTGCAGGAGCGGATCGTCGGGGCGGGGGAAGGGGATGCGGTCGATGATCACCAGCGAGCAGGCGCTGCCCGGCACGTCCACGCCCTGCCAGAGGGTGAGTGTGCCGAACAGGCAGGAGTTCTCGTTTTTGGCGAAGGTGTCCACCAGCGTGCCGGTTGAGTCCTCGCCTTGGAGCAGGATGTCGAAGGGCAGGCGCGCCCGCATGGCTTCGGCGGCCTGCTCGGCGGCGCGGCGCGAGGAGAACAAGCCGAGCGTGCGCCCGCCAGCGGCGGTGATCAGCTCGGCGATCTCGTCGAGGGTCTCCGCGGATAGCCCGTCGCGGCCTGGGGTGGGCAGGTGGCGGGCGGTGTAGAGAATGCCAGATTTGCGCGGGTCGAACGGCGTGCCGGCGTCCAGCGAGTCCCAGGTGCCCTGCGGCAGGCCCCAGGCGGCGGCCATGGCGTTGAAGTTGCCGCCCACAGTCAACGTGGCGGAGGTGAGCACGACCGTCTTCTCGCCGAACAGTCGCTCGTGCAACAGGCCCGCCACCGACAGGGGAGCGACCGAGACGGAGTCGCCGTAGCGCTCCGAGCGGGTCAGCCACACCACGTCCGCGTGCTTGGCGGGGTCCGGCTCGTCGAAGACCTCGAGGATGCGCACCACCGCGTCGTGCAGGTCCTCTAAGTGGTTGCGCAGGTTGGCGCGTTCGGCGAACTTCTCCGGGTCGTTTTCGGACTCGCCGGGTGGGGCGTCGGAGATGGCGGTGCGGGTCTTCCACAGGGCGTCGCGAAGCGCGGCGAAAGCGCCGCGGGCCGGTTCTGAGATGACCTCCCAGCGTCCCGGGGCCTCCAGGTCGATGGCGGCGGTGAAGTCGTCGATGACGCCTTCGAGCGTGTCGCGCTCCGCGCCCAGCTTGCCGGCGCGGCGGGCCGCCATCGCCAGGGCGCGCGCGGAGATCTCGTTGGTGGCCACGGAGGTGATGCGGCCGTCGAGCTCGTGGGCCTCGTCGATGATCACGGCGTCGTGCTCGGGCAGCACGGCCACGTCCGCGAGGGCGTCGATAGCCAAAAGCGCGTGGTTGGTCACCACGATGTCCGCGTCCTTGGTGCGCTCGCGCGCGAGCTCCGCGAAGCACTCCTCGCCGTGCGGGCAGCGCGTCGCGCCGAGGCATTCGTTGGAGGTCACGGACACCTGCCGCCACGCCATGTCCGGCACGCCGGGGACTAGATCGTCGCGGTCACCGGTCTCGGTGTCCTGCGCCCACTCGGCCACGCGTTTGACGTGCTTGCCCAGCCAGGACAGGTCCTCTTCCTCGATGAGGGACTCCGAAGGTGTGTCGTCAAGCATCAGCTTGTGCTTGCAGACGTAGTTGTTGCGGCCCTTTTGGATGGCAAAGGTGGGGCGCTCGGGCAGCAGCGGCTCGAGCGCGTCCGCCAGACGGGGCAGATCCCTATCGACGAGCTGCCGCTGCAACGCGATCGTCGCCGTCGACACCACCACGGTGGTGCCGTGCGCCTGGGCGTGCCGGATGGCGGGGACGAGGTAGGCCAGGGACTTACCGGTGCCCGTGCCCGCCTGCACGGCCAGGTGGCGCTCCGAGTCGAGGGCTTTTGTCACCGCCTCGGCCATCTTGACCTGGCCGGGGCGGCGCGAGCCGCCGAGGGACTCGACCGCGGCGGCGAGCAGGTCGGTGGTGGACTGGGTGAGCGGTTCGTCTGCAGACACGGCCTACTCGGTGGGCTCCGGGAAGCCGACGAACTTCGTCGGGATAGCCACCTCGCCGCGCGACAGGGCCAGGCCCTCCCACGGCAGCGTCTTGCGGGCGGCCGCGTGCAGCTCGCGGATCTCCTCAATGCCCGGCTGGCCGTCCACGATTTCGCCGTCGCGGATCAGCGGCACCGTCATCTGGCGGTACTCCAGGTTCTGCTTGCGCGGCACCTCCACGCCGAGCGGGTGGATCACCTCGCCCACCGCCACGCCGGAGGAGCGGTAGGCGCGAAGCGCGGACTTGCCGCCGCCGTAGGTGACCTTGCCGGAGGAGCGCTTGGCCACCGGGTGGCCGTCCACCTCCACTAGCTTGTACACCAGGCCCGCGGTGGGGGCGCCGGAGCCGGTGACCACGGAGGTGCCCACGCCGAAGCCGTCCACCGGGTCGCCGCGCAGGCCGGCGATGGCGAACTCGTCCAGGTCGGACGAGACGATGATGCGGGTGTTAAAAGCCCCGGCCTCGTCCAGCTGCTTGCGCACACGCCTAGAGACGATGCCCAGGTCGCCGGAGTCGATGCGCACCGCACCCAGCTCGGTGCCGGCAACCTCGAGCGCGTTTTCCACGCCCTTGGTGATGTCGAAGGTGTCCACCAACAGCGTGGTGTCCACGCCGAGGGAGTCGATCTGGCCCTTGAACGCGGCCTTCTCGTCCGGGTTGCCGTCCTCGTCCACGTGCAGCAGCGTCCAGGAGTGGGCGGAGGTGCCGGAGGCGGGGATGCCGTAGCGCAGGGAGGCCTCCATGTTGGAGGTGGCGTTGAAGCCGGCGATGTAGGTCGCGCGCGCAGCGGAGACGGCGGCCTGCTCGTTGGTGCGGCGCGAGCCCATCTCGATGATCGGGCGCCCGTCGGCGGCCGAGACCATGCGCGAGGCCGCGGAGGCGACAGCGGAATCGGCGTTGAGGATGGACAAAAGGACCGTCTCCAAAATCACGCACTCCGCGAACGTGCCGCGCACCGTCATAATCGGCGAGTACGGGAAGTACAGCTCGCCTTCGCGGTAGCCGTCGACCTGCCCGGAGAACTTGTAGTTTTCCAGGTATTCGCGCGCCTCGGGGGAGAGGAAGTCGGCGGAATCCAGCTGGTCCTGCGTGAAGCGGAACTTGGTGATCGCGTCGAGCACCCGCTCGGTGCCTGCGACTACGCCGTAGCGGCGCTCGTTGGGCATGCGGCGGCCGAAGACCTCGAAGATGCAGTCGCGCTGCGCGGTGCCGTCCTTAATGGCGGCGTCGAGCATGGTCAGCTCGTACATGTCCGTGAAAAACGCGGTGGAGCCGCGCGTGCCGGTGGAGTGGGTGGGAGTGTCGTTCATGGTGAGACAGCGTACCCTCCAGGCACGAGAAGGTAAGGTGGTGCACATGTTTTCCTCAGCCGATTTTCCTGCGGCCAGCCGCGCGGAGCGCATGGGTTCGCCGCTGGCAACCCCGGAGTTGGACGAGGCCATCGACGTGGACGTGGCCACGAGCGAGAACCTGCCGTGGCTGTGCATCGTGTGGGACGACCCGGTCAACCTGATGAGTTACGTCACCTACGTGTTCCAGACCGTGCTGGGCTACGACCGCAAGCGCGCCACCGAGCTGATGATGCAGGTCCACACCGAGGGCAAGGCCGTGGTCTCCTCGGGCGAGAAGGACAAGGTGGAAACCGACGTGAAGAAGCTGCACACCGCGGGGCTTTGGGCCACGATGCAGCAGGCAGGGTAGGGGAGAATCGATGCAGCCGTGGCGTAAGAAGAAGGGCCTAATGCGCTCGACGCCGAAGTACACCACCGTCTTCGACCCGATGGAGCGCGAGGTCATCGGCGACCTCACCGCCACCGTGTCGGAAGCGCTGATCGCGCGTGCCCAGTCCGCGCCGAAGGACGAGTTCGCGGAGATGCTCGGCGTCGCTACCGGCCACACCGAGGCGCCAGAGGACCCGCGCCTGGCGCGCCTTTTGCCCAACTTCGAGCGCGAGGGCGACGAGGAGTTCGACGGCGACAACGGCCTGCTTCGCAGCCTGCATGAAAACGACATCATCAAGGCCAAGCTGATCAACCTGCAGGTGGTCAACACTGCGCTCGGCCCCACCGGCGGCGTCGAGGTGACCATCGAGGAGGACGAGGCCCACCAGTTCATCGCCGCGCTCAACGACATGCGCCTCTACGCCTCCGCGGACGACTCCGGCAGCGAGGTCGCGCGCGAGGACCGCCAGCGCCTCATCGACTGGCTCGCGTTCTGCCAGGACTCGCTCCTCGAAGCCCTCATGGGCTAGGGGTTTCGCCCGCAGCTTTACGACGACCTCCGGTCCGCCACCGCTCAGCCGCACCCGGCCCGGATCCGGCGAACCCGCTAGACTCCAACCACGATGAGCGAACACAACCACACCCCCGAGGGCTGGGGCTACGGCCAGACCGGGCAGCCGGGCTACGGCAAGCCGTTCCAGCGACCGTTCTCGCACCCGGAGCGCCAGCAGCCGGCGTTTGGCGAGCCTGCACAGCCGTACAACCCGTACGCGACCCCGCAGCAGCAGGGACAGTACGGCCAACCAGTCCAGTTCGGCCAACCCCAGTACAACCAAACCCCCGGAACCAAACGGGTGTCGAAGCGAAAGGCGCAGCGCCAAACGGGCCTGAAGCTCGCCGGCGGCTTCCTCGCCACCATCTGGGTCGTGTTCATCCTGGAGCTGGTGTTCCCGTGGCTGCAGGCGTTTGGCATTCACCCGTTGGACGTGTCCTCCCTGCCGTTCATTTTCACCTCTCCGCTGCTCCACGCGAATCTGGAGCACATCATTTCCAACTCGATCCCGGGCGCGATCTTCGCGTTCTTGGTGGGCTACTCCGGCAAGCGTGTGTTCTGGGAGGTCACCACGTTCGTGGTGATCATCGGGGGCTTAGGCACCTGGCTGCTCGGCGGTGTGGGCACGAACCACATCGGCGCCTCCGGGCTGGTGTACGGGTGGCTTGCGTATCTGATCATCCGTGGCTTCTTCAACCGCTCCATCAGCCAGATCATCACCGGCCTTATCCTCGGCTTCTTCTACTCCGGCCTGATCTTCGGGCTGCTTCCGGGCACGGAGGGCGTGAGCTGGCAGGCGCACCTGTTCGGCACGATCGGCGGCCTGGTCGCAGGCATGGTGATCACCTCCGACGACCCGCCAGAGCTGGTGGCAAAGCGCGAGGCCAAAGCGCGTTCGTTGCAAAATCCTGGCCAGCGATAGGATTGCCGGCGTGAACACTTTCGCCGGCAACCCAAATTCAGCACCGATCGGACTTTTCGATTCCGGAGTTGGCGGCCTGACCGTCGCCCGCGCGGTGATGGACCAGCTGCCGGGCGAATCCCTGATCTACATCGGCGACACCGCCCACGGACCCTATGGCCCGCAGCCGATCGCGGACGTGCGCGCGCACTCGCAGCGCATCGCCGACGAGCTGGTGGAACGCGGCTGCAAGATGCTGGTCATCGCCTGCAACACCGCCACCGCCGCGTTCCTTCACGACGCCCGCGAGCGCTACGACATCCCCGTCATCGAGGTGATCCAGCCCGCCGTGCGCCGCGCAATCGCCACCACGCGCAACAACAAAATCGGCGTGATCGGCACCGAAGGCACCGTGAAGTCCGGCGCGTACCAGGACCTGTTTTCCATCCACCCGGGCCTTGAGGTCACCGCCCAGGCCTGCCCGGAGTTCGTGCCGTTTGTGGAGCAGGGCAAGACCTCCGGCAAGGAAGTCCTCGAGGTAGCCCGGGGCTATTTGGCGCCGCTGCGCGACGCGGACGTGGACACGCTCGTGCTCGGCTGCACCCACTACCCGCTGCTCTCCGGCGTGATCCAGCTGGCCATCGGCGACGAGGTCGCGCTCGTCTCCTCCGCCGAGGAGACCTCGAAGGATGTGCTGCGGGTGCTCACGGAGGGCGACATGCTTAATAGCGCCACTGCCGCCCCCACCCTCATCTTCGAAGCCACCGGCGACCCCGACACCTTCGAC